>Ga0209963_1000117_pt1 | contig 318594 bp, 283 predicted proteins | sample ThiBio_1000_biof_2_FD_183957 | JGI IMG/M metagenome (GOLD analysis project Ga0209963, IMG submission 183957) | Wastewater bioreactor microbial communities from Cape Town, South Africa - Thiocy_cont_1000_biof (SPAdes) | ecosystem: Engineered > Bioreactor > Thiocyanate-remediating >...
ACCTGCTGCGCGTTCCCAAGGACAAGCACAGCCTCAAGGTCAGACGGAAGTCCGCCGCCTGGGACACCGCTTACCTCGAGGCACTCCTCCGACAATCAGCGTAAGTGAGGTTCAAGCGATTCCCCTGGGAGGTGGCGGCCGTCCGACGGCAGCGAGGAGGGCATCGTGCCATGGCAGCGGCGAACGTGTCATGGCCGCCGAAGGGCGGCCATCCACGACTTTGCGCAGCGTGGGGGAGAGTGGAAAGACGTGGATGGCCGGCACAAGGCCGGCCATGACGAGAGGCGTAGCGGGCCGACGCGGGCCGGGGCGACAGGCGCCGCGGGCCGGCCATGACGTTGGCCTTGGCGCCGGCCTCGGGCGCCGCGACCGAAGCCGTGCGTCCCTAAGCCGCGCGGCGGTGGGCCAGGGCGTTCGGCAGGTTGCCGATCGCCTGGTCGATCAACCGGGAGTCCGCGTCCTGAGTCAGCCCGGCCTGGATCACGTCGCGCGCGGCGACCGTGGCAACGTCCACCGCGGCCATCCGGACCTCGTCCACCGCAGCCTTCTCGGCCGCGGCGATCCGGTCGACCGCCATCTGCTCGCGCCGGCGTGCCGTGGCTTCGGCTTCCGCCAGGGTCGCGGCCGCGGCACGCTGCGCCTCGGCCTGCGCGCCCTCGATCAGGGCCTTCGCCTCCGCAACCGCGGTGGCGCGCTGCTTCTCGGCGTCACGCAGCAGGGCCTCGGCTTCCTGGCGCAGGCGGGCCGCCTCCTCCAGTTCGGCGCGGACCTTGACGGCGCGCGCGTCCAGCATGCCGGCCAGGGCCTTCCACAGCTTCCCACCCACCAGGATGAAGAACAGGAAGAAGGCGATCAGCACCCAGTTCGCGGGTTCGGCGAAGAAGCTCTCATCGTGATGCATGGCGACCGCTCCTCAACCCAGGCCGCGGGACGCGAGCGCCCCGCCGATCGCCGCATTCAGCCGCGCCTGGTCGGGCGCCGCGCCGGTCAGCCGCGTCACCACGGTCTGCGCCGTATCGGTCGCCACCTGGCGCAGCGCGCCCATCGCCGCGGTGCGGGCGGCGACGATCTGCGCCTCCGACTCCGCGAGCTGACGCTCCAGCTTCTCGTTCAGCGAAGCCGCCTGCTGGGCGGCCGTCGCCTTCGCCTTCTCCAGCTCCGCGTTGATCGTGGCCTGGGCGTCGGCACGGGCCTTCGCGGTGGCCTCGGTCATCTCCATCACCGCGGCGTCGGACTTGGCCTTGGCGGCCTGCGCCGTCTCCAGGTCCTGTGCGATGCGGGACGCACGCTCCTCCAGCACCTCGCCCACCTTCGGCAGCGCGAAGCGGGAGGCCAGGAGATAGAGCACGAAGAAGATGATCGCGCCCCAGACCACCTGGGACGTGGTCAGCGGATTGGCGAAGTCGAGCTGCGGCATGCCGCCCTCCGCCGCATGCGCGACGACGGGCAGGAACAGCAGCAGCGCGGCAGGCAACAGCCTCATGGCACTCCCCCAACGGGGCTGCGGGTCAGGGCGCACGCACGCGCGCGCCCCGGCGTGATCAGACGAACAGGATGATGAACGCGATGACCAGGGCGTACAGCGCCACCGCTTCCGTCAGCGCGAAGCCAAGGATCGCGAGGCCGAACACGCGGTCACGGGCGGCGGGGTTGCGCGCCACGGAGGAGACGAGCTGGCCGAAGATCGTGCCCATGCCGATGCCGACGCCCGCGAGCGCGATCATGGCAATGCCGGCGCCCAGCATCTTGGCGGAAGCGAGATCCATAGTCCGAGTTCCTTTCGTTATCCGATCACGCCGAACCAGCCGTGTGGCGCGGCAAAGGGAAGGGGTGGAGGGATCAGTGCAGGTGGACGGCGTCGTGCAGGTAGATGCAGGTCAGCACCGCGAAGACGTAGGCCTGCAACGTGGCCACCAGCAGTTCGAAGCCGATCAGGGCGGTGTTCACCGACAGCGACAGAGCGGCCGGGATCCACCCGATCGCGCCCGCCGCGCCCAGCATCACGATGAAGGCGCCGAACACCTCCAGCATGACGTGACCGGCCATCATGTTCGCGAAGAGACGAACCGAGAGCGAGATGATGCGCGAGAGGTAGGAGATCACCTCGATCAGCACCATCAGCGGGATCAGCACCTTGGGCACGCCCGCCGGGACGAAGTAGCTGAAGAAGTGCACCCCGTGCTCCTTCAACGCCACCACGGTGACCAGGATGAACACCAGCAGCGACAGCGCGAGCGTCACCGCGATGTGGCTGGTGAACGTGAAGGCGTACGGGAACACGCCCATCAGGTTGCCGAACAGGATGAAGAAGAACAGCGAGAAGACGAAGGGGAAGAACCGACGTCCTTCCGGTCCGATCGTCTCCGTGCACATCGACAGGATGAATTCGTAGGCCAGTTCGGCTGCCGCCTGCAGCCGGCCCGGCACCATGGCGCGCGGACGCATCCCAACCCAGAGCAACGCCAGCGTCAGAAGGCCGGCGATGACCATCATCATGTTGGATTGGGTGAAATTCACCGAGGCGCCGATGGGCCCCAACGCCGTGCTCAGCTTGAACTGGCTCAGCGCGTCAATGCTGCTCGAACCTTCGGCCGCCACCCTGTCGCCCCTTATCCGTTGTGTGCGCCGCCGCCCTCACCCCGCTTGGGCGCGAACAGGCGATACACATTCAGAACCCCAGCCGCGCCCCCCAAGGGAACGAACACCGCCGTCAGGATCGGCCGGGTCCCGAAGATCCAGTCCAGCCCGTAGCCGATGGCAACCGCCACGACCAGAGCCGCAACCAGCTCGACACCCACACGCAGACCGATCCCCCAGGGGCTTCCCCCCGAAGGCAGATCGTCGCCCGAGCCGCTGCCCGACCGCGCCGATGGGGCATCGAGCCCCCGCCTGCTGCGGGCAGCTTTCAGGCGATCCTCGAAGGAATCACCCGCGCCGCCCCGTTCCTCGCTCATGCTCGCTCCTGGCAAGACCCTTGCCGGAAAGCGGGGGCTTGCTACCTGCGGGTTACCGAGGTGTCAAGAATGGGTGGCGTTCCGTTCACCCGTCTCGCCCCCGTTCCTGTCCGTCCTGTCGCTTTGCCGCCGCACTCCCGGCCCGGGATGATATTCCGCTGATGCGCCAACGCCGTCGGCTTTCTGCCGTTCTCGGCGGAATGCTGCACTGGATCGACCCCGCCTCCCCCGCCGCGATCGCCGCACTCTCCGTATGCTTCGTGCTGGTCCTGGCCTTCGAGGTGTCGAACGGCTTCCACGATACCGCGAATGCCGTGGCGACCGTGATCTACACCCATTCGCTGCGGCCGATCGCCGCCGTGCTGCTGTCCGGCGCGATGAATTTTGCCGGGGTGTTGCTGGGCGGCGTCGCGGTCGCCTTCACCCTGGTCGAGCTGCTGCCGCCCGACGTGCTGACGCCGCCCGACGGAAATCCCGCGGTCGCGATGCTGCTGGCGCTGTTCCTGGGCGCGCTGGCGTGGAACGTCGCGACCTGGTGGCGGGGCCTGCCGGCCTCCTCCTCCCATGCGCTGATCGGCGGTCTCCTGGGCATCGGGCTCGCCGAGGGGCTCCGCACCGCGACCGCGCCAGGGCAGGCGGTCGACTGGTCCGAGGCCTGGGCCGTGCTGCGCGCCCTGCTGGTCTCCCCGGCGATGGGCTTCGTCGGCGCCGCCGCGCTGTTCCGCCTGCTGCGGCGGGTGACCGCCGACGGGCGCCTGTTCCAGCCGACCGATCCCGACCGCCCGCCCGTGCTGTGGGTGCGGCTGCTGCTGATCCTGACCTGCAGCGGCGTCAGCTTTGCCCACGGGTCCAACGACGGACAAAAGAGCATCGGACTGATCATGCTGACCGTGATCGGCCTCATGCCCGGGAGCTTCGCGCTGAACGTGGCCACACCGCCGGACGACCTGCCCCGGATCGCCGCGGCCGCGGCGCGGGCGGAACCGCTGCTCGCCGCGACCGGGACGGATGCCGCCATCGTGGCCGATGCGCGCCGTATCCACACGGCCCTGGGCCACGCGCGCGCGGTGGCCGACGTGCCGGAGGGTGACCGCGCCTCCGTCCGCGACGCGGCGTTCCACGTGATCGCGGCGCTCAAGGAGATCGGCAGCCGCAACGCCCTGCCGGCCGCCGACCGCGCCGAGGCGCGGCGGCTGCACGACATCCTGCGCGGCACGGTGGAATACGCCCCGGGCTGGGTGCGGCTGCTGAGCGCCCTGTGCCTGGGCGGCGGCACGATGATCGGCTACCGGCGGATCGTCAGGACGCTGGGGGAGCGCATCGGGCGCCAGCACCTCACGCCGGCGCAGGGCGCCTCGGCGGAGCTCGTGGGCGCGGCGCTGATCGGATCGGCCGGCTGGTCGGGCCTGCCGGTCAGCACCACCCACATCGTCACCTCCGGCGTCGCGGGCACGATGGTGCAGTCGGGGGCAGGCATCCGGCCTGGCGTGGTGTGGCAGATCGCCGCATCCTGGGTGCTGACGCTGCCCGCGACGATCCTGCTCTCGGGCGGACTGTTCTGGCTGCTGGCCGGGCGATAGCGCGCGCCGCGGTATCGCCTACTCCGCCGCCATCCGCTCCGGCTCCACCATGGCGGCGGCGCGGGCGAGGTCGACCGAGAGCAGCCGCGACACGCCGCGCTCCTGCATCGTCACGCCGTACAGCCGGTCCATGCGCGCCATCGTCAGCGGATGGTGGGTGACGACCAGGAAGCGCGTGCCGGTCTCCCGCACCATGTCCTCGAGCAGCGTGCAGAACCGGTCCACGTTCGCGTCGTCGAGCGGCGCGTCGACCTCGTCGAGCACGCAGACCGGCGCCGGGTTGCAGCGGAACACGGCGAAGATCAGCGACAGCGCAGTCAGCGCCTGTTCGCCGCCCGACAGCAGCGAGAGCGTGGCCAGCTTCTTGCCGGGCGGCTGGGCGTAGATCTCGAGCCCGGCCTGCAGCGGATCGTCCGACCCGACCAGCGCCAGATGCGCCCGTCCGCCACCGAACATGCGGGTGAACAGAAGCTGGAAGAAGCGGTCCACCTCCTGGAACACGGCGTTCAGCCGCTCCCGTCCCTCCCGGTTCAGGTGCCCGATGGAGCCGCGCAGCTTGGCGATCGCGGTGTTGATCTCGTCGCGTTCGGTGTCGATCGTGGCGATCTGCTTCTCGATCTCCTCCGCCTCGACCTCGGCGCGCAGGTTCACCGGCCCCATCTCGTCGCGCTCCTTCTGGAGCCGCTCGAATTTCCGCTTCGCCTTGTCCTCGACCTCGGGGGAGAGATCGGCCGGCGGTTCGGGTAGGGTCGGGTTGACCCCGAGCCGTTCCAGGATGCGTTCGGCGACGGTGCCCCAGGCATGGTCGGCCTGCTGGGCGTTGCCCTCGGCGCGCACCAGCGCCTCCCGCGCGGCCGCCAGCGCGGCGTCGCCGGCCCGTGCGGCGCGATCCGCCTGGTCGGCCTCCCGCGTTGCGGCCTGCAGCGCCTCCGCCGCGCGCCGATGGGCCGCCTCGGCCGCCTGCAGCGCGGTCTGCGCCTCGGCGCGACGGGTGGCGATCTGCGCCGGCGCGGCTTCCAGCGCCGCATGCTCCGCCTCGGCTTCCGCGCGGCGCGCGGCGAGGTCGGTGACGCGCCCGCGCGCATCGGCGGCGCGTTCGGTCCAGAGCTGGCGTTCCTGCACGATCACGCGGCGGCGGTTCTGCCGCGCCGCATGCTCGCGGCCGAGCGTGTCGCGCTGTGTGCGTGCGGTCGATTCGCGGGTCCGCGCGGCCGAGAGCAGCCGGCGCGACTCCTCGACCGCCGCGCGCAGGGCGGTGATGTCCGGCACGTCCGCATGGGCGGCCTTCGCGGTCGCCAGCGCGGCCTCCGCCTCCTCGCGCTCCGGCGTCACGCGGGCGAGCTGCTCGTCCACGCCGGCCAGCCGTTGCGCGGCGGTGGAGGCCTGGTTGCGCCATTGCGCGGCGGCGGCGCGGCCACGTTCCAGCCGGTGTTCCGCCTCGCGTCGCGCGGTACGGACCTGCTGCTCCGCCTGGGCGGCGGCCTGCGCCGCGGTTTCGGCCTCGCCGCGGGCCTTGCGGGCGGCGGCGGCGTCCTGTTCCGCGCTCGCGAGCTTGGCCCGCAGCGTGGCCAGGCGGTTGCGCTGCTGCAGCCGCACCGCGGCGGCCGTGGGTGTGCCGGCGCGAATGGTATAGCCATCCCAGCGCCAGATCGCGCCGGCCCGTGAGACCAGGACCTGGCCGGGCGCCAAAGCGGCCTGACGCGACTCACCGTCGGAGTCGTTTTCCACCAGACCGATCTGCGACAGCACGCGGGCGAGCGCCGGCGGACCCTGCACCAGGGCGGCGAAGGCGGTCACGCCATCGGGCAGGGCAGGGGCGGGGTCGAAGGGCGGCAGTTCCCGCCAGTGGCGCGCCGCACCGGGGTTGAGGGCCGAGGTCAGCTCCTCCCCCAGCGCCGCCCCCAGCGCGGCTTCGAGGCCGGCGGGCACGGTGAGCGCATCGACCATCGGCGGCCAGCGCTCGCCGTCCTTCACCGCCAGCACCTCGGCCAGCGCGTTCGCCTCGGCGGCCACACGCGCGCGGGCCGTCTCGGCGGTGGACTGCGCCTCCCGCGTGGCGTTCAGGGCGCCGGCCGAGGCGGTGCGGGCCTGTTCGGCCTGGTCAAGCCGGCGGCGCGCCTCGGCCAGGGCGGCTTCGGCGGCCGTGACCTCCTCGGCCGCGCGGGTCACCAGGGCCGGATCGACCTGCTGGGCGGCCACCCGGATGCGTTCCTCCTGCAGCCGCCCCCATTGCTCGTTGGCGCGGCGGGCGCGCTGCTCCGCCTGCTGCAGCAACTGCGTCGCGGCCTGGGTGCGCGCGTTCGCCTCCGCCGCGGCGTCCGTGGCGCGGTTGGCGGCGGCTTCGGCCGTCCGCACGGCCTCGGCCGCCGCGGTCGCTTCCGTCTCGGCATCGGCCGCCCGTGTCTCATGCCCGGCATCCGCTTCCGCCAGACGCGCGTCCTCGGCGGCCAGCCGCTCCTCGGCCGCGGCCGCATCGCGCTGCAATTGTTCGGCGTGCGCCAGGTCCTGGCGAAGCTGCGCCAGGCGACGGGTGGCATCGCCCAGGGCGGCACGCGCCCGCTGCTCCTCGGCGGCGATCTGCTCCTGGGCGATCCGATGGCGTTCGAGCGCCGTGCGCGTCTCGGCTTCGATCTCCCGCAGCGGGGGCACGGCGGCGGCGGTTTCGCTCGCGCGGCTCGTTCCCTCCCCGACCGCCGCACCGGCGGCTTCGACCGCGGCGGCGGCGTCCTGCAAGGCGGCCTGCGCGGCGGCTCGTCCCGCTTCGGCCCGCGCGCGCTGCACGGCGTAGAGTTCCGCCTCGGCGGCGCGGATCGCGCCCGAGATGTTGCGGTAGCGGCTGGCCTGCCGCGCCTGGCGCTTCAGGCCGCCCAGCTGCGTCTCGAGCTGGCCCTTCAGGTCCTCGGCGCGCGCGAGGTTCGCCTCCGCCGCCCGCAGCTTCAGCTCCGCCTCGTGCCGGCGGGCGTGCAGGCCGGTGATGCCCGCCGCCTCCTCCAGCACGGACCGCCGGTCCTCCGGCCGCGCGCCGACCAGGGCGCTGACCCGGCCCTGGCTGACCATGGCCGAGGCACGCGCGCCCGAGGCCAGGTCGGCAAACAGCGTCTGCACGTCGCGCGCCCGCGCCTCACGCCCGTTGATGCGGTAGCCCGACCCGGAGCCGCGCTCGATCCGCCGGATCACCTCGAGATCGGGCTGCTCGTGGAACGGTGGCGGGGCAATCCCGGCCGTCTCCTCGAGCTGGATCGCCACCTCGGCGATGTTGCGGGCGGCGCGGGCGGCGGTGCCGGCGAAGATCACGTCCTCCATCTCGCCGCCCCGCAACGCGCGGGCGCTCGATTCGCCCATCGCCCATCGCAGCGCCTCGACGACGTTGGACTTGCCGCAGCCGTTCGGCCCGACGATGCCCGTCAGTCCCGGCAGGATCTCGACACTGACGGGTTCAGCGAAACTCTTGAACCCGGCGATGCGAAGTCGGCGGAAACTGACGGGCAAGTCGTGCTCCTTCTCCGGTCAGGTCGCGGGCAACAGCTTGCGGAACGCCTCGAAGCTCATCTCGCCCGCATACTTCTTGCCGTCGACCACGAAGCTGGGCGTCGAATCGACGTTCCACTTCTTCTGGTCTTCATCCTGCTGCTTCAGGATCCAGTTGCGCAGGTCGGTGTCCGCCACCGCCTTGTCGAAGGTCGCGCGGCTCATGCCGGCGAGCGCCGCCATCTTCGCCAGCTCCTCGTTGGAGTTCACGCCGCGGGCGAAGGCCCAGCGGTCCTGGCTCGCGAACAGCGCGTTGACGAACGGCTCGTAGCGGTCGACCGGCAGATAGCGCGCCACCATGGCGGCGGTCAGCGCGACCTGGTCGAGCGGGAAATCGTGGAACACCCAGCGCACCTTGCCGGTGTCGATCAGCTCCGCCTTGATCTTCGGCATGGTCTGCTGGGCGAAGGCGGCGCAATGCGTGCAGGTCAGGGAGAAATACTCGCCGACGACGGTCTTCGCGTCCGGGCTGCCGATGGAGCGTTCGGCACGCGGGCCAGTCTCGGCCGCGAACGCAGCGGACGGCAGCAGGCCGGCGGCGCTTCCGGAGGCAACAAGAGCTAGTAGGGTACGGCGATCAACAAGCATTTCGACCTCTATATGTGGTAGACTACCGCCTCGAACGGCCCGCCGTCGAGGGTTTGTTTGGCCCCGCCTCCCGCGCCCCCAGCACCGCGCGGCCCAAGGCCGCGAGGGCGTCCCGCAGCTCCCCGGAGGGCAGGTGCGCGACGGCCTCCTCGGCCGCCTGCCTGACTTTGGGGGAGGGCGGCCGGGGCGCGGGAAGCGGGGAGGCGGGCGGCAACATCTGCTCGAAGCGCAGCGCCTTCACGGTCTGCGCCCCGGCATGCGCATTGATCCGCGCGATAAGCTCCGCCGCCATGTGCTGCAGCTCGAGCGCGATCGGGCCGGCGCAGCCCAGGGTCAGCGTGCCGGCGGACAGGCGGCGCGGCACCGTGGCCTCCGCCAGGATCGGTCCGACGATCGCGGGCCAGTCGGCCATGATCTGCGCCGCGGCCGGAGAGCGACGGCGGAAGGCCGGCCGGGTCAACGCGGGCACCAGGGCCGAGATCGGCCGCGGCCCATAGACGTGCCGCGCCTCGGTTGCGATACCCGGCCGCGTGTCCGCTCCCGCGCCCTCCGGCTTGCCCTCGCCCTTTGCCATCCCGTCCGCTCGGTTGCTGCTGCACTGGTACGACCGGCACCGCCGGCGCCTGCCCTGGCGCGCCGAACCGGGAGAGGCCGCCGATCCTTACCGCGTGTGGCTGAGCGAGATCATGCTGCAACAGACCACCGTCGCGGCCGTGATACCGTATTATGAACGCTTCTTAAGCCGCTTCCCGACGGTGCGCCACCTGGCCGAGGCGCCGCTCGACGACGTGCTCGCTGCCTGGGCGGGGCTTGGCTACTACGCCCGTGCCCGCAACCTGCACGCCTGCGCGCAGGCGGTCGTGGCGGCCGGCGGCTTTCCGCGCGATCTGGCCGGGCTGCGCACCCTGCCCGGCATCGGCCCCTATACCGCGGCGGCCATCGGCGCGATCGCCTTCGACCTGCCCGCCGTGCCCGTGGACGGCAACGTGGAGCGCGTCGTGTCGCGCATCGCCGCGATCGAGACCCCGCTGCCGGCGGGAAAGCCCGCGATCGCCGCCGGCGCCGCTGCCCTGGGCGAAGACCCGGACGCACGGGCACGTCCCAGCGACTTCGCGCAGGCGCTGTTCGACCTGGGCGCCACCGTTTGCACCCCCACCCGTCCCACCTGCGCGCTGTGCCCCTGGCGGGAGGCCTGCGCCGCCCAGCGGCTGGGCATCGCCGAGACGCTGCCGCGCAAGGCGCCGAAGCCAGAACGCCCCCTCCGCCGCGGCGTGCATTTCTGGGTGACTGACGGGATGGGCCGGGTCCTGCTGCGCCGGCGGCCCGGCACCGGGCTGCTGGGCGGCATGACCGAACTGCCCGGCACGCCCTGGCGGGAGGCACCGTGGCCAGAGGCCGAGGCGCTGGGCCATGCGCCCATCGCGGCGGATTGGCGGCCGGCCGGCCAAGTGCGGCACGGCTTCACCCATTTCGAGCTGATCCTGGACCTGTTCGCGGCCGAGGTGCCGGTGATCGAGGCCGAGGGATTACTGCACCCGGTGGACACGATCGGCGAGGCCGCGCTCCCGTCGCTCATGCGCAAGTGCGTGCGGATGGCGGGGCGCCGCTGAGCCGAGGCCGACCGGCAGGATGGGGCGTCCCGGTATGATCGTCCAGCGACACCACGGAGGAGATGGCTGATGGACGCGGACGCGTTTCGCCGGACGGCGCTGGAGATGCCGGACGCCACCGAGAGCGCCCATGGCCGGCACCCGGATTTCAGGGTCCGCAACAAGGTGTTCGCGACCCTGGGCTATCCGGATGCGGCGTGGGGGATGGTCAAGCTCACGCCGGAGCAGCAGGAGGTGGTTGTCGGGGCCCATCCGGAGGTGTTTCGCCCGTCCACCGGCGCCTGGGGGCGGGGCGGCAGCACGCTGGTGCGGCTCGAGGCGCTCGATCCCGCGACGGCTGTGAGCGTGCTCCGCATGGCTTGGGAAAATGTCACGGCGACACGGCGTGCGGCGCGTCCGGCATCATCGGCACGGCCACGGACGGGACGGCCCTGAGGGGGGGCGGGGTCCTGCGTGCGGGCGGGTCCTGCGCCTGCCCGTCCTGCGCTCCGGCCGGTCCTGCGCTACGGAGAGGCGCCGTTCAGCCACCAGACTCCCGCGTTGAGGTAGCCCGCGTAGCAGACCCAGGCGAGATACGGCACCATGAGCCAGCCCGCGACCGGCCGGACCCGCCAGAACGCGCGCAGCGTCAGCCCCACCAGGACCACCAGCACCAGCAGGATCGCCATGCCGAGCGGCGGGTTGTGCAGGCCGAAGAAGGCCGGGGACCAGGCCGCGTTGGCGGCGAGCTGCCAGCCCCACAGCCGCAGCGGCCGAGCGGGTCCGATCCGCCGCCAGACGAGCCATCCGGCGACGCCCATCAGCACGTAGAGCGTGGTCCAGACGGGCGCGAACACCCAGTCGGGCGGCGTTCCCGGCGGATGGACCAGGGCCTGGTACCACGTCGCCACCGCGGGCGCGGTCACCGCCCCGGCGGTCGCGCCCACCAGCAGGCACAGCCCCACGAATCCCACCAGGGCGAGCCTGGGAGAGCGTGGCGCGGAGGCTCCTGGATAGGACCCCCAGTCCTCTGGGCCGGTCTGCTGGAAGACACGCTCCATTCGCGAGAGAGATGGACGGCATGTAAGCACGCGGGGCGCCGTTGCCAGGAAGAAAACCGCCCCGAGCTCTCGGGAGTTTGCACGGGCCGCAGCGGGGTCCGCCGATCAGGGCTGGCGCCTGATCCCCAGGGCGGGCGCCACGATCCGCCCCGCCCTGGGGGCGCCGCTACCAGCCGTTCACCCGGTCCCACACCGCGACGACCTCCTCGCCGCCATCGGTCACGTGGTAGCGATCGTGCGCGGCGGCGGTCATGCAGGTGTGGTTGGGCGCGATCCGCAGCTTGGCGCCGACCGGCAGGTCGATCGGGTGCGCGGGATCGAGCTCCACCACCCCGTGTTCCTGGTAGGCACGCCGGACGATCGCGTCGCCGAAGGCCGGCCGCCCTGCCAGGTCCAGCACCAGGCCGAACCCGTAATCGCGCGGTGCGCCCTCGGTGCTGCGATCCTTGGACAAGGCGAGGCCGCCGGCATCGACGATCACCCGGCCGGGCCGCCGGCCGATCACGCTGGTCAGCACGGTCAGCGCGATCGCGTCCATGCCGTGCGTGCCGATCTCCGCCTGGAACAGGTCGCCGAACATGTAGACGCCGGCGCGGACCTCGGTGACGCCGGTGAAGTCGCCGCCATGCACCGCCGTGGGCGAGCTGCCCATCGAGACGATCGGCGCCGGATGGCCGGCGGCGCGCAGCCTCTCCGCCGCGGTCACCACGGATCGGCGTTCGGTCTCCGCCACCGCCGCCAGCGCCGCGTCGCCGCGGGCGCCGTAGGAGTGGCCCGCATGCGTCATGACACCGGCGAGAAGCGGCCCGAGGCGCTCCGCGACCGCGAGCAGCTCGTCGCCGTGCGGATCGACGCCGGAGCGCGCCTCCCCGCTGTCGACCTCGATCAGCACGCGCGGCGGGGCCGGGTGCGCCGCGATCGCCGCCGCCGTGTCCGCGTCGTCGGTGATGACGATCACCGCGGCGCCGGCCGCGTTCAGCTTCGCGACGGCATCCAGCTTCTCCGGCGTGATCGCGACCGCGTAGAGGATGTCGGCGATGCCATGGCGGGCGAAATACGCCGCCTCGGCCAGGGTCGAGACGGTGATGCCGCCCGGCTGGCCCCGCAGCGCGAGGCGCGCGACCTCGATCGACTTCGCCGTCTTCATGTGCGGTCGCAGCGGCACGCCGCGCGCCGCCAGGATGTCGGCCATGCGGCTTATGTTCCGCTCCAGCACCTGTTTGTCCAGCACCAGGCTGGGCGTGGGCAGGGAGGCAAGGTTCATGCGGGCAGGCTCCAGGCGGCGTCGGGATCGATGGGAAGGACGGGACGGGGCAGGTGCTTCCAGGGGAAGCGGGAGAGGATTGGGCTGGTCAGCCCGGGCGCATCGACCTCGATCACGTCCTCATGCCGGAAGAACTCGTCGAACCCGCCGCGGAAATGGCCGCGCGACTTCACCACCACGACCCGCGCGGCGCCGACATCCAGGCCGAACGCCTCGAAGAACGCCGGATCCGCGCATTGGAATCGGGTGGTCAGCACGATCACGGTCAGCCCGCCGATCCGCAGCGCGGCGGAGGGGCCGATGCCGAGGGTATTGTTGGCGTAGATGCCGCGCCGGCCGGTGATCGGGCCGGCCTGCAGCGCGTGGACCGTGGCCTCCGCCGCGAACGGCTTGGAGAATTCGTCGGTGAGGTCGCGGTTGAAGCGCGCGGTGAAGCTTGCCCCGACGCCCAGCGTGTGCGCCTCGGCGGCCAGCGCCGGGTCGTGGATCACGCCGACCAGCGCATCCTGCACGCCGGCGGCGTGGAACGCCTCCAGGATCCACATCGTGTTGCCACGCCCGCCACCGCCGGGATTGTCGGCCACGTCGGCGAAGATCAGCGCGTGGCGGGACGGGTTCTCGGTGGCCTTGGCCAGCCGCACCGCCTCGTCGAGCGAGGTCAGGGTCGGGCCGAAGCGATCCCGGCGCGACCATCCGGCCTCGGCGATCTCCCGCGCCAGTCCGTTCGCGGCGTCCGCATCGGTGGCGGTCACCACCACCGTCAGGCCGTTGAACGGCGTGTCGGCGAAGGCGAAGCCGCCCATGACGGAGACGTTCAGCACGCGGCCCGCATAGGGCGGTTCGTGCATGCGCTGCTGGCCGAGATCGATCAGCTCCCCATACGGCCGGTTCGGCGCATCCTTGCCGGTGAGCTGCGTCACCGTGGGCGGCACGATCGGCAGGCGGATGCGGGCGAGATGGGTGCGGGTGCCGCCGATCAGGCGCCGCAAGGTCTGCGCCGCCTCCTGCCCACGCTCCCGCATGTCGAGATGCGGGTTGGTGCGGTAGCCGATGAACGCGTCCACCAGGTCGACATCGGCGTCCGAGACGTTGGCATGCAGGTCGTACGTGCCGACCACCGGCACGCCGGGCCCGACGATGCGGCGGACCAGCGCGAGCAGCAGCCCTTCCGGGTCGTGATCCACGGTGGTCAGGCCGGCGCCGTGCAGCACGCAATAGACCCCGTCGAGCGGGCCCGCGGCTTTCAGCCCATCCTCCCAGCCCTGCATCAGGCGGAGGAAGAACCCGTGGTCCACCGGTCCGCCCGGTTCGGCCATGGCGAGCAGGATGGGCACCGGCTCCCACGCGCCGGCCGCGTCCATGTCGGCCACGAAGCCGGGGAGCTCGCCCAGCATGTGGGGCGCGGCGGAGCGGGCGTCGTCGAGCATGGCCTGGCCGGCGATGAGGGTGCGGGCCTGGAAGTCGGCCTCGGTCGCGATCGGGGCAAAGCGGTTGCACTCGATCGAGAAGCCCAGGAGGGCGATGCGGGTCATTGGGGAATCCCTACGCGTGTGGGGGCGAGAGCCGAGGGTCGAGGGCCGACGGCCCCACACAAGTCATGGCCGGCTCGAGGCCGCCCATGACGAGGGGACGCGCGCGCCTCACAGCGCCAGCCCCATCAGCTCCGCGATGCGCGGCGTCGCCTTCAGGCCGCTGCCGGTCAGCACCAGCACCGTCGTCTGGTCCGGCCGCACCACGCCCGTCTCCAGCAGCTTCGCCAGCGCACCGGCGGGCTGGGCCGCGGTCGGTTCCACGTACACCCCGATCCGCGCGAGGCCGAACAGCGCCGCCTCGATCTCCGCCTCGGTCAGCATCACCGCGCCGCCCCGCGTCTCCCGCAGCGTGCCCAGCACCTCGGACAGGCGGATCGGCTGGGCGATGGCGGTGCCCTCCGCGATGGTGGGCTGGATCGGGGTGTCCACCGGGTCTTCGCTGCCGGCCAGGAAGGCGGCGGCGATCGGGCCGCAATGCGCCGGCTGCACCGCGAAGATGCGGGGCATGTGCTCGATCGCGCCCGCCCGCAGCAGTTCGGCGAAGCCGATCTCGCAGCCCAGCACGTTGGAGCCCGCCCCGCAGGGCACGATGACGTTGTCCGGCGCGCGGAAGCCCAGATCCTCCCACAGCTCGTAGGCGAGCGTCTTGGTCCCCTGCAGGAAGAACGGGTGCCAGTTGTGGCTGGCGTAGAACACGCTCTCGGCCCGCGCGACCGCCGCGTCGGCCGTGTCCTGCCGCGTGCCGGGGATCAACTCCACCGTCGCGCCATGCGCCCGCATCTGCACGGTCTTGGCAGGCGAGGTCGACGCCGGCGCCATGATGGTCGCCGCCATCCCGCCCGCGGCGGCATAGGCCGACACCGCGGCGCCGCCATTACCGGAACTGTCCTCCAGCACCGCCGCGACGCCCTGGGCCCGCAGCAGCGACAGCATCACGCTGGCGCCGCGGTCCTTGAAGCTGCCGGTCGGCATCTGCCATTCGCATTTCAGGTGCACGGGGGCGCCGTGCAGCACGCGGGGCAGCAGCGGCGTACAGCCCTCCCCCAACGTGATCGGATCGTCGGGGACGAAAGGCAGGGCGGCGCGGTAGCGCCACAGGCTGCGTGTCGTGCCGTCGATCTGCTCCCGGCCGATGCCGGGCAGGGGGGTGAGCAGCAACGGCGCCTGCCCGGGACCGCACCACCGCGGCTCATCCAGGGGGAAGGTGTCGCCAGTGCGCGGATCCAGATAGCGCGGGTCGGGATGGTCCGGGGTCATTCGCGCATCCTGCCCCGTCCCGCCGCCCGACGGGAGGGGGCACAGGCTGCGCGCGCCCACAATCCGTGCGAGAACGGCCGCCCCGAACGAGAGGCACGCCGCATGTCCGAGACCCTTCGCGCCGTCACCGACCTGACCGCCGACCTGGTACGGCTGGACAGCCGCAGCTCGCTCTCCAACCTTCCGGTCGCCGACCAGATCGAGGCCGCGCTGGCGGGGTTCGAGATCGAGCGGCTGGACTACACGGACGCCGCGGGCGTGGCGAAGCGCTGCCTCGTGGCGCATCGCGGGGGGCGGGGAGGCAAGGGCGGCGGGCTCGCGCTGTCCGGCCACATGGACACCGTGCCCGACACCGGCTGGCAGGAGGATCCGTGGTCCGCCCGCATCGACGGGGAGGGCGTGCTGCACGGGCTGGGCAGCACGGACATGAAGGGGCCGGTCGCGGCCGCGATCGTCGCCGCCACCACCCTGCCTGCGGACGTGCCGGTCACGCTGCTGATCACCACGGACGAGGAAACCACGAAGGCCGGTGCCCGGCAGATCGCGCAGCATTCCGCGCTGGTCCGCCAGGTGAAGCCGGCCGGCATCCTGGTCGTGGAGCCCACGTCGCTCGTCCCGGTACGCGGCCATCGCGCGCACATCGCCTTCACCGCGGTGGCGACGGGCGTGCAGGCGCACAGCAGCACGGGCAAGGGCCGCAACGCCAACTGGGACCTCGTGCCGTTCCTGATGGCGATGCGCGACATCCACGAGCGGCTGCGCACCGACACCAGCCTGCAGGATTCCGACTACGACCCGCCGTTCAGCGACTTCAACCTCGTGGTCGACAACCACGGCACGGCGGTGAACGTCAGCGTCCCGGTGGCCACCGCGCGCATCAAGTTCCGCTACTCCGCCAAGGTCGATCCCACCCCGATCCTGGATGCGGTGCGGGCGGCGGCGGAGCGCGCGGGCGTCATGCTGACCGAAGCGCGGGAGGGCCATCCGCCGGAACTGCCGGCCGACCACCCGCTGGTGCGGCTCTGCGTCGAGGCGACGGGGAAGGCGCCCGTCACGGCGCCCTTCGGCACCGACGCATCCGAACTGCAGGCCATCGCGCCCTGCGTCGTGCTGGGACCCAGCGACATCGGGACGGCGCATACGCCGCACGAGGCGGTGCGGCTGGATGCGCTCGCCGAGGCGGTGCCCCTGTTCCAACGGCTGGCGACGCGTCTCGCCGGCTGACGCCGCTTGGCGAACGAGTCCGTCTCACGCTGGAGCGCGGGCCGCGCGGTCGGCGTGTTCATGGCGGCGTATTTCGCGGCCAACGCGATCAACGCCTTCATGCCGCTATGGTTCGCGGATCGCGGCCTGTCCGCCGCTTCGATCGGCCAGGTGCTGGGGATCGCCGCGCTGCTGCGCGTGTTGGCCGGGCCGGGATGGGGCACGGTCGCGGACCGGATCGGCCGGCGGCGGCCGGTGCTGACCGCGGCCGGCGCGACCGCCGCGACGGCGGCGCTGCTCTACGTGCCGTCCTCCGGCTTCCTGCCGCTGCTCCTGGTGGCCGCGCTGCAGGGCGTCGCCGCCTCGGCGATCAACCCGCTGGCGGATTCGCTCGCCCTTGCCCTCGGCAAGGAAGGGCGGCTCGACTACGGGCCGGTACGGTCGGCAGGCTCCGCGGCCTACATGCTGGCGACCGCCGCGGCGGGCCAGGTGCTGACCGCCGCCGGCTCCTGGCTGGTGCCCTGGCTGCTGGCGGTGAGCTACGGCGTGACGGGCGCGCTCGCGCCGTTCCTGCCCGACGCCGCGACGCCGCCCGCGACGCCGCGTGCCTGGGCGGGGCTCGCGCTGTTCCGCCTGCCCGGCTTCCGGCTGACGGTCGCGGCGACGGCGCTGATCCAGGGTGCGCATGCCGCCTATTACGGCTTCATCACCCTGTTCTGGCGTGCCCAGGGCTACAGCGACCGCACCATCGGCCTGCTGATCGCCGAAGGCATCGTCATCGAGATCCTCCTCTTCGCCCGCGGCCGCCATCTCGTCACCCGGCTCGGCCCCGCCGGGCTGACCGCCTGCGCGGCCGGCGCCTCCCTGCTGCGCTGGACCGTCACCGCGGCCGCACCCCCCTTGCCGGTGCTGATCGCGGTCCAGACCCTGCATGCGGCGAGCTTCGCCATGCAGCACCTGTCGGCCATGCTGATGCTGACCCGCGTCGTGCCGCCGGAGCGTGCCGCCACCGGCCAGGCGCTGCACAGCGCGCTGGGCTATGGCGCGCCGACCGGGCTGATGATGCTGCTGGCGGGATGGCTCTACGCGCATGGCGGCGGCGGGCTCGCCTTCCTGGTGATGGCGGCGGTCGGCGGCTCCGCTTTGTTGCTGGTCCGCCCGCTGGCGCGCGCGATAAGGTAGCGCCCCTCAGGGAGGCAGCGATGCGACCGGAAGACGTCATTGCCGACAAGACGCGCCCGTTCACCGGGGCGGAATACATCCAGAGCCTGCGCGACGGGCGCGAGGTCTACATCGACGGGGAACGCGTCGCCGACGTGACGACGCACCCGGCGTTCCGCAATGCGGTGCGCTCGATCGCGCGGCTCTACGACGCGCTGCACGACCCGAAGCACCATGCGGACCTGACCTGCCCCACCGATACGGGCAGCGGCGGCTACACGCACAAGTTCTTTCGCGTGCAACGATCGACGGAGGACCTGATCGGCGCGCAGCAGGCGATCGCCGGCTGGTCGCGCCTGTCCTATGGCTGGATGGGCCGCACGCCCGACTACAAGGCCGCCTATACGAACACGCTGGGCGCGAACGCCGAGTACTACGGCCCGTACAAGGAGAACGCGCTCGCCTGGTACAAGCGCGCGCAGGAAGCCGTGCCGTTCATGAACCACGCGATCGTCAACCCGCCGATCGACCGGCACAAGCCGGCCGAACAGGTGAAGGACGTGTTCGTCCACGTGGAGAAGGAAGTGGATGGCGGCATCATCGTCTCGGGCGCCAAGGTGGTGGCGACCTCGGCCGCGTTCACGCACTACAACTACATGGGCCAGAGCTCGAAGACCGCGACCGAGGACCTGGACATGTCGCTCATGTTCATGGTGCCGATCGACGCGCCGGGCCTGAAGCTGTTCTGCCGCACGTCGTATGAGCGTGCCGCGGCGGCGCAATCGCCGTTCGACTATCCGCTGTCGTCGCGCTTCGACGAGAACGATGCGATCTTCGTGCTCGATCGCGTGTTCATCCCGTGGGAGGACATCTTCATCTATCGGGATCCCGCGCGCGTGCTGAGCTTCTATCCGCGGTCGGGATTCACGCAGGGCTTCCAGTTCCAGGGCTGCACGCGCTTCGCGGTGAAACTCGATTTCCTGGCGGGACTGCTGGCGAAGGCACTGCGCTGCATCGGCGCGGACGAGAACCGGTTCAGCCAGGTGCATCTGGGTGAGGTGATCGCCTGGCGGAACCTGTTCTGGTCGCTGTCGAACGCGATGGCGCACAATCCGGATCCGTGGGTGGGCGACGCGCTGCTGCCATCGCTGCAAGCCGGCCAGGCCTATCGCGTCTTCGCACCGGACGTGTACCCGCGGGTGAAGGACATCATCGAACGGACGGTCACGTCGGGCCTGATCTACCTGCCGTCCTCGGCGAAGGATTTCGCCAACCCGGCGATCGCACCCTATCTCGAACGCTTCGTGCGTGGCTCCCGCGGGGTCGGGCACGAGGAGCGGATCAAGATCATGAAGCTGCTCTGGGACTGCGTCGGCACCGAGTTCGGCGGCCGGCACGAGCTCTACGAGCGCAACTACGCCGGCGGGTGGGAGGACATCCGCGCGCAGACCCTGACCTGGGCGGAGCGAAGCGGCGCGTTGAAGCAGTGGGAGGGTCTGGTCGACCAGTGCATGGCCGACTACGACACGCATGGCTGGACGGGCGACACCTGGGTGAACCCCGAGTGAACTCTACTGCGCCGCGGGATCTCCCCGCCGGGTTCCTGCCGCGAGAGATGGCCGGGTCAAGCCCGGCCATGACGGGTGGGGTCGGCCGGGGTCCGACCGTCCGGCCGGCCGGATGCGCACGGCCGACCGGAGCCGCCCGGCCGGCCGGAGGCGCACGGCCGACCAGAGCCGCACGGCCGGCCGGAGGCGCACGGCCGACCGAAGCCGCACGGCCGACCGAAGCCGCACGGACCACCCCCATCGTCATGGCCGGGCTCGACCCGGCCATCCCCGCCCGCACCCCCACCGCGAACACCGTCGTCAGAAAGCCCGCATGCCACTCGATCTCCCGACCCTGATCGGCTTCGCCGGCGCCGGCCTTCTGATGGTGGCGTATTTCGCCAGCCAGCAGGGCTGGCTGCGCGCCGACGACTGGCGCTTCCCCGCGGGCAACCTGGCCGGGTCCTCGCTCATCCTCGTCTCGCTGATGAGCGCCTGGAACCTGCCCTCCGTCGTCATCGAGGGGTTCTGGGCCGCGATCAGCCTGTACGGCCTGGTGCGCAGCCTGCGCCGACGTACCCGGCCCCGCGGGCCCGGTTCCTGACCGTCGCCCTACACGCTCGTCCACGCCCCATCCATCGCGACGCTGCCGCCGGTCATCGTCGCCGCGGCCTCGCTGCACAGGAATACGACCAGCGCGCCGATCGCCTCCGGCGTCGAGAACCGGCGCATCGGCTGCTTGGCCCGCAGCAACTCCTCCTCCGCCGCCGCCATGGACAGGCCGGACCCGGCGGCGATCCGCGCCACCTGGCCCTGCACCAGATCGGTGCGGACCCAGCCGGGGCAGATCGCGTTGCAGGTGATGCCCTCCGCGGCGGTCTCGAGCGCGACCGCCTTGGTCAGTCCGAGAAGCCCGTGCTTGGCGGCGACATAGGCGCTCTTGTTCTCGCTCGCGACGAGACCGTGCACCGAGGCGATGTTGACGATGCGCCCGAAGCCGCGCGCCCGCATCAGCGGCAGGGCGGCGCGCACCAGCCGGAACGCGGCAGAGAGATGCACCTGGATGATCTCGTCCCAGCACGCGTCGGGAAACACGGCGATCGGCGCCACGTGCTGCACGCCCGCGTTGTTCACCAGGATGTCGAGCCCGCCGAAGCGGGACCGGCATGCCGCGACCAGTTCGGCGGCGGCCGCGGGCTCGCGCAGATCGGCCTGGGCATAGGCCACGTGTCCGGCACTGTCCCGCGTTCCGTCGTCCGGTCCTCGCCCGTTGGTCATCACCCGGCACCCCGCCTGGAGCAGGGCGTCCGCAATGCCGCGCCCGATCCCTCGGGTCGATCCGGTGACGAGCGCGACCCGTCCATGTAGCGGGGCCCAGGCTTCGGCGATATCGTCCGGCATCGGATCCTCCCTCACCCGCGCGGCTGGATTCGAAGTGCCGAGGAAACCGGCGCGACCCGCCGCAGCGCGAAGACGGCCCGCCGCGTCGCCGCCGGCAGGATGAAGATCGGCAGCACCGCCATCGCGAGGAACAGCTCGACCCCCGGCCGTTCGGCGAGGAACGGCGCGGCGGCGGCCCAGACCAGGGTGATGTTGCGGTTGCCGCTCACCAGGCCCACCGTCAGGGCGCGTGTGCGATCCAGGGCGCCGAACAACAGCGCACCGGTGACCTGCAGCCCGAGATTGACCAGGAACGCGATCACCAGGAGGGTGGCCGCCGCACGCGGCGCCAGCAGGATCTGCTCCCGCATGCCGCGCATGGCGCCGATCCCGACCACCAGCAGGCCGACCACGGCCACGCCCGTCATGGCATTCGGGTTGTCCCTCACCCAGGCGCCCGCGAAACGCCGCAACAGGGACGCCGCGAGCGCCGCCCCACCGACGATCACCCCCAGTCGCAGGGACAGCGCCACAGGTTCGATCGCCAGGTCGGCTCCCGCCAGGAGCGCGGCGAGCGCCGGCAGGTAGAACGGCGCCGCCAGCGTCGGCACCACCGTCGCGAACAGCGCGAGCGGTGCGCTGAGCTCCAGCATTGCCGCGATCGCCGCCGCACTGCCGACGGGCGGTGCCAAGGCGCACAGCAGCAGGCCGGTCGAGAGGTCGGGCCATGTGGGCAGCACCCGCAGCGCGGCATAGGCCAGCATGGGCACGCCGAACGTCACCCACAGCAGGATGGCGCAGATCGCCCACCGAGCCGCGGCCTCCGCGCGGAAGGCGGTGCGGTCGGCCTTCAGGAACGCTCCAAGCGTGAAGACGAACACGGCGGCTCCCATCAGCGGCCGCACGAGCGTGGCGAGGGCCGGCGCCACCAGCCCGGCGAAGACGCCGAACAGCAGGAGCCAGGGACCGTTCCGCCCGGCAAACCCCAGGGCGCGGCCCGTCGCGGCCATCATGAGACGCCTCCCCCGTGCGGGAAGCGGGCACCGGCGACTCTGCGAGCTGCGTTCATGTCGGCTCCCCCTGTCGTCGCGTTGGCGCGTTTGGCGCGCGGGGAAGCATGACGGGAGGAAAATGGTCGCTGGTGTGAAAACGCCATCAAAGACGCAAGCAGAACGATTGACGCTTTTGAGGAACGGAAAGCGGCTTGATCCGGCAGTTCAGCACAAAACGTCCGACACCGCGATTTGATGGCGAAGTTGGCGCAATGTAGCAAAATGTCGCGTTATCCTGATCGAAACCGAACAGAAAGCTTCGAGGTGGAGGATGCAGCAGGAGCGCGGCAATCCGGACCAGCCCGACCGGTCCACCCGGATCCGCCTTCTCGGGACACTCGAAATCACGCGGGCGGACGGCGCTCCGGTGCCACCCCTCGGCCGACGCACGGTCGCGCTTCTGGCCTGCCTCGCGCTGGCGCCCGCACCCTGGCCGCGGGACGAACTCGCCGAACTGCTCTGGCCGGATCGCAGCCCGGAGCAGAAGCGCGGCAGCCTGCGGCAGGAATTCCTGCGCCTGCGCCAGGCGCTGGGCTGGCCCGCCGGGCATCGCGGCGGCGCCGGGTTGCCGCTCTGGCTCCCGCCGGATCGCGCGGCGGTCGACGTCACCGCCTTCCGCGCCGCGGCTGCCGATCCCACCCGCGCCGTCGAGGCGGTGGCCCTGTATCGCGGCCCCTTGCTGCAGGCGTTCCGGACCTCTCCTTCCGACCCGTTCGCCGTCTGGCTGCAGCGGGAGCGCGCGGCCCTGCACGCGACGGCCGTGACGTTGATGCTGCGCCTCCTCGAGCGCCCCGACGCATCCCCCGCCCTGGCCGAACGGCTGCTCGGACTGGAACCGGCTTGCGAGCCGGCCCACCGCTTCCTGATGCGCCGGTATGCAGCGGCGCGGGACCTGCCCGGCGTCCTCGCGCAGTTCCGCGCCTGTGCCGATGCAGTGCGGGCGAGCGGCGCTGGCGATCCCACGCAAGAGACGCGCGCCTTGCTCGATGCGCTCACGCTCGCCGCGTCCCCGCCCGCGCCGGCCATCGCCGGATCGCCGCAGGACGCGCCGCCGGCGATCGCATGGCTTCGCCACGCACCGGATCGCGCCCCGGTGCCGACCGCACCGCCGCCGCAGATGCTGCCGCCGATCGAGGACAAGCCGTCCGTCGCCGTCCTTCCCTTCGAGGACCAGACGCTCGACCCGCTCGCTCGGCCCGTTCTCGGCGAAGGTCTGACGGAGGAGATCACCCACGCCCTGGCGCGCATTCCGGGATTCTTCGTCACGGCACGGCACTCCGCCCTGGCCTATCGCGGGGTGGCCCGCGATCTGCGGCTGGTCGCGGCGGAACTCGGGGTCCGCTACCTGATCGAGGGCAGCGTCACGCAGGACCGGCCGCGGATGCGGGCCAATCTGCGGCTGATCGACGGCCGGACCGGCCAGCACATCTGGGCGGAAACCCAGGGCGGGCCGATGGACGACCTGATGGAGATCCGGGACCGGGTGGTGCACCGCCTCGCCACGCGGCTGCAACCGCGACTCCTGATGGAGGAGATCCGGCGCGCGGTGCGCCGCCCCCCGCAGGACCTCGATGCGTGGAGCTGGCTGCAGCGGGCCAACGCCATCCTGCTGGGCGGACGTCACGCCGACGCGCTGCAGCGCGTGCTCGACCCGCTCCACCAGTCGCTGCGAGCCGACCCCGACTACGCCATGGCGAAGGCGCTGCTGTCCGCGGTGCATGCGTGGCGCGCCGTCTCACGCGAGTTTCCGGATCCCGAGGGCGAAAAGGCCACCGCCCGCCGGCTCGCGGAGGAAGCGCTCGCGCTGGAGGAGGACAACCCGTTCGTCCTCGTGCATTGCGCAGAAACGGCGATGTATTGCAGCGCCGAGATCGATGCGGCGCTCGTCCTGCTCGAAACCTCCGTCCAGCGCGATCCGAACGACGCGAACGGGCAGGCACTGCTGGCCCATGTGCGTCGCACCGCGGGCGAGTCTCCCACCGGCAGCCTCGCGCTGATCGACCACGCGACGCGGCTGAGCCCGCGCGACCCGCGCAGCTTCCTCTGGCACCACTACGCGAGCTGGTGCCATTACCGGCTGGGCGACCTGGACGGCATGGAAGCGGCGTCGCGCCGCTCCGTCGAACTGTATGGCCGTTACCCGCTGAGCTGGATCGGCCTGACCAGCGCACTGGGTTTGCAAGGGCGCATGGCGGAGGCCCGGGAGGCGGGCCGCATCCTGCGCCGCATGCGTCCGAGTTTCACCGCGGAGGGATTCTACCAGACCGCACGCGCCCTGTACGGACCCCGCTTCCCCGGTGCGGTGGACGCGGAATACCAGGCGCTCCGGAGCGCCCTGGCCCGCGCCTGCGAGGACTGATCGCGTTCGGTCCCCCGGGTCACCGACCGGCGGGTCGCGTCGACAGGCCGGCGCCTTGGCCGATCACGCCCGGGACCTCGCCGGGCTCGCGGCCGCGCTGGTGCGTCAGCGCGGCGGTCAGCCGCCGCAGGGCGTTCGTGGCGCGGCACCCCGGACCGGTTGCGCGCGAGGGCCGCACGCCCTCATGCGCAGCCTCGAGTTCGGCGCAGAGCTGCGAGAACAGCAGCGCCCCGTCGAGGCCGCGCGCCTCCTCCCAGCTCTTCAGCCGGTCGACGATGTCGTAGACCGCCCGCAGCAGGGCCACGGCGGCCGGGTATCCGTCCGGCGCATCGTCCTGGCTGCGGGCCATCCAGTGATCGATCCGCGCATGGGCGAAATCCGCCAGTCCTTCGCCGTCGTGCGGGACACGGGCGCGGTCCTGCCGGCCGGTGTAGCGGTTGGTGCGCTCGATCCAGCCGGCGACGTCGGGATGCGACAGATGGTGGATGCACACGCCCGAGATCGGGGGAACCTGCATCACACGGTCGGACAGCAGCTCGATCCCCGCGTGCACGACCGGGGAGAACGCGACCGAACCGCGGCGGAAGCAGCGGATGTGGTGTTCCGGCCAGTAATAGGCCCGCTCGTCATGGACGCCCAGGATGTAGTGCCGCAGCGGCAGGGCGTAGACGTCCGCGCGCGGCGCCTCGAGCTCCGACTGCAGGAAGCGGACCGCTTCCGGGCTGAGGCATTCGTCGTCGTCCAGGAACAGCACCCAGTCATGGCGGCACTGCGACAGGGCGAAGGCGCGCGTGTCCTCGACGGTCGGGGACCAGGGCACCGTCAGCACGCGATCCGCATGCCGTGCCGCCACCGCGCGCGTGTCGTCGGACGACGACTTGTCCACCACGATCAGCTCGTCCGCGAAGGCGAGCGCGCGCAGGCAGGTGCCGATCAAGGCGGCACGGTTGTACGAGACGACGAAGGCGCTCAGTTTGGCGCGGCTGGCTGGCATGGCCGAGATCCCGTTCTGGGTCCGGCCGAACATCGCTGGAAGATGGTTAACGCCGGGTGAAACGGGGTCAGCCGAGGAGGTGGCGCTTCAACCGGGGCAGATACCCCCGCAGGAAGGTGCGCGCGGAGCCGCGGACCTGGTCGAGTTCCCGCAACGCGCTCGCGACATGCGCTTCGGCCATGGCGCGGGCTTCCACGCTCGTGCGGCACCGAGCGTCCGCTTCCGTGCGCGCGCGTTCCATCGCCTCGATCGCGGCCGCCTGGGCGCGCAGCGCGGCATGGGCCTCGTCCAGCGCGGCGCGGGCGTCCGCCTCCCGTGCCTGGGTCGCCGCGAGGGCCGCCTGCGTGTCCGCCAGCGCGGCGCGGGTTTCCTCCACCACGGTGTCCCGCAGCCGCACCTGGCGAAGCAGCTCCGCGCTCTTCCCGCCATCGTCGTCGAGGTTGCTGCGCTCGATGAACAGGCTGGGCGGCAAGGGCGGCAGCGGCGCATCGGACCCGACCGCCACCAGGTAGGGCGCGCGCGGCAGGCCCTGGCAGGCCTCGAAATGCGTCGCGCCGCGGCGGTCGAACACCACCGGCGGCGCGTCACTCCCGGCATCGGCGAGCAGCGCGGACCCGATCAGCGGCCGCTGGCGCAGCATGGCGAGGTGCGGGAAGGCATCCGCCAACAGGGCGCGGAACTCCTCGCCGGTCAGCTCCCTCACATGGAACCCGTTCGGCGGGGAATTGGGGCCGGAATAGACGTCGCGGTCGGGCGTGCTGATCACCACGAGGCCGCCCGGACGCAGCACGCGGCGGATCTCCGCGACGAACGCCGCCTGCCGGTCGAAATGCTCGATCGTCTCGAACGACACGACCACGTCGACGCAGGCATCGGGCAGCGGCAGGGCGCGCGCGTCGCCCTGGACGTAGCGCAGGTTGTCGCGGCGGAACTGCGCCTGTGCCGCGGCGGCGGTGCCGGAATCGTACTCCACGCCGACGACGGATTTCGCAACCTGGGCGAGTTGGGCGCTGCCGTAGCCCTCGCCGCTCGCAACGTCGAGCACGTCGCGATCGGCGCAGAAGTGCCGGGCGAACAGGTAGCGGTGGTAGTGCTCGATCTCCACCTGCCCGCCGATGGCGCCGGTCAGGCGCTCCCCGGTGAAGGGGGCTGGCGTGGCGGCGGCCTCACGGCGGAACAGGTCGCCCATGGTGCAAGTCCGATCTCGGTCAGTTCAGGCGGGTGCGAAGCTCGTCCATGGCGCTGCGCACGCGCGCCGCGGCCTTGCTGTCGGGGGACAGCTCCAGGAACCGCTCAAAGTCCTGCAGCGCCGCCGCGACCTGGTCCAGCCGCTGGTTCAGCAGCCCGGCCTGGCGCCAGAGTTCGGCGTGATCCGGGGCGATCCGCAGCATGTCCTCGATCGCGGCCAGCGCGCCATGCAGGTTCCCCCCCTGCAGCCGGCGGCTGACGATGTTGTTCTGCAGCCGCAGCAGCACCGCGCGGGTGCCCATCGGGCGCAGCAGGCCGGGCCGCAACTCGGCCGTGTCCCCCTCGATCCGCTTCAACAGCTCCCGCAATTCGGGCGCATCCATGGGTTGGCCGCCATGGAACACATCCAGCACCGCCTGCGTGCTCTTACCCTTCAGCGCCACCAGGAAATGCGCCGGGAAGTCCACCCCGTGCGCCGCCCAGCCGGCGGACCGCGCGGTGTGCAGCCAGATGATGCCCAGCGCGACCGGCAAGCCGCGACGGCGCTCGATCACCCGGATGAGGTTGGCGTTCGCCAGGTCGTCGTAGCGTTCCGTGTCGCCGGAATAGCCGTACCGGCTCGACAACAGGTTGATCAGCGATTCGGCACGCTCCGCCAGCGTCTCCCCCGGCAGCCGGACCGCCTCGCGCGCAAGCTCCGACAGGTGCGCGCGCGCGGCTTGCCAATCCGCATCCGGGGCGTCGACGCGCGCGAGATGCAGGGCCGCATCGGCGATGTCGATCTCCACGTCGGGTAGCTGTCCGATCGCATCCAGGGCGCGACGAGGGTCGCTCATACCGTGTCTCGTGCCTCCATTGCCGGCGATCCGTTCCCGTCGGGCCGCCGATCGGCGCGGTCCCGGGCAGGATGGATCGACCATTCCGGGGTATCGACCTTTTGACCCCCGTCATGCAAGCCACGGACGGGGTTGGGCGGGTCACAGTCGGGCGGGTTGCCGGGCCGCGGCGGCGGCGGGTGCCGAACCTGGCCAAAGCGCCTCCCGCAGGCGCGGCGGCAGCAGGTCGGCGGGATGGCCGGGCAGCCCGCCGATCGTCTCGAAGAAAAACCGGCAGACGGCTTCCAGCGCGCGAAGGAAGGCGGCTCGGTCCTCCGGCGTGCGGACATAGGGTGTCATCATGCCGAGGGAAGGGCTGTGGTAGTGCAGCACCAGCGTCTTGTGGCCGCGCCGCACCAGCGTGTCGATCAGCCGCAGGAGTTCCGAGACCGGCACCCCCTCCGGCGTCAGCGTCACGAGGTTTGCGAGGCCGGCCCGCGCCAGCAGCCCCGGCACGTGCAGCCGTGCCGCGCGTCCGGATTGGAGCGCGCGGAGCAGCGGGGGCGGCAGGATGGGCAGCAGGCCCAGTTGCGTTCGGCTCATCGGGATGGTCCGGACCTCGCCGCCCGGCACGCGATAGGGACGCGCCCGGACCGCCCGGAAGTCCGGCCCGCCGCGCGGACGCAGGTCGGCCAGCGGGAGGATGGAGAAGTCCACGGCGATGCCGAGCTGCGCCAGCGTCTGGAAGGTATGGGGCCCCAGGCCGTAGCGGCCGGCTTTGAAGAACAGGGGCCGCACGCCGAGATTGGCCTCGATGGCGGCGACGAGGGACCGGAGCTTCCGCGCTTCCAGGTCCGGCGGCAGGTTCCCCGCGAAGGAGTTCCGTTCGGAAATCGGCTCCTCGAAGGGCGGGTTGACCCAGGGGTGCAGATGCGCCCCCACCACCCCGGCGCGGCGCGCCAGGATGTCCCGCAGGGGTTCCCACCCCTCCGGCTGGCTGGCGACCGGATGGTCGATCACGTAGATCGGCCGCGCGCCATACGCGTCGAACACCGCCTGGGCGCGGTGCTGCTCCCGCATCGCGGTGACGCGCGTGAGCGACCGGTCGAAGCCGCCCGCCCAATCGAATTCGGCTTCGGTGTCGACGACGACGTAGAGGCTGGGCGGGTCCTCCGCGGGATGCGGCTCCTCCTCCACCCGCACCCCCGCGAGCGCGATGCGGCGCGGAGCCGGGGGCACCGGCTGGGTCCGAGGGCCGGGCGCAGGCAGGACCGCGCGGGCCAGGCCGGCCGCACGCCACCGAGCGACCTGGATCGGGTGCGGCCTGGTCTCCTCCGTCCAGGGTTGGCCCGCGCCGCGCCAGCCCGTCGCCGCCCCCACCTGCCCCCCCGCGATCGCCTGCTCGGCGCTCCGCCACCACGTGCGGCCGGCCGTGGCGCGGATGCGCGCAAGCTGGCGCTCGTCCGGGTTCCAGCGGCGGGCGAAGGCGTCGAGCAGGCGCGTCAGATGGGCGCCGAGTTGCACGAGCGTCGCGCGGTCGGGAACTGGGTGCCGCGCGACCAGATGGGTCGCCACCAGCCCCGCCTCTCGCGCGAGATGCGAATCCTCCGGGTCGGTCCCGAGCAGGTCGGCATGGACACGGCGGAGCACCGCGGCGGTCCGGTCGGTCATCTCGTCGCGGCGCACGCGCGTCACGTTCTGGGCGTGCTGCCGGTAGATCACCAGGTGATCCGGCAGCACGGCCACGTCGCCATGGGAAAGCAGGCGGTGGGTGAAGTCGAAATCCTCGGCGGAGCGGTATGCTTCCTGCAGGTAGTGGCCGAACCGCGCGACGGCTTCTGCGCGGAACATCATCGAGGGATGGCCGATCGGATTGCCGAGATGGAGCATCCAGCGGAGCACGAGCGGATCCGGGTCCGCCTGCGGCCGGGTGAAGCGGATGCGTCCGGCTTCCAGCACCGACATGTTGGTGCCGACCATCAGGATCGAGGGGCGGGCTGCGAGGAAGGCGTGCTGGCGGGCGAAACGGGTCGGATGGCAGAGATCGTCGGCGTCGAGGCGCGCGATCAGCCGGCCTCGAGCTTCCGCCATCCCGTGGTTCAGCGCCCCGACCACGCCGAGATTCGTGGCGTTGCGCAGCACCCGGAGACGCGGGTCGCGGACGGACGCCAGGATCTCGGGGGTGGTGTCGGTGGAGCCATCGTCGACCACCAGCAGCTCGAAATCCTCGAACGTCTGGGAAAGAACGGAGTGGATGCTTTGACGAATGTATCGCTCCGCATTGTACGCGGGCATCAGCACGCTGATTTCCGGGCGGGGCGTGACGGCGCGCATCGGCCAACTATCACTCGCCCGGATCAAACGTCCATCACCTCCTGCGTCCTCTTGCCCGAGCGGACGGCGATTCGTATGTTATCGGGCAGAAACGTCTCGAACGGCGGAGTTCGCGGCCGTTTCCTTGCATGCTCTGGCAGGCTCGCGTGACCTCCTCGCACCCCGGCTCCGCTTCCCGCGTGACGATCGTGACGGTGCTGTTCAACAGTGCCGGGGTGCTGAATCGCTTCCTTCGCAGTCTCCGCGAACAGTCGATGCCGGACTGGGAGCTGATCGCCGTCGACAACGCCTCCACCGACGGTTCGGTAGCCCGCCTGGCCGCGCTGCAGGACGAACGTATCCACGTGATCCGCAACGGCGTGAACGCCGGGTTTGCACGGGCATCGAATCGCGGGCTGCGCGTGGCGTTGGAGCGGAACGCGACCTTCTGCCTGCTGCTCAACAACGACACGGCCTTCCCACCCGACTTCCTGGCAGATCTGCTCGCGGCCCGTGAGGCGCTGGCCGCCGACGTGATCACCCCGCGGATCATGTATCTGAATGCCCCGGACAAGGCGTGGTACGCGGGGGGGTCCTTCGACTCCCGCTGGGTGTTCAAGAGCGTTCATGAGGAGCAATGGAGCCCGGCCGACGTAACCCCCCGAACGGTCGAGTTCGCGTCGGGATGTTGCCTGGGTCTCACCCGCCGCGTGCTCGAGCAGGTGGGCCTCCTGGACGAGCGGTATTTCGTGTATTGGGAAGACACGGACTACTGCATGACCCTGTACAAGTCTGCCGTCCCGGTGTTCTATGTTCCGAATTGCGTCATCTGGCACGACAGCTCGAAGCTGACGGGCGGGCCGAACAGTGCCGGATTCATTCGCCTCTTCTACCGGGGCTATGTGCTCTTCCTGCTGAAGCACTTCGGGCTGCGCTATACCGCCCGCGCCATGGTTCGGCTGCTGCTCAGGAATGTCGCGCACCGTGACGACCGAGGCAGGCTTGCCAGCCCTGTCATCGGCCTGGCGATGGCCCGGGGCCTGCTCGAGGCGATCCGCCACCGCTCGGCGCGCCTGCGCGATACCGCCCTGCGATGATCGCCGTCATCGAGCCGACCTATGCGCGCGGCGACCATGCCGCCGTGAACGCTGCCCTCCTGCACGCCATCGCCCATGCCTTCCCCGACGAACCGCTGGACTTCGCCGCGACCGCGGATCATCGCCAAGCCGTCGCGCAGGTCGTCCCTCTGCCGGCCAGCGTACGATGGTCGGAAATCGCGGTGATGGCACCGGGCGGCGTGCATGCGTCGCGCTTCCATGCGCAATGGCGGGCAATGCGGGACCTCGTCACCCGGACCCGTCCGCGCGTGCTCGTCGTGCTGTCGAGCGGGCCGGAAACCTTCTTCGCCGTCCGCGCGCTCGCAGCGGCGCATTCCGGCCTGCGGATCTTCGTCGTGCTGCACGGCAACCTCAACGACGCGGTCGGATGGCGCTCACGCGATCCACGGCGGCGCTGGTTCGACTACCGCGCGGGATTGCGGATCGTGCGGCACGCGCGCATCCGGCTCGTGGTCCTGGAAGAGCACATCCGTGACGCAGCCATCCGCCGGGGGCTCGCGTCCGAGGCACAGGTCCATGTCTGGCCGCATCCCCTGAACGGATCCGAAATCTCGAACGAGGCCGGGGATCTTCGGTCGCCGCTCCGCATCGCCTTCCTCGGCGCCGCAACGCGTGCGAAGGGATTCGACACGTTCCTGGCAATCGTCGCGGCCGTTCGCGACGGCACCCCGCGCGTGCCCGTCGCCTTCACCTGCATCGGGCCGCAGCTCGAGTCGTTTCCGGAGGCCGCTCGGTTGGGGTTGAGCGGGTCGGCGGCCCCGCTCGACCGCGCCGAATTCCTCTCCCGCCTGGACGCGGTCGACTACGTCCTGCTGCCATACGGGATGCAGGCCTATGAGCTGACGGCCAGCGGCTCCCTGCTCGACTGCATCGCCCGCGCGAAGCCCGTGATCGCGCTCGATCTGGCGGGGATCCGGGATCTCGTCCGCCGCCATGGAGAGATTGGATTCGTGAGAAGTTCACCGGACGCGCTGGCGACATTCATCGCCAGCGACCCGGCCCTGGGCGACGCGACGCGGTATCGCGCATTCCAGGAGCGGCTGAGGACGATCGCGCGTCTCCGCACGCCGGCCGCACTTGCCGCGCGTTTGCGTGACGATATCGGCCCGCCCTCCTGAGGCGGGCCCGCCTCTGCGGTCATGGCGGCCCGCCCCCAGGACGGGCCGCCGACCCGACCTACTCCGCCGCGGTTTCGGGCAGATAGATCTGCTCGCCCTTCTCCACGAACTCGCGGCTCTTCTCCTCCATGCCGGCCATCCGCTCCGCCTCGGTGCGCAGGTCCTGCGTGATCTTCATCGAGCAGAACTTCGGCCCGCACATGGAGCAGAAATGCGCGACCTTGTGCGCCTCCTTCGGCAGGGTCTCGTCGTGGAACGACCGCGCCGTGTCGGGGTCGAGCGACAGGTTGAACTGGTCCTCCCACCGGAACTCGAAGCGCGCGCGGCTGATTGCGTCGTCGCGCAGCTTGGCCGAGGGATGGCCCTTCGCCAGGTCCGCCGCATGCGCCGCGATCCGGTAGGTGATCACGCCGGTCTTCACGTCGTCCCGGTTGGGCAGGCCGAGATGCTCCTTCGGCGTCACGTAGCAGAGCATCGCCGTGCCGAACCAACCGATCATCGCCGCGCCGATCGCGCTGGTGATGTGGTCGTAGCCAGGGGCGATGTCGGTCGTGAGCGGGCCAAGCGTGTAGAACGGCGCCTCCCCGCATTCGCGGAGCTGCTTGTCCATGTTGATCTTGATCTTGTGCATCGGCACGTGGCCGGGGCCCTCGATCATCACTTGGCAGCCCTTGTCCCAGGCGACCTTTGTCAGCTCGCCCAGCGTCTCCAGCTCCCCGAACTGCGCCGCGTCATTGGCGTCCGCGTTGGAGCCGGGACGCAGCCCGTCGCCCAGCGAGAACGACACGTCGTATTTGCGCATGATGTCGCAGATCTCGTCGAAGCGCTCGTAGAGGAAGCTCTCCTTGTGCTTCGACAGGCACCACTTCGCCATGATCGAGCCGCCGCGCGACACGATGCCGGTGACGCGCTTGGCGGTCAGCGGCACGTATTGCAGCCGCACGCCGGCATGGATGGTGAAGTAGTCGACGCCCTGTTCCGCCTGCTCGATCAGCGTGTCCTTGAACACTTCCCAGTCGAGCTTGGTCGGATCGCCATCGACCTTCTCCAGCGCCTGGTAGATCGGCACGGTGCCGATCGGCACCGGCGAGTTGCGCATGATCCAGCCGCGGATGTTGTGGATGTTGCGGCCGGTGGACAGGTCCATCACGGTGTCCGCGCCCCAGCGGATCGCCCAGACCAGCTTCTCCACTTCCTCGGCGACGCCGGAGGTGACCGCGGAGTTGCCGATATTGGCGTTGATCTTGACCAGGAAGTTGCGGCCGATGATGACCGGCTCGAGTTCCGGGTGGTTGATGTTGGCCGGGATGATGGCGCGGCCACGGGCGATCTCGGAGCGGACGAATTCCGGCGTGATGAAGGCCGGGATCTCGGCGCCGAAGCTCTCCCCATCGGCCACGCGCTCCGCGGCGCCCTCCATCATCGCCTTGCGGCCCATGTTCTCGCGATGCGCGACGTAGATCATCTCCTCGGTGATGATCCCGGCGCGGGCGTATTCGTATTGGGTGACGTGCTGGCCGAGCTTGCCGCCATAGACCGGATGGTCGGCCGGGCAGGCGGGCACCAGCTTGTCGGCGCCGACATGGCCGTTGTCCTCGGGCTTCACTTCACGGGCGGTGATGCGGTCGAAGCCGCGCTTCGCGAGCCACTCCCGGCGCACCGGCGGCAGGCCGGCGGCGAGATCGATCGTGGCAGACGGGTCGGTGTAGATGCCCGAGCAGTCGTAGGCGCGATACGGCTCTTCGCGCGCGGAGGGGTCGAGGGCGATCTCGCGGAACGGCACCCGGATGTCGGGGCGGCCTTCCGGACTGGTGTAGATCTTGCGGGAGCCCGCGATCGGGCCGGTGGTCACCGAACTCGGTGCGGCTTTGGACTGGACCGTCATGGACTCTCTCCTGCGACGCCGTGGGGGCTTGGGCGGCAGGGGGAACGAGTCTGATGCATGGTCCCCGTCCCTCCGCCGGCATGACCCGGTTCAGGTTCAAGGGTCACCGCGCCGCCGGATGGACCGGAATAGCGGTATCTCAGCCCCGTTCGCGGTGGGGCCCCCCTCGGTGGTCTCGCAGGATGCGGGACCATGCGGGAGGTGTCAAATGGAGCAGCGCACGCCGCTCATGCGGCCCGCACCAGTGAGGGCGGTGCCCGCTTGCCACGGACCTCCGCCTCCTCGATCTCCGCCGCCGCGATCGCGCGGTCGAGGGCTGCCCGCAATTCCTTCGCGCTTTCCAGCGTCAATTCGACACCGGCGCGCGCGCCCGCATCCAGCGCCGTGTTGATGAAGTCGAGCGTGATCACGTCGCCCAGCGGCGCGTGCCGCGCGTGGTCATAGGCGACCACGGCGCGGGACAGCGGGAACCAGTCGTCCCCGCGTTTCGCCATGCCCTCGGCGGGCGCGATCTCGATGATGGAGGTGCACATGGCTGCCTCTACTTCGTCAGGTATTTGCCGAAGAACGCGAAGACCTTGCTCCAGCCATCCATCGCCTGTTCCGGGCGGTACATGGGACGGTGCCAATAGAAGAAGCCGTGCCCAGCCCCGTCATAGCGATGGAATTCGTACGTCTTGCCGGCGGCCTTCAACGCCGCCTCGTGCTGGTCCACCTGTTCCGGGCTGGGCGCGCGGTCGTCGTTGCCGAACAGGCCGAGCAGCGGGCAGGAAAGGCCGTTGGTCATGTCGATGGGGGCGACGGGGGTCTTGGCGTTGAGCTCGTCCTTGCCCATCACGACGCGGCCGCCCCACAGCTCGACGCAGGCATCGACGTCCTTGCGCTGGCAGGCATAGATGAAGGCATGCCGGCCACCGGAGCAGGAGCCGAACAGACCGACCTTGCCGTTGTGGTTCGGCTGCGCGCGCATCCACTGCACCGCGGCCGCGGTATCGCCGACCATTTGCGAGTCCGCGATTCCCCCATCCGCGCGCACCTTGGCGGCGATGTCGTCGGGATTGGCATCGCTGCCGCCGGCACGCTCATACAGGTTCGCGCAGATCGCCATGTAGCCGTGATGGGCGAACCGGCGGGTCGTCTCGATGTACAGTTCGCTCCAGCCGGGCAGGTGGTGGATCAGCACCACGCCCGGGAACGGCCCGGGGCCGGAGGGCTTCGCGACGTAAGCGGTGATCGGCGTGCCGCCGTCCCCGGTGATGGTGACGTTTTCGCACGTCATGCCGCGGTAGAACGACATCGCTGCTCTCCTCCTGGGCGTTGATCGTTGGCTGCCGTCGCGTCGCCGCCATGCCGTCCGGGCCGCGCGTCGTCGACCCATCGACAGGATGGGAAGTATTCGACCATCCCCCATGACATGCAACACGGCGACCGGCAGGCGGAGGCGTGGGGCGCCGGCCTCGCGCCGACGGCGGGCAGGACGGGAGTGCGGCGTCAGGCCGAGTCGGCCAGCACGAGGCGCCGGCGCGGCACGGGCTCGATCGGCATGGCGGCGTAGACGTCCTTCACTGCCTCGGTGATGGTCACGCCCGCCAGGCCGGGCATGACGCGCCGCCCGAACCGCTCGCAGAGCGGGGCGGCGCGCAGGATCAGCCGGCGGCGGGTGGGCGGCATCCACAGCGCGAGGTCGCGGCGTTCCACCCGGAACATGGCGCCGGCCAGCAGCCGCCCGACCTGGCCCGCCGAATAGGGCTGGCCGTGGCCGAATGGCGTGCTCTCCCAATACGCCCACATGCCGCTGCGGTTCGGGGCGACGACCAGCAGCGTGCCGTCGTCCTTCAGAACGCGCCACACCTCTCGCAGCAGGCGGCGCGCGTTCTCGGCCGCTTCGAGCCCATGGATCAGCAACACGCGATCGAACACGAGGTCGGGGAAGGGCAGCGCATCCTCCTCCGCCGTGCAGGACAGGCCGGCGGCACCGGCCGGCCAGCGGGTCGCGCCCATCTGCGCCGGGGTGAGCGCGACGCAGCGGCGCGCCTGCTCCCGCCACAAGCGCAGGTAGGGCGCCGCGTATCCGATCCCCAGCACGGATTCGCCCGAGAGGTCGGGCCACAGCGTGGACAGCCGCTCACGCAGCAACCGCGCGGTCACCGCCCCTCGCGCCGTGCCGTAGAAATCCGCTGCCGCATGCGCGTCCGCCGCCATGCCACGACTGTATCACACGTCGTCCGGTTCCCGCCCGCCCCCGGCGATGCTAGGGTTCCTCCATGACAGTCACCGCAACCCCCGTTCCGATCCTGTCGGACAACTACGCCTGGCGGCTGGTCGACAGCGAGACCGGCGCCGTGGCCATCGTGGACCCGGCCGATGCGAAGGCCATCATCGCCGCGCTGGACGCGGCCGGCGGTCGCCTGGACCTGATCCTGCTGACCCATCACCACGCCGACCACATCGCCGGCGTGGAGGAAGTGCGGGCGCGGTTCGGCGCGCCGGTGGTGGGGGCCGCGGCCGATGCCCACCGCCTGCCCAAGCTGGATCAGGCCGTCAAGGAAGGCGACACCGTGACGTTGGGCAAGGCCCGCGCGCAGGTGATCGACACGCCCGGCCATACGCGGGGCCAAATCAACTTCTTCTTCCCGGACGGCGCCGTGCTGCTGTCCGGCGACACGCTGTTCAGCCTGGGCTGCGGCCGCATCATCGAGGGCACGCCGCCCGAGATGTACGCGAGCCTGCGCAAGCTTGCCGCGCTGCCGGGCGACACGCTGGTCTGCTGCGGGCACGAGTATACGGAGAGCAACGCGCGGTTCGCGCTGCATGTCGATCCGGACAATGCGGCCCTGAAGACCCGTGTTGCCGAGGCGCGCGCGCAGCGTGCGGCCGGGCGCCCGACCGTTCCCTCCCGCCTGTCGGACGAGCTGGCGGCCAATCCGTTCCTGCTGGCGCCGGACGAGGCGAGCTTCGCCGCACGCCGCGCGGCCAAGGACTCGTTCTAGCCATGCGCCGCGATCCGTTCAGGCGTCATCGTTCGACCAGGGGAGGTTCTGCGTGAAACTGTTCTACTCGGCCACGAGCCCGTACGTGCGCAAGGTCATGGCCTGCGCCATCACCCGCGGGCTCGAGAACCGTATCGAGAAGGTGCCGACCAACCCGCACCAGTCGCCGCCGGAGCTGCTGGCGGCGAACCCGCTGTCGAAGGTGACTTGCCTGGTGACGGATGACGGGCTCGCGCTGTTCGACAGCCCGGTGATCTGCGAATACCTCGACAGCCGGGGAGAGGCGCTGCCGCTGTTCCCCTCGCACGGCGCGGCACGCTGGCGCGCGCTGAAGTTCCAGGCGATGGCGGACGGCATCCTCGACGCCGCCGTCACCGGCCGTGGCGAGCTCGGGAAGCCGAAGGAAGCCGCGCGCGACGCGACCATCGCGCGGTTCAAGGCGGCGATCTCCAACACGCTCGATGCGCTCGAGGCCGATCCGCCGCACCGTCTGGTCGATATCGGGTCCATCGCCGTCGCCTGCGCGCTGGGTTATCTCGACTTCCGCTACGCGTCCGACCCGTGGCGGGAGCGGTGCCCGAAGCTTGCCGCCTGGTATGAGGCGTTCGCGCAGAACCCGGGCCTCGCCCAGACGGCGCCGAAGGAATGATCGACCTGCGGGATCCGGACCTGGATCCCGCCACCGTCGTCCGCGCGCTCGACCTCCGCCCTCATCCCGAGGGCGGTCAATACCGGGAAACCTGGCGGGATTCCGCCCCGGACGGAGAGCGCGGCGCGGGGACTGCCATCCTGTTCCTGCTCGCAGCCGGGGAGCGCAGCCACTGGCATCGGGTGGACGCCGCTGAATTGTGGCTGTGGCATGCCGGCGCCCCCCTGCTGCTGGAACGTGACCGCCACCCACCGCTGCAACTCGGCCCCGATTTCAGGGCCGGCGAGGCGCTGCAGGGCGTGGTGGAGGCGCATGACTGGCAGGCGGCGCGCAGTCTGGGGCGCTGGACGCTGTGCAGTTGCGTCGTCGCTCCGGCCTTCGTGTTCAGCGGCTTCACACTTGCCCCGCCGGGGTGGGAGCCGCCTTCCTGAAAGCAGAACGCCCTCCCGGTTTGCGGGAGGGTGTTCCTGACCGTGGAGCGTCGCGGCGGCGCAGGCGGGTTGCGCGGGTCCTCGTGCGGATCAGACCCGGCGACGGCGACGCACCAGACCGATTCCGGTGAGACCGGCGCCCAGGATCGCGAGCGTTGCCGGCTCCGGCGCATCCTGCACCGCGAAGACGTAGGGGCCGGACCCGTTCTGGCCGGCGCCGCCGCCCGAGTAGAAGTATTCCACGGACAGATCGTTGGTGCCGCTGTTGGTCGCGTCATTCGCGATCACCCACTCCGCCTGCGTGCTGTTCACGCCGTCGGGCTGGACCAGGAGCCAGTAGCGCGTGTCGCCGGCGACATCGACCGTCGAGCCCAGCGTGAAGTTGAGCGCCCAGTAGCCGTTCCCGTTATCGACGAAGCTCGAATCGGCGATAGTGCCGCTGGACCACAATGCGTGACTGATGTCCGTATCGGGCATGCCTCCATTGTCGGAAGCAAGAAATACCACGAATGATCCCGGACTGCTCGCACTGTCCTGCAGGAGAAGCCCGACACTGGAGAGCGACAAGGCGCCGGTGTTGGTGGTGAACGAGGCGCCCAGCGGACCATTGTCGGCGATGGAATCCGTCTGCCCCGACGTTGCACCCGTAGTCATGTTATCCACGGGCGTTGCTACCCATGCGTGTGCCATAAACGGTGCACAGGCAAAGAGGATGGCTGCGAAAAGGGCCCGCCTGACAGACATCGATGCACGCTCCATATGCGCTCAGGCGCTGTCGCCCGAGCCTCACGCCCTTTCTCGTCGCAAGCTGCGTGCCATTCTGAATAACGGCGATATATCAGATTCCTAGTAGCTGACGGCATCGGGCGAATCGCAGGTGTGTAAGCAATTCCGACGCTCACATTTCACGGCCCCGCCGACGCGCAGACGTGCGTGCGCTCGGGCCGGCGACATGCGTCGCGAACCGACTCCTTCATCACTTGACTGTCATATCAATTTTGGCATATCGCTAATTTTAGCCACAAGGCTCGCCGGGCCGTTTGGGCTTCAAACCGCTTCCTGGGCGCCTCTCGAGGTATCCGGATGCGTTTCAGAAACGTATTCTCCACGGGGCGAACATGGCGACCTATACTTCGAGGAAAACGAGCGCTTCGACGACCTACGAGTGGAACAACAGTGCGAACTGGACACTGTCGGGGGGAGGAACCGGAATCCCCGGATCCGCGACGGCGGGCAACGCGGACGACGTCACGGTCCTTGCGAACAGCCGAGGCCCGGCCAACTACGACTTCAACGTCTCCCAGGCCTGGTATGTCGGATCCTTGACGGTCACGGCATTCTCCGCGACCAACCCGCAACCCGTGACCAAAGCCGCAACGTTGGCGATCAATGCCAACACGCTGCACGTCGCGAACGCGATTACCCTCTCGAGCGCGAATTCCTTCATCACCCTGGCCGGCGGCACTCTGACCGGCAGCTCGATCGCCAACAGCGGCCAGATCAGCGGCTACGGCACGCTCAGTGGCTCGATCAGCGGCAGCGGCACCATCCTCGCCAGCGGCGGCACGCTCGACCTCACCAGCGCCGTGATCTCGACCAGCACGAGCTTCCAGATCGCGGGCGGCGCTGCGCTGAAATTCGAGTCCTCCGTGGCGACGGACGTGACCGTCACGTTCAACACCACTTCCGGCACCCTCATCCTCGCCGCACCCGGCTCGTTCTCCGGCACGATCAGCGGACTGCAGGTCGACACGGACCCGACCGCCGGGCCGCAGGGCACCGGCGTGATCGATCTCAGCGGCGTCGGCACGATCACCAGCGCCAGCATCGTCGGCGGCTCGACGCTGCACGTCGTCACCGCAAGCGGCACCTACGATCTGGCGACGACCGGCAGTTTCACGGGCGACTACGTCAACTGGCAGTCGGACGGGTCGGGCGGCACCCAGCTCTGGGTCGCGGACACCGTCTGCTTCGCCGCCGGCACGCGTATCGCGACCACCCGCGGCCCGGTTGCCGTCGAGGCGCTGACCACCGCGGACTCGGTGATCACCGCCGACGGCACGGCCGAACCGATCACGTGGATCGGCGTGCGCGCCCTCGACCTCACCGCCCACCCGCGTCCCGAGTTCGCCGCCCCGGTGCTGATCCGTGCGAACGCCTTCGCGCAGAACCAGCCCTCACGCGACCTGCGCGTCTCCCCCGACCACTGCCTGTTCGTGGATGGCAAGCTCATCCCGGCCAAGCTGCTGATCAACGACATGTCGATCGTGCAGGAGCGCGAGACCGCGGCGGTCACGTACTACCACGTCGAGCTCGACCGGCACGCGATCCTGCTCGCCGAGGACCTGCCGGCGGAGTCCTACCTCGACACGGGCAACCGCGCGTTCTTCTCCAATGCCGGCCTGGCGCTCGTCCTGCATCCGGAGTTCCACGTGAATGCGGGCCTCGCCTGCTGGGAGACGGATGCCTGCGCCCCGCTCGCCATCAGCCAGGCTGCCGTGCAGCCGATCTGGGACGAACTCGCAGACCGCGCAGTCGGCCTGGGCTTCGAGCCGCCGGGCATCGCAACGACGGAGGATCCGGATCTGCACGTGATCGCCGCCGGCCGCTGCTTCCGGCCCGTCGCCGCACAGGATGGCCGCTACGTGTTCGTGCTGCCGCCCGGCGTTCTTGGCGTTCGGCTCGCGTCCCGCGCCACCGCGCCCGCGGACGTGACACCCTGGATCGACGACCGCCGTCAGCTTGGGGTGGCCGTCAGCCGGATCGTGCTTCGCACCGGGTCGGACTTCAACGAGATGCCAGTCGACCACCCGGCGCTCGGCCGCGGCTGGCACGCGGTGGAGACACATGGCCGATCGATGTGGCGTTGGACGGACGGGGCTGCCGCCCTGCCGATCGGAAGCGGCGATTCGGCGGTCACGCTCGAGGTGCATGTGGGCGCGACGGCCACGTACCGCCTGGATCGCGCAGGGGCCGAGGCTAACGCACTGGCAGCTTGAGTCTTGCTCGTCCCGGCCATTTCTCGCGGTAGAGTGCCGGGAGGGATGGCCGGCACGACGGCCGGCCATGACGATGATTGCGGGGCCGTGCGTTCAGTGTCGCCGGTCGCCCGCCCGGACTAGCGGATCAGGCCGGTCAGCGGGCTCGACGGATCGGCGCCCATCCGGCGCGGCATGCGGCCGGCGCGATAGGCGAGCCGCCCGGCCTCCACCGCGTGCTTCATCGCCTTCGCCATCAGGATCGGATCCTTGGCATGCGCGATCGCCGAGTTCAGCAGCACGGCGGTGCAGCCCAGCTCCATCGCGATCGCGGCGTCCGAGGCGGTGCCGACACCGGCATCCACCAGGAACGGCACCTTCACCTGTTCCATCATCATCGACAGGATGGCCGGGTTCTGCACACCCAGCCCCGATCCGATCGGGGCGCCCAGCGGCATGATGGCGACGCAGCCCATGTCCTCCAGCCGCTTCGCGGCCAGCGGATCGTCGGCGCAGTAGACCATCACCTCGAACCCGTCCTTGATCAGCGCCTCCGCCGCCTCGAACGTGCCCTGCATGTCGGGATAGAGCAGCGGCGGCGGACCCAGCACCTCGAGCTTCACCAGGTTCCAGCCGCCCGCCTCACGCGCAAGGCGCAGCGTGCGCACCGCCTCGTTCGCCGTGAAGCACCCGGCGGTGTTCGGCAGGTAGGTATATTTCTTCGGGTCGACGTAGTCCTGCAGCATCGGCGCCTTGGCATCCGACAGGTTCACCCGCCGCACCGCCACGGTCACGATCTCGGCGCCGCTCGCCTCGATGGCGGCGCCGGTCTCCTCCAGGTCCTTGTAGCGGCCCGTGCCCACGATCAGGCGGGAGCGGAAGGTGCGACCCGCCACCGTCCAGGTGTCGTCGGCCGCCGCGGTCATTCCGTCCATCTCAGCCTCCACCGATGAAGTGCACGATCTCCAGCCGATCCCCGCTGGCGAGCCAGGTCTCGGCGTAGCGGGAGCGCGGCACGATCTCCTCGTTCCGCTCCACCGCCACCTTGCGGGTATCCAATCCGAGTGTCTGGAGCAGGCCTGCCACGGACAGCGGTCCGTCGGCGGGGCCGTCGAACACCCGGCTCTCCCCGTTCAGGGTCAGGGTCACGGAGCTCTGCATCCCCCAAGTATGGGGCCGACCCCATCGACCGGCAATCACGCCGCCCACACCGCACGCCGCGGGCAGCCCCGCCCCACCCGCATGAGGGCCGCGGCAGCCCCGCGCCGATTGGACCCGGCGCGGGTCCTATGCTACGGCCCGATGCCATGAGCCATTCCGACTCACGACCGTTGGTGGCCGTCCTGAACGGCCCCAACCTCAACATGCTCGGCCTGCGCCAGCCGCACATCTACGGCCATGCGACGCTCGACGACGTCGAGCAGCTCTGCGCCGAGACGGCCGAGCAGCTGGGGCTCGCGATCGATTTTCGCCAGACGAACGGCGAAGGCGAGCTCGTCACCTGGGTGCAGGAATGCCGCGGACGCGCGGCCGGAATCATCATCAATCCGGCCGGCTACACCACGACCTCGATCGCGCTGCTCGATGCGCTGCTCGCCAGCGAGCTGCCCGTGATCGAAGTCCACATCAGCAACATCCATCGTCGCGAAGAATTCCGCCAGCACTCCTACGTGTCCAAGGCGGCGGTCGGCGTCATCTGCGGTCTCGGGATCCGCGGCTATGCGATGGCCATGACGGCGATGGCGGACCTTCTGGAGGAAACCCGGTGACTCGCATTCCGTTCGACCCCGACGCCATCCGCGCGCTTGCCGCGGTGCTGACCGAAACCGGCCTCTCGGAAATCGAGATCGCCGACAAGGACAGTCGCATCCGCGTCGCCCGTGCGGGCAACGTGCCGGCCGGCTCCACCGTGTCCGTCGCGCCGGCCGCCGCCTCTACCGCCAGCGCGACCGCCGCGCAGTCCGCGTCCGCCTCCGCCGATCCCGACGCGTCGCATCCCGGCGCGGTCACCAGCCCGATGGTCGGCGTGGCCTATCTCTCGCCCGAACCCGGCGCGCCGGCCTTCATCACGGTCGGCCAGACGGTCACGGCCGGGCAGACGCTGTTGCTGATCGAGGCGATGAAGACCTTCAACCAGATCAAGGCCCCGAAATCCGGCACCATCTCCCGTATCCTGGTGCAGAACAGCGCCCCGGTGGAATACGGCGAAGTCCTGATGATCGTGGAATAGGGCGGCCTCCTTGTTCCAGAAGATCCTGATCGCCAACCGGGGCGAGATCGCGCTGCGCATCCAGCGCGCATGCCGCGAGTTGGGCATCGGCACCGTCGCGGTGCACTCCACGGCGGACGCGGAGGCGATGCATGTCCGCCTTGCCGACGAAAGCGTCTGCATCGGGCCGCCCGCCGCCAAGGACAGCTACCTCAACATTCCGGCGATCCTGTCGGCCGCCGCCATCACCGGCGCCGACGCGATCCACCCCGGCTACGGCTTCCTGTCGGAGAACGCCGGGTTTGCCGAGATGGTGGAGGCGCATGGGCTGACCTTCATCGGACCGTCGGCCGCGCATATCCGCATGATGGGCGACAAGATCGCCGCCAAGAGCGCGATGGCGTCGCTGGGCGTGCCGCTCGTCCCTGGCTCCGACGGCGCGGTCCCCGATCTGGAGACCGCGCGGGCGGTCGCCGACAAGATCATGTATCCGGTGCTGATCAAGGCCGCGGCCGGCGGCGGCGGACGCGGGATGAAGGTGGCGCGCGCGCCCTCCGAACTGGAGGACGCGTTCCGCGTGGCGCGCACAGAGGCGCGCACCGCGTTCGGCAACGACGCCGTCTACATCGAGAAGTATCTCGACCGCCCCCGTCACATCGAGCTGCAGGTCTTCGCCGACTCGTTCGGCAACGTCGTACATTTCGGGGAGCGTGACTGCAGCCTGCAGCGCCGCCACCAGAAACTGCTGGAGGAGGCCGGCTCCCCGGCCATCAGCCCCGCGCAACGCGACGAGTTGGGGACGACCGCGACCGAGGCGCTTGCCAAGCTGGGCTACCGCAATGCCGGCACGCTCGAATTCCTCTACCAGGACGGGCAGTTCGCGTTCATCGAGATGAACACCCGGCTGCAGGTCGAGCACCCCGTCACCGAGATGGTGTGCAACGTCGACCTGGTGCGGGAGCAGATCCGCGTCGCGGCCGGTGCGGCGCTGGGCTACGGACAGCAGGACATCACCTTCCACGGCCACGCGATCGAGTGCCGCATCACGGCCGAGGACCCGACGACGTTCATGCCGACCCCCGGCCGGGTGACCGCGTTCCACGCCCCGGGCGGCCTGGGCGTGCGCGTGGATTCCGCGCTCTACGCGGGATATTTCGTGCCGCCGTTCTACGACAGCATGGTGGCCAAGCTGATCGTGCACGCGCCGACCCGGACCGACGCGATCAATCGGCTACGCCGCGCGCTGGACGAGTTCGCGGTCCTGGGCATCCAGACCACGATCCCGCTGCATCGCCGGATCGTGGATGATCGCTCCTTCCAGGAGGGCGATTACACGATCCACTGGCTGGAGCGCTTCGTCGCGGGGTGAAGCGTCTTGCGGCCGTGGCGCCTCGCTGCCGTAGCGGTCGCTGCCGTAGCGGTCGCTGCCGTAGCGGTCGCTGCCGTAGCGGTCGCTGCCGTGGCGCTCGCTGCCGTGGCGCCCTCGGTGTCATGACCGGCGCAAGCGCCCCCGTGTCATGACCGGCGCAGGCCGGTCATCCACGACTGCCTCTGCCGCGCGCATCGATGGAAAGGCGTGGATGGCCGCCCTTCGGCGGCCATGACACGTGGCGCATGACACCGGGGCCCGCCCTGGCACCGCAGCCGATGCCAAGCGGCGCTACAGCGCCAATTCCCCCTGCCGGTCCGGCTTGCGGGCACCGTCCGCAGTGGCGCGCACCGACCCGTCCGCGAACTGCAGCGTCAGCCGCGCGCCCGGCTTCACGGCGCCGGCGCTGGTCAGGTTGTGGCCAGCCGGGTCGGTGACCAGCGCGTAGCCCCGCGCCAACACGGCCAGCGGCGACACCGATTCGAGCCGCGCGGCCGTCCCCTCCAGCCGCGCTCGCGCCTCGCGGATGCCGCCGCGCACCGGAGCGTCCGACAGCCGGCCCAGCACGCGGTTCGCCTGGGTGTGGATGCGCCCGACGGCATGCCGCAGGCAGGCGAGCATCTTGTGACCGGCGAGATCGACCGAGGACCGCCGCCCCGCGACGAGGTTGGGCAGCGCGAGCACCAGGCGCAGGCCCCGCTCCTCCACCCGTTGGCGCTGCGTCCGCAGAAGCGCGGGCAGGTCGGGGAGCCGCCGCTCCACCGTGACCAGCGCGCTGCGCCGACGCTCCACCAGGTTCGGCAACGCGAGGCCCAGCCGCTCCGCCCGGTCATCCAGCCGCTGGCGGGCGCCGCCGAGGAGAGCCGGCAGATCGGGAAGCCCGCGTTCGGCGCGGGACAGCCGCAGCCGCCGGTCCTGCACCGCCCGGTTCAGGCCGCCCACCAGCCGCGCCGCCTTCTGTTCGAGATCAGCGACCAGGTCGGCCCGCGCCGGCACCGCCATTTCGGCGGCGGCGGTCGGCGTCGGCGCACGGCGATCGGCGGCGAAGTCGATCAGGGTCGTGTCGGTCTCATGCCCCACGGCGGAGATCAGCGGGATCGGGCAGGACGCGGCGGCGCGGACCACGATCTCCTCGTTGAACGCCATCAGGTCTTCCAGGCTGCCGCCGCCGCGCGCCACGATCAGCACGTCCGGCCGCGGGTGCGCATGGCAGAACCCGTTGATGGCGGCGGCGATCTTCTCGGCCGCCCCCTCCCCCTGCACCGGCACCGGCCACAACAACAACGTACGCGGGAAGCGTCGCGCGATGGTGGTGCGGATGTCCTGGATCACCGCACCGCGCTCGCTGCTGACAACGCCGATCACCTTCGGCAGCAGCGGCAACGGACGCTTGCGGGCGGCGTCGAACAATCCCTCGGCCGCGAGGCGCTGGCGCAGCATCTCGATCCGCGCGAGCAGCGCGCCGGCGCCCGCATACTCCATCCGCTCGATGATGAGCTGGTAGGAGGAGCGCTCGCCGTACGCGGAGATGCGGCCGGTCGCGATCACCTCCACCCCGTTCTCGGGCGCCATGCCGAGGCGGGAGACGGCGGATTTCCAGACGACGCCGGCGATCTTCGATCCCTCGTCCTTCAGCGAGAGATAGATGTGGCCGGACGGGTAGCGCTTGAGTTCGGTGATCTCGCCACGCACGCGGATGCGGCCGAACGTGCCCTCCAGCGTACGCTTCACCGCGCCCGAAATTTCGGAGACGGTGTATTCCGGGACATTCGAGGCGAGCGGCGGGCGCGGATCGTCCATCGCCGCAGCCTATGCTACAGCCGCCCGCGCGGGAACCACAGGAGGGTGCGATGCGGGTACTGGTCGTCGGATCGGGGGGACGCGAGCACGCGCTGTGCTGGGCGATCTCCGCAAGCCCGCTGCTGACCAAGCTATGGTGTGCGCCCGGCAATCCCGGCATCGCGCAGGTGGCGGAGTGCGTGCCGATCGGGGTGCTCGACATCGCCTCTCTGGTCGCCTTCGCGCAGGACAACCAAGTCGACCTGGTCGTGCCGGGACCGGAGGCGCCGCTGGTCGCCGGGATCACCGATGCGATGGAGGAAGCGGGGATCGCCTGCTGCGGTCCCACGGCCGCCGCCGCCCAGCTCGAAGGGAGCAAGACATTCACGAAGGAGGTGGCGGACGCAGCAGGCATCCCGACCGCGCTGTGGGAGCGGTTCGAGGACGCCGAAGACGCACGTGCGTTCGTCCGCCGCCGGGGCGCGCCGATCGTGGTGAAGGCCGACGGACTCGCCGCCGGCAAGGGCGTCGTGGTCGCGATGACCGAGGCGGAGGCGCTGGCGGCGATCGATTCCATGATGGAGGCGCGCGTGTTCGGCGAGTCCGGCGCGGCCGTGGTGATCGAGGAGTTCCTGACCGGCGACGAGATCTCCCTGTTTGCCCTGTGCGACGGCGAGACCGCCCTGCCACTCGGCTCCGCGCAGGACCACAAGCGGGTGGGCGACGGCGACACGGGTGCGAACACCGGCGGTATGGGCGCCTATGCCCCGGCGCCCATGTTCTCCCCGGAGCTGGCCGAGGCCTGCATGGCGCGCGTGATCCAGCCCGCGCTGCACGAGATGGCGCGGCGCGGCACCCCGTTCCGCGGCATCCTCTTCGCCGGGCTGATGCTGACCGCGGACGGGCCGAAGCTGATCGAGTTCAACGTCCGCTTCGGCGATCCCGAGTGCCAGGTGCTGCTGCTGCGGCTGAAATCGGACCTGCTCGCCGCGCTGCAGGCGGCGTGCGACGGGGAGCTACGCAATTTCGACCTGCGCTGGGACGACGCGGCCGCGCTGGGTGTGGTGATGGCAGCGCGCGGCTACCCCGAGGCGCCCGAGCGCGGCAGCGTAATCCGCGGGCTGGAGACGGCTGCGGCGATGCCGGGCGTGCAGGTGTTCCATGCCGGGACGGAGGCGGACGCGGAGGGCAACGTCCGCGCGGCCGGTGGCCGGGTGCTGACGGTCTGCGCGACGGGGAAGACGCTGCGGCAGGCCTATGACTCCGCCTATGGCGCGGTGCGCGCCATCGACTGGCCCGAAGGTTTCTGCCGCCACGACATCGGAGGCCGCGCGCTCGGCCAGGCGTAGGGCGAGAGGGCCGGCGCTGCCTGTGTCATAACTGCGCTCGGGGCACGGCAGCGCCTCTCGTGCCATGGCCGCGCTCGGATCACGGCCGCCGTGCCTCGTGTCATGGCCGCGCTTATCGCGGCCGCCGCGCCTTGTGTCATGGCCGTGCTTGTCGCGGCCATCCACGGCGTCCCGTGCTGCGTGAAGTCGTGGATGGTCGGCCGTCGCCGACCATGACACGGGGCCGGGCGCGGCCGTCGCCGACCATGACACGGGGCCGGGCGCGGCCTTCGCCGACCATGACACGGGGCCGGGCACGGCCTCCGCCGACCATGACACGGGGGCACCGCCTTCGACCATGACCGCGGACGGGCGGCGGTGGGTCCTATGCTGTCTGGCGGGTCCGGCGGGAGAGCATGCTCTCGATCACCAGGGCCGCGACGCCGCAGACGATCGCCGCGTCGGCCACGTTGAACACGTACCACGACACGTCGCCCCAGGGCGTGGCGACATGCGCGTGGATGAAGTCGACCACCGCGCCGAAACGCAGGCGGTCGATCACGTTCCCCACCGCGCCGCCGGCGATCGCTCCCAGCGCCACCGCCACCACGGACGACTCCGCCCGTCGCAGCCATACGCCCAGCGCCACGACCACGCACAACGCCACGGCGGTCAGCAGCACCGCGCCCCAGGCGCCGAACCCGTTCAGCAGCCCGAACGTCACGCCGCGGTTCCACACCATGGTCAGGTTCAACACCGGCAGCAGCACGACCTGCCCGAGGGAGGGCAGGTCGAGCACATACAGGATCCACCACTTGGAGGCCTGGTCCGCAACCAGCACCACCAGCGCGGCGAGGATCCCGAGTCCGGTCAGCGCGTTGCGGCTCATGCGGCGCGGCAGACCAGGCCCGACTCAACCGCGTCGGCGCAGCGCAGGCACAGCGTGGGATGCGCGGCGACCGAGCCGACCTCGGTCAGCACCTTCCAGCAGCGGGCGCATTTCTCGCCGGCGGCCGGGGCGATCTCCGCCGGCTCGTCGCCCTCCCCGGCGACCGGATGCACCGAGGAGACGATCGCCACCTCGGCCCATTCGGCGGCGTTCAGCAACTCCGCCTCGTCTTGTGCCAGCTTGAGCGTCACCGCGGCCTGCAGCGAGGCGCCGATGCGCTTGGCGTTGCGCGCCTCCTCGAGCGGCACGGTGATCCGGCGGCGCACCGCGCGGATCGTCTCCCACCTCGCGGCCAGCTTCTCGTCGCGCCACTCGGCCGGCAGGTCCGGGAAGAGCTGCAGATGCACGCTCGACTCGTCCCCGAACCGCGCGGTCCAGGCCTCCTCGGCCGTGAAGCACAGCACCGGAGCGAGCCAGGTCGTCAGGCAACGATGCAGGTGGTCGAGGACCGTGCGCGCCGCGCGGCGACGGGCGCTGTCGGGCCGGTCGCAGTAGATCGAGTCCTTGCGGATGTCGAAATAGAATGCGCTCAAGTCGACCGCGCAGAAATTGTGCAGCTCCGGATAGACGTTGGTCCAGTCGTAGCTGATGACCGCCGCGCGGATCTTCGCATCAAGATCCGTCAGCCGGTGCAGGATCCAGCGCTCGAGTTCCGGCATCTCCGAAACCGGCACCCTCTCGGCCTCGGTGAAGCCGTCCAGGCTGCCCAACACCCAGCGCAGCGTATTGCGCAGGCGGCGATAGAGGTCCGCCTGCTGCTTCAGGATCTCCTGGCCGATGCGCAAATCCTCGCTGGTGTCGGAGGACATGACCCACAGCCGCAGGATGTCGGCGCCGTATTTCTCGGCCACCTCGTCCGGGGCGACCACGTTGCCCAGGGACTTGGACATCTTGCGTCCCTGCTCGTCCATGACGAAGCCATGGGTCAGGATCGCCTTGAACGGCGCGCGGCCGCGCGTGCCCACCGCTTCGAGCAGGGAGGAGTGGAACCAGCCGCGATGCTGGTCGGAGCCTTCCAGATAGAGGTCGGCCGGCCAGGGCAGGTTCCGGTTCTCGAGGACGAAGGCATGGGTCGAGCCGGACTCGAACCACACGTCCACGATGTCCATCACCTGCTCGTACTCGTCCGGATTACGATCGGGGCCGAGGAAGCGGGCGGGCGGGGAGGAGTACCAGGCATCCGCGCCCTCGTCCCGGAACGCGGCGACGATGCGCTCCACCACCGCGGGATCGCGCAGCGGCTCGCCGGTGCGCTTCTCGACGAAGACGGTGATCGGCACGCCCCAGGCGCGCTGGCGGCTGATGCACCAGTCGGGGCGGGCGGCGACCATGGAGCCGATGCGGTTGCGCCCCTGGTCGGGCACGAACTGCGTCGCGTCGATCGCGGCCAGCGCCTTCTCCCGGATCCGCTCCGGCCCGTCCATGCGGATGAACCATTGCGGGGTGGCGCGGAAAATCAGCGGAGCCTTGGAGCGCCAGGAATGCGGGTAGGAGTGACGGATCGTCCCGCGGGCCAGCAGCGCGCCCGCCTCGGTCAATGCCGCGCAGACCGGATCCGCCGCCTTGTAGACATGCGCGCCGGCGAACAGCGGCACCCATTCATTGAACGTGCCGTCGTCGCCCACCGTCTCCGGGATCGGCAGGTCGTTGGCACGGCCGAGGTTGAAGTCGTCATCGCCATGGCCGGGCGCGATGTGGACGAAGCCGGTGCCGGCGTCCGTCGTGACGAAGTCGGCGAGCAGCAGCGGCGTATCCTGGTCGTAGCCGCGCCCGCGCAGCGGATGCGCCAGCACCGAACCGGCCAGCGCCTCCCCCTTGTAGACGTGCAGCAGGTGATGCGCGGCGATGCCGGTGTCCTGGCAGACCTGCGGCAGCAGCGGCAGCGCGACCAGCAGCTTCTCGCCGACGCGGGCGAGCGAGCCCTCCGCCACGCCATCCACATGCACCAGCGCGTAGTCGAACTCCGGCCCCGCGGCGACGGCGCGGTTGCCGGGCATGGTCCAGGGAGTCGTCGTCCAGATCACCACCGATGCGCCGACCAGTTCCTCGGTCGGGGCCGACAGCACCGGAAACCGCACCCAGATCGTGGTGGAGGTATGGTCGTGGTACTCGATCTCCGCCTCGGCCAGCGCGGTCTTCTCGACCGGCGACCACATCACCGGCCGCAGCCCGCGATACAGCGCGCCGTTCAGCAGGAACTTGCAGATCTCGTTGGCGATCGCCGCCTCGGACGGCAGGTCCATCGTGGCGTAGCGATCGGCCCAGGCGCCCTCGACGCCCAGGCGGCGGAACTCGCGCGCCTGCACGCCCATCCAGTGGCTCGCGTAGGCGCGGCACTCGGCGCGGAAGTCGAGGATCGGAACGCTGTCCTTGTCCTTCTTCTTCGCGCGGTACTCCTCCTCGATCTTCCACTCGATCGGCAGGCCATGGCAGTCCCAGCCGGGGATGTAGTTCGCGTCAAACCCGGCCATCTGGCGCGTGCGGTTGATCACGTCCTTCAGGATCTTGTTCAGGGCGGTGCCGATGTGCAGGTGCCCGTTCGCGTAGGGCGGGCCGTCATGCAGGATGAACAGCGGCCGGCCGGAAGCGGCCTCCCGCAGCTTGCCCCACAGGTCCATGGCGTCCCAGCGGGCGAGCAGTCCCGGCTCCTTCTTCGGCAGGTCGCCGCGCATCGGGAAGCTGGTCTGGGGCAGGAAGACGGTATCGCGGTAGTCGCGCGCGGCGGCGGGTGCGTCGTTCATGGCATGTCCGAGCGGCCGGGGCCGCGGTGGGAGTGGGTCAGGCAGGGAGTCCCGGCGCTCGAGGAGCTGCCGGGCCGATAATTCGTTCCTGCCTATACACCGGGGCCATGGTCGGAAACCATGTGGAGCGCGGAAAGGTGACGGTCAACCCTCCGCCGGGCTGGTGGTCGAAACGACACCAAAATCACGTCAAAAACATGCCTGCAAATGAGACATTGCGTCAAAAGTGCCGTCAAACGCGCTTGCGGTGCAGCAGAGGGGATGGTTTGCTCCTCATGAGCCTGCAATGTTGCCCTTCGCACAACCAACCCCGATGTTCGCGTTCACGCTGCTCGGCGGGTTCGAGCTGCGTCTGGAAGGGCGCGACCTGAGGGCACTGCCGCGAAAGGCGCGCGCATTGCTCGCGTATCTCTCCATGCAGGAAGGCAAGCCGGTGCCGCGCGAGGCGGTGGCGGACCTCCTGTGGACCGATCGCGGCGCGGAACAGGCGCGGCACAGCCTGCGACAGACGCTGCTCGTGCTGCGCCGCGAGCTGGGGCCGGACGCACATGACGTGATCCGGCTGGATGAACGCATGCTCTCGCTCGCGCCCGAGACGGTGCAGGTGGACGCGCTGCAGTTCCGCCGCCTGAGCGCGACGACCGACCGCGTGTCGTTGGAAGCGGCCGCGGCCCTGTATCGCGGACCCCCGATGGAGGGATTGCCGGCCATCTCCCGCGATTTCGATGCCTGGCTGGAGACCACCCGGGAAGCGTTCGCCCAACATGCGGCCGCGACGTTCGGGCGGCTTGCCGACGCGTGCGCGAAGGCCGAGGACTGGGACGCGGCGATCCATAACCTGGAACGCATGCTGGCGCTCGACCCGCTGCGGGAGGACGTGCACCGCCGCCTGATCGAGATGTGCGGTCGCGCCGGCCGGCGGAGCGAGGCGCTGCGTCAGTACAAGGCGTGCGTCGACCTGCTGCGGCGGGAGCTGAACGTCGCACCCGCGCCGGAGACGGAGGCGCTGGTCCGGCGGATCCGGGAGGAAGAGCGCAACGGCAGCGTCGCCGATCCGCCCACCTCGCGCAGCGTCTTCGCTGCCCCCAACGATGGTCCGCCCTGGATCGCGGTGCTGCCCTTCCGCGCCACGGGACGCGATCCTGTTCCCGACTATTTCGCGACCGGCCTCGTGGAGGACATGGTCTGCGCGCTGGCGACGCTGCGCGAGCCGATCGTGATTTCCAGCCACTCCACACTCATGTTCCGCAACGCCCTGGTCGATCTCCGCCAGGTCGGACGTGAGCTCGGCGTCCGCTACGCCGTATCCGGTTCGGTGCGCCGCCTGGGCGACCGGCTGCGGCTCAGTGCGGAACTCGCCGATACGACGAGCAGCGCCGTGCTCTGGGCCAACTCCTACGACTTCCAGATCGACCACCTATTCGACACGCAGGACAGCATCGTCAGCCGGATCGTCGGAACGCTGGTCCCCCGCGTGCAGGAAGCGGAACTGCATCGCATCCGGGCGAAACGGCCCGAGACGATGACGGCCTACGACCTCGTGCTGCAGGCGCGCGAACGGATCTACCAGCTCGATCGGGCGGCTTTCGACCAGGCGCAGCCTCTGCTGCAGCGGGCCGTCGGTCTCGATCCGCATTACGCGGCGGCCCAGGCGCTGTTCGCGGAATGGTACACCCTGCGCCTGGGACAAGGGTGGTCGGAAACGCCGGCGCAGGACGTCCGCCGCGCCGAGCGGCTGGCGAAATCGGCAATGGCGGACGACCCGTTCGATGCGCGCGCGCTCTCGCTGAACGGGCACAGCCGCGCCTACCTCCATCGCGACTACGACGGCGCACTCACGCTGTTCGGGCGTGCCCTGGATGCCGCGCCGAACGATGCCGCGAGTTGGATGTGGAGCAGCGTGACGCACTCCTATCTCGGGCGCGGCACCGAGGCGATCACACGGGCGCAGAAGGCGCTGCGGCTGTCCCCCCGCGATCCGTTCAGCTTCCGGCTCTACAGCACCTTGTGCATCGCGCATTACACGAACGCGGAATACGAGGCCGCGGCGGACTGGGGCATCAAGGCCGCCGAGTCCTGCCCGGCCTACACCTCCAACCTTCGCTACACGATCGCCGCACTCGGCGAAGTGGGCCGGACCGGGGAGGCGCGGGAGCTGGCGCAGCAGATGTTGCGCGTGCAACCAAGTTTCTCCACCGGCTCGCTTCTCCAGACCCACCCGTATCGTGACCGCGACCGCCGCGCGCGTATCGCCGAACGCCTGATCGAGGCCGGATTGCCGGCCTGACCACCAGTCCGCCAGAGACAAGGGGAACGCACATGCCCAATCGTTTCGATATCAGCTTCGACATGGGCGATATGGGTGACATGGGTGATATGGGCGACATGGGAGATATGGGGGACATGGGCGACATGGGGGCCGCCGGCACCCAGGCGACCCGCGTCGGCCTCCCCACCACCGATCCCCTCGCCAGGCATCCGCTCGAGGCCATGCCGGTCGGCCACTTCACCCTGCCGTTCCCGATCGACCGCAAGCGCAGCTTCCCCCTGTTGGCGTGGGCCCCAAAGCACCTTGCGCAGGCGATCCTGGCCGAGTTCGCGGCGACACCCTGGCTGACCAACGAGGCACTCGATCCCGGACCGTGGGACGACGACCCGAAGGCGGTCGCCCAGGAAATCCGCACGCTCGTGCGCCTCGCCGGCGATTTCCGCCCCATGCGGCAGGCGGAAATCCTCGCGCAGGCGCAGGATGCCGCTCCGTTCTGGGGAAACATGCTGCTGGCGGGGCCTGCGATGAGGCCAGCCACCTGGACCCTGATCCTGGCGGGACAGGTGATCGGGACCATGGTCGCCATGCACTTCAAGTACAAGTACAAGCGTCCACGCCCGGCGCAGCTCTATCCGGCACTGATGCCGCCGATGGTGACGCCGTCCCACCCGGCCTACCCCAATGCGCATGCCCTCCAATCGAACATCATGTCGGGCCTGGTCGCCCTGGCATGCCCCGACCTGAAGGAGCCGCTGCAGGCGCTGGCGACGCGCGTGGGACAGAATCGGGAGATCGCGGGGATGCACTACCCGAGCGACCGGACGGCGAGCGAGAAGATGGCGAAAGCCGTGCTCGCATGGTGCGAGACGAAGCTCGGGTGGGGCAGCCTCCTGTTCCAGACAATCGGACATGCGCGGGACGAGCTCTGCGCACCGCCGGGCGACTGCTGACACCGCCTTCCGCAATCCGATTGTCGTGGTGATGCACATGCAGAACTTCCTGCGTCTCTGCCGAACGTTCCGGACGGTGATGGCGCCGCGGAACCCGGATTGGCAGACGCTCGCATCATGGCCGCTGAAGGCCGAGGCGATCGAGCGGCGGCTCGAACCCGCGCGAGACGCGCCACCACCCGCCTACCGGACGGCCTTCGTCACGCCGCTGCGGCACGACGTGCGCGGGATGGTGCGTGCGATCGACAGGACCTACGACCAGGACGTCGCGGACGGGCGGGCCAAGGGAACGGCGCGCTTCCACGGCCGTCTCCGGACCGAGACCCTGATGGGCGCGGTCGTGGACTGGACGGAGCCGAAGCGGCTGCAAGGCTTGACCCGCTTCGCCGCCGTGGTCTCGGACATCTACCGCGCCGGGGGATTGACGGGCGCCGGGGACGGCGAGGGCGCGCTCCCGCCCATGGTGACGTTCGCCTCTCCCCCCGGCAGCGGGGCGAGCACGATGAACCGGCAGCTGGTGCAGGAAACCTGCGGTGCGGCGATCGGAGTCGTCAGCCTCCCGCCCAACCTGCACGACCGGCCGTTGACCTGGGGTGCGCTCGCGCACGAGGTGGCCGGACACGACGTGATCCACACCGTGGAGGGGCTGCTGCCGGACCTTCAGGCCGCGCTGCCTGCCATGGGCGTTCCGGCCGACTGGCGGCCGGTTTGGCACGACTGGCTCGAAGAGGCTGCCGCCGACGTGCTGGCCGTGCTGAATGTCGGCCCGACCTCGGCGGTCAGCCTGGCGGCCTACCTGGCCGCGGCGCGCAGCGACGATCCCGTTCCGCCCGGCCCGCTCGGGACGCTGGGGTTCATCCTGTACTCGCGTCTCGGCCGCCCCGCCGACGAGCATCCGATCGACCTGCTGCGCGTCCATCTCGCGATCGGCGTCGTGGAAACGCTGGACGCCGCCGTGCGGGATGCCTGGCTTCCATTGCTGCGGCAGATCGCCGAACGGGCCGCGCGCAAGCCGTCCTTTGCGGCCGATCCGCCGCACCACGAGTTGCGCGACATCCCGGTGGTCAGCAACGGGGCGCGCTCACGGCCGAACATCCCGCTGCAGGAGGCGACGGAGGTCGCCCGAAAGGTCGGTGCGGGGCTCGTGCGCACGAAGGTGGCGGCGCTGGACGGCGCGAGCCTGGCCGACAAGATCTGCTGGGATGCGGACGACGAGGCTTGCGCGCGGCGGATCCGCGACGCGGCGCTGCGGGGCGATCCGATCCGCGGCATGGGCGATTGCGGGCACCTGCTGGCGGGGGCGACCATGGCGCTGCTGGAGGGCGGCGACGAAGGCCGGCTCACGCAGGCGCTGAACGAAGCCCTGAGCGCCGCTTATGCAGCCGACCCGGTCTATGAAGGCTACATGCCGGCCTGAGACCGACGGGCCTCTTCGGTGAGCGCGTCAGGGCCCGGCCCGAGAGCGGGGGCGGCGAGGCCTGCGACGGATGCGCGACGCGGCATCCGTTCGGCCCGGCGCGATCCCGGCCGACGGCACCCCTACCCCAGGACCTGCAACATCCGCCGCGCCTCGGCGGCATCCCGCGCGATCTGCGCCTTCAAAGCATCCAGGCCGGAGAACTTCATCTCCGGTCGCAGATAGGCGTGCAGCGCGACCGTCAGCTCCTGCCCGTACAGATCGCCGTCGAAGTCGAACAGATTGACCTCCAGCCGGCTCTCGGGTCCTGCGTTCACCGTGGGCCGCCGTCCGATGTTCGCCGCACCCCGGTACTGCGCGCCCGAGGGCAGCCGCACGGTCACCGCATAGACCCCCCGTGCCGGCTCGAGATGCCGGCCCAGCGCGATGTTCGCCGTCGGAAAGCCGATGGTGCGGCCGCGCGCATCCCCGTGCGTCACCTCGCCGCGGATCGCCCAGGGGCGGCCCAGTTCGGCCGTCGCCCGCTCGGGATAGCCGTCCTGCAGCGCGCGGCGGATGCGGGTGGAGGAGAGTGGCCCGCCGGCATCCATCACCGGCGGCACCAGCGTGACGCCCATGCCAAGCGCTTCGGCCCGCGCGGCCAGGAACGCGGTGTCGCCGCCCCGTCGATGCCCGAAGGCGAAATCCTGGCCCGAGGCCAGATGCCGCGCGCCCAGGCCGTCATGCAGCACGCGGGCGACGAAATCCTCGGCCGGCATCAGGCTGAAATCGGGATGGAACGGCAGTTCGTACAACAGGTCGACACCCAGCCCCGCCAGCGCATCGGCCCGTTCGGCGGACAGCGTCAGGCGGAACGGCGGGTCGTCGGGGCGGAACACCTCCCGCGGGTGCGGCTCGAACGTCAGGACCGCCAGAGGCGCATCCGGCCGCGCGACATGCGCGGCGCGGAGGACGGCGGCGTGCCCCAGATGCACGCCATCGAAATTCCCCAGCGCGACCGCCGCGCCTCGTGCATCGCGCGGCAGGTCGCGCCAGTCTCGGAAAATTCGCATCAGCCGCGCGATGGGACCTGAACGTAGGCTTCACCCTCGATCACGACCGTCTCCTTGACCATGCACACGGTCCGCAACGTCGCCCGCTTCTTTTCCGGGGTCAACGCGGTGATCTCCACCGTCGCGGTCACCGTGTCGCCGATGCGCACCGGCGCGGCAAAACGCAGGCTCTGCTTCAGGTAGAGCGTGCCCGGCCCCGGCAACCGGGTGCCGAGCAGCGCGGAGATGAGGCCGGCGGAGAGCATCCCGTGGGCGATCCGCTCCCCGAAGATGCTCTGGGCGGCGGCCTCCGCGTTGATGTGCACCGGGTTGGTGTCCAGGCTCACGGCCGAATACATCAGGATGTCGGCATCGGTGATGGTCTTGGCCAGGGACGCGCTCTGGCCGATCGTCAGGTCTTCGAAGAACAATCCGCTGTGCATCATGAAAGGCTCCGTCGGAGGCGTCACTCTCGCCTCCACCATGCTGCGGACCGGATAATGCCGGGATTCACGTTTGCCGGACATCCCTTCCTGGCGCCGCTCGACGGACCCCGCGTGACCGCCTTCGCCCCAGGCATTCCCGCACGCGCACCGGAGTCCGCCAGCCCCGCTCGACCTTTCATTTGCCAAATTTCACTTGCGCTGGCGCCCCGGAAGCACCACCCGTAAGAGCAACGAGAAGTGAGTTGCCCGTCATGGCCGATACCGTTTCCGCCGCCAGTGCCTGGGTCGTCTCGGACACACGTCTGAGCTTCCTGGCACCCCAGGACCTTCCCGCCGTGCCGGACGACGGGGCCGCGCGGGTCGCCGGCGCCATCGCCAACGCCGATCCCCTCCCGGGCCTGATCGTCAACTTCACGACCCTGGCGCCGGATGCGAATGGCTGGCTGGCCGACCCGAACGGGGCACCCGCCTCGATCTCCGGCTATGCCGCCGTCTTCCCCGATTCATCCACCCCCGTGATCGTCGGCGCGCTCGGGTCGAACTGACCCGGCGCGCCGCCGCCGCTCAGATGGCCATGTAGCCGCCATCGACGTTGTAGCAGGCCCCTGTCACGTAGCTGCTCCGGTCGCAGCTCAGGAACAGCACCATCTCGGCAATCTCCTCGGGCCGGCCCATCCGGCCGACCGGGACCCGGCCGATCAGTTCGGCACCGCGGCGCTTCATCGTGTCCTCGGTCATCTTCGTCTCGATGTATCCGGGACAGACCGCGTTCACCCGGATCCCGTCCTTCGCGTATTCCAGCGCCGCCGTCTTGGTGAACCCGAGCACTCCGTGCTTCGCGGCGACGTAGGCGGACGAGGTGGGCAGGCCGATCAGCCCGGCGATCGAGCCGGTGTTCACGATCACCCCACCGCCCTGGGCCAGCATCTGGACGATCTCGTGCTTCATGCACAGCCAAACGCCCTTGAGGTTGACCCCCAGCATGCGGTCGACCGCGGCGTCCGACCATTCGTGCGTCCGCTTGCCGGCGGCATCCACCTGGTATCCCGCGATGCCGGCGTTGTTGAACGCGACGTCCAGCCGCCCATAGGTGGACACCACCGCCTTCACCATGGACTCCACCGCCGCTGCGTCGGTCACGTCCCCGGCCAGGGACATGGCCTGGCCGCCCGCCTCGTTCACCAGGGCGACGGTCTGTGCCGCGGCGTCCTCCACCGCATCGGCAACCGCGACCCGGGCGCCTTCCCGCGCGAAGGCGAGCGCGGTCGCGCGGCCGATGCCGCCGCCTCCGCCGGTGATCAGCGCCGATTTGCCTGCGAGCAAGCCGCTCATTGGTTTCCTCCCATTCTCGAATGAAATGCACGCTACCCGGTGGTAGTCTTTCAATCCAGAGCCGGTAGCGGTAGCATGCCCCCGGGAACAGAGCTGGCGGAGCGATGCGAGAGGAAATCCTGGCCTACAAGCGTGAGCGGATCCTGGAGGAGGCGGTGAAGCTGTTCTACGAACGCGGCTTCACCGGCACCACCCTGGACGACATCGCCGCCGAGCTGGGCGTCACCAAGCCATTCATCTACACGCATTTTCGCAGCAAGGTCGAGTTGCTGGCCGCGCTGTGCCGGCCGACGATCGAGCTGTCGCTGGCGGCCGTACAGGGCGCGGCCGAAGGGCCCGGCTCTCCCACGGAACGGCTGCATCAGGCGATCCTGGATTTCACGAACGTCATCCTGTCGCGCCAAGCCAACATCGCCATCTATTTCCGGGAAGAAAAAAATCTCACGAAGGAGGCGTTGGACGACATCAACGCTCTCCGCAAACAGTTCGACCGGGTGCTGTCCCTGCTGCTGCAGGAAGGCGTGGCGACGGGCGAGTTCCAGGTCGCGGACGTCGACCTCACCTCGCTCGCGATCGGCGGCATGATCAGCTGGGCCTACACCTGGCATCGCCCCGGCGGCCGGCTCGGCCTTGTCGAGTTGTCGGAGCGCATGGCCGGCCTGACGCTGCAGATGGTCGGCGCACACCGGATCCCGGACGCCAAGGCGGCCTGAGGTCGCGGGCGGCGGCGACAGGCCGGGGTCAACCCCACGGCCTGCGCCGCGTTTGCGACTCTGGAACGCGGGCGGAGACCTGGACCCGACGCCCGCCCCCGAGGCACAAGGGTCGAGCAACAGAATGGGCGCAGAGGCATGAACCAATCCGATATCGAGCGCGTGCAGACCTATCTGCGGCGTCTGCTGGGCTCCGAGCGGATCAGCTTGCTGCGCCCGGCGAAGCCGGGACTGTCGGTCGAGGTCGCCGTCGACGACGAGGTCATCGGCACGGCGCACAAGGATACGGACGAGGGAGAGACGTCCTACTCCCTCACGCTGACGATCCTGGAAGAGGACCTGCCCCCGGTGCCCAAGGCCGCGACGGCCGCCGGCGCAGCACGGCGCCGCTGAGCCGTCGCGCGGCGGGAAACGACGCCGGCGCGGGGCGCTGGGCGCCTAGTGCGCCGGCGGACAGATGGGCGCTCCGTGCGCCGACCAGCGGATGGGCGCTTCGTGCGCCTACGGGTGGATGGGCGCTCAGCTCACCGGCGGCGGCGGCCAGAGCGCCTTGCGCAGGCCGGCCGCCATCATGTCGATCGCGACATCGGCGGCGCGGATCATGCGCCCCATGCTCATGAAGCCGTGCGGCTGGTCGGAGAAGTGCAGGTGGGTCACCCGCACGCCTTCCCGCTCCAGTCGCCGCGCGTAGTCCACTCCCTCGTCGCACAGCGGGTCGTAGCCGCAGGTCACCACCAGCGCCGTCGCCGTCCCGGCCAGATCGGCCGCGCGTAGCGGGGACGCGCGCCAGTCGCGCCCCTCCTCCGCGCTGGTCAGGTAGTGGTCGATGAACCACTTCATCGTCGGCGTGGTCAGCGGCACACCGGTCGGGAACCCCGTCGCCGAGACGGAGGTCATCATCATGTCGGTCGCCGGGTAGATCAGGAGCTGGTAGGCGAGCGGCGGCAACGTGCCGTCCCGCGCCATCAGCGCGATGACCGCGGCGATGTTGCCGCCGGCCGAGTCGCCCCCCACCGCGATCCGGGCCGGGTCCACGCGCAACTCCGCCGCCTGCTCGATCGTCCAGCGCGTGGCGGCGGCGGAATCGTCGATGGCGGCGGGAAACTTGTGCTCCGGCGCCATCCGGTAATCCACCGACACCACCCGGCACTTCGCGGCATTGGCGAAGCGGCGGCACACGCCGTCATGCGAGTCGAGCCCGCCCAGCAGCCAGCCGCCGCCATGGTAGTAGACGAGTGCGGGCAGCACCTCGGATGCGTCGGTCCCTTCCGGGCGATAGAGGCGCACGGGGATGTCGCCATGCGGGCCGGGCACCATCACATCGCGCGTCTCGCCCACCGGTTCGGGTGCCGGCTGCAGCACTTTGCGGCTGTTCGCATAGGCGTCCCGCGCCTCGGCGGGCGAGAGTTGCTCGAAAGGCGGCCGGCCGGCGGCCTTCATCATCTCGATGACGGCCCTGGCGTCGGGATCTAGCGGCATGACGGCTCCGTAGGGGAAGGCTGACCGATGTTCGTCGGGAACGGCTAGCCGAGGAAGGACAGGATGGCTTCGGCCACCGCGGCGGGCTGGTCGAGTTCGGCCAGATGGCCGGCCCGCGGGATCACCTGCGTCGCGGTGGGACCGGCGATGCCCTTGGCGAAGATTTCCGCGTAGCTGCGCGGCATGATGCGGTCCTCCTCCCCCCAGAGCAACAGGGTGGGCGCCGTGATCAGCCGCAGCCGCTTCTCGAGCCGGGTGTTGCCGAGGGGCCAGAAGATGCGGGCGGCAGCCTCCGACGCGCGGGTCTGCTCGATCGGCCACTCGACCGAGTTGGCCCCTTCGGGCGCGGTCTTCAGCGCCGTCCAAACCTCCGGATCGGCGCACATCAGCCCCGGCACGTCGGCGGCCCGCTGGGCCCAGGGATCGGTCGGCGGGTCCGTGTCGACGAACAGGCCGAACGGCGCGATCAGCGCGAGCTTGCGCACGCTCTGGGGCCAGAGCGCGGCCATCTCGGCGGCGAGCGAGCCGCCGACGGAGCTGCCCACCAGGTCGGCGGCCTTCAGCTCCGCCTTCTCGAGCAGCTCGTGCACCGCGATCAGCCAATCCAGATGCGTGTCGAGCACCGAATGGCCGCGATCGCCACCCGGGAAGCCGGGCAGGGAGGGGACGATGACGGTCCGCTGCTTCGCGAGCTCGTCCAGAAAGGGCACCCACCGGGGCAGGCCGCCGAGGCCGGCCAGGAAGCCGATCCTGGGGCCGCTGCCCTTGCGCCAGATACGTGTCGGAAAACCGTTGACCTCGACCGTCAACGTCTCGGGTTCGCTCACGTCTCGCTCCCTGTGGTGCTGTGGGGGAAGCGGCCGCGCGGACCGGCGCTTCCCCCCGGGTCTGCCACCCGGATCATCTCGATCGGATCTCGGACCCGATCATTCGGATCGGGCCCTGGGCTCGGATCAGCCCGCCAGGGCCGATCCCGTCGGACCGGCCGGCCGGCTCATTCCGCGGCGAGGCGCGGAGCGAAGGCGGGGATCTCCGCGCGTTCCGCCGCGCCCATCGGCTGCGGCCACCAGCGATCGTCCCACTGCGCATGCACGTCGCGCAGCTTCGGCATCACCTGTTCGGCGAACAGCCGCGTGTTGTACCGGCACAGCTCCTTGTTCATGTTGCCGTACTGCAGCAGCAGCATGAGGTGGCCGACGTTCAGGTTGGTGGCGACTTCGCGGAGCTGCTCCGCCACCTCGTCGGGCGAGCCGACAATGACGTAGCCATTGTCGACGATCGCATCCATCTCGCGGGCGACCGCGGACATCCGCTCCCCGGTGGACTTGCCGCGCACGTTGGCGTCGGCCGCCTTCTTCACCTGGCTCTCGATGCCGGCGCGCTGGCTGCCCTCACTGGTGTAGCCGGGCGGCGTCGCCCAGCGGGCATCGACGTGCAGGCAGCGGCCGTAGAAATACTCCGCGGCCTCCCCGTACAGGTCCATGGCGTGCTGTCGGGATTCGCCCACGCCGACGAACTGCAGGAATCCGGCGTGGTAGGGGTTCCGGTCCTTCCCGAGACGGTCCATCTCGGCCCAGAACCCGTCCATCGTGGCGCGGCCGGCCTTGTAGCCGTAGTAGGACAGGTAGCAGTAGACGTAGTCCATCTCGGCGCACCACCGCCACGTCTCGACCGACCCGCCGCCCGGCACCCAGATCGGCGGATGCGGCCGCTGGATCGGGCGCGGCCAGATGTTGATGTAGCGCTGCTGGTTGAACCGCCCGTTGAAGGCGAACGTGTCCTTCTCGGTCCAGGCGCGCACCACGAGGTCGTGCGCTTCCATGTAGCGCTGCCGCAGCTGGCTGGGATTGGTGCCGTAGGCGTAGCAGGTGTCCATCGGCGTGCCGACCGGGAAGCCGGCGATCAGCCGCCCGCCGGAGATGCAGTCGATCATCGCGAATTCTTCCGCCACGCGGGTCGGCGGATTGTACAGCGCGAGCGAGTTGCCCATGACGCAGATCGCCGTGTCGCTGGTACGGCGCGCGAGGGAGGACGCGATCAGGTTGGGCGACGGCATCAGGCCGTAGCCATTCGAGTGATGCTCGTTCACGCACACGGCGTCGAACCCGACCTGGGCGGCGTATTCCAGCTCGTCCATGAAGTCGTTGTACATCAGGTGCGCGCGCTTCGGATCGAACAGCGAGCTGTGGATGTCCACCCACACGGACGGATTGGCGTCCCGGAAATCCTCCGGCAGCTCCGTGTAGGGCATCAGGTGGAACCACATCAGCTTCATGGCGCATGCTCCTGGGGCGGGTGTGGAATGGGGGCTACTGATGAGTAGGGCGCACGAAGGGCCATGGTGTCAACGGGCGGCCGAGGGACCGTGGCGAAGGTCCTCTGCACTCCGGCCCGGATACGGATCGGGGCCTCCGTGGCGCTCCGTGGTCCTCGTCCTTCTCCGTGGTGAAACGCCTGACCGCCCAGCATCGCGGTGAAACGCCGCGCCGCGCGGCATGGCGATGAACGCCGGACCATCCAGCCTCGCGGTGCCCGCCGCGTCACCCGGCATCGCGGTGAGCGCCGGCCGCCACCATCACGCCAGAGCAGCCTCAAGCGCCGTCGCGGTCTTTCTCCGGCGGCCTCCCGGGCACCAGCGGCACGAAGGCGACGGACAGCACGTCCCGCTCCTGAACCGCACCGTCGCTTCCCCGTGTGATCAGCCGCAACACCTGATCGCCGGAGGCGGCGCCCACGGGGATGACCAGCCGTCCGCCCGGCGCCAGTTGCTCGACAAGGGCGGGCGGCACGACCGGAGCCGCCGCCGTGACGATGATGGCGTCGAACGGCGCCCGCTCCGGCCACCCCTTTCCGCCATCGCCCACCCGCAATGCGACCGATCCGCAGCCCTGGTCCGCCAGTACGGTCGCCGCGCGCTGCGCCAGCGCCGGGACGACCTCGATCGAGCACACGTCCGCGGCGAGCTGCGCCAGCACCGCGGTCTGGTAGCCGGAGCCGGTCCCCACCTCGAGCACACGGTCGCCCGGCTGCAGGTCCAGCAGGTCGGTCATCAGCGCCACGATGAAGGGCTGCGAGATCGTCTGTCCGCACCCGATCGCCAGCGGACGGTCGTCATAGGCGAGCGAACGCGCCTCGGGCGGCACGAACGCGTCGCGGGACACCGCGCGCATCGCCGCCATCACCTGCGGAGAGAAGCGGGCGCGCTCGGTCAGGTGCGCGGTCGCACGCGCCTCCGCGGCGATCTGATCAAGGAGTTTCTCGTGCGGGTCGATCGAGCGCATGGGGCGCCTCCCTTCCCTGCGGGGACGACACGGGGGTAGCGTACCGGACAAGTCGCGAAGCCCGAAGCACGCATCGAGGAAATGGTCCGATGAACGACGCAGCACCAGGGGAGCCGATGGCCGGCCGCGCAGAGGCCACGGTCGATCCGATTGCACGGGCGCGAGCGCTCGTCCCGCTGCTGCAATCCGCCGCCGCCGAGATCGACGCGACGTGCGAACTTCCGCCGGCCGTCCTGGACGCCATGCATGCCGCCGGCATGTTCCGCCTGCTGATCCCGCGCGCGTATGGCGGGGAGGAACTCGACCCGCTGACCTATGTACAAGGTGTCGAGCAGATCGCGACGGGCGATGCCTCCGCCGCGTGGTGCATGAACCAGGGCTCCGGCTGCTCCATGTCCGCGGCCTATGTGGCGCCGGAGGTGGCGCGGGACGTGTGGGGCGGACCGCGCGACGTGCTCGCCTGGGGGCAGGGACCGGGCGCGCGGGCGGTGCGCGTTCCAGGCGGGTGGCGCGTGACCGGCACCTGGAGCTTCGCCTCCGGCTCCCGCCACGCGACCTGGCTGGGTGCCCACTGCCCCTGCTTCGCGGCGGACGGAACCCAGGAGCGCACGCCCGAAGGCCGGCCATGGGAGCGGACCATGCTGATCCCGCGCAGCCAGGCGAAGATCGAGGACGTCTGGCACGTGATGGGCCTGCGCGGCACCGGCAGCGACAACTACACGTTCGAGGACGTGTTCGTGGATGACGGGCACACGCTGACGCGCGACAGCGCGGCGGAGCGGCGGGAGCCGGGACTGCTGTACCGGTTCGCCGCGATGCAGCTCTACGCCGCGGGGTTCGCCTCCGTCGGGCTGGGCGTCGCACGCGCCACGCTGGACGCGTTCATCGCACTGGCGCGGGTGAAGACGCCGGCCCTCAACACCCAGTCGCTGCGCGACAACGCCGCCGTGCAGGGCATCATCGGCCACGCGGATGCGCGCTGGAAGGCGGCCCGCGCCGGCCTGCACGCGGCGCTGCGGGACGTGCAAGCCCATGTCGCGGAGACGGGTGCGCTGAGCACGGCCGACCGCATGGCGATCCGCCAGGCGTCCACCTTCGCGATCCATGAGGCGCGCCAGGTCGTGCACGACATCTACCACGAGGCCGGCGCCACCGCGATCTTCGCCTCCCAGCCGTTCGAGCGCCGGCTGCGCGACATGAACGCGGTCTCACAGCAGACGCAGGGCCGCCGGTCCCACCTGGAGACCGTCGGGCACTGGATGCTGGGCGGGGAGCCGAACCTGCGCTGGGTGTAGGGGTGCGCTCGTCGTCAGCCGGCGGCGCGATGCGGCACCAGTGCGTCCGGCCGGGCGCGCGTCAACCCTCGGGCGGCGTCGACGCGGCGAAGTGCCGGCGCATCAGCTTGTGGGGTTCCCCGTAGCGCTGGAAGATCTCGACCGTTTCCCAACCCAACCGCGTATAGAGACCTTCGGCCGTCCCGGTGTAGAGCCACAGCGTCCGCGTCCCGATCTCGGCGGCGGCCTGCTCGACCCGCCGCACCAGCCGGCTCGCAAGACCCCGGCCGCGCGCCTCCGGGGGCACGAACACGTTCGCAAGCCATGGCGTGAGATCCGGCCGCTCCGGCAGATCGTGCCGCACCAGGCTCGCGACCCCGACCGGCCTGGCGTCCTGGACGGCGACGAAGCATTGCGGAATGCCGCGCGGCACGTTCGCAGTGGCCAGCCAGTCCGCCGTCTCCGCCTCGGTGTGACCGTCGTGGCGCCAGAACGCCTCCCACAGCCAGTGCGCGAGTTCGGGAATCAGCGCCGGCACGTCGGCCACCCGCACGATCCGGGTCGGCGCGTCGCTCACGTGAGGTGGAGCGTAACCGGCGGCAGCGGGGGGAAGCTCACGGTGACCTCGGCGGGGCCGGTCAGCCACACGGGCGGGGTCACGCTGCCGAGCATCACCACCTGGCCGGCCTGCAATCCGCCGAAGGCGGCGGCCACCGGCGACGCGGCGAGCCATGCCAGTCCGCGGATCGGGCTGCCCAGGAGTTCCGCGCCCACGCCCTCGTCCCGGAGCTGGCCGTCGATGATGATGCGGCCCGTCAGCGTCTCGAGATCGAGGCTGCGCCAGTCGGCGCCGGCCGGTGCGCCCAGCACCGCGGCGGAATGGAACACCTGGTCGGCGATGACGGTCGGCGTGCCCACGGTGGTCAGGTCGGCATAGCGGTTCTCGACCAGCTCGATCGCAGCCATCAGATCCTGCACGGCGGCGGCGGCCTCCTCCGGCGTGCACGGGCCCGCGGGGAGGTCGCGACCGAGCCGGACGGCGAGCTCGCACTCGACGCCGGGATGGACGAGATCGGCGCAGCGGAACGTCGCGCCGGAGGCCGACAGGCCGCTGGTCGCCATGAACCCGGCCGCCGGCCCGCTCAACCCGAGATAGGCCTGCATGCGGCGCCCGGTAGCGCCCAGCTTGAACCCTCCGGGCGGCAGGGCGCCGGCATATCGTGCGAGGGCGTGTTGCGTTGCCGCGCCCTCGGCTTCGGTGCGGGGGGCGATCGCGGGCGGCAAGGGCGCGACGATCTCCCGCGCGCGGCGGACTCGATGCAGATGAGCCGCGGCAGGGAGCGGGTCGTACGCGCTCATGGCCATTTCCCCCAGATCTGGGCCGGGATCAGCCTGCGCGCGTGAGTTCGTAGAGCGCGACGGCCGCCGCGGCGGAGACGTTCAGGCTGTCGATGCCGGACTTGATCGTCAACCCGGCGACCAGGTCGCAGGTTTCACGCGTGAGGCGGCGCATGCCCTCCCCCTCCGCCCCGAGCACCAGGGCGACGCGGCGGTCGGCGAGTGCCGGTCCCGAGAGTGGCTCGCCCGCAGCATCCAGACCGATGCACCAGACATTCGCGGCCTTCAGCGCGATGAGCGTGCGCGCGATGTTGACGGCGCGCAGCAGCGGCACGGTTTCCAGCGCGCCCGAGGCGGCCTTGGCGAGCGCGCCGGTCTCCTCCGGGGCGTTGCGGTCCTGGGTGATGACGGCAGCCGCGCCGAACGCCGCCGCCGCGCGCAGGATGGCGCCGACATTGCGCGGGTCGGTCACCTGGTCGAGCACGAGCAGCGGGCCCGGCCGCTCCAGCGCCGCCTGCAGGCTGGGTGGCGGGAGGGGGTCGGCGAGCAGCGCCACGCCCTGGTGAACGACGTCGCGGCCGAGGAGCTGGTCGAGGCGCGCGCGTTCGGTGCGTTCGGGCGACAAGGCCCAGGGCTGCGGCTGGCGCTGGGCGAGGGCAGCCTCGGCCTCCTCGGTCAGCAACAGGCGACGGAGCCGGCGCGCGGGATTGGCGAGCGCCGCCGCGACGGCATGCTGGCCGTAGAGCCACACCGCGCCCTTGGGCGCATCGGCGCCGTGGGCGGTCGCGCGGGAGCTTCCGTGGGAGCGCTCATGCCGGCTGCCGCCGTCATGTCCGCGCGTGTCGCGTGCGCGGGTGCGGGCGGGCTCGTAGGGACGCGGCGCATCGTGATTCGTGCGGGTTCGGTGCTCTCCCTCGCCGTGCCGCGCCTGCGCCGGCGCACCGGACGCGCGGTGCCCCTGGGCTGACGCGCCGAACGGGCGGGGACCGCGCCCTTCCGCGCGATCGCGGTCGGGCTTCGCAGCACCGTGACGCGGCCCGCTACCTCCTCCGCTCGGACCGAAGCTTCCGCGCGGGCGGTCGTCGCGGCGCGGGCCATGGCCCCCCGGGCCGCCCTGCTGCGCGGGCCCGCCATGGCCGCGGCCCGACCCGCGATCCTGGGGTGGGCGGCCTGGACCGGTCGGCCGTTTGCCGTGGGGAGGTTTCATGTCACGAGCGATATACCAAGCGGCTGCCCGCCTGCCCAGGGAGGGACGGGTTTCGCGAGGCCGGGGCGGACGTGAAGGGCGACTGGCGGACGATGGAAGCGCGCGACGGGATGAGCTTCGTTGACAACCGCGGGCGTTCGCATTAACCCCCGCGTCCTGCGCGGAGGGGTGCCCGAGTGGCTAAAGGGGACGGACTGTAAATCCGTTGGCGCACGCCTACGTTGGTTCGAATCCAACCCCCTCCACCATCCCATTCTCCACATCGTCGAAATCTGGTCCGGATCCCGGCCTAGCTCGCGGTCGTCCGCGCCCGCCGGTCCATGACCGGTGCGGCAAGGCGTGCGGCGAACGCGGTGGCGGCGGCCGTGCGGGGAGAGCCTCGTCGGAGGCCCTCCCCAGGTCACGACCACACGTTGCCTCTACGTGAGACTAGATCTCGTCCCTCTGCCGACCGCCCAGCGCGGCGGCCACGCTCGCGACGAAGGCGCCGACCAGCATCGAGAAGAACAGGAAGAACGAGGTCTGAGCCGCGACCTTCCGCGCCTGTTCGGCGGCGGCCCGCGCCTTCTCCTCGGCTGCCTGGATCTGCCCCATCACTTCGTTCACCCGCTTGGTCGCATCCTCCTGCGACATTCCGGTGCGAGCCGCGACGAGTTGGCCGAGATAGGCCTTGTCCGAGTCGGAGATCGAGCCGTTCCGCGCGCCCATCAGCAGGATGCGTCCCGCCTCGACCTTCGCGTCCTGGTCGTTCTCCCCCGGCTTGCCGGTGCGGAACAGCGTGTCGACGTAGTAGCTGGACGGGTTGAAGCCGCCCTGGGCGCCCTGCTGCGCCGCCCCTTGGGCGGCACCCTGGGTGGCGCTGCCGACGACCGTCGAAACCGCGCTCCCCGCCGTCCGCGCAACGCCCGTCACGGCGGAGCCGGCGCCCGATGCGACCAGGGCCACGACCACCACGGTCGACACCGCCCAGGACAGGAACCCGTGGGCCGTGTCGCGGAAGAACACCTCGTCGGTGCTGGCGTCCGCCCACTTGGTCCGCAACCGGCCGGTGATGTAGCCGCCCATGCTGGAGGACAGCCACTGGATGACGATCAGCCAGATCGCCGCGCCCACGGTGAAGGTGGTGCCGCTGACGCTCTGCCCGGTCCAGGCCGAAACGGAGGACAGGCCGATCCCCGTCCCGAGCATCGCGAGCAGGAGAGAGACCGCCGCGGCGGCGAAGGCGCCGCCCAGAACGGCTGACCACGTCAGTGCGGAGACACTCGACTCGACATTGGGGCCGGTATCCCCTCGACGCACAGTCGCGCTTGCCATGGTCAGTGCCACAGCAACGCGAGGATGATGATCACAGGGATCGGGACCCCCAACAGCCAAAGAAGAATGCCGCGTCCCATCGTTTCCTCCTGAGGTAGCAGTGCTGCCGTCGCCCTGCAGAGTTCTGTAGCGCGAGCGTTATTACGCGGCAGGTCCGTCCGGAGTTTCCGTCCCCTGTTGCGCATTGGCAGCTTGTGGCGCGAGTACCACAGGCGGGTCTTGGGTCGGCTCAGCGTCCCGGAGAACCGGGTCGCGTGGGGTAGACGCCGGTGGGCAGCGCCTAGGACGGCGTCAGGACGTCACACCGTCTGCGACGTCCCGCACACGCGCGCCGAGGCGGCATCTGCGCGGGCCCGTCACCAGCCCCGAAGCGCGGATGGACAGCGCGTCGGGAATAAAACCTGCCAGACGGCGTCTGATACTGATGCAGTCATTCCGGCGGACGATCTTTGCGCCTAAGTTCATCGAAATTCCACGCCGTTTCTGCCCGATTATGCTGTATCCGCAAGAAATTCACGATCTCGCGATTCGGGTTCTTGTTCGCAACGAAGGAACCGCCGCGTGGCCGTTGAATCGCCAGCAAATTTCCCGCCTCGGGCGGTTTCGCGGGCAGGCGACGCTGTCATCAAACCGACTTGCCGATGCCGGAAAGTGCAATTATACACGACTCGGATAATTTTTTGAACGGAGTGCATTGTGTCCAGGTTTCGCGTCTACCTGCTCCGGAATGACCGGATCGAGTGGGGTGAGTCGATGCTCGCGCGATCCGCTCACAAGGCCGCTGCACGTGCTCGGGCGAAGTGGGCGGATCGCCCCTGCCCAGGAAGCGCCTGGAGCATCGAGGTCTGGAACGGCACGAATCTCGTTCATTGGGACGATTTCCACCCCACGGATAGCTTCGTTCCATTTGGCGCGATGCAGCTCGGAGCGGCGTCGACGCCGCAGGCGGCCCATTGATGACCAGGGTCTCGGAGGCCGAAGCCGTGCAACTCGCATTGCGCGGCTACGTGGTCTCGACAACCGACGGCGCGATCGTCGGTCGGCTCCGCGATCACCTCTTCATCCGCCATCGCGGACGCCGCATCGACCTGTTGGTCGATCAGACGACGCCAGAAGACCTCCTCCTGGCGTTGCGCGAGATCGTCGGCGCGGTCGACGTGCCGCTCTGCGCTCTCGAGCACCCGCAGGCTTGCGCATGCATGTAGTCGCGTCCCGCTGGCAGCTGCAGGCCAGCGTGGCGTCGGCCCAGACCGCCAGCGCGGCTTAGGAGGCGTTTCCAGGCCGGACGCGAAGGCGACGGCTCCGCAATAATGGAGCGAAGGCGGGTGGGACGAGTGTCGCTCGTCCGGGGATTCTGGCGTCCCCTGCCGGGGCGAAGCGGCAGGGACAGGGCCGACGACGTGACCCCGCATTGTGGGTGAATCGCTGTGCGCTCAGATTGTTCATCCGCCCTCAGCAGAAATTTTTTTCCAACTTAGCAATGAGAAGCTAAGAACCTAATGATTCACAAACATTTCCCGGGCCGTGGTTTTAATCGGACCGCGTGAGCAACTTCCAATGCCGCTGGGGATAACCTTGTGGATGACGCGTGGTGAGAAGGAAACTTCGCTTTTCTTTCAACTATCCGTACACATTGCTTAAAATTCACGCAGCCGCGAGCGATCAGGCGGCTTCCTTGAAGTCGGTCAGGTCGGGAATGCCGTTCGGGAAGAAGGGATTCGTCGTTCTGGCGCGACGGGTTCGCGGCGCCAGGCGCTGCTCCGGCTGCGCCGTGACCGGGGTCGTTGGGACCAGCGCGACCCTGACCGGCGGTCGCTGGACGCTGGGGAGAACGCGCCGCGAGGTCTGGGTCCGTTGCGGCAACGCCAGCGGCGGCAGCCCCTCCTTCGCGCGACGCTGGTCGATGCACGTCCGCCCCGAGCGCTCCACGTCATCCGGATGCATGTTCAGGAAGTCGGCGATCGTTGCGCGGGACTGTGCCCACTCCCCACGGCCGGTGAAGAAGTGCACCGCATGTGCGTAGTCGATCGAGTCGAGCGGCTCCATCTCAATGTCGAGCCGGGCCTGCAACACCACGGCCGCCCACAGCGCGACCGTATCTCTGTCGGACCCGGATGAATTGCCGGGCCGCGCAGCACTGATTCGGCTGCCAGCCGTAGACGTCGGCGCCGAGTGAGGTTGTGAGGGCATGAATGTGTTTCCTCCGATGCCCTCAAATTACTCACGCAAACGTGAATTGGAAGAGGATTCTCGTACAGACCAGATCACAACTTCGGCGCGATTCCATCACTGTTGCAAAATGCGTCGTAATTGCTTTGCGTGTGCCGCAGATCATCGGATTCATGCAGTCGCATCGCTCGTAGGGCGGGTGGCCCAGACCCGGTCGAAAGACGGCATCGACGGTCGAGCCGTCCCGAGGGCTTTCGCCCGGTCGCGCTGACCTGGCCTGGGATCCGCGGCCGCGCGGCAGCCTACCGCAACGAAAGGCGGTAGTGGCTGACGCCCCACTCCGCCCCGCCGTCCGCACCGAACAGCCCCGCCGTCGCCAGGAAGAACAGCCGCCACCGGCGCTGCCAGACGGACCAGTCGCGCCCATAGGTCTCGCGCAGCACCGCCGCGATCGCCGCCGCCTCCGCGTCGTAGCGCGCCAGCCAGTCCTGGGCGGTGCGTGCGTAGTGCGTGCCGGACCAGCGCCACTCCGCCTCCACCGCGAACGGGGCCGCCACATGCCGGATCAGCCCATGGCTCGGCATGATCCCACCGGTGAAGAAGTGCTGGGCGATCCAGTCCGCCGGATCCTCGTGCTCGAACCGGTACGGCACCCGCGCGTGGCTGAACACGTGCAGGAACAGCCGCCCCTCCGGCCGAAGCCACGTCGCGATGCGCCCGAGCAGCGCGGGCCAGTTGGACATGTGCTCGAACATCTCGACGGAGACGACGCGGTCGAACCGCGCCTCGGTCTTGAACGCGTTCATGTCGCGCGTCAGCACCGTCAGGTTGCGCAGTGCGCGACGCGCCGCCTCGGCCTCGATGTAGTCGCGCTGCGGGCGGCTGTTGGACACCGCCGTGATCCGCGCCGCCGGGAACCGCTCCGCCATCCACAGCGACAGCGATCCCCAGCCGCAGCCCAGCTCCAGGATGTCCTGCCCGTCCGCCAGGTCCGCATGCGCCGCGGTCTCGGCCAGGGCGTGCGCCTCGGCTTCCGGCAGCGTCGTGGTCGCGTCGGGGTAGTAGCAGCAGGAGTATTTGCGCCGCGGCCCCAGCGTCAGCGCGAAGAAGGCCGGCGGCAGCTCGTAATGCTGCGCGTTGGCGTCCTCGGGAAACAGCGCGATCGGATGGGTGCGCATCGCCTCGGCGAAGGCCTGTTCGGCGGTCGCCGGCGCGCGGGCGAGCTTGCGGCTGGTGCGCCCGACCAGCGCCGCGATCCCGGCGCGGGCCAGCGTGTCGGGCAGGGGCAGGCGCTCCACGGCACCCGCCGCGGCGGCAACCAGGTTCATGGTCCGGTCCTCTTGGGAAAGGGAAGGAAGGCGGGCACGCGACGCTGGTAGGCGCGATAGGCCTCCCCGCGGCTGCGCAGCATCTGCGCCTCGAGCGGCGGGATGCCGGAGACGTGGACGATCAGCCAGTACATGAACACCGGCCCGATCCAGGCGAGCCAGCTCCACTCGCCGCCGATCGCGAACAGCGGGTAGGCGAGCCAGTGCGCGACCTCGCACACGTAGTTCGGGTGACGCGACCAGCCCCAGAGCCCGGTGTCGCAGACCTTGCCGCGGTTGGCGGGATCGCGGCGGAACGCATGCATCTGGTGGTCGGCGAGGGCTTCGCCCATCACGGCCAGCAACAGGATCGCGATCGCCACCGCGTCGGGCCAGCCGAAGGGGCGCGGCGATCGCGCAGCCAGCAGCACGGGCAGCACCAGCACCAGCGCGGCGAGCGCCTGGATCTGCAGGAACCAGAACATGCGGGTCTGGAACGCCGCGCCCCATTCCTGACGGAACTGGGCGTAGCGGGTGTCCTCCGGACCGCGCCGGGTGCGCAGCAGGATGTAGCCCCCGAGCCGCGCGGACCAGAGCCCGATGGCGGCGGCGACCAGCCAGGATCGGGGACCATCGCCTCCGGCCAGCGTCAGCGCGACGCCGCACGCGCCGAGGCCGAGGCTCCAATACACGTCCGCCCAGCCGCCGTTCCCGGCGCGGCGCTGATGCGCCCAGGCGGCGACCATGACCAGCGCGAGGGCGATCCAGGCGGGCAGCAGAAGGATCATGTCGAACTCCGCTCCGCGATGAAGCGCAGCACGTCACGGCGCACCGGGGCGATGGAGCGCAGCAACCCGGCGAAGGCGCCGATCAGCGGCGCATGGCCGACGCCCGGATAGACCTCGACCTCCACGCTGTCGCCGGCCGCCCGCAGCCTCTCGGCGAGGCGCAGCGTGTTGCGTGGCAGCACCGTCGTGTCGTCCCCGCCCGTACCGAGGAACGCAGGCGGCGCATCCGGCCCGACGAAGTTGATCGGCTGCGACTCGGGCCACGTGTCCGGCGGTCCGAAGATCGCCTGCAGCGTCGGATCCCTGAGCGGCAGGAAATCGTACGGCCCGGACAGGCCCACGACTCCCCTCAGGTCGCGGTTCGGGTTCATGCCGACGGGTTCGAGCCACCGCGCGTCCAGGCTGAGCAGCGTCGCGATCTGCGCCCCGGCCGAATGACCCATCACGAACAGCCGTTCGGGATCGCCGCCATGCGCGGCCGCATTCGCGCGGGTCCAGGCGATCGCCGCGGCCCCGTCCTCGATGAAGGCCGGGAACCCGGCCTCGGGCCAGAGCCGGTAGTCCGGGATGACGCAGACCAGTCCCGCCGCGGCCAGCGATGCCCCGAGGAAGCGATACATCCCGCGGCTGCCGTTCTCCCATCCGCCGCCGTAGAAGAACACCACGACCGGGGCTGGATCGGGGCTCGTCGGAACGTAGACGTCCAGGCGATGCCGTGGACCCGGCCCGTAGGGCAGATCGGTCGCGACCTCCTCACGCGGTGCGGTCGCGTTGAGCAGCGTCACCGGAGAGCAGGCGGCCCCGAACGCCGCCCCCATGGTGGCGAGGACGGGCAGGATCCGGCGCCGGGTCACGCGTGGGATCATGCCGGCGCGGATGCGCGACGCCGGTCCGGCGCAGGCCAGGCTTCCACGCGCCTCGGACCGGCACGCCTCCACGCGGCACGGTGCGACATGACGCGCATCCCGGCTCGCGGCCGGCCGGCGCACCAATCCCGCGCCGCATGTGAAGGAGCGCGACGTCGCATCGGAATCAGACGCCGATCAGGGGCTGGATCAGGCGCACGAGCCAGCTCTGCGCGCGAAGCCGCCCGGTGGTGGCGATCAGGCAGACGCATGTCTCGTCGGTCGGCATGGCGGCGGGGCGATGCTCGAGCGTGTCGTCACCCTCGGCCACGTCGCCGACGGCATAGACGCCGGTCTCGTCGCGGAAGGCGCCCTGCAGCACGCAGGTCAGCTCCGTCCCGGTATGTCCGTGACTGGGCAGCTCCATTCCCGGCGCCACGCGGATCAGGTCCAGCCGCGCGTCATGCGCATCGCGCGGGCGCAGCGACATCATGCGCAATCCCGGCCCGATCCAGCGCCACCGGCCGGTCGCCAGGGCGGCGACCGTCACCGGAACGGGGGCCGCCGGCACGGCCGGATCACGCAGGTCCAGGCGATCGAGCGTGCGGGCGAGCGACCCCGCGGACAGTGCCGCCGGGGTCGCCTCGTCCAACAGCGCGCCGCCGATCTCGGTGGCGAGCCGCACGGTCTGCGCGCAGGCCGGGCAGAGCGCGAAATGGGTGCGCAGCACGATCCGGTGCGGTTCGGGCAGGCGGCCGGCAGCGTAGGCCAGCAGGGTCGCCTCGGACGGGTGATGGCGGATCATCGCAGTTCGTCCAGCAGCGAGCGGAGCCGCGCCATCGCGAGCCGGAGGCGCGACTTCACGGTTCCCAGCGGGATCCCGAGGGCACGCTCGATCTCCGAGTGCGGGCGGTCGTCGAAGAAGGAGAGGCGGAGAACCTCCGCCTGTTCGGCCGGCAGCAGCGCGATCGCGCGGCGCACCCGATCGGCACGCTCCATCGCATCGAACAGCGTGTCGGCCGGCGGCGGGGGTGGGCTGTCCTCGATCGCATCGGCCTCGGCCGCCGCCAGCCGGTCCCGGCGCGCCGCGTCGATGCGCAGGTTGCGGGCGATGGTGAAGATCCAGGCCGAGGCGCTGCCCGCCGACGGATCGAACCGCGCGGCCTTGCGCCAGACCATGACCATCGTGTCCTGCGCCAGCTCTTCCGCGCGCTCGGCGGGCAGGCCGGCGCGCATCAGGAAGCTCTTCACGCGCGGCGCGAAGTGGTTGAACAGGGAGACGAACGCGGCGCGGTCCCCGCGCTCCGCGATGGCACGTATCCACGACGCGGGATCGCAGCTCATGCCGATTGTGTCCGGCAACCGGGTCGTCCGATCCGAGAGATCGAGCAGGCCATTCATGCCCCTTCAACGCGCCATCGGTCCGGTTGGATCACAGCGCGCCCACTGATCCAATCCGCAAGACCGCTCGTTGCCCTTGCCGACGCATGACGAGGCTGGAGGCGAGGGGATGGTCGGGACCGGACGACGCAGGGTTGCCGTGATCGGGTCGGGCATCTCCGGCCTGTCCGCGGCGTGGCTGCTGTCCCACTCGCTCGACGTCACGCTCTACGAGCAGGCACCGCGCCTCGGGGGACACACCTGCACCGTGCCCGTCCCGGGCGTCGGTCCGGTGGACATGGGGTTCATCGTCTACAACGAGCCCACCTACCCGAACCTGGTCGCGCTGTTCCGGCATCTCGGCGTCGCGACGCAGCCTTCCGACATGTCGTTCTCCGTGTCCATCGAGAATGGCGGGCTCGAATACGCCGGCTCCGACCTGCGCGGGCTGCTCGCGCAGCCGTCGAACCTGCTGCGTCCGCGCTTCTGGTCGATGATGCGCGATCTGCTGCGCTTCTATCGCGAGGCGCCCGCCGATGCGGCCGCCCTGAGCCGCGACCTTACCAGCCTCGATGCGTATCTCGCGGGCCGCGGCTACGGCGTCCCGTTCGTGCGGGACCACCTGCTGCCCATGGCGGCCGCCATCTGGTCCACGCCCAGCGCGCGCGTCGGCGCCTATCCGGCGACAGCCTTCATCCGGTTCTGCGAAAGCCACGGGCTGCTGAAGCTGCGGGACCGGCCGGTCTGGCGCACGGTCACGGGCGGCAGCGCCCGCTACCTAAATCCGCTCGCCGCGCCCGTCGCGGACCGCATGCGGCTGGGATGTCGCGTGGTCGCGCTGCACCGGACCGATGCGGCGGTGCTGGTGCAGGACGACGCGGGCTACACCCGGTCCTACGACGAGGTCGTGGTCGCCACCCACGCACCCCAGGCCCTCGCGATGCTCGCGGACCCGTCCGATGCCGAACGCACCCTGCTCGGATCCATCGGCACGGCCCCGAACCGCGTGGTGATGCATGGCGACGCGCGGCTGATGCCGCGTCGCCGCGCCGCGTGGGCGAGCTGGAACTACCTGGGCATGGGCGACGACCGGCTCTGCGTCACCTACTGGATGAACCGGCTACAGGCCCTGCCGGGGGACCAGCCGGTGTTCGTCACCCTGAACCCGCCCGTCGAGCCTGCCGGGGTGCTGCACGACCTCTCCTTCGCCCACCCGCAATTCGACGCCCGCGCGATCCGCGCGCAACGCGCCCTGTGGTCGCTGCAGGGAACCCGTCGCACCTGGTATTGCGGCGCCTGGTTCGGCGCCGGCTTCCACGAGGACGGGCTGCAGGCCGGCCTCGCCGTCGCCGAGCAGCTCGGGGGTTTGCGGCGGCCGTGGGACGTGCCGGAGACGGCGTCGCGCATCCATCGCGAGAGCGTTGCGGCATGAACTCCGCGCTGTATGTCGGGTCGGTGACGCACCGGCGCCTCCGTCCGGCCCATCACCATCTGCGCTACCCGATGCTCACCATGCTCCTCGATCTCGAGGAACTGCCGCTGCTGTCCCGTCGCCTGCGGCTCTTCGCCCATGACCGCGCCGCCGCCTTCACCTTCCGCACGCGCGATCACGGCGACGGCAGCGCGACCCCGCTCGCCGTCCAGGTCGCGACGCTGCTGCGGCAGGCGGGATTGGATCCGACGGGCGGGCGCATCCGCGTGCTGTGCATGCCCCGGATCCTCGGCTTCGTCTTCAATCCGCTGACGGTCTATTTCTGCCACGCCGCGGATGGCCGGGTGCAGGCGATGCTGTACGAGGTGAACAACACCTTCGGGCAGCGCCACACCTACCTGATCCCGGTGGCGGCCGCCGCGGACGGCGCGATCCGGCAATCCTGCGACAAGCGGTTCCACGTCTCCCCCTTCATGGACATGGCGCTGACCTATCGCTTCCGCGTGTCGCCGCCCGGTGAGGCGCTGGGCATGTCCGTCACCGCCGAGGATGCGAACGGGCCGGTGCTGGTCGCCGCGCTCGCGGCGCGCCGTCGCCCGCTGACCGACGCTTCGCTGCTGCGCGCGCTCGCCGGCCATGCCTGGCTCGCCGCCCGCGTCGTGGGCGGCATCCATTGGGAGGCGCTGAAGATCTGGCGCAAGGGCATTCCGGTCCGCCGCTGCCCGGCGCCGCCCCCGCATCCCGTGACCTTCGCCGCACCATGAGCGACCCGCGCGGCGTGTCGATGACGTTCGACCATGACGCCCGCCCGACGAGGGAGAGCCGATGATCCGCACCGACTTCCACTCCGACACGCTGCTCGACCTGCGGCCACAGGTCGCAGCGGACTCCGACCGCGTTCCGCAGGGGCTTGCCGCGCGGGCGCTGCGTCGCGTGGCCGGTGGTCTGCGCTGCGGCGCGCTCACGGTGGTGACGCCGGACGGCACCCGCATGCACCACCGTGCCGCCGCGCCCGGGCCGGAGGCGGAGCTGGTGTTGCGGCGGTGGCGTCCGCTGCGCCGCCTCGCGCTCGCGGGGGACATAGGCTTCGCCGAGTCGTTCCTGGATGGCGACTGGACGAGCCCCGACGTCGCCGCCCTGCTCGAACTCGCCGCCCGCAACGCGGCCACGCTCGACGGCGTGATGCGCGGCGGATTGCCGATGCGTCTGCTGCAACGCGCGCTGCACCGGCTGCGACCGAACACGCGCCGCGGCAGCCGGCGCAACGTGATGGCGCATTACGACCTGGGGAACGCGTTCTATGCCCGATGGCTCGATGCGGGCATGAGCTACTCCTCCGCGCTGTGGCCGACGCCGGACATGACGCTCGAACAGGCGCAGCAGGCGAAGCAGGAGCGGGTGCTCGCGCTGCTCGATCCCGGGCCGGACAGCCACGTGCTGGAAATCGGCCTCGGCTGGGGCGGGCAGGCCGAGTGCCTCGCGCGCGCCGGGTGCCGCGTGACCGGCCTCACGCTCTCGCCCGCGCAACACGCCCATGCCAGCGCGCGGCTCGCGGGCCTGCCGGCCGAGGCGCATCTGCGGGACTACCGGGACGAGACGGGGCGATACGACGGCATCGTCTCGATCGAGATGTTGGAGGCGGTCGGCGAGGCCTGGTGGCCGACCTATTTCGCGCGCCTGCGGGATTGCCTGGCGCCCGGCGGCCGTGCGGTGCTGCAGGTGATCACCATCGATGACGGCCGCTTCGCGCAATACCGGCGCACGACCGACTTCATCCAGCGCCACGTGTTCCCGGGCGGCATGCTGCCCAGTCCCGCCATCGTCCGCGCGCAGGCGGCTGCTGCCGGCCTCCGGGTCACCGCGTGCGAGCGGTTCGGGCTCGACTACGCGCGGACGCTGCTGATCTGGCGCGAACGGTTCGAGGCGGCCTGGCCGGAGATCGCCGCGCTGGGCTTCGACGAGCGCTTCCACCGGCTGTGGCACTACTACCTCTGCTACTGCGAGGCGGGGTTCCGCAGCGGGCTGCTCGACGTCGGCTTGTGGCGACTGGAGCACGCGGCGTGACCGGCACGCCGGACCGGCCCGTCCTGCCACCTCAACATCAGGGATCCGCCATGCATCGCTGGCTTTTCTCCCTCCTGCTCCTGCTGGGGGCGTGCAGCGCCGACGAGCCGCCGCAGGCGCTGGCGCCGCATGTCGATCTCGATCGCTATGCGGGCCGCTGGTACATCATCGCCAACATCCCGTATTTCGCGGAACGCGGAAAAGTCGGCAGCTGGTTCGACATCCGTTTCACCGCGCCCGACCGGTTCGAGGACGTATATTGGGGCCGGCCGGAAAGCCTGGACGCCCCGGCCAAGAGCTTCACGATGCGCGGCTACGTCGTGCCGGACACCGGCAACGCCTATTGGCGGGAATCGCCGTTCTGGCCGCTGTACCTGTCGTACCTGATCCTCTACGTGGACCCGGAGTATCGCACGGCGCTGGTCGGCTACCCTGGCCGCAACTACGGCTGGGTGCTGTCACGCACGCCGACGATCGACGATGCGACGTACCAGGACCTGCTGAAGCGTTTCGCGGAGAAGGGGTACGACCCGTCTAAATTCGTCCGCATCCCGCAGCGGCCGGACTGAGCGCGGTCCGATCACCGGCAACGGCAACGGCATCGGCGGCTTCCTCGGCAGCCGCTTCGCCGGCGGCGGCGCTTGGGCGCGCCGCGCCGGACAGGCGTCAGATGCGGAGAATTCGGGCGTAGGCGGCGAACACGACCTGCATTGCCGCTGCCAGGCCACACATTGCATGCCACTGCCATTTCGGCATGCGTTTGGTGAACTCCGCCAACATTTGCTGATCCGTGAGCCTCATCGCCGCGTTCCCCCATTGGACAGCCCCGGCGAGCCAAGCCGGTGCCATTCACCAATGATCACGTTTGGCGGGAAGTTCCTCAACCGCTTCGATCGCACGTCCGGAACAAGTCGGCGCGATTGATGGGTTCGGGACGCCCCAAGGGGGAATGCGACGCCGTTACCGGCCTGTCTTCCAGGCCTCGTATCGCGCCTTGTTTTCGGCGTTCGGCGGGTAGAGTCCGGGCAACGACGCGCCGCCCTCGACCTCGCCCATGATCCAGGTCTCCTGCCGTTCCTGCTCGACGGCGGCGGCGACCACGTCCTCCACCAGCTTCTGGGGGATGACCACCGCCCCGTCGTCGTCCACCACGATGACGTCGTCGGGGAAGACCGCCACGCCGCCGCAGCCGATCGGCTGCTGCCAGGCGACGAAGGTGAGGCCGGCGACCGAGGGGGGCGCCGCGGCGCCGCGGCACCACACCGGCAGGCCGGTCCCCAGCACGCCCGCGAGGTCGCGCACCACGCCGTCGGTGACCAGCGCCGCGACGCCGCGCTTCGCCATGCGCGCGCAAAGGATGTCGCCGAAGATGCCCGCATCGGTGACGCCCATCGCGTCCACCACCGTGATCACGCCCGGCTCCATCGCCTCGATCGCGGCGCGGGTGGAGATCGGGGAGGACCAGGATTCGGGCGTCGCGAGGTCTTCCCGCGCCGGCACGAAGCGCAGGGTGAAGGCGCGGCCGACGAGGCGCTTCTGGCCGGACCGCAGCGGCGCCGGACCGCGCATCCAGACGTTGCGCAGGCCCTTCTTGAGCAGCACCGTGGTGAGCGTGGCGGTCGACACGCCCGACAGCGCGTCGACGATCGCGGGATCGAGGGTCATGCGGGGTCCTCCTGCAGGAACGGACGGGCACTCTGCCTCTGCCGCACCGGCCGCGCCACCCTCTCCGCGGTCGCGCCGAACCGGCCGTGGCGATGGACGATACCGTGGGCGGCACCGGGGCAATCGAAGCGTTGCGCGTGACGGGGCGGATGGCCGATACAAGCGCGATCGTGTCGCGCATCCGCCTCCTTCCCCCGACGACCGTGAACCGCATCGCCGCGGGCGAGGTGATCGAGCGCCCGGCCGCAGCGGTGAAGGAGCTGGTCGAGAACGCGCTCGACGCCGGCGCCACCCGGATCGCGGTGGCGCTGGATGGCGGCGGCATCGAGCGGATCGAGGTCACCGACGACGGCATCGGCATGACAACGGACGAGCTGGCGCTCGCGGTGCTGCGCCATGCGACCTCAAAGCTCCACGACGAGAGCCTGGTCCGCATCACCACGCTGGGGTTCCGGGGCGAGGCGCTGCCCTCGATCGGCGCGGCGGCGCGGCTCTCCATCACCTCCCGCCCGCGCGATGCGGCGCATGCCGCCGCGATCAGCGTCGAAGGCGGGATCGTCGGGGAACCGGCCCCCGCCGCCGGTGCGTTCGGCACCCGCGTCGTGGTGCGGGACCTGTTCTTCGCCACCCCGGCGCGGCGCAAATTCCTCAAGCACCCGCGCACCGAGGCCGACCACGCGGAAGCCGCGGTCCGGCGGCTTGCCCTCGCCGCGCCGCGAGTCGCGGTCCGGCTGGAACTCGACGGGCGGACCTGCTTCGACCTGCCGGCGCAGGATCGGGCTGCCCGCGTCGCCGCGCTGTTCGGCCCCGAAGCGGCCGCGGCCCTGCTGCCGATCGAAGCGTCCCGCGGTCCCTACCGGCTCAGCGGCTTCGTCTGCTCGCCCGCGATCAACCGTGCCACCTCCGCCGTGCAGGCGATGACCGTGAACAACCGCCCGGTCGCCGACCCGGTGCTGAAGACCGCGGTGCGGATGGCCTATCGCGACGTGATCGCCGGCAACCGCCATGCCGTGGTCGCGCTGTGGCTCGACCTGCCGCCCGAGGAGCTGGACGTCAACGTCCACCCCGCCAAGACCGAGTTGCGCTTCCGCGACGCGGGGGCGATCCGCTCGCTGGTGATCGGCAGCATCGGCCGCGCGCTGGCAGGCGGCGCCGGCACCGACGTGCCCGCGCCGGCGCTGACCGAACATCGGCCGGCGCTGCATCTGGCCTGGTCGCGCCCGCCGCAGGCGGGGGGCATCCGCGCCTTGCCGCTGCCCGGTTTCGCACCCGGCACCGCCCCGCCCGCTGCCGGTCACGCACCCGCCTTCGCCGAACGCCAGCTGCCGCTGCAGGCGGCCCCGGCCGCGCGGATGCTGCCGCCGCCGGAGCCCGATCCCGCGCACCCGCTGGGCGCCCCCGTCGCGCAGGTGCTGGACACCTACGTGATCGCGGTCGCCGCCGACGGGTCGCTCGTGCTGGTCGACCAGCATGCGGCGCACGAGCGACTGACCCACGAGGCCATCCGGACCCAGATGCTGGAAGGCGGGGTGCGGGCGCAGGCGCTGCTGCTGCCGGCCGTGGTGGACCTGCCCGCCGGGGATGTCGGCCGGCTGCTCGAGCGCGCCGGCGACCTCGCGCGGCTCGGCCTCGAGCTCGAGGCCTTCGGCCCCGGCGCCATCCTCGTCCGCGCCCTGCCCGCCGCGCTCGGCGCCCCCGATCCGGGGCCGCTGCTGCGCGATCTCGCGGACGAACTCGCCGAATTCGAGGAGACCACGACGCTCGAGGCGCGGCTGGACGCGGTGATCGCCCGCATGGCCTGCCATGGCAGCATCCGCGCCGGGCGCCGCCTGACGCAGCCCGAGATGGACGCCCTGCTGCGCCAGATGGAGGCCACCCCCCGCGCCGCCACCTGCAGCCACGGCCGGCCGACGGTGCTGAAACTCTCCAAGGCCGAAATCGAGCTGCTGTTCGGCCGCCGCTGACCGAGCGCCCGCCGTCATGGCGGGGGGCGACCCGGCCACCCCTGCCGGCACCACCCACCGGTCGTCATGGCCGGGCTTGACCCGGCCACCCCCACCAGCACCATCCCCCGGCCGTCATGGCCGGGCTTGACCGGGCCACCCCTGCCGGCACCATCCCCCGGCCGTCATGGCCGGGCTTGACCCGGCCACCCCCACCAGCACCGTGCCGCGAGGATGGCCGGGTCGAGCCCGGCCATGACGGGGGGGGGCCACCCGCCACCACCCGGGCCGCTTCCGCACGGGCGCACGCGATGCCAAGCTGGGCCGATGCAGACCGCGATCCGCCTGGGCATGCTCACGCCCTCCTCCAACACGGCGCTCGAGCCGATCACCACCGCGATGCTCGCCGGCCTCCCCGAGGTCAGCGTGCATTTCGCGCGCTTCCGGGTGACCGAGATCGCGCTGTCCGCCGATTCGCTCGCACAGTTCGATGACGGCCCGATCCTCGCCGCGGCGGAGCTGCTGTCGCACGCCAAGGTGCATGCCATCGCCTGGAACGGCACGTCCGCGAGCTGGCTGGGGTTCGAGAGCGACCGGCGGCTCTGCGACCGGATCACCGCGGCGACCGGCATCGCGTCCGCCACCTCCATCCTCGCGCTCAACGCCGTCCTGGACCGCACCGGCGCGCGGCGGATCGGCCTGGTCACGCCCTATGTCGACGACGTCCAGGCCCGCATCGTCGCGAACTATCGCGCGCTCGGGATCGAGACGGTGGCGGAGCGGCATCTCGGCATCCGCGACAACTTCGCCTTCGCCGAGGTGACACCGGAGACCCTGGCCGATCAGGTCCGCGCCGTCGCGGCGGCGCGGCCCGACGCGATCGCCGTCACCTGCACCAACCTCCGGGTCGCGCCGCTGGTCGCGGACCTGGAACGGGAAACCGGGGTGCCGATCTACGACACGATCGCGACCGCGGTCTGGGACTCGCTGCGCTGCGCCGGGGTCGATCCACGCCGCGTCCGGGGCTGGGGGCGCATCTTCGACGTGGGCGCCTGACGCCCCGCACGCGTTGCGGCTGGGATCGGCCGGATGCGCCGATCGGCCCATCCGCGCACCCGAACGCTCTCACCCCGTCGCGCGCCACACCCAGATCCGAGCCGCCCCATGCACGCGGTCGGCCAGCGGCTCCATCCCCAGCTCCGCCAGCAGCGGGGTCTCCTCCCGCCCGGTCTCCGCGATCACCAGCGCGCCCGCCGCGAGACGTCCGACCGCGGCCAGGCGCGCCACGGCGCGCGGCACGAGATCCTGTCCGTACGGCGGGTCGAGGAACACCAGGCCGGCGGCCTCCCCCGGCCCCAGCGCCAGCACGTCGCCGGCGGTCACCCGCGCGCGGTCTTCGGCGCGGCAGGCGGCGACGTTGCGGCGCAGCGCGGCGAGCGCGGCGCGGTCATGCTCCACGAAGGTGGCGCGCGCGGCGCCGCGAGACAGCGCCTCCAGCCCCAGCGCGCCGGTGCCGGCGAACAGGTCCAGCACCACCGCATCCTCGACCGCCACGCGGCCGGCCCAGGGCGCATGCAGCAGCATGTCGAACAGGGCCTGGCGGACCCGGTCCGCGGTCGGGCGGGTGGCGGTGCCGCCGGGTGCGGTCAGCGCGCGGCCGCGCCACGCCCCGGCGACGATGCGCATCTCAGCCGCGCTGCTTCCGGGTCGGCGCCGCCGGGGCGACGTCGGCGGGGAGTTGTTCCCGCAGGATGCGCGCCGGCACTTCCTCCACGCCGCCACGCGGCAACGTCCCGAGCTGGAAGGGGCCGTAGGCGACGCGGATGAGGCGCGAGACCGGCAGGCCGAGATAGGCCATGATCCGCCGCACCTCCCGGTTGCGGCCTTCCCTCAGGCTCACGGTGAGCCAGGCATTGTCGCCCTTGCGCGCGTCCAGGTCCGCCTCGATCGGGCCGTAGCGGATGCCGTCGATCGTAACGCCCCGGCTCAGGCCCGCGAGCGCCTGCGGATCGGGTTGGCCATTCACCCGGACCCGGTAGCGCCGCACCCAGCCGGTGGCCGGCAGCTCCAGCCGGCGCGCCAGCCCGCCATCGTTGGTCAGCAGCAACAGGCCTTCGCTGGTGAGGTCCAGCCGGCCGACGCTGATCACCCGCGGAAGCTGCGAGCGCAACTTGTCGAACACCGTGGGCCGGCCTTCCGGGTCGCGATGCGTCGTCACCAGCCCGGCCGGCTTGTGGTAGCGCCAGAGCCGCGTCCGATCCGGGCTGTCGACCACCTTGCCGTCCACCTGGACGATGTCGCCCGGGACGACGAAGCTCGCCGGATGGGTCAGCCTGACGTTGTTCAGTGCGACCCGCCCCTCGGCGAGCATCCGCTCCGCGTCGCGGCGGCTCGCGACCCCGGCGCGGGCGAGCCATTTGGCGATGCGTTCGCCGCGCTCCCCGGGATCGGCGCCTGCCTCCGGCTCCGCCGCGTCGCTCACGCTGCGAGCTGCTGGGCGAAGCGCTCCCGCCGCCAGCGCAACAGGCGCCAGGCGAAGCGGGTCGCGAGGCCGGACAGGCGGCCGCGCGGGGGCAGGCCGACGGCCTTCAGGATCATCCCGGTGCCGCGCTCGATGTGGCGATAGCGGTAGAACGACATCGCCTGGCCCATATAGGCCGCCGTGCAGCGCTTGTGCTCGTAGGGAGTGCTCTCGGGCTCGTTGCCGCAGTGGTAGGCGTAGGCGAGCTCGTCATCCTCCGACTCGCCGATGCGGCCGAGGGCGATGCGCAGCCGCTTCCACACGCCGATCTTCTCGCGCGCGAGATAGCGGCGCATGTGGTCGTAGAACAGCTTGAAGTGCCGGTATTCGTCCGCGGCGATCAGCTTGCAGACCTGCTTCAGCACCGGCTCGCCGGTCGCTTCCGCGAGGGCGGTGTAATAGGAGGAGGTGCCGGTCTCCACCATGCAGCGGGCGATCAGCTCCCCGGTGCGGGAGCCGCGGATGGAGGCTTCGGCGTCCAGCGGCAGCTTGTATCCGGCGCGATATCGGGCGAAGGCCTGCTCGTAGTCCCAGGTCGGGTCCGCGAGCATGGCCCAGCGGCCCAGCGCGTCGCCGTGCTGGACTTCCTCGTCGGCCCAGTAGTCGGCGGCCTGGCTGAAATCCGGGTCGTCATGGAAGACGCGTTCCAGGTAGACGGCATAGTCGCGGCCGTTGCGTTCCACCATCGCGGCGGCCTTGACGAGCGGGACCAGGGCGGGATCGACCTTGGCCGGGTCGAACCGGTCCCAATCCACCTCGTCGATGCGCCAATGCTTCATGCCGGTTCATGCCTTTCGCGATGCCGCGCCGCCACCGACCCGGCAACCATGCGAAGCCGTATATAGAAGTGGGGCATTTCAAGGGGAAGCCAGCGCGGGCGAAGCTGGTCTGGAAGGTCGGGCATCGAGATTGCATGCAGGGCGGTTTCGTTCAACCGCCGTTTCCGTCACCGGTTTGTGACGAAGATCGGCTGCGCGGCACTTTTCGCACGAATGAGCGCGAAAGATGCGGAATCAGCAGTGCCGACGACAGAATCCGGCGGCACTGTCGCGCTTGCCACTTTCGCGGAGCTGCCCCCACGGCAACAAGCGAGACGAACGGCTGTTCTTTCCGGCTATGCGCGATAGGCTCTTGCCCGGCGAGAACGACCCGCCCGCTCTCCACGCGACGGCAGTTCTCTGCCAGACGCTTGCCGGCGCTCCACGTTTAAGTGGACCCGGACATAGGAGTTCGAAAACATGACCCGCATCCTCGCGACCACCGCGCTGGCGGCTCTCCTCGGCATCGGCTTCGTGGCCGCAACGCCGGTGCATGCCCAGACGAAGACCACGACCACCACGAAGCAGAAGACCGGCGACGGCGACACCGGTGCAGGCGACCGTCCGTCGCCGTTCGGCAAGCAGAAGACCGGCGATGGTGACACCGGCGCGGGCGACCGCCCGTCCTCGATGCAGATCACCAAGCAGCGCACCGGTGACGGCGACACCGGCGCCGGCGATCGCGCCCCGTCCCCGCTGGGCGGCGGCACGACCAAGAAGCACTGAGTCCAGCTCACGCCGAGGGGCGGCCACACGAAGGGGATGGAGCGGGATATGCCTCGTCACCGGCTCGTGTGGCCGCTCCACCGGTCGATCCCGGGTGCCGGACGTGCCGCGCTGCTCATGCTCTGCGCGGCACTCTGGTTCGGGTGCCCCCCCGCCCGCGCAGCCCGAGCTCCCGACCTCAACCTCGCCGACACCGTGGCGGACGTCATGCCGACGGCCGTCGCCATCGTCGCGACCACGGTCGAACCATCGGGCGGGGCGAAGGACCAGCCGCCCAAGGTCAGCCATGAGCGCGGGTCCGGCTTCATCGTCGACCCCGACGGCACCATCGTCACCAACAAGCACGTGGTGTCCGGCGCCTCCGAGGTGACCGTGACGCTCGACAGCGGCATCTCGCTGCCGGCGACGGTCGTCGGCGAAAGCACCAAGGCCGATATTGCCGTCCTGCGCGTCACGCCGCGCCGCCCCCTGCCCACCGCCCGGTGGGGCGACAGCAACAAGGTGCGGGTCGGGGACACGGTCATCGCGATCGGCAATCCGCTGGGCTTCGACAGCAGCGTCAGCGCGGGCATCGTCAGCGCGCTGAACCGCAACATCATGGAAAGCCCGTTCGACGACTACATTCAGACGGACGCGGCCATCAACCACGGCAATTCCGGCGGCCCCCTGTTCAACATCAAGGGCGAAGTCGTCGGGATGAACAGCGTGATCTTCGCCCCGGACAATGGCGGCTTCATCGGCCTGGGCTTCGCGATCCCGTCGAACGACGTCCGCTTCGTGGTCGACCAGATCCGCCGCTACGGCTTCGTCAAGGCGGGGCAGATCGGCGTCCAGTTCCAGGACGTGAACCCCAACCTGCGGGAGAGCCTGGGGCTGCCGGTCGGCGCCGGCGGGGCGATCGTCGTGGAAGTCGATCCGTCCGGCGGCGCGGCGCAGGCCGGCATCCGTGTCGGCGACGTGATCCTGCAGGTGCGCAATCAGCGGATCACCGACGCACGGGCCCTGGCCCGCGCGATCGTCATCTCCCGCGTGGGTGCGAAGGCGCCGATCCAGGTCTGGCGCGACGGGGCGGTGCAGAAATTCGACGTCGCCGTCACCCAGGCGCCGGAGACGATGCCGTCCGGCCCCGCCGGCGCGCAATACCCGCGCAGCGCCGCGGAATCCATGGCGCAGGGGCTCGGGCTCGCGCTCGAACCCGCGACCCAGGTCGCCAGCGCGTCCGCGCCGGGCAATCGCCCCGCGGACCGGACCGGACCGGGGAGCGGGACGCAGCAGGCCACCAACCCGTCCGCCAGCCGGACCCAGATGGACGGTGCCCGGGTGAGCCGCGTCGATCCGGGTAGCGCCGCCGCGCAGGCCGGGCTGAAGGTCGGCGACGTCATCGTCATGACCGAACGAGGCGGCGTAAGCAGCCCGACCGACGTGATGCGGGCGCTCGATTCGGCACGCATGGCCAACAAGGAGTACGCGCCGATCCTGGTGCGCGGCCCCGATGGGGACCTGCGCTGGACGGCCCTCGCCGCGCATGCGCTGAAGCCCGCGCGCTAGCCCCCGGTCTTCTGTCCTCCGCGCGTCCTCCCACGCTCCGGCCTTTCGAGACCGGCCCGCTGCCATCGGACCGTCCTGGACGGGGTGGCCGCTGCCTGCACACTGAGACTTATTTGCAATTGACTCGCATTTGCGATACTCGGCCCCATCGACGGAACGAGAGGGGAAGAGAATGCCGGCACCGAGATGGCGCACGGTCGCGCTGGTCACATGTCTCGGGTGCCTGCCCGACCCGAACGGCGTGCGTGCGGAGGACGCGCCGCTCGTCCTCGATCCGGTCAGCGTCCAGGGCACCGGCCAGACCGGCAGCAGCCCCGGCGTAGGCTACGCCGCCCCCGTCGCCGCGACCGGGACCAAGACCGACACGCCCGTGATCGAGACCCCGCAGGCCATCAGCGTGATCACCCGCGAGCGCATGGACGACCAGAACGTGCGCAGCATCACCGACGCCCTGCGCTACTCGGCCGGGGTCTCGGCGGACGGGTACGGGGCCGACGTGCGAGGCTTCTACGGCACGATCCGCGGCTTCTCCCCGGACATCTACCTGGACGGCATGCGGCTGCCGCAGACGGTCACGGCGCAGAGCTTCCAGCTGGAACCCTGGGGACTCGAGCGGATCGACGTCATCCGCGGCGCGGCCTCCCCGCTCTATGGCGGCGGCAACCTGGGCGGGCTGGTCAACGGCATCAGCAAGACGCCGCGCCTCGATCAGGTGAACCAGGTGGCGATCCAGACCGGGTCCTATGGCCGCATCCAGGGCGCGATCGACGTCGGCGGCAAGGCGACCGAGGACGGCACCTGGCTGTGGCGGCTGAACGCGCTCGCCCGTGATTCGGACACGAGCTACGACAACATCCTGAACAACCGCATCTACGTCGCCCCGTCGATCGCCTGGGTGCCGGATGCGGACACCAAGGTCACCCTGCTCGCGAGCTACACGCAGGACGACGCCGGCTCCAGCGCGCAGTTCCTGCCCGCCAAGGGCACGGTGCTGTACAATCCGGCGGTCAAGATCGCGCCGAACTTCCTGAACGGCGACCCGGTCTACGACGTCTACTCGAAGCGGCAGGTCTCGGTCGGCTACCTGGCCGAACGCCACATGACCGAGGCGTGGACGCTGCGCCAGTCGGTGCGGTTCGCGCATATCGACCTGAACTACCGGTCGGCCTACGGGGCCGGCCTCGCGGCCGGCAGTAACGTGCTGCTCAACCGTGTCGCCGCCCTGCAGCAGCCCACCATCAACACGGTCACGGTGGACAACCAGTCGGAGACGCGGTTCACCACGGGGCCGATCGGCCACGACCTGCTCCTGGGCGTCGACTTCCGCAACAACGTGCTGGTGAACCGCACCGCCTCGCTCGCGGCGCCACAGCTCAACCTGGTCGATCCGGTCTACCTCCCCGTCACCTGGCCATCGCTCGGGGCCGCCAATGCCGTGGGCACCAACCAGGTGCAGCGCCAGGTCGGGCTCTACGCCCAGGACCAGCTGTCCTGGCAGGGATGGCGACTGACGCTTACCGGGCGGGAGGATTTCGCCAACGCGGACACGCTGAACACCAAGACGGGCGTGCGGACCACGAACGACGATCAGGTGTTCACCGGCCGGGTCGCGCTGCTCTACGCGTTCGAGGCCGGGTTCTCGCCCTACGTCTCCTACGCGACGTCCTTCCTGCCGCTGACCGGAACGAACCTGTACGGGCAGCCCTACCAGCCGCAAACCGGCAAGCAGGTCGAGGTCGGCCTGAAATACCAGCCGCCCGGCAGCTCCCTGCTGCTCACCGCGGCGCTGTACGACCTGCAGCAGGAGAACGTGCTCACCGTCGATCCGGCCAACCCGCTCAACACGGTGCAGACGGGGCAGGTGCGCACCCGTGGCATCGAGTTCGAGGCGACCGGTGAGATCCTGCCGCGGCTCAACCTGATCGGCGCCCTCACCTATCAGGTGCCCGAGGTCACCCAGACCAACATCGCCGCGCAACTCGGCAAGCGCCCGGCCGCGATCCCGAACCAGCTCGCCTCGGTCTGGCTCGACTACACCCAGCCGATCACCGAGACGATCACGGCCGGGTTCGGCGGCGGCGTCCGCTACACCGGCCGCACGGCGGGCGATGCCACCAACACGTTCGACGTGCCGGGCTTCGCCCTGCTCGACCTGCAGGCGCGGGTGGATTGGCAGACCTGGCGGCTGCAGGTGAATGCCACGAACCTGACCAATGCGAGCTATGTCGCGGTGTGCAGCGGCGTGACCTCGTGCAGCTACGGCACCGGGCGCGCGGTGTTCATGACGCTGAGCTACAAGTGGTGAGGCGGGCCGAGGCCGGCCCACGCCGGCACCCGGCCCCCGCCAGGGTCACGACGCGGACGGCCGGAGTCGCGGCGCTGGCCGGTGGGAACACGGCGCGGATGGCCGGGGTCGCGCTGCGAACCGTCGGCGCGGTCGGTGGCGGCTACGCCCTCGCGGCATCCGCCGCGGGCGCGGCCGCCGTGTGGCTCCCTCTGCCTCGCGCCGAGGCGACGCTTGCCGGGATGCTCGCCAGCTTCGCGGTGTTCGCGGCCGCCATCCTGTGGTGCTTCGCCGCGCGGTCGGCGACGCGGGCGCTGGCGGGCGTGGCGCTCCCGCTGGCCCTCCTGCTGACCGCCTGGTGGGGCCGATGAAGGCGAGCTTCCGCGCCTCCATGGCGTGGCTCCACACCTGGTGCGGCCTGTTCGCCGGGTGGATCCTGTTCGCCGTGTTCCTGACCGGCACCGTGAGCTACTACCGGCAGGAGATCTCCGCCTGGATGCGCCCCGAACTGCACGCCGGCGGGACGCGCACCAAGGCGCTGCGCCGCGCCGAGACGGAACTCGCCCGGAGGGCGCCGCATGCGCGGACCTGGCTGATCGAGCTGCCGGACGCGCGCACGCCCTCCCTCCGCATTGGCTGGAGCGATCGGGACGGCCCCGGCGGCTTCACGCTCCAGACCCTCGCCCCGGTGGCGCCGGCCGGCGGCGAAGCGCCCATCGCGATCCGCCGCACGGTCGGGGGCGACCTGTTCTACTACTTCCACTTCGATCTGCTGGTCCTGCCCTTCCGGCTCGGCCGCTGGCTGGTGAGCCTCTGCGCCGTGGGCATGCTGGTCGCGATCCTGACCGGCGTGATCACCCATCGCCGGATCTTCGCCGACTTCTTCACCCTGCGTTTCGCCAAGGGTGGCGCCCGCGCCTGGCTGGATGCGCACAACGCGCTGGGTGTCCTGGCCCTGCCCTACCACCTGATGATCACCTACACCGGGCTGGTCACCTTCGCGCTCATGCTGATGCCCTGGGGCATCGACCTGACCTATGGGGGCAACCGCGCGGCGTTCCAGGCCGAGATGTTCGGCCAGATGCTCCCCGGTCCGCGTGCCGACCGGCCACACGCCCTCGCCCCGCTCGCGCCGATGCTCGACGCGGCCGAACGGCATTGGGGCGGCGGGGCGATCGGGCGCATCGCCGTGTTCAATCCGGACGACGCGACCGCCCGCGTGCTGGTCACTCGGGGCGACACGGACCGGATCCCGATCACGCGCCAATCGCTGCTGTTCGACGGCACCACCGGGGCCGAACTGGCCGCGCGCGACGAGGCCGGACCTGTCGAGGCGACCTGGGCCACGCTGTACGGGCTGCATCTCGCCCGGTTCGCCGCTCCCTTGCTGCGCGGCTTGTTCTTTCTCTCCGGGCTGGTCGGCACGGCGATGGTGGCCACCGGCCTGATCCTTTGGACCACGAAGCGGGCCGGGCGGGCGCCCGGCCGTGGCTGGCGGATCGCCGCGGCACTGAACGCGGGCACCATCGCAGGCCTGCCCGTCGCGATGCTGGCGCTGCTCTGGGCCAACCGGCTCATCCCGGCGGCGCTCCCGGCGCGGGAGGTTTGGGAGTTCCGCAGCTTCTTCGGCACCTGGCTGCTCGCCTTCGCCGCCGCCACCCTGCTCGGGCGGCCCCTGCGCTGGGGCGTGCCGTTCGGCGTGGCGGCCGTGCTCGCGGCCGGATTGCCCGTGCTGAACGCGCTCACCACCGGGGCGCATCTCGGCGCCACCCTGCGCAGCGGCGCGTGGGGCGTCGCGGGGGTGGACCTGACCATCCTGGCGAGCGCGCCGGTCTTCGCCTGCCTCGCCTGGATGGCGATGCGCCACGGTGCGCCGTCCCGAACCGTCAGGCCGCCGGGGACCGAGGGTGGGCGTGTCCTGCCCGTCCTCGCCGGCACGCGACGGTCGGCCGCCACCGAGGAACGGGCGGAGGTCCGCTGATGGTCGCCGGCTCCGAGCATCCGGCGGGGGCACGGCATTGCGGCGGCGTGCGCGATTCGCGCGATGGGCGCGGGTCGCGCGTCGCCGCGGGGCCGTTCGGGGTGACATCCTGATGACCCTCCTCGCTTTCGGGCTGGCGGAGGCCGGCTTCGTCGTGCTCGCGCTCGCCATGGACCGGCATGCCCGCCAGCTTGCCGTCCGCCGCCCGCCGACATGGGCCCGCGCCAAGCTGCGCGCTGCCGGCCTCCTCCTGCTGCTCCTCGCGCTCCGAACATGCATGTCCGGCTGGGGAGGGGCGGAGGGAGTCGTGGCCTGGTGTGGCGTGTTGACCCTGGCCGCGCTGCTGCTGGCGCTCGCGCTCGCCCTGCCGCGACGGGTGCGCACCGCCACCGCGCTGCTCGTCCTGCTGCCGCTTCTCGGGGCGCTGCTCCACCCTGGATGATACCGGGCAGGATCGGACCCGCCCCGCGGCACCCCGGGCGGCTGGCTCGCGCCGGGTCGGTGTGACACCCCGAACCTTGGCGCTCCGCCGCTGGGGGGCTACCTCTGGCCGGTGTCGCGCCGGATCGGAGCGCGGGAGGAAACGATGTGGCGCGACCTGTTCCGGCGCGGGCGCGCGCCGGTCACCCTGACCGCTTGCCTGGGCGAGGGTGTGTACGCGCTCAATGCCTTCCTCACCTCCACTTCGATGCCCGTGGCGGTGCTCGAGGTCGGCGGGGTGCGGTTCATCGCCTGGTCCACCACGGTCTATCTCGTCGCCGCGATCGTGGCCGGGTCCGCCACCGGGTTCCTCAAGGGCCGGTTCGGCGCGCGGCGCCTGCTGCTCGCGGCGGCGATGCTGTTCCTGGTGGGAACGCTCGCGGCGGGCGCGGCGCAGGACATGGGCACGATCCTGGTGGGACGCGCGTTCCAGGGGGCGGGCGAGGGCGCGATCGCCGCGGCCTGCTACGCGCTGGTGGCCGAACGCCTGCCCTCCGCGCTCGCGCCCAAGGCGTTCGGACTGATGGCCCTGGTCTGGGCGGTCGCGGCCTTCGGCGGCCCGCTGCTGGGCGGGCTGCTGACCGAGACGCTGTCCTGGCGCGCCGCCTTCCTGGTCAACCTGCCGCTGATTGCCGCCTTCGTGCTGCTGGTGAGGCGTGCTGTCCCGCCCCAGGTGGTCGCCCCGGACGGCGCCGCCGTTCCGTTCGGCCGGATCACCGGGATCGCGGTCGGGATCATGCTGATCGCGGTCGCGGCCGTGGCGGGGAGCCTGCCTCTCAGCGCGGCAAGCGCGTTCGGCGGTGTGGGCGTGATCGCCCTCATGTTCCTCCTCGACCGTCGCGCGGCGGTCCGGCTCTTCCCGGCCGACGCCTTCCGCCCCCGCACGACCGTCGGCGCGGGACTGTGGGTCGTGCTCCTCATGCCGCTGGGCCAGGCCTCGACCAGCGTGTATCTGCCGATCACCTTGCAGAGCCTGTGGGGTTGGAGCCCGACGCTGGCCGGCGCGCTGGTCGGCGCGATGGCGCTGTCGTGGAGCGGGGCGGCCCTGCTGGTCGCCATCCCGGCCGGTCCTGGCTGGGCCGTGCCGTGCATCCGCATCGGCGCGTTGACGCTGGTCGCCGGGTTGGTCGCCGCTGCCCTGGCCGTGCCGACACGCGACGGTGGACTGATGCTGGCGTGCCAGGTGGTGATCGGCACCGGGTTCGGCGTGGGCTGGGCGTTCCTGAACCAGGCCGTCGCCGCGGCGGCCCCGCGGCAGGATCGGGATCTCGCCGCGGCGCTCGTCCCGACGGCACAATCGGCCGGCTATGCGATCGGGGCGGCGCTGGCCGGGCTGATCGCCAACATGTCCGGCTATGCGGCGGGGCTTGCGGCGCACACGGACAATGGCCGCGCCGGCTGGATCTTCGGCACCGGCGCGGCGGTTGCCGCGATCGCCGCCCTGTTCAGCCTCGGCGTCCGTCGCGCCGCGCCGATCGAGGCCCCGGAATGACGAAGGGCGGCTGCGCCATCGACGCAGCCGCCCTTCGCGGGTCGGGTCGGGCCGGCCGGTTCAGCCGCCCGTCGCTTCCACCATGGCGCGGGCGGACTGCACGCGATCGAGGGCCGCGTCTTCCAGCACGCCTTCACGCTTGTCCGCGGCTTCGTACGCGGCTTCGGCTTCGGCCAGGCGGCGTTCGGCCTCGGTGCGGGACAGTTCGGCGAGCGGGATCGCCTCGTTCGCGAGGACGGTGCAGCGCTCCGGCGTCACTTCCGCGAAGCCACCGGCGACGTAGAGCTGGTCGGTGATCCGGTCGCCCTCATACAGGGCAATCGTGCCGCCGCGGAGGGCGACGATCATCGGGGTATGGCCTTCGAGCACGCCCATGTCGCCTTCGGCCGCCGGGATCACCACCATGTCCACCGGGCGGGACAGGAGCAGCTTCTCCGGGCTGACGATCTCGAGATTGGTCGGCATGGCCGTTGGGTTCCTCTTGGCGGCGACGTCGTGGATGGCCGGCCTGCGCTGGCCATGACACTTGGGTGGTGCGGTGGTCGGCCTCGGCCGGGGCTTGATCCGGCGGGACGTGACGTCCCGGGACCTTAATCCGGCCGTCCAAACGCGGCCGGCACCACCCGGCCGCGGTTCAGACCTGCCTTACGCGTTGGCCTTCAGCGTCTCGGCCTTCGCGACGGCTTCCTCGATCGTGCCGACCATGTAGAAGGCGGCTTCCGGCAGATGATCGTATTCACCCGAGCAGATCGCCTTGAAGCTGCGCACGGTGTCGGCGACCGGGACGAGCTTGCCGGGGAAGCCGGTGAACACCTCGGCCACGTGGAAGGGCTGGGACAGGAAGCGCTGGATCTTGCGCGCGCGCGCCACCACCAGCTTGTCCTCTTCCGACAGCTCGTCCATGCCCAGAATGGCGATGATGTCCTGCAGCGACTTGTAGGTCTGCAGGATGCGCTGGGTCTCGCGCGCCACCGTGTAGTGCTCCTCACCCACGATCCGCGGGTCGAGCGAGCGGCTGGTGGAGTCGAGCGGATCCACCGCCGGGTAGATGCCCAGCTCGGCGATCTGGCGGCTCAACACGGTCGTCGCGTCCAAGTGGGCGAAGGACGTGGCGGGCGCCGGGTCGGTCAGGTCGTCGGCGGGCACGTAGATCGCCTGCACCGAGGTGATCGAGCCCTTCTTGGTGGAGGTGATCCGCTCCTGCAGCGCGCCCATGTCGGTGGCGAGCGTCGGCTGATAGCCCACCGCCGAGGGAATGCGGCCCAGCAGAGCGGACACTTCCGCGCCGGCCTGGGTGAAGCGGAAGATGTTGTCCACGAAGAACAGCACGTCCTGGCCTTCCTCGTCGCGGAAGTATTCCGCGAGCGACAGGCCGGACAGGCCGACGCGGGCGCGGGCGCCCGGCGGCTCGTTCATCTGGCCGTACATCAGCGCCACCTTGGACCCTTCGGCCAGGTTGCCCTGCTCGTCGACCTTGATGACGCCGGCGTCGATCATCTCGTGGTAGAGGTCGTTGCCTTCGCGGGTGCGCTCACCCACGCCGGCGAACACCGACACGCCACCATGCGCCTTCGCGATGTTGTTGATCAGCTCCTGGATGAGCACGGTCTTGCCCACGCCGGCGCCACCGAACAGGCCGATCTTGCCGCCCTTCAGGTAGGGGCACAGCAGGTCGACGACCTTGATGCCCGTCACCAGGATCTCGGCCGACGTGGCCTGGTCCTCGAAGGCGGGCGCCTCGCGGTGGATGGGATAGCGCTTGGTGGCGGCGACTGGGCCCTTCTCGTCGATCGGATCACCGACGACGTTCAGGATGCGGCCGAGCGTGCCGGGGCCGACGGGAACGGTGATCGGGGCGCCGGTGTCGAGCACTTCCTGTCCGCGCACCAGGCCGTCGGTGCTGTCCATGGCGATGGTGCGGACGGTGCGCTCGCCCAGCTCCTGCGCGACTTCCAGCACCAGGGTGCGGTCTTCGATCTTGGTGTGCAGCGCGTTCTGGATGAACGGCAGGTCGCCGTCGAACTGCACGTCCACGACGGCGCCCAGCACCTGGGTCACGCGTCCGACGATGTTGCTGGCTGACATGGTGTGCCCCTCTGTGCTTTCGCGAGATCAGACGGCTTCGGCGCCGGAGATGATCTCGATCAGTTCCTTGGTGATGTTCGCCTGGCGGGCGCGGTTGTAGTTCAGCGTCAGCCGCTTGATCATGTCGCCGGCGTTGCGGGTCGCGTTGTCCATCGCGGTCATCCGCGCGCCGTGCTCGCCCGCGGCGCTTTCCAGCAGCGCGCGGTAGACCTGGATCGCCAGCACCTGCGGCAGCAGCTTCTCGAGGATCGTCTCCTCGTCCGGCTCGAACTCGTACTGCGCGCCGGAGTCCTCCGCCTGGCCTTCGGGCGGCGGCGGGGCCGGGATGATCTGCTGCTCCGTCACGATCTGCGCGATCACCGACTGGAACCGGTTGTAGACGATCGTCGCGGAGTCGATTTCGCCGGCCATCAGCATGGCGGTGACGCGCTCACCGATCTCGGCGGCGTCGCTGAACTCCAGCCGGCGCTTGCCGGCGAAGCTGATGCCGGGATCCACCAGGCGGTTGGCCAGCTCGCGCCGCAGGTAGTCGCGGCCCTTGCGGCCGACGGTGAGGATCTTCACCGTCTTGCCCTCGGACTCGAGCCGCCGCGCCAGGTTGCGCGTGGCGCGGCCGATGCTGGAGTTGAAGGCGCCGGCCAGACCGCGGTCGGCGGTGACCGCGATCAGCAGATGCGTCTGGTCCTTGCCGGTGCCGACCAGCAGTGGCGGGGCGGTGGGCGAGCCGGCGACCGAGGCCGCCAGCGCGCGCATCATCCGCTCCATCCGTTCGGCATAGGGCCGTGCCGCCTCGGCCTGGGTCTGGGCGCGGCGCAGCTTCGACGCCGCCACCATTTTCATGGCGGAGGTGATCTTCTGCGTCGACTTGACGCTGTTGATCCGCGTCCGGAGTGACTTCAGGCTGGGCATCGACCGGGCGCCTTACTTGAACGACTTGGCGAAGTTGTCCAGGAACGCCACCAGCTTCTTCTCGGTCTCCGGCTTGATCTCACGATCGTTGCGGATCGCCTCGAGGATGCCGGGCTCGCGCGCCTTCAGCTCGCTCATGTACTGGGCCTCGAACGCGGTCACGCGGTTGACCTCGATCCGGTCGAGATAGCCGCGCACGCCGGCGAAGATCACCGCCACCTGCTCCTCCACCGGGAGCGGCTTGTACTGCGGCTGCTTCAGCACTTCCGTCAGCCGCGAGCCGCGCGCCAGCAGCTGCTGGGTCGAGGCGTCGAGGTCGGACGCGAACTGCGCGAACGCCGCCATCTCACGATACTGGGCGAGCTCGAGCTTGATGCGGCCCGCGACCTGCTTCATCGCCTTGATCTGCGCCGCGGAGCCCACGCGGGACACCGAGAGGCCGACGTTCACCGCCGGGCGGATGCCGCGGAAGAACAGTTCGGTCTCGAGGAAGATCTGGCCGTCGGTGATCGAGATCACGTTGGTCGGGATGTAGGCGGACACGTCGCCGGCCTGCGTCTCGATGACCGGCAGGGCGGTCAGCGAACCGGCGCCCAGGCTGTCGTTCATCTTCGCCGCACGCTCGAGCAGGCGGGAGTGCAGGTAGAACACGTCGCCGGGATACGCCTCACGTCCCGGGGGACGGCGCAGCAGCAGCGACATCTGGCGATAGGCGACGGCCTGCTTGGACAGGTCGTCATAGAAGATCACCGCGTGCTTGGCGTTGTCGCGGAAATACTCGCCCATCGTGCAGCCGGTATACGGCGCCAGGAACTGCATCGGCGCCGGATCGGAGGCGGTCGCCGCCACCACGATCGAGTACTGCATCGCGCCCTGCTCTTCGAGCGTCTGCACGAGCTGCGCGACCGTCGAGCGCTTCTGACCGACCGCGACGTAGATGCAGTAGAGCTTCTTGCTCTCGTCGGTGCCGACGTTGACGCTCTTCTGGTTGATGATCGTGTCGATGATCACCGCCGTCTTGCCGGTCTGCCGGTCGCCGATGATCAGCTCCCGCTGGCCGCGGCCGATCGGGATCAGCGCGTCGATCGCCTTCAGCCCGGTCTGCATCGGCTCATGCACCGACTTGCGCGGGATGATGCCGGGGGCCTTCACCTCGACGCGCATGCGCGTGGCGTTGGTGATCGGGCCCTTGCCGTCGATCGGGTTGCCCAGACCGTCGACCACGCGGCCGAGCAGGCCTTCGCCGACGGGGACGTCCACGATGGAGCCGGTGCGGGAGACGGTGTCGCCTTCGCGGATCTGCTTGTCGTCGCCGAAGATCACGACACCGACGTTGTCGGTCTCGAGGTTCAGCGCCATGCCGCGCAGACCGGCGGAGGGGAACTCCACCATCTCACCCGCCATCACGTTCTGCAGGCCGAACACGCGGGCGATGCCGTCACCGACGGACAGGACCTGGCCGGTCTCGGCGACGTTGGCTTCGGTGTCGAACGCGGCGATCTGCTTCTTCAGGATCTCCGAGATCTCGGCTGGACGGATCTCCATATCAGGCGGCTCCCTTCATGGCGTACTGCAGGCGCTGCAGCCGGGATTTCAGACTGGTATCGTAGAGGCGGGCGCCGATCCGGACGACCAGGCCGCCCAGCAGGTCGGGTTCGACCTGCTCGAGGATGTTCACGTTGCCGTACCCCGCCTCGATCAGGCGGGCGCGGAGCTGCTGGCGCTGCAGGTCGGTCAGCGGGTGCGCCGACGCGACATGGGCCGTGATGATGCCGCGCCGCTCCGCCACGAGGCTGGCGAAGGCGTGCACGATCTCGGGCAGCGCCTTGAGGCGGCGGTTGGCCGCCACCACGCCGACGAAGTCGCGCACCGGCTTGCCGAAGCCTTCCTGCTCCAGCACCGCCGCGACGGCGCGCATCGCCTGCTGCACGTCGATCAGCGGGCTGTCCAGCAGGCGGCGGAAATCCGCGCTGGCGGCGATGATCTTGCCCAGGTTCTCCATTTCGGAGACCACCGAGTCCAGCGCATTCGCGTCCTCGGCATGGGCGTAAAGGGCAGCGGCATAGCGATCGGCGAGCCCGCCACCGGATGCGATTGTCGTAGCGCCTGAGGCCACGTGCGTTTCCATCTATTGGTGCCGCGCACGGGCGCGGGCGTGAAACAGGATCGCCGCCCCGGAAACTCGCCCCGGAACCGGGCGCCGGGCGTCTACCATGGCGTACATGACGGCGCAACTCGCCGGGGCGGCCCAGGCACGCCCGGACCACGCGAAAACCGCCGGCAAGGGGCGCAGCAGGACCAATCGGCCGCCCTCTCCGCCTCGATCCGGACCGCTGCCTTGCCCCAGGCCGCCGGGGTCCTACAGTCGTTCGCGGACGACGAAGGGAGGAACCGGCACATGCGGTTCGGATTGATCATCCGCGGCCAGTACCCACAGGGCGACGACATGCGCGAGCGGCTGCGGGAGGATCTGGAGGCCGCTCGCCGCGCCGAGGCGCTGGGCTACGACTGCGTGGCCAAGGGCTCCCATTACAGCTCGCATCCGTTCCAATACATCCAGCAGATCCCCTATCTGTGCCAGGTGGCGCTGGTGGCGCCGAAGCTGCGGCTGATCCCGGGGGTTGTGTTGCTGCCGCTCCATTCCCCGCTGCACGTCGCGGAGGAGCTCGCCTCGCTGGACGTCATGAGCGACGGCAAGCTCGTCTTCGGGGCGGGGATCGGCTACCGCGAGGTGGAGTTCCAGGCCTTCGGCACCACCCAGAAGGCGAGCGGCCGGCGCTTCGAGGAGTGCCTGACGGCGGTCAAGCGCCTCTGGTCCGAGGATTTCGTGACCATGGAGGCCAGCTACTTCAAGCTGGAGCACGCCAACTGCACCGTGCTGCCGGTCCAGCGGCCGATGCCGCCGGTCTGGATCGGCGCCAATGCGGATGTGGGCATCCGCCGCGCGGCGCGCATGGCGGACGCGTGGTTCATCAACCCGCACAACAAGATCGACACGATCGCCACGCAGATGGAGGTCTACAAGCGCGCGCTCGACGCCGCCGGCAAGCCGATGCCGGCCGAACTGCCGATGGCCCGCGAGGTGTTCGTCGCGGCCAACCGCGCCGAGGCGATCCGGCTCGCCCGCCCCTATCTGGAAGCGAAATACGACGCCTACCGCGACTGGGGGCAGGACAAGGTGATGCCGCGCGGCGACGCGTTCAGCATGGATTTCGAGGACCTGATGCAGGACCGGTTCCTGTTCGGCTCCCCGGCCGAGGTCACCGAACAGATCCTCACCCTGCGGCAGCGGTTCGGCATCACCACGCTGATCCTGGGCATTCACTGGGTCGGCATGCCGGCCAGCCTGGCGATGGACCAGATGCAGCTGCTCGCCGAGGAGGTGTTCCCCGCCGTCAACGCCGCCTGACCCCGAACCCGCCCGCGGGGCCGCGGATCGCGCGGAGTGCCCGCACCTTCGGGCCGGGACGCCGCGGCTTGCGCCGGGGGGACCGCTGCCGCACGATCCCGGAAAAGGGCAGGAGGGTCCAATGGCCGAGTACGACCTCGTCATCCGTGGCGGCACCCTGGTCGACGGCACCGGCGCGCCGCCGCAGGAGGCAGACCTCGGCATCGCCGGCGGCCGTATCGCCGCGATCGGCCAGCTGGGCCGCGGCTCCGAGGAGATCGACGCCAAGGGCAAGCTCGTCACCCCCGGCTTCGTCGACATCCACACCCATTACGACGCCCAGGCGGTGTGGGACGACCATCTCGCCCCCTCCTCCTGGCATGGCGTCACCACCGCGGTCATGGGCAATTGCGGCGTCGGCTTCGCGCCCTGCAAGCCCGAGGACCGCAACAGGCTGATCGAGCTGATGGAGGGGGTGGAGGACATCCCCGGGGCCGTCATGCACGAGGGCCTGCGCTGGGAGTGGGAAGACTTCCCCGGCTACCTCGCCGCGCTGGAGCGCCGGAAGCGCGACATCGACGTCTGCGCCCTGCTGCCCCATGCGGCGGTCCGGGTCTTCGTGATGGGCGAGCGCGCCATCGCGCTGGAGAACGCCAACCAGGCCGATATCGCGCAGATGCGGGAGATCACGCGGCAGGCCATGCTGGCGGGCGCGTTCGGCTTCTCCACCTCGCGCAGCCTGTCGCACAAGACGCTGAAGGGCGACCCCACGCCCACGCTGCGCGCCCAGGAGGACGAGCTGGCTGGCATCGCCCTGGGCATGCGCGACGCCGGATCGGGGATGCTGGAGGTCGTCTCGGAATGGGCCCCCGACCACCACGCCGAATTCGCCATGCTGCGCCGGATCGTGGAGGCGAGCGGCCGGCCGGCGGTGTTCAGCCTGGCCCAGCGGCATTCCCGTCCCGAGGTCTGGCGCGACCTGCTCGCCCATGCCGACGCCGCCGCGCGGGACGGAGTGCCCATCCGCCCCGTGGTCGCCCCGCGGGCGATCGGCCTGCTGCTGGGCCTGTCGGGCAGCCAGAACCCGTTCTCCGGCTGCCGGTCCTACCGCGCGATCGCGCACCTGCCGCTGGCCGACCGAGTGCAGGCCATGCGCGACCCCGCGACACGGGCGCGGATCACCACCGAGGATCCGAAGGAAGGCAACACCTTCCCGCTGTTCCATCGGATGTCCTGGGATTTCATGTTCCGCTTCGGCAATCCCGGCAATTACCTGCCGAACAAGGCCGACAGCATTGCCGCCATGGCCGCGCGCGACGGCCGCACCCCGCAGGAGGTCGCCTACGACCTGATGCTGGAGGATGACGGCCAAGCCTTCATCTACATGACGCTGGGCAACTACGCGTCCGGCGACCTGTCGATGTCCGAGACGGCGCTGGACGACCGCAACTGCATCATGGGCCTGGGCGACGGCGGCGCGCATGTCGCCTTCATCCTGGATGCCGGCTTCCAGACCTGGCTGCTCACGCACTGGGGCAAGGCGCGCAAGCGCTGGGACATGCCGGAGCTGATCCGGCGCCTGACCTCCGACACGGCACAGGCGGCCGGCCTGCACGATCGCGGGGTGCTCGCCATCGGCAAGAAGGCCGACGTCAACGTCATCGACTGGGACCGGCTCGGGGCCGGCCAGCCCTATGTCGTGCACGACCTGCCGGCGGGCGGAAAGCGGCTGCTGCAGAAGGTGGAGGGCTACGACGCCACGATCGTCGCGGGCCAGGTCACCTTCCGCGGTGGCGAGGCGACCGGCGCGCTGCCAGGCAGGCTGGTGCGCGCCGGCGCCTGAACCGGACCGGTCCGGCGGAGGGGGCTACGCCCCTTCCACGATGCGCAGGTCGCGCTCCGCGCCGTCGCCCAGCGCGTCGAGCGCGGCCTTGTAGCCGGGCGAGTCGTGCGCGGCGATCGCCGCCTCGACGCTGTCGAACTCGATGATGACGGTGCGCTGCTTCACGCCGGCCTCGTAGACCTTCGTGGCTTCGCCGCGGGCGAGGAAACGACCGCCGGCGCCGGTGATCGCAGGTCCGGCGAGCTTCGCATAGGCAGCGAGCTTGTCGGCGTCGCGCACGGCGCGATAGGCGCTGACCCAATAGGCTTTCGGCATCTCGGCCTCCCTTGAACGATGCGGGCGCACGTTATCCGGGCGCCGCCGGGCCGTCGACCTGCGCCGCGGGTCGGGCATCCCGCGCGCAGCCTGTCCAAGCCCCGGACGTGATCCGGGTCAGGTCTCGCTGGTCGCGCGGCGGCGGTTGCGCGCGGGTTCGGATTCCACCGGTTCGGGGGTACGGCGGTCGGCCTCGAACAGCGATTCCAGTTCGGCGGCAGCCTGCTGCACGCTCTGTATGAGCTGCTGCTCGTCCTTGTAGATCGCGTGCGTCTCGCGCAGGTTCCGCTCGTCGTGGTCGCGGAACAGGGCGACGCCCCGGCGCGCGGCCTCGCGCGGGGTTCCGACGGCCATCAGCGCCTTCTCGGCAAGCGCCAGGCTCGAGTGGAACGTCTCGCGCACCAGCCCGTCGACCTTCAGGTCCATCAGCCGGTGCGCGTGGCGGCGGTTGCGGGCACGGGCCAGCACCTTCAGATGCGGGAAGGTGCGCCGCGCGACCTCCACGGTCCGCAGCACCGCCTCCATGTCGTCCAGCACCACGATCAGCAGCTTCGCCTCATCGGCGCCGGCCGCGCGCAGCATGTCCGGCCGGGTCGGGTCGCCGAAATAGACGTTGTTCCCAAAGCGGCGCACGACGTCGACCTGGCCGGGATCCCGCTCCAGCGCGGTGAACGGGATGCCGTGCATCTGCAGCACGCGGCCGACGATTTGCCCCATGCGTCCGAAGCCGGCGATGATGATGCCCGAGCCGCTCGGCTCGATGGTGTCGAACGGCCGCTCCGGCGTGCGCTGGAGACGCGGGATGATCCACGCCTCGGATCCGGCGAACAGCAGCGGCGACAGCAGCATCGACAGCGCGGAGGCCAGTGTCGCCACGGCGGCATGCGAGGGCGAGAGGGCGCCGACCGCGACGGCGGCGCCGAACAGCACCAGGCTGAACTCGCTCGCCTGTGGCAGGGCCATCGCGAAGCGGGTCGCGTTCACGGCCGTCTGCCGGCCCATCAGCGTTAGCAGGAACCCGACCGCGATCTTCCCCCCGAGCAATCCGAGCGTCGCGATACCGAGGCGCAGCGGGTCGGCGACCACCAGGTGCAGGTCGGCCGACATGCCGACGGAGATGAAGAAGAACCCCAGCAGCAGGCCTTCGAACGGTTCGATGTCGATCTGCAGCTCGTGCCGGTATTCGGAGTCGGAGAGCAGCACGCCCGCCATGAAGGCGCCGAGCGAGGCGGACAGCCCGACCTGGGTGGCGACGAAGGCGGCGGCCACCACGACGAACAGCGACGTGACGGTGAACACTTCCTGGTTGCGGCCGCCGCCGACCAGGCGGAACAGCGGCGGAAGCACGAACCTTCCGCCCACCAGGATCAGCGCGATCCCCGCGATGCCGAGGGACACATCGTGCCAAGGCACGTGGTCGGGCAGTTTCGCCCCGTCGGCCAGCAGCGGCACGATCGCGACGATCGGGATGAAGGCGAGGTCCTGGAACAGCAGCACCGCGAACGCATCGCGGCCGGCCCCGCCCTTCAGCAGGTCGCGTTCCGCCAGCATCGGCAGCACGATGGCCGTCGAGGACATCGCGAGCCCCATGCCCAGGACGGCACTGCTCGACCAGTCCACCTGCGCGAGATGCGCGAGGCCCATGAGCACGAAGCTGGTGAGAATCACCTGCGACGCGCCCAATCCGAACACGGCGCGGCGCATCACCCATAGGCGCTGCGGCCGCAGCTCGAGTCCGATCAGGAACAGCAGCATGATCACGCCCAGCGAGGCGATGCTGGAGATCTGCTCGACGTCGGTGATCAGGCGGAAGCCGGACGGGCCGATCAGGATGCCGGCGACGAGGTAGCCCAGCACGCTGCCGAGACCTGCGCGCCGCGTGAGGGGAACCGCCACGGTGGCGGCCGCAAGCAGGGCGAGCAGGGTCGTGAGCATGGGAACTCCGGCAGCGGACGAGCCGGCATCATAGCCATGCCGCCGACCGCTGCCTCGTGTTCTCTGCGTCTGGCTGCCGGGACGCGATCAGCGCCGGCGATCAGCCGCGGCGGAGGCCGCGACTTTTCAGCCAGAGCTGGCGCGCCGTCCGCATTGCCCAGGTGCGCTCCCGCATCTCGGGGCGCACCAGTTCGCGGACCAGCGCCGGCTCTTCCCAGGGCACGTCGTGGAAGCCGGTGTGCAGGTAGCTGCTGTTCGGGTCGTGCTTCCAGGTATGCGGGAAGAAGACGATCATGTCCCGATCGGTCACCGGGGGACGCTCGCGCGCAACGCGTCCGGCCGCACGGGCCAGCAGCGCCTCGACCAGGTCGTGGCCGGGGCCGAGGCGGACATGGACGATCGGGGTGTTGCGCGGGTTCATCTCGATCATGAAGGCGCGGCCGGTGGCAGCCTCGATCATGAAGTCGAACCCGACCATCCCAGAAAGACCCAGGTTGGCCACGACGCGGCGCGCCGCCTCCATCATCTCGGGATTGTCGACAACCCGCACCACGGTGGACGGGCCGGTGGCGGACTCGGCATTCACCACCTCGACGGCCGTGCCCGCGAGCACCTCGCCACGCCAGCATGCGACGGCGCAGTTCGCGGCGCGTCCCTCGACGAAGCTCTGCACCGAGATGTGCGGCCGCTGCCCGGCCGCCCAGGGGCGGAACCAGAAATAGTCGCGTTCGACCAGCGCTTCCCGCAGAGCGAGCGAGAAGGCAACGGAACGGTCCATCGCGCGATAGGCCTCTTCGGCCTCCGCGAGGCTTCGAACGATGCGCACGCCGAGACCGGCCCAGCTTCCATCGGCCTTGACGACCCACGGGAACGGACGGTCGGCGGCGAGGGCGCGCAGCTCCTCGAGACTGGTGACCGGTTCGGAATCCGGAACGAGCACGCCGCTCTCCCGCGCGACCATCAGCAGGTCGTGCCGGGTGGTGGCGATCGGGAAGCTGCGCTCCGGCCCGAGCGAACGCTCGATCAGTGCACGCACCCCGCGATTGCGGGTCACAGCGTGAAGGCGGTGCAGGTCGCGCACGGCCCGCTCGTCACACGGGATGACGAGATCGGCCTTCGCGCGATCGATCGCGCCTTCGAGCGAGACGAGCGGCTGAACGGCGCTGTAGCGGAAATGCCTGACCGGTGCGTGCACGGCACTGACCGGATGGCTTCCCGGGTGGATGATCGACACCGACGCGCCCGCCTGCGACAGCGCCATCGTGAGGCGCGCCGTCGAGGCCAGATGACACGTCGTGCTCACCAGCACGTTCAACGGTTTGATGCTCTGACTCTCTGCCACGTCTGGAGCGCTCGACCGGCGCTGAGCGGAGCTCGGCGCAACCAAGCTCGCGTCCAGTTCACGCGCTAGCTGAAATGGAACAAGGGACATGTCCGCTACCGTGATTTGCGGGTCAAACGCCAAGTAAGCACTTGCGGCTTCATTCGCTTCCGCATCGTCAATAGACCATCACCGGAACGGGGATGGAAGCCTGCGGGCGCCCGTTGGCTCGGTTGTGATGAATGCGTCTGCGCACCGTTACCCGCCGATTGCGCCAGTGCCGGTTCGCGCGAGCAGCGGCATGATCTTCTGGCGCATGCGACCGATATCGAACAGCACAACCAGAACCCCGTAGATCGTCGCACCCAACAGGATGAGCAGCAACAGACCCAGCGGGCCCGGCGGCAAGTGCATCATGCGGATCACGACGCACATCACCAACGTCGCACAAGCGGCCTTCGCCGCCTCCCGATACGGGAACGGGAATCCGAATTCCCGCTTCGCTTGCCACACGCTGATCGCCAGGCCAACCGCATAAGCGGCGACGCTCGCCCAGACCCCGCCCATCAGGCCGATGCGTGGCAGCAAAACCACGTTCAGCACGATGTTCAGCACGGCGGCAGGAGCGAGCGCGATCAGCAGTCGCCATGTGCGATTTGTCAAATGCTGGACGTGGGAGAAGTAGTGCGCGCGCAGCGCGGAGAGGAACACCGCGATCGCGATCGGCGGCATCAGGACCGCGGCACGGCCGGAGAACGCGGGACCCACCAGTACCGAAGCGATATGAGCCGCCGCGACGCAGAAGCCGCCCAACGCAGGGACCGCGATGGTCATCAGCAGTTCGGCATTCTCCGAAGCCTGGTGACGCGCGGCCTTGGCGCCGTCCCGTTCGAACGCGCGGACGACGAGCGGATAGGAGGCGATCCCCAGCGCGAGGAACACCGCCATGACGGCGCGCTCCGCGATGCTGTAGCTCACGGCATAGATGCCGAGCTCTTCGGCGCCGAGATAGTACTGCACGAGCAGACGGTCCGCAGACGCAACGACATACTCGGCGAAGAAGGCGAGGGAGATCGGCGCCGCGAAGGCCGCGATCTCCTTCTGCAGCCGCAGGTCCACCCGGCCGCCGCGCAACCGCCCGACGATCCTGGGCAGGTCGAACACGACGATCGCCAGCGCGCCGGCGAGCATGCCCCAGAAGATGCCGATCGCGCCCATGCCGAAGTGCCAGCACAGCAGAAGGCCGATCGAGAGGCCCAGCAGGCTCTCGGCACATTCCATCAGCGTGTAGCGCGTGCGTGCCAGCGACGAGAGCTCGATCACCTTCGACAGGATCGAGGCTTCCTTCGCGATGGTCACGCCGGCGCCGATCCAGATCATGGCCGCCAGCTGAGGCGGCACCGCGACGAGGCCGAGTCCGATGAAGCACACCACGCTCAGCAGGATCGAACTCAGGCCAAGTCCGAGATAGGCGGTGCGGCACAGCACCGACAGCTTGCCCTCGCGCACGGTGCGCTCGAAGTAGCGCTTCGCACCGAGATCGAGCCAGGAGAACAGGCCGCTCTGGCACATCGCCATCAGACTGACCACCAGCGCGTAATGCCCGTATTGCTCGGGCGTCAGCAGGCGGGTGATCGCATAGATCCCGAACAGCGTGCCAAGCAGCGGCACGACGTATGCAGGCGCAAAGCTGAGGATCGCCATGCGGCGCGATCAGTGCTCGTCTATGCGCGTATCGACGCCTGCCATTGCCACGGCCGGGGCGGGACCAGCTGCCGGCTGAACCCGCTTGCGCCAGTTCTTCCAGTTCACCGCGGCATGTCCCAGCAAGCTGCGCGCGCCGAGATAGCCGTCGAGCAACGTCTCCGCGTTGCCCAGCCGGAACTTGAACGTCTCGTCGCCGCGCAGGAAGTCGACCTGCCGCAGGCCGCGGTCGAAGGCCCACTTGGCGTATTCCACGATCAGGATTGTGCCGGGGGACGCGCGGTCGAAGGCCGGGTCATAGGCCGTGAAATACGCCTGCAGCTTCGTCTCGTAGAGGAAGTTCAGCGACCCGGTCACCATCTTCCCGTCGGCCTCGAGCACGAAGAGCCTGCCGAGGCCGGTGGTGATCGCGGTCTGCAGCAGCGACCGCAGCAGGTCCGCTTCCTCTCCGAGGAGGGAGGAATGTGGATCCGTCGCCTGCAGCCAGGCGCGCTTGAGCGCGATCAGCCGGTCGAGCGCCGCGGTGTGATCCTCTGCCGGATCGAGGCAGCGGAAGCGCACCGGCCCGCCGATCTCCTCAATGATCCGCTTGCCGCGCGTGTGGTTGTTCCGGCCCTTCTTGTTGAGGCTGCGGAAATACGCATCCCCGTTGGGCCACTCGCAGTCGATCCGGAGGCAGCGCTCGTGCCGGTCCTCGACATGCAGGCCGTTGCCGTCCTGCAGCAGAATGCGCCGCGCTCGCGCGTCGGGCCGCACCTGCCGCATCTGCACGACGTCGATCCCGCCCTTCTGCAGCGCCGCGTCCCACAAGGCGACGAGTGCGGCGGGCCAGGGGGCATCGGGATCGACCAGCGCGTCGCAGTAGTCGCTGAAGTCCTGCCCCGCCCAGTGCAGCACGCGCAACCCGCGCTTCGCGCCGATGGCGAGGGGGAGGACGGCGACGAGGCGCTCGTCTTCCCAGGCCAGCATGATCCGCAGCCCGGCGGCGCGGCGTGCCACCGCATCGGCAGCCCAGGCCGACAGCCAGGCATGATGCTGGAATATGTCAGCACCCGTGCGTTGCCACAGGCCTTGCCACGCGCCGTCGATCGCAGCGAGTCGGTCGAGCGTCGTGACGCATTCGATGGTGATTGGCACGGGCGTGCTCCTAGGCGTTCGACTTGGAGGCAGGCGCAGCTGGAGGCATCACGGCAGTCTGGTCCCGGCGGCGGCGTCGAAGCTGGCGATGCGCCGCGGCGCGAACCCGCAGTGCCATCTTCTTCAGCGGCAGGACATGGAGGCAGTAGACGGTCTGGTATTCCAGATGCTCGTCGTGCGTCAGCCCGAACACGAAGCTTTCGTTCGGCTTCGGATGCACCAACGTTCCGAACATCCGGTCCCAGATCGACAGCGCCAGGCCGAAATTCTTGTCCAGATGCGGCTCCTGGCTGCTGTGGTGAAGCTGGTGGTAGTGGGGCGAGAGGAAGACGGAATCCAGCGCTCGCCCGTAGCTGAGTTTCAGGTGGGTATGGCGCACGAAATCCATCATCAGGATAACGTTACGCAGAAGATAGACATTGATGCCGAACACGGTCAGCTCCACCGGGTCGAGCACGAAGAACAACCAAACGCCGTAGCACAGGCCGGGGATGACGCCGTCCCACCAGTGGTTCATCAGCTCGTCCAGCGGGTGCACCCGATCCTTCGTGACGCCGATCATGATCTCGGCGGAGTGGTGGACCTTGTGCAGCTCCCACAGCATCGGGACTTTGTGCTGGGCGTAATGGTAGATGTAGTAGGACAGGTCGTAGGCCAGCAGCATCGTGAGCGTGAAGATGCACAGCACGAACGGGCCGGCCTGCCCCGCCGCATGAGTGGGCGCGCCGAAGATCTGGGTCAGCAGCCAGTACATCGCGTGACCGGCCGTCACGGTCGAGAAGATCAGCGGCACGACGAAGATCGGCAGCACGAGCTTGCGGGACAGCCAGAACAGGAAGTCCACGCGGGCGTAGCGGTTGGTGAAGATCTCGCGCGGGAAGATGTGCGCGATCAGGCCGCGGACGGACCGTGCCTCGGGGGTGATCTTCACGTAGGTGATCACGCCCGCGATCAGGACCGTGCACCAGATCAGCAGCATCGTCAGGCCTTCCTCGCCCGACAGCTTGTCCCAGACCCGATCGCCGATCGTGGTCCAGAATTGGGTCGTGGTCAGCGCTGCGAGACTCATGCGTCGCTCTCCACCAGGGCTGGGGGTCGGGTGGTGACTTCGGCCGGCACTGCGGCGCGATTCCGCAGATGGTCGGCAAGCCGGAGCGCCGTCGCGACGATCGTCAGCGTGGGGTTCGCCTGGCTGGAGGTCGGGAAGACCGCGCTGCCGGCGAGGAAGAGATTGTTCACGCCGAAGACCTTGCCGTTGCCGTCCACCACGCCCGTCGCGGGGCTGTCGCCCATCCGGGCCGTCCCGATGTGGTGTCCACCATACGCCCCGTCACGGCGCACCATCGCCTCGATGTCGGCTTCGTGTGGATCAAGGCTCAGCGTACCGAGGCCCGATTCCGCGAACTCCTGGCGCAGCAGCGCGAAGCCCGTCGAGACCGTGCGCACGTCGAGCGGGCTGTAGCGCCAGTCCACATGGATGCGCGGCATGCCCAGCGCGTCGGTGGCCGTGCCCAGGCGGACGCGGCTGTCGGGGAGCGGCGCCTGCTCGCCATGGAAGTCCAGGCTGAACAGGTTGGCGCGCGGGCGGATGATGACGGACGGGAACTTCCGCGCGGCGAGCGTGCGGTGCCGCACCCAATGCGCCAGGAAGCCGGCCGCGCCGAACGGATCGGTGACGAGGTTGCCCACATGGCGCAGCCACATCCCTGCGCTGGTCGGACCCTCGCCCGCGAGCCGCTTGCCGTATTCGTAGCTGATCAGGTTCTTGGCGAGGTAGATCGCCGACAAGGCGCCGGTGCGGTGCGCCGGATCCGGGATGCGCGGATGATGCAGGCGGAACACCAGGTTGCCCAGCGCGTGGGCGTGCTGCGCATCTTCCGTCAGCGCCATGCGGCGGCGGCAATACGTGCCGTCCTCCGCGCGGTCGTAGCCGTGCCAGACCTTCGTGTCGTTCAGGCGCAGCGTGCCCAGCGTGCCGGCGATGTGGCACATGTAGAAGCGGCCGAGGAGATCGTTGCCGTTGCCGATCCCGGCTGCATGGACGTCGTTGGACGCGAGCAGCAGGCGCGGCGTCTCGAGCCCGCCGGTGGCCACGACGAACTGGTCCGCTTCGACGAGGAAGCGCCCGCCGTCCAGCGTCTGCACCTGCGCGTGGGAGATGCGGGCGCCGTCGCGTTCCGCCTGCAGCTTCGTGACGTTGGCGTGCAGCAGCACGCGCACGCTCCCGGACCGCTCCAGCCGGTGCCGATAGCGGCCGGCGAAGTCCGTCGGGCAGCTGAAGCGCTCGATCCGGTCGACGTCGAATTCTGCCGGCGCGAAGCCGTCGATCATCGGCCGCATGCCGCCGCTCCGCGCGGTGCGGGCGTCGTAGTCGAACGTCCCGGCCTCGACCAGTTCGTTCGCGGCCGGATACCACCGCGCGACCGTTTCATACGAAATCGGCCAGCCGCTGTGCGGCATCCAGGGACGCGCGTCGAAGTCGATCGGGTCGAACGGCACGCAGCGGCCGCCCCAGATGGTGGTGGAGCCGCCAAACCGCCGTTGGCGATATTTGTCGGTCGGGCTGTGCAGCAGCTCGTCCGCGACCTCGCCTTCGTACAGCGCCTGCGTGGGGGCGTGTTCCTGCAGCCCCCCCGATTCCAGCAGCAGCACGCGCAATCCGCAGTCGCGCAAGGCCAGCGCGAGCGTGATGCCGGCCGCGCCGCCGCCGATGATGCAGATCTCGGCGGTCAGGACGGTGTCGCGGACGATCCGGCGCGCGTCACCGATCATCGCTGGCCTCCGCCATGACGGGCATCGGGGCGATCGCCTCGGCGGATGGCCGCGCCAGCATCGCGTAGAGCGCGGCGATGCGCTGCGCGAACGCCTCCATCGTGAACTGGCGGTGATACATGGCGAGACCCTGTTCGGAGAGCCGCGCCTGCAGCGCCGGATCCCCGCTGAGCTCGATCACCGCGCGGGCGATCTGCGCACGGTCGCCCGGCGTCACGAACAACGCGGTCTCGCGATCGGTGAAGACTTCCGGAATGGCGCCGACCGGCGTGCAGATCACCGGCACGCCGGTGGCCATCGCTTCCAGGATGACCAGCGGCAGGCCTTCGTCGTAGGCGGGCAGGATCAGCGCGTCCGCCTCGGTGACGTGCCGCCGCGCGGTCGCCTGGTCGGCCCAGCCGGTGAAGCGCACGCGGCCGGCGATGCCCAGACGCTCCGCCAGCGCGCGATACGTCTCAACCGCCCCGCCGCCGACGACGGTCAGGCACAGGTCGGCGGACTGCGCTTCCGGCCGCGCGAGGGCGTGCAGCAGGTCGCTGATGCCCTTCCGCTCCAGCAGGTTGCCGAGGAACAACAGGCGGAACGGGGCGCCATCCGGCCGCGGCACGCGCGGCAGCGGCGTGGCGGGAACGCCGTTGTTCACGACGCTGATCGACTGCGGCTCGACCTCGAACGTATCGATGACCCAGCGGCGCCACAGCTCGCCCAGCACCACCACGTGGTCGGCGGAGCGGAACATGCCGCGCAGCAGCGCGCGGCCGGGGCGCGGCAGGCTCTCGTGGAAGGCGATGATCTGCGCCGCGTGGAGATGCAGCAGCACCTTCACGCCGGCGAGCCGCGCGGCGTAGAGCAGGAAGCCCTTGCGGTAGACGCTGCCGCGTTCGGCCAGGTTGAGATGGACCACCGACAGGCGGCCACGGGCGGACAGGGCGAAGATCCGCAACGCCGCCCAAACGAGGAACAGCGGGGAGAACAGCAGCGATCCGCCACCACGCGATTCCAGCCGCTCCAGCCGGAAGCGGCCGGTGGGATCGGTGCCGAGATCGGCGAGATACTGCATGATGCTGCCCATGCCGCCGCCGACCTGGCCGTACGGGCAAGTCAGGTAGACGGTACGTTCGGCGGCGTCGGACCGGCTCATTGCGCGCGGGTCTCCCTGGGAGTCTCTGCATGTGGGTCGCTGTCGCCGCGCATGCGGTCGACCCAGCGGACGGAGGAGGCGATGCCCCAGTCGAGGCTCGTCTCGCCCAGCCCGAGGCGCTGCGCGGCCTTGCTCACATCGAGACGGATGTCCTGTCGCATCAAGGCCGCCAGCGAGGGTGTGATCGCATCGGGCATCCGTACTGGCAGACGGGCCACACGGGTGCCGATCGCGGCCAGCTTGAGCGCGGGGGCGGCCAGCTTGCTCTCCAGCCGCAACTGCCGGCCGGACAGCCGATGGACCGGTGTCGCGCCCAGCGCGCGAGCGAAGCGGACCAGGTAGCCGTTCCAGTCCGGCGGATCGGCCATCGCGACGTTGAAGGTCTCGCCCACCGCTTCGTCCTGCGTCAGGCAGGCGCGAATCGCGGTCACGAGGTCGTCGACATACGTCAGGTTGCAGATCCCGTCGCCGTCGGCGCCGAGATCGCCCAGCCGCCCGGCGCGCAGGAGGCGGGCGATGCGCCCGGTCCACTGCTCGCTGCCGGGTCCGTAGACGCAGCCGGGCCGCAGGATCGCCGCCTGGCCGCCGTCCTGCCCATACTCCTGCACCAGCCGTTCGGTTTCCTGCTTCGCGACGCCGTAGCCGCTGACCGGCGCGACCGCGGGTGCCGACTCCGTCACGAGACCGGTTGCGGCGCCGTAGACCGCCATGCTCGACAGGTGCACCAGCCGGCGGAGGCCGCTGCGACGCGCCGCGTCGCACAGCGTGCGCGTGGCCGCCACCATCGTGGCGTCGCTTCCGGCGATGCAGTTGACCGCGTACTCCACGCCGGCGAGGGCGCGCGTCATGGCCGCCGGATCCGTCGCATCGCAGGTCACGACCTCGACATCCGACTGCCGGCTCGCGCGGCGCGCGGCGGCGATCGGGTGCCACGCGGGATCCCGCGCGAGGGCCGCGGTGAGGCGGCTGCCGATGAAACCGGTCGCGCCCACGACGAGGACGCGGGACGGGGAAGGCTGGGCGATGTCTGGCATGGGATTATCCGGCAACCGCAACGGCGGGCGCAGCACGCCGCCGGCGGAACAGGTGGATCAGCGGCCGCTCGAGAATGACGTAGCTCAGCTGTCCGACCACGGCGCTCATGACCAGGCTGACGCCGACGATCACCGCGAGCGCGGGAATCGGCGCCATGGCGGTATGCAGCACGATCACGCCGACGAGCGGCACCACGAACCCGTGGGTGAGATAGGTCGAGTAGGACGCATCGCCGGCCGCGAGCAGCCACCGCGGCAGGCGACGCGCGAGCCGGTGCTCCAGCCCGACCGCGCCCAGGACGATCGCGGCGGCGGGGATGCCCCAGGTGAGGGGGCGCAGCACGCCCGAGACGACCGGCATGAACAGCAGGGCCGCGAAGCCCCCCAGCAGCAGCACCCAGCCCAGGGCCTCGGGCACCAGGCGGTCGCGCTGCACGGCCATGCCGATCAGCACGCCGGCCAGGAACTCCAGAACGATCGTGTTCGCGAAGCCGGCGATTTGCGGCCAGCCGGGACCGGCGAACACGGCCACGGCGGAGAAGGCCAGCAAGGCCGGGACCGCGACGCGCAGCATCTGCACCCGCAGGGTCAGCGCGAGCCCGACCAGCAGGTAGAACAGCATCTCGTAGGTGAGCGTCCAGCCGACCGGCAGCACGGGGCGGATATCGCCCGCCGCGTCGCGCACCGGCAGCAGGAGGTAGGACCCGGCGACGTAGAGCCCGTCGAGCTGCGTGCGGGCCACCAGGGCGGGAAGCGCCAGCACCAGCAGGATCTTCGCGGTCGTCGCGATCCAGTACATCGGCACGATGCGGGTCAGACGGTGACGGAGGAACACCCACCCCGCCATGGGTCGGCCGTGAAGCCGGCTCGCCGAAATCACCATGACGAGCCCGCTGATCACGAAGAACACGTCCACGCCGGCCGCGCCGTTGCCCCAGATGGCATCGGCATCCTCGGCACGCACATGGGCGCCCCAGTGGCCTACCGCGTGGTAGGCCACCACCAGCAGGGCGGCGATCGCTCGCAGCGCCTGCACGGTGAGGAGTTCGGTCCGGCGTTCGGCCATCGGTCGATCCTCAGTTCGGGCCGATGAGGATGGCGCTGCGCGACAGCGCGCGGGTCTCCGGCACGCTCGCGAGCACCGGCAGGCCGGTATCCAGTTCGAGCGCCTCCGGCCGCAGGTAGATGCTGCGGAAGAAGTGGCTCATCAGGGTCACGCCGACCGCCAGGATCACGCTGAGCAGCGCCCCGCCGATCACGATCAGGCGGCGCAGCGGGCGCGGCATGGCCGGCGGACGCGGCGGCTCAACGACCCGCACGGAAGACTGACGGCTCGCCTCGACGTTCTCGATGACGGTCCGGTCGCCCAGGATCTTGCTGACGGACTTGTAGTTGTCCTCCAGCACCGTGCGGTTGCGCTCGAGCCGGTGCAGTTCAGTCTCTTCCGTGTCGAGCTTGTCCACCTGCTGGCGCAGCGCGGCGAGCTGGGCGCGGACCGCGTCACGGCCCGCGACCGCGGCGCGCAGATCCGAATCCGCCTTGTTCCGTTCGGTCTGGATTTCGAACGCGTGCTTCGCCTTCAGGTTGGCGACGTCGGTCTGCCGCGCCATGGCCTGGTTGCGCGCCTCGTCATAGGCCGGCGATCCGCGATAGGTCGTCGTCGCATCCTGCTGGCGCTTCTGGTAGGCGCTGACCATCGCCTGCAGCGCCGCCGCGGCATCGGCACGCCCGCCGGTCGCCGCCGCCATCTGCTTGTCCAGCTCCGCCATGCGGGCCTGCTGTTCGGCGGCGCGGCTCTCGAGCTTGGTCAGTTCGGTCTCGAGATCGCCCTGCTGCTTCAGCATGATCGCACGGCGTTCCGTGAAGCTGCTGATGTCGTGCTCGCGCTTGTACTTCGCCAGCGCGTCGTCGGCCGCGGCGAGCTGCGCGCCAACTTCCTGCTGCTGCTTCAGAACGAGCGGCGCCTGCACGTCGTTGAACAGCTTGGTGCGCAGGGCGAAATATTGGTCCTCGAGAACCTGCAGCACCTCGGCCGCCACCTTCGGATCGGTGTGGGTGAAGCCGAGGCTGATCACGCTGGACTTGCGGTCGACGCCGATCGCCAGGTTCGCGTTGAACTTCACCAGCGCGCGGCTGATCGGATCCGAATCACCATTGGCCTTGGCGAGGTTCGGCATGCCGAGGAACTCGCCGACATAGGCCTTGCCCTCGTTGACGAGCTGGGTGAACTCGCCGGGCGGCTCCAGCATCTTCGGATACAGCCGATCGACGCCGATCTGCTTGATCACCGCGCGATGCAGGTCGTCGCTGCCGAGGATGTCGGCCTCCGTGCGGAGCACGACCTCCTTGTCGACGCCGCCGCTGTTCATGAACTGCTCGCCGGCGGCCGGGCGATAGGTGTGCTCCGTGCCCAGCAGCACCAGCAGCGAGGATTTCGCCTGGTAGCTGGGATCGATCTGCACCGCGATCGCCACGGAGGCCGCCATCACGATCGCGACCAGCAGGTAGATGAGCCGGCGGCTGTGATGGAAGCTCAGCATCAGGTCCCGCAGCATGATGCCGGGGGGTAGCGTGGTGGTTCCGCTCATGGCTGGGAGAGTCCTGCGAGAGTCAGGGAGGGACGGCGCCCGGGTTTGCCCAGGCCGAATGCATGTGCCGTGACCGGTTCGGGCGCGATGCTCGAGGGACGGCGCAACGGGGAGGCGAAGGCGAGGCGTGGGCGCATGCGGGCGGGCACGGTGCGCCACGCACCGGCAAATCCGCTGAGTCCGACCAGGCACGCCACGAGGAAGTCGAGGTCGGCGCATTTTCGACCCAGCGAATTGCTGGTCGAGGCCACGGTGATCATCAGCACGAGGATGACCCACCCCAGCGGATGCTTCGACGTGCGCCCGAGATGGACCAGGAACGCGAAGAACGCCACCAGGAACACAGCGAAGCCGATCGCGCCGAGGTTGAGGAACATCAGCAGCCAGAAGTTCTCGATATCGGTCGTGGCCGCATCGAGGCCGATCTCGGCCTTCAACTGCATCAGCCGGTCGGTCGAGACGCCGAACATGAAGTCGCGCACGTCGATGCGGTCGAGCACTTCCCACTGGACGTGCCGCACCTTGGCGCTGTCGTCGTAGTAGAGGTGCGTGATGATGCGCGCGCCAATATCCGTCGAGGTCACGACGAACAGCAGCAGCGGCGGCAGGAACAAGAGGCCGGCCATCACCGCGGCGATGAAGCCGGGACTGAGCCGGCGGGTCACCAGCCCGCGTGCCAGCGTGGCGACGGTGCTGAGCGCCAGCATCACGACCGTCATGCCGAGTGCGGCGCGGCCGCCGAAGGCGAGCAGGCCGATCACGAGCACCGCGAAGCAGGCCGCGGCGATCAGGCCCGGCAGGCGCATGCCCAGCAGCAGGAACAGCGCCATCGCGGTGACCATTGCGCCGGTGAGCGGGTGATCATACAGCGCCGCGCCACGGAACTCGTCCGCATCGGCCGCCAGCTGCAGCTTCTCCATGTCCGCGTCGCCGATCTGCATCGGGATCATGTGCGCCTGGTTCAGGGCCTCGCCGACGCTGATCGCGACGTTGAGCAGCGCGAAACCCAGCACGACGTAGCCTAGAAGGCGGCGCTGCTTCGGCGTGCTCGCGGTGAGTGCGAGCAGCAGGAGGCCGGGCGCGATGTAGCTCTCGACATAGACGGCGACGCCCGAGAAGCCGACGCTGATCACCGAGTAGACGGCGAGGACCGGCATCAGCGTCATGAACGTGGCCAGCAGCGGACGTTCGGCGTAGAGCCGCCGCAGCCCGTCCGCGTGACGGCCGCCCAGCAGCACCAGCATGGCACCCGCGAGCGCGAAGAACGTGCCTGGATGCAGCTTGACGAAGATGTTGCCGCCGGGCGCGTTGTAGTCGATGCCCAGCATGTACATCAGGTTCACGGACACCAGGAAATGCGCCACCACGGCCGCGAGGCCGAGGCGGAACGCCCAGGGCGACGCCGGCGTCGTGGCCGGTGCGGGCCAGCGCGGCGCGAGGTGTCGAAGCGGGCTCCTCATGCGCGCGCCCCGTGTCCGGAGGCGCGCGCGCCTTGCCCGGTGCGGCGGCGATCCTCGATCACCGCGAGGGCGAAGCCGACGCTGGAGACGACGTAGCGGCGGGCAAGGCGGCGCGGCTCCTGCCGCAGGCGCCACAGCCACTCGAGGCCCACGGCCTGCCAGCGTCCCGGCGCGCGCTGCACCAGGCCCAGCGCGATCTTGACCGCCTGGCCGACGCAGAACGCCCAGCACGGCGGCAGCAGCGCGCGATGACGGTCCACGAAGATCTCGCTGCGCGGTGCGCCGACCGCCATCAGCAGCAGCGTGGTGCCGTGCGCGGCGATGCGGCCCGCCATGTCGCGGCAATACGCCTCGTCCGTCTCAAAGCCGAAGGGCGGGATGGTGGTCGCCACGCGATCGGCGAGTCCGCGCTCGGCGGCCCAGTCCAGCACCGCCCGTTCCGTCTCCGCGGAATCGAGCACGAAGAACAGGCGCTGCCACGGCGCATAGCTCTCGGGCGCCATCAGCGCCACGGCGATGTCGCAGCCGGTGACGCGCTCGACCGACAATCCGCACATCGTCGCATAGCGGCGCACCGGCCAGCCGTCGCACACGGTGACGGCGGCATTGCGATAGGCCTCCGCGAGCGCCGGGTTCCGGCGCAGACGCGCGATGTGTTCGATGTTCGGGGTGACGACCAGGCCCACGCCCTCCGCGGGCGCGCGCCGGGTGCTCAGCGCCTCGTCCGCGATCTGCTGGGCGGAGGCCGGGCTGAGCGTCAGGCCGAACGGGGTCTTCGGCTGCTTCATGCCGCCATCTCCGAGAAGCGGGGGATGATGGAATGGAACAACGCGCCGTAGCGCTGGGCGCAGGCAGCGTTGCTGAACTCGTTGGCGCGCGCCTTCAGCAGCGCCGGCGGGAAGCGGCCGGCAAGCGTGGCGACGCGGTCCATCGCCGCGGCCAGGCCGGCCGGATCGGCGGTGGGCACCAGCGCGCCGTAGCGGCCGTTCTCCAGGATCTCCGCCGGTCCATGCGCGCAATCGGTCGAGATGACCGGCGTGCCGCACCACATCGCCTCGACCAGCACGTTGCCGAAGCCTTCGGCGCGCGAGCTGAGCACGAAGGCGTCCGCGCGGCGGAACCACGGAAGCGGATTGTCCTGGAAGCCCAGGAAGTCCACCGCATCGGCGATCCCGAGTTGCGTCGCGAGCGCGCCAAGCGATTCACGCAGCGGACCGTTGCCCAGCAGCAGCAGGCGGCTGGGGATGCGCTGCCGATGCAGCGCGAGGCCGCGCAGCAGCGTCTCATGATCCTTCTGTGGCACCAGCCGGCCGGCGCACACGAAAACGGGGACGCTCCGCTCCTCCAGCCAGGGATGCGTCACGCTCTGCGCGGCGCGGGCGGCGAAGTCGGAGCCGATCACGGGGTTGTTGATCGTGACGATCTTCTCGGCCGGCAGACGCGCGATCGTCGAAAGTTCCTGCGCAATTCCTTCCGAAACCGCGACGGCTCGGGCGATCAACGGCGCCATGGCCCGGTAGGCGGTCGGGATTCCGCGGTAGGTCCAGCTCAGCGTGTCGGAAAACTCCGACGAGATCGGGTTGTGCTGGCAGATCACCACCTTCGTCCGGCTGCGCGCCATCGTCTTGGCGAGCAGGGCGGCGACGTTGTTGTGGTCGAGATTGGCGAGCAGCACGTCCGGCCGCTCCCGCCGCAGGAAACGGGCGAGGCGCGGGATGTCATGGATGGTGCGGCTGCTCTGCAGGTCGACGAGGCGCAGCCGGTCGGACACCTTCTCCTGCAGCTCGCCGCGGAGCTGGTGCAGCACCAGCGTGACCTCGAAGCCGAGGTGCTGCAGCTCCATGGCCAGCGCCAGGCTCTGCCGCTCCACCCCGCCACCGGAGAGGTCGTGCATGTAGATCGCGACCGAGGCGGGCGCGATGGTCGGCTCCGGCACCAGGGCGTGGGCGAGATTGCTGCGTACGGTCATTGTCTGCGTTCAGCCCCCGATCCGTCGCCGCAGCTTCTGGAGAACGCCTGGGAGGTCGAGCACGAAGCGCTTGCCGTCGACCCAGACGCGCTCGCCGTTCGCAGCCAGCGTGTGAAGCCCATGCGGGAACGGCCCCTTGGGATCCGGCGCCAGCACGGTGACCTTGGTTTCGCGATAGGTGTCCGGATCCAGCGTCTCCACGCGGTGGATCGCGATGCCGCCGCCATAGGTGCGGCTGCAGTCCTGGCCGGGACGGAACAGAGACTCGCCCACCCGGAACAGCGGCCCTGCGGGCCGCGCGCCGGCGATGTCGATCTTCACCGGCATGCAGCGATGGGACAGCCACGGACCTTCCAGCCGGTCGGCGTACAGCAGGCACAGGTTGTCGTGCGTGCCGACCGCCAAGTCGGTGCAGGCGATCCAGAACCGGTCGCCATGGCGGAACAGCGTCGGGTCGGCCAGGGACCGGTCCGGCGCGATGGCGCAGACCGGCGTCAGCTGACCGCCGCTCTCCAGGCGATACAACGTGGTGGTGCCGAGATCCGTCGATTCCGGCAGGACATAGGTGCCGGTCTCGTCCTGGTACGTGCACGGGTAGGAATGGTGCCGGCCGGTATCGAGCACGACGCGCTGCCGCTCGTACCCGCCATCCTTGGTCGGCGCGAGCGCGACGATCGTGCCGACGCCGTCCCGCATCGGCATTTCTTCGACCAGGAGCTGGTCGGTGCCGGGCACGGGAAAGGGATCGGCGTGATAGGCCTTGCCGGTCCCCGGGCGCAGCCAGTGGATTTCGCCCAGCCGGCCGTCGCGGACGATCGCGGGCAGCGAGGTGCGGGCGAGCCCGACGCTCCACCACTCGGTCAGCAGGCGGCGCTGCCAGGTCGCGACCAGGTAGTCGATCCACCCGCTGCCGCGGTCCGGCCGCGGCACGTCCTGGCCGAGCGGCCCGCGGCTGCGGCTTTCGAGCGCGTCCTCGACGAGGCGGAGCGCGATCGACTCGACCCGCGCCTGGAACGCGTCACGGCTGCCCTGGGTGGAGATTACCGCCTCGTCCAGGATTTCCGGCTCGCGCGCGCCGGGCGCATAGAAGGCGAGGCGGAGCAGCATGGCGTAGGGCGGCCGGTGCCAGTAGGCGCCGATGATCTCGCGGCTGTTCAGCGGCACGCCGTCCGCCGTTTCCAGCCGGAGCAGGGGTTCGGGGCAGGGCGGTGCGTGGTTGGGTGCGAGGCGTACCGTGTCGCCCGCCTTGGCCAACCGCAGCACGGCTGCGGGCACGAGGCCTGCGATCAGGCGGGTCGAGGCCGGCGGGGCGATCCCGCCGTCTGGAGCCGGACGGTCTGCGATCATGTCCATGGTCAGCGGCGGCGCCCCAGCCAGCGCGGCATGACCGCCTTCTCGCGGTTGAGCACGACGCCGACCGGCTGGCCGCCCATCCGCTCGATCAGCGTCTTGGCGTTGTCGATCTCGGTCTGGCGGGTACGCCCGGCGGCGACCACCAGCACCGACCCGTCGCAATGCCGGGCGAGCGCGGCCGATTCCGGGCTCTCGGTCGAATCGCAGTCGAGGACGACGACGCTGTGCTGGGCGCGCAGCAGGTCGAGCAGCGTCTGCAGCCGTTCCGTGCCGACGTTCAGCAGCGGCCGCTGGCCGGGCGAGAGCCGCGCCCAGAGCAGGTTGGCGGAGTCGCCGACCGGGGTCGCGGCCTCGCTCAGCGGAAGACCGCGGCGCATCGCCTCCAGCAGCGTGGGCCGGTCGGAGGGCTTGGGGTCGGTGCGCCGGCCCGTGCAGTCGACGTAGAGCACCGGCTGCGGCGTGTCGTCCGCCGCCACCCGGGCGTAGCCCGAGGCGATCGTGCTCGCGCCGACCCCGTGGGTGGGCGAGATGAACTGCACGACGAGCGGCATGGTGCTCGTCCGGCGCGCCTCGATCGCATAGTAGAGCTGGACGAAGGAGGGTTCGTGCCGCGCGATCGCGCCCACGTCGACGCGGATCGGAGCGACCTCGCGCCGTTCCGTCACCTCCGGCATCTGCGACGAGCGCTGCAGGACGGTCAGCTCTGGAGTGGACAGCTTGTTCACGGCACATGCTCCGCCACGTTGCTTGCACGCATGGATGCGCGCGGGATGGCGCCTCAGTAGGCGTTTCTGTCGGAAATCATCAGACGGGCCGTCTGCCACAGGATCCGAAGATCGAGGCCAAGCGACCAGTTGTCGATGTAGTACAGGTCATGATTGACCCGGTGAATGACTTTCTCGGTCGTGTCGAGTTCACCGCGATACCCGTTCACCTGCGCCCAGCCGGTAATACCGGGCTTCACGCGGTGGCGGGCCGGGTAGTTCGGCGCGACGTCTTCGAGCGGCAGGCCGCAAGCGCGGGTCTGCAGGGCATGCGGGCGGGGTCCGACCAGGGACATGTCGCCCTTGAGCACGTTCAGCAGCTGCGGCAGCTCGTCGAGGCTGGTCTTGCGCAGGATCGCACCGACCCGGGTCACGCGCGGATCGCCCTTGCGGGTCTGCTGGGCCGCGTCCGCATCGGTCATGTGCGTGTACATCGTGCGGAACTTGAAGACCTCGAAGATCTGGTTGTTGAAGCCCACCCGGCGCTGGCGGAAGAACACCGGGCCGGGCGAGGTCACCTTCACCGCGGCCGCGATCACCAGCAGCGCGGGCGCAGCCATCACCAGCATCGCGCCGGCCGCCGCCACGTCCTCGGCGCGCTTGACCATCGCGCGCCAGCCCTGCAGCGGCCGCTGGCCGGCCTGCAGCATCGGCACGCCCCCGATCGGGGCGACCTGGCGGCCGCTGAACGTGACCCCCTCGAGCGAGGGGGCGACGTAGATGTCGACCGGCGAGGCAGCGAGCTGCTGCACGATGTCGCGGATCGCGGCCTCCGCCGACCAGGGCAGCGCGACGATCACGGAGTCGATCGCGTCCTGCCGCACGAGTTCCAGCAGCGCGGGCATGCCGCCCAGCACGGTGCGTCCATAGAAGGCGCGAAGGGAGGCGAGCGTCTCCCCTCGCGGCGCCGCGCCGTATTCGACGATGCCGACGATGTTCAGCCCGCCATGGCCGTCACGGTCGAGCCGCTCCAGCACCTGCTGGCACAGGGCGGTGGCACCCACCACCACGGCGCGGCGCGGCGGAACCTGGCTCAGGAACACGCGGCGGCGGCCCACCCGCACCAAAGCGAGCGCAACGAGGCCGGTTCCCACGAACAGCGGCAGCCACGGGCCGTCGAACAGCTCCGCGAGCGCGTCTCCGTCCGAAATCGTACCTCCGTGACGCAACGCCGTGAGGGTGCACAGCGTTAGCAACACGCCCAGACCCACCGCCTGCAGCCAGGCGGCCGTGAGCCGGGTGAGATGAAGCCGGCGTGCGAAGAGGATGCCGAGTGTGTACGACCCGCGCTCCCACAGACCGACCGCGGCCAGGAGTGCCACGGCGCCCACGACGACGAACGTCGCAACCCCTTGGGAGGCCGACGTCAGGTACAGAGATCCCATGCCAGCCCCGAACGCCGCGATGGCGTCGAGGATGCAGGCAACGAGCCCCGGAACGATCGACGAGCGCCCAGGCACCGCCTCGGCACCGGGCGCAAATCGGCCAGCTGGGAGGACGTTGGTCGTGGGTCTCGTCAATCCCAAGGAAATATCCTGTTCTACAACTCCAGGCATCTGCAATATTCCCAACCGCTCGGAGTCAAGACACAACTTTACCGGCCCGATTTCTTGAGCCGTCCAATTTCCCCAAACCAGCTATTTCATTGGTCGTTGGTCGCTGAGAACTTTAGACGCCTCGTGCAACTCGGGCCTGCGTGATTGGTCCGCTACGAGTAAGCCACTCGTCCGGCGCCGAGCCTCACCACACTGAAATGCATCCCTCACGCGGCTTCGTTATCTGCCGAAACGATAACCTCCCGCTCTCCCTTGGCAAAAGGCACGTTCGCGTGTACGGGTCGGAAATATAACGACAGAAATACGCGCACGGAAACGCGAGCATTGAACGTTGCGGCATGATCTTCACTTGAGGTGGACTTTCTGTAAGGTTCGGTGTCCCGTTCCTTCCGATTATGGGCCGAATCTCGGGGCGATCCGCTCGCATTCCGGCGATGTCACCGGCAGTTGTCTCCACCTCGGAGCGACAGGCGTTTTGGTAACGGCTCCGATACCGATACGCACGGAAACCGACCGTTTCGTTGTCGGGCGCGGCAAAAGACGCTCTAATGAATTTTCATCCAGAGGTCATGGAGCATGCGACGACTTCTTCGCCGCCGCCCTTCCGAAGCATGAGCGCCGCCATGGCGCGCCCCGTCCACCTCGAGCCGCGCACGCGCCGGTTCTGCCGCGGATTGTTCCGCGGCATGATCCTTGGCGGGCTCGCCTGGATCGCACTCTCCGCCCTCGCCTTCGTACTCGGCGTCGGACTCTAGCCGGGTGACCGGCCCCGGCGCCACCGACGGGCTGGACGATGACGCGATCCGACGGATCCTGGGACGAACCCGCCGCATCGCGCTGGTGGGCGCCTCCGCCAAGCCGTGGCGGCCGTCGCACGAAGTCATGCGGTTCCTCCTCGACCGTGGGTTCGACGTGACCCCGATCAACCCGGGCCTGGCGGGACAACAAATCCACGGGCGCACCGTCGTCGCCGATCTCGCCGCGGCGGCGCCGCTGGAGATGGTCGACCTGTTCCGGAACGCCCGCCTGGTCGGTCCGGTGGTCGACGAGGCCGTCCGCCTGGGCGCCTCAATCGTGTGGATGCAGCTGGGCGTCGTCGACCAGGCCGCGGCCGCCCGCGCCCGTGCCGCCGGGCTGGAAGTGGTGATGGATCGATGCCCGGTGATCGAAGACCGGCGGATCGGGCCATTCCGGCATTGAACGCAGCGGCCGCAGAGGCCAAATCCGCGGCATCACCGGTCGAGTGAAAGGACCCGCCCCAGGGGGCTCCCATGACCAACGAAGAACGCGACATCATCTCCCAGTTCATCGCGCGTGTCGGCGGTGCCCAGGCCGCGGGCCAGGGCGGGTTCGCCGGGTCGGTGCCAGCCACCACGCAGCCGGCACTCCCCCCGATCGACCGCGACGCGGACACGCTGATCGGCGGGCTCTTCCAGCGCTATCCGGAAGCCCGCTACCGCATCACCCAGCTCGCCTACGTGCAGGAACAGGCGCTGATCGAAGCGCAGAACCGCATCCGGCGCCTGGAGTGGGAAGTGCAGCAGGCGCAGGCCCAGGCCCAGCAGGCCGCGCAGCAGGCCCAGGCCGGCGCACGGCAGGGCGGCGGCGGGTTCTTCAGCGGCCTGTTCGGCGGAGGTGGCCGGCAGGCGCCGCCGCCCGGCGGTCCGGGCCCGTGGGGCCCGGGCGGGCCGCAGCAGGGCTACCAGCAGCCGGGCTACGCCCCGCAATACGCGCCGCCGCCCCCGCAATACCCGCCCAACTACAATCCCGGCATGTTCCAGCAGCGGGGATCGGGCTTCCTGGGGTCGGCGCTGACCACGGCCGCGGGCGTCGCGGGCGGCATGCTCGCGGCGAACGCGATCACCAGCATGTTCTCCGGCCCGCATCTCGGGTCGGGCCTGGGCGGCGGCCTGGGCGCCGGAGCCGCGGGCGCGAGCCCCTGGGCCGCACCTGCCGCCGACCAGTCCTTCGTCGACCAGGGGAGCTGGGACACGTCGGGCACGGGTGCCGGTTTCGCCGGCGGCAACCAGGACTACGTGGACCAGGGCAACTGGGATCAGCCGACCCAGGACTCGTCCTGGAGCGACAATAGCGGCGGCGGCTGGGACGACGGCGGCGGCGGATCGGACGACGACACGTTCTGATCGCTTCGCATCACCTGAACCGCTCACATGAACCCCCTTCCCTGGCCGCCCGGGGAAGGGGGTTTTTCTGCGGTCCTCGGCGTCAGAGGATGAAGCGGCTCAGATCGCCCTTCTGGGCCAGCGGCGCCACCCGGTCGTTCACATAGGCCGCGTCCACGGTGATCGTTTCTCCCGCTCGGTCGGTGGCGGTGAAGCTGATCTCCTCGAGCAGCCGTTCCAGCACCGTATGCAGGCGGCGGGCGCCGATATTCTCCACCCTGTCGTTGATGTCCGTCGCCAGTTCGGCCAGCGCGTCCACCGCATCGTCGCTGAAGGCCAGCTCGACCTTCTCCGTCCCCATCAGCGCGGCGTACTGCTTCAGCAGCGAGTGCTCCGGCTCCGTCAGGATCCGCCGCAGGTCGTCGCGGGACAACGGCGACAACTCGACGCGGATGGGCAGCCGGCCCTGCAGTTCCGGCAGCAGGTCGGACGGCTTCGCCAAATGGAAGGCGCCGGACGCGATGAACAGGACATGGTCGGTCTTCACCAGGCCATACTTCGTGTTCACCGTGGTGCCCTCGATCAGCGGCAGCAGGTCGCGCTGCACACCCTCGCGGGACACGTCGCCGCCGCGGAACCCGCCCTCGCTCGAGCGCGCGCAGATCTTGTCGATCTCGTCGAGGAAGACGATGCCGTTGTTCTCGGCGTGCGCGACCGCCTCCTTGGTCAGCCGCTCGTTGTCGAGCAGCCGGTCCGCCTCCTCCTGGTCCAGCAGACGGCGGGCAGCGGCGACCGTCAGCCGGCGCTTCTGCATCGGACGCTGGCCGCCGAACATGCCCTTCATCATCTCGCCCAGGTTGATCACCTGGCCAGGCGGCATCCCGGGAAGGTCGAGCTGGCCGATCGGCGAGCCGCCGGTGTCGGCGACCTCGATCTCGATCTCCTTCTCCTCGAACTCGCCGGCGCGGAGCATCCGGCGGAACTTGGACCGCGTGTCGGCGGCCGCGCCCTCGCCCACCAGAGCCGTCACCAGCCGCTCCTCCGCGGCCAGTTCCGCCTTGGCCTGCACCTCCTTGCGGGAGGCTTCGCGCAGCATGTTCAGGCTGGCATCGACCAGGTCGCGGACGATGCTCTCCACGTCACGGCCGACATAGCCGACCTCGGTGAACTTGGTCGCCTCGACCTTGAGGAACGGCGCCTGCGCGAGCTTGGCCAGGCGGCGGGCGATCTCCGTCTTGCCGCAGCCGGTCGGGCCGATCATGAGGATGTTCTTCGGGACGACTTCTTCCCGCATGTTCTCGGGAAGCTGCTGCCGCCGCCAGCGGTTGCGCAAGGCGATCGCGACGGCGCGCTTGGCGTCGTCCTGGCCGACGATGAACCGGTCGAGTTCGGAGACGATCTCGCGCGGGGAGTAGGTGGGAACGTCCATCACAGCGTCTCCACGATGACGTTGCCGTTGGTGTAGACGCAGATCTCGGCGGCGATCTTCATCGCCCGCCGCGCGATCTCCTCGGCGGAGAGACCGTCCACGTTCATCAAGGCCCGCGCCGCGGCGAGGGCATAGTTGCCGCCGGACCCGATCGCGATCACCCCATCCTCCGGCTCCAGCACGTCGCCGTTGCCGGTCAGGGTGAAGCTGCGCTCCTTGTCGGCGACGGCCATCATGGCCTCCAGCCGGCGAAGGTAGCGATCGGTCCGCCAGTCCTTGGCGAGCTCGACGCAGGCGCGTTCGAGCTGGTTGGGAAAGCGCTCGAGCTTGGCCTCTAGCCGCTCGAGGAGCGTGAAGGCATCTGCCGTGGCCCCGGCGAAGCCGGCGATCACGTGCCCGCCCTTCTGGCCGCCGATCCGGCGCACCTTCCGAGCGTTGCCCTTGACGATGGTCTGACCCAGGCTGACCTGGCCGTCCCCGGCCATGGCCACGTTCCCATCCCGCCTGACGCACAGGATGGTTGTGCCGTGCCACCCGATCGGGTCGGCATCGGCGAAGCTGTTGTTCTGCATGACGGGCCTAGATGGCGCGCCGTTCGCCCCTCGGCAAGTCCATCGTCCGACGTTGCCGGGGCGCCTCATCACCCGATCGTGACATGCGCGACACGGGAATGCCTGAACAGGATCGCCGCGCACAAGCCCCGAGGGAGGGAACTGCATGAGCGCCTCGACAACGGCCGGCGCCATCGCCGCACGGCTCGACCGACTGCCCCGCGCCCGCCACGTCTGGTGGCTCATCACCCTCATATCGCTCGGCGCCTGCTTCGAGCTCTACGACCTGTTCCTGACGGCCTATGTCGTGCCCGGCATGGCGCGGCATGGGCTGTTCACACGGGAGTCCCTGGGCATTTTCGGCGTGCTGGAGCCCCTGCACGTCGCCGGCCCTGGCACGTTCGTGTTCGCCCTGTTCGCCGGCCTCTTCGTCGGGACGATCGCGTTCGGATGGGTGGCCGACGCCTATGGGCGGCGCTTCGTGTTCACCTTCTCCCTGCTCTGGTACTCCGCCGCGACGCTGATCATGGCGTTCCAGACCACCGGGTTCGGCGTCGACCTATGGCGTTTCATCGCCGGTATCGGCATCGGGGTGGAGTTGGTGACGATCGACACCTACGTCTCCGAACTGATCCCCCGGAACGAGCGCGGCCAGGCGTTCGCCTTCAGCCAGTTCGTGGGCTTCTGCGCGGTTCCCCTGGTCGCCTTCCTCGCCTGGGCACTCGGCCCGGACAATTGGCGATGGGTGGTGGGCATCGGGGCCGCCGGCGCGCTGGTGGTCTGGTGGCTGCGGCGGGAGCTGCCGGAATCGCCCCGCTGGCTCGCGCGGCACGGCCGCTACAGCGAGGCCGAGGCGATCATGGCCGACATCGAGGCCAAGGTGTCGGCCGAGACCGGCCCGCTGCCGGCGCCCCAGGCGGTGACGGCTCTCGAGGAGGGCTCGAACAGCTTCGCCGAACTCTGGCAGCCGCCCTATGCCAAGCGCACCGTCCTGCTGTCCGTGTTCAACTTCTTCCAGACCTTCGGCTATTACGGCTTCGCCGCCTGGGTGCCGACGCTGCTGATCGCCAAGGGCATCACGGTCACCACCAGCCTGGCCTATGCGTTCGTGATCGCCATCGCCAATCCGATCGGCCCGCTGTTGGGAGCGCTGATTGCGGACCGGATGGAGCGGAAGTGGCAGATCTGCCTCGCCGCCTTGGGTATCGCGGTGTTTGGACTGGCATTCGCCTCACAGAGCGGGGCAGCGGCGCTGATCGCCTGCGGCGTGCTCGTCACCCTGTGCAACAACTGGCTGTCCTTCGCCTTCCACAACTACCAGGCGGAGCTGTTCCCGACGCGCATCCGCTCGCGCGCCGTGGGCTTCGTCTATGCCTGGAGCCGATTGTCCGCGGCGCTGTCTGGCCTCGCGATCGCCATGTTCCTCGGCCTTGGCGGGGTGATGGCCGTGTTCGCCTTCATCGCCGCCGCCATGGCGATCGTGGTGGTGATCATCGGCGGGTTCGGGCCGCGCACCCGTGGGCTGGCCCTGGAGGCGATCTCGAGCTGACGGGATCGGCTGCCGCCAAGCGCGTCAGGGCTGCGCGCCGAACAGCCGCGGCAACCAGACGCGCGCAAGGCCGACCGCCACCAGGAGATTGGCGACGCGGCCGCCTGCAGGACCGACGGCGCGTCGAGACCGACGCCCGCCAGGGCCGCGGTGATGGCGGCGCCCAGCACCATGAATAGCGCGTTCACCACGTTGTTCGCGGCGATCGTGCGCGACCGGCGGTCCACAGGCGCGGCGTCCTGCATGAGCGCATACTGGGGGACGCTGAACAGCCCGCCCGCGCAGGCGAGCACGAACAGGTCGAGCAGGATCCTGCCACCGGCCCAATGAGTGACCAATGCGGCCGCGTCCCGCAGGCCGGCAGCACTGGCGGCGTGTGCGGCGGAGGCGAAATCCCACAGGAAGATCGAGATCACGAGGCCGGCCAGCGGCACGTAGCGGGCGGAGACCTGGCCGTGCAGCAATCGCGCCGCCCCGATCGAGCCGGTGCCGACGCCAAGGGCGAAGACGGTCAGGAACACGGTGAGCACGCTGCCGCTGGCGCCCATCGTGTCCCGCGCCAGGACGGGGAACTCCGTCATCAGGGTGGCGCCGATCAGCCAGAACCAGGAGATTCCCAGAATCGACGAGCGGATCGTGGGGTGGGCCACGGCCTGCCGCACCAGGTGGGCGGTCTCGCGCACCGGTTTCAGTCCGACGGTCAAATGCGGATCCGCCGGCGGTCGCTCGGGGATCCATCGCGCGGCCAGGACGCCCACGACGGCGATCGCGAGGCCCAGCGCCGAGACGAGGGCGGGTCCGGACTCGAGCAGGGCGAGGCTGCCCCCGACCACCGTGCCCGCGACGATCGCGACGAAGGTGCCGGCTTCGATCACGCCGTTTCCCGCCACCAGCTCGTCCGAAGGGAGGAGTTCAGGGAGAACGCCATACTTCACCGGCCCGAACATCGCCGACTGCACCCCGAGGCCGAACAGCACGAGGAGCAGGCCGGGCACGCTGGCGGTCAGGAAGGCCACCCCGGCCAACAGCATCAGGCCGAGTTCGGCCACCTTGGTCACCAGGATCACGTGCGATTTCACGTAGCAATCCGCGAGCTGGCCTGCGGTGGCGGAGAGCAGCAGGTACGGCGCGATGAACAGGGCGCCCGCCAGTGCGGAGAGGCCGGCGCCTCCCTGGCCGAGCGTGAAGAGCGCGAAGACGACCATGGCGTTCTTGATCAGGTTGTCGTTGAACGCCCCGCACGCCTGGCAGAGGGTGAGCGGCCCCAGCCGCACCGAACGAAGCAGACCGAGAGGCGAGGCGGACACGGCGACCCTCCCGCCGCGCGCATGCGCGACATTCGGACCTCCTAGCGAGCGAAGGCGGACCGGTCCACCGTCGCTTTGTCATCCCGTGCTTGGCAAGATTTCGCGATCGAGATAGATTTCACGATCTTATCACGCTGCCGTCGCGACCATGACACTGGGGACACAACCCGGCGTGGGAAGATGCGGGCAGGAGGAAAAGCGATGTCGATCAACGATCTTGCAGCCGCCTTACGAGCCCGCCGGCTTCGCCTGCTCAGTCCCCGTCGCGGGGGCGCGGGACGCCCGATCTGGCGTTGTGCCTACCATCAGAAAGCGTATCAAGCCGCCGTCCAATGGTGGCCGGGAACCCGGCCGAGCTCGCCTTTCTGCGACTACTGACCACGACGGCCCTGCTGGAGCCACGCGTCTTCCCGACGGTTTCGGCAGCGGATTTCAAGCGACGTATTTCTCAGCCCGACACGCGTCGAACAGACGCGACCCTGCGCGATCACGTCCCGCCTACGGCAAGCGCTGGGGCATGTCTCCCCGACATGCTCCAGGTTGCCGACGCGTGATCAGCGGCTCCGGCGCGAACGCCTTCTCCGATCAGGATTTTGCGCTGCGGGACCGGCTGGACGGCGTGGGCATCGCCGCGGCCGCCACCGCCGCCAGCAGCAGCGCCGCCCGCGGAATGGCGAGCTGCTCCGTGCCTTTCCGCAGTTCGGAGGTCAGGACGGCCGTCGAAGCCATGGTGAGAAGAAGCCCGCCGAGACGGCGGCCATGTGCCGAGGAGACGAGCACCCCGCCGGCGAACTCACCCATGCCGACCACCCGCATGGCCTGCTCCGAGAGGCCGAGGTGGCGGAATAGCCGCCGGTAGCCGGACTGGCCGAACATCTTGTCCGCCCCGGCGAGCGCGAAGCCCAGCCCCAGCAGCGGAAACCACACCGGCTTCTTCGCGCTCATCAGAACCCCACCTTGTTGGCCAGCTCGTCCCGCGACTTGGCCGTGGCACCCGGGGCCACGGCGTGGCCCGTCGACAGGTCACGGATTTCCGGCTGCGCATCCGCGTTGGCGCGGATCAGGTCGCGCGCGCAGGCCACGGCATCCTCTTCGGTTTCGAAGGTGCGCGTCTCGCCGCCCAGGCGGAGTTCGTAAGGCATCGCTCGTCCCCTCGGAATGACCCGGAAGGAACGCGGCGCGGCCGGTGCGGTTGCCGGACGGACGATCCGGCGCGGCACGGGTGAGCCGTGCCCTCCGCCAGGCCGCACCGCGGCGACGATGTCCGGTTCGTCAGGGAATGAGGACGGTGCTGCCCGTCGTCTTCCGGCTTTCCAGCGCGATATGCGCGGCCGCGGCGTCCTTCAGAGCGAAGGTCTGGTTGACCTGGATCTTCACCGCGCCCTTGGCGACGACGTCGAACAGATCGGCGGCCGCGTGCTCGAGGTCGGCGCGCTTGGCCGTGTAGGTGGCGAGCGTCGGGCGGGTCAGGAACAGGCTGCCCTTGGTCGCCAGCATGCTGATATCGACCGGCGGCACGGGCCCCGAGGCGTTGCCGTAGCTCACCATCAGACCGAGCGGCGCGAGGCTGTCGATGCTGTGGGCGAAGGTGTCCTTGCCGACGCTGTCGTACACCACCGGCACCATGGCGCCGCCGGTGATCCGTTTGACCTCTGCCGGCAGGCCGGCGGCACCGATGACGGTATGCGTGGCGCCGTGAGCGCGGGCGAGCTCCGCCTTCTGCTGGCTGGAGACGACGCCGATCACGGTGGCGCCAAGGTGCTTGGCCCATTGGCACATGATCAGCCCGACGCCGCCCGCGGCCGCATGCACGACGATCGTGTCGCCGGATTTCACCGGGTAGGTGCGGCGCAGCAGGTATTGCGCGGTCATGCCCTGCAACATCATGGCGGCGGCGGTCTGGAAGGGGATCGCCTCCGGCAGCTTGACCAGGCGGTCGGCAGGGATGACGCGATCCGTCGCGTAGCCGCCGATCGGGCCGGCATAAGCGACGCGGTCACCGACGGCGACATGGGTGACGTTCGGCCCGACCGCCGTGACCGTGCCGGCGCCTTCCTGGCCGATGATCAGCGGCATCGCGGGCGCCTTGTAGAGCCCGGTGCGGAAATACACGTCGATGTAGTTGAGGCCCACGGCCTCCTGCTTGACCAGCGCCTCGCCAGGGCCGGGTTCGGGAGTCGGCACATCCTCCCACTTCATCACCTCCGGGCCGCCATGGACGTGAACGCGGATGGCCTTGGTCATCGAACTCTCCATCAAACGGCCCGCGAGCGACGCAGCGCGGGGTAGGACACATGGGGTAACAGCGCGCGGGGCAAACGCCCAGGGCAACGCACGCGCGGTGGGCTCAGATCAGGGGACCGCGGCTTTCGAGTGCGAGCAGCCAGCGCTTGGTCGGAAGTCCGTCGCCGCCCGAGTAGCCCCCGAGATGCGAGCTTGCGACCACGCGGTGGCAGGGAATGAGAATGGGGATCGGGTTGCTGCCATTGGCCTGCCCGACGGAGCGGGCCGCCCCGCCGGCGACTGCGGCAATGTCCTGGTAGGACCGGGTCTCACCATACGGGATGGCGCAGAGGGCGCGCCAGACCGCACGGCGGTAGGCGGACCCGGCGGGCGCCAAGGGCAGGTCGAAGCTCTGCAGGTCACCATCGAAATAGGCGTCGAGCTGCGCCTTGGCCTGCCGCAGGAGCGTGGTAGCGTCCTGGTCGCGGCCCCAGCCCCAATCGCAAGCGACGATGGCGCCATCCTCCTCGGACAGGGTCAGGTCGCCGATCGGACTGTGCAGCGAAAGCTGGGGCATCGTGCCTCCCGTTGACCCCGATCGCAGACCGAGCCCGGCCCGCTGTCAAGGGTGACGGATGACGTCCGATATCGTCCGAACACGGAAGACCTCTTGATGCCGGGGTGGCCCACACGTCATCTGCGCGGAAGCGGAGCTGGATGGACATGCACGAGACGTTCGATGTGATCGTAATCGGCGGTGGGCACGCGGGCACCGAAGCCGCGGCGGCCGCCGCGCGCGGCGGGGCGCGCACGCTGCTGCTGACCCACCGGCTCGAAACGGTGGGGGAGATGTCCTGCAATCCCTCGATCGGCGGGATCGGCAAGGGTCATCTCGTGCGCGAGATCGATGCGCTGGACGGGCTGATGGGCCGCGCGGCCGACGCGGCCGGCATCCACTTCAAGCTGCTGAACCGCAGCAAGGGTCCGGCCGTCCGGGGGCCGCGCGCCCAGGCCGACCGGCGGCTCTACCGGGCGGCCATCCAGGGCATGCTGGCCGCCCAGGCCGGGCTGCAGGTGCGCGCCAGCCCCGTCGAGGACCTGATCCTGGCCGATGACGGGCGGATTTCCGGGGTCGTCTGTGCGGACGGCACCCGGCTTGGCTGCGGGGCCTGCGTGCTGACCACCGGCACGTTCCTCCGGGGCATGATCCATATCGGCGACTGGAGCACCCCTGCAGGCCGCGTCGGCGAAGCGCCCGCGATCGGCCTGGCGCACACGCTCACCCGGCTGGGCCTGCCGCTCGGGCGCCTGAAGACCGGCACGCCGCCACGCCTGGCGCGCGACAGCATCGACTGGGAGGCGCTTCCGCCCGATCACGGCGATGCCGACCCGGAACCCTTCAGCACGTTGACGGAGCGGATCGCGACTCCCCAGATCGCCTGCCGCATGACGGCCACCACGCCCGACACGCACCGGATTATCCGGGACAATCTGCACCGATCGGCCATCCATGTCGGTGCGATCAGCGGGGTCGGGCCGCGCTACTGCCCCTCGATCGAGGACAAGGTGGTGCGCTTCGCGGACCGGGAACGGCACACGGTGTTTCTTGAGCCCGAGGGGCTGGACGACGACCTCGTCTATCCGAACGGCATCTCCACCAGCCTTCCGGAAGACGTACAGCACCGGCTCGTTGCCTCGATCCCCGGCCTGGAACATGCGCGCATCGTCCGGCCTGGCTACGCCGTGGAGTACGACTACGTCGATCCGCGCGCACTGGACCGCCACCTCGAGCTGCGGGCCGTCCCCGGGCTATTCCTGGCCGGGCAGATCAACGGCACGACGGGATACGAGGAGGCCGCGGCCCAAGGCCTGCTCGCCGGGGTCAATGCCGCGCGGCGTTCCTGCGGGGCGGACCTGGTCTCGCTCGACCGAACCGAGGCATATCTCGGTGTGCTGGTCGACGACCTCGTTACCCAGGGTGTCAGCGAGCCGTATCGGATGTTCACGTCCCGGGCGGAGTTCCGCCTGACCCTCCGCGCGGACAATGCGGATTTGCGCCTGACGGCGAAGGGCGTGGCATGGGGGTGCGTCAGCCCGACGCGCGCGGAGGCGTTCTCGGTCCATGCCGATGCGTTCCGGCAGGCCGTGTCGCGGGCAGGCCAGGACGGGGCGATGCCGCGCGATCTCGCCGCCCATGGTCTCACCATACGCGCCGATGGCCGCTGGCGGTCGGTGATGGAGCTGGCCGGGACCGCCGACATCTCCTGGTCCACAATGTGCGACGCGTTCCCATGGCTGCGTGACCTGCCGCCCCGCATCGCCGGACAGCTCCAAAGCGAAGCGCGCTACGCCGGATACCTGCGTCGGCAAGACGCCGATATTCGGGCGGTGCGCCGGGAGGAAGCGGTCTCGCTTGCCGGCCTGTCCTACCACGAGATCGGTGGACTTTCGGCGGAGTTGCGGGACAAGTTGCAGCGGACGCAGCCGGCCTCGCTCGCGGGCGCGGCGCGGATCCAGGGCATGACTCCGGCCGCGCTGGCGGCCTTGGCCGCCCACGTCCGTAAGCGGGCGACCCTCCATGGGCCCTGATCCGGACGCTCCACGTGGAGCGTCACCCGCGCTCCAGGCCTATGTCGCCCTCCTGCTGAAATGGAACCGCTCGGTCAACCTGATCTCGCGAGCGGATGAGGCGGCGATCTGGAGCCGCCATGTCGAAGACTCGCGGCAGCTCGCGGCCCTGATCCCGCCGGGCGTCGATCGCGCCATCGATCTCGGTTCGGGGGCCGGCTTTCCCGGTCTGATTCTCGCGCTGGAGACGGGCATCGCATTCGACCTGGCGGAGGCGGACCAGCGCAAAGCGGCCTTCCTGCGCGAAGCCGTGCGCGTGACCGGAGCCCCGGCGCGCGTGCATGCGGTGCGAATCGCGCAGGCCACGCTGACGCCGGCACCGCTCATCACCGCCCGCGCGCTCGCCCCGCTCGCAGATCTACTCGACCTCGCCGCGCCCCTTCTCGCGCCGAGCGGCACGTGCCTGTTTCCGAAAGGCACCAACGCCTCGTCCGAATTGACGGCAGCCTCCGCCCGGTGGCACATGCGCGTCGAAACCACGCCCAGCCGCACCGGTGGTGGCGGGGTCATTTTGCGGATTTCCGAGATCTCCCGTGTCGGATCGTCGAGCTGAGCCAACCGCGGCGCAGAAACCGCGGATCATCGCCGTTGCCAACCAGAAAGGCGGGGTCGGGAAGACGACCACGGCGGTGAATCTTGCCACCGCGCTGGCGGCCGCCGGCGAGGCGGTGCTCGTGATCGACCTCGATCCCCAGGGCAATGCCACCACCGGGTTCGGCATCGCGCAGACGGAGCGCGCGAATGGCAGCTACCGGTTGATGAGCGGGGCAGGGACGCCCGACGAGACCGTCCGCGCGACCAACGTGCCGAATCTGGCGCTGGTGCCGTCCGAACCGGACCTGGCCGGCACCGAAATCGAGCTGGTCGGCGCACCCAGACGGGAATTCCGCCTGCGCGATGCACTCGCGCCGTGGCGCGACTCTGCCCCCTACGCCTTCATCATCATCGATTGCCCGCCCAGCTTGGGCCTGCTGACGCTCAACGCGCTGGTCGCGGCCGATGCGGTGCTCGTGCCGCTGCAATGCGAGTTCTACGCGCTGGAAGGCATCAGCGGGCTGATGCGAACCGTGGAATCAGTGCGGCGGCGGCTGAATCCCAAGCTGCGGCTGCAAGGCGTCGTGCTGACCATGTTCGATCGACGCAACAACCTGTCGGAGCTGGTCGCGGCCGATGCCCGCGGGTTCTTCGGTGAATGGGTCTACGACACCGTCATCCCGCGGAACATCCGTGTGTCCGAGGCGCCCAGCCACGGAAAACCGGTGCTGCTGTATGATGTGCGATCGCCCGGGTCGCAGGCCTACATCGCGCTCGCGGCGGAATTGCTGAAACGCGAACGCCGGACCGCAGGAGCGAAATAGGATGTGCGCCAAGGAGGTCAGCCCCCGCCTGGGTCGAGGACTTGCCGCCTTGCTGGGCGACATCAAGGTCCAACCCGAACCCGCCACGCCCGCCGGCGTGCGAACGGTGCCGATCGATCTGCTGGATCCGAACCCGTTCCAGCCACGCACGACCTTCGATCCCGACGCGCTGCAGGAACTCGCGGATTCCATTCGGTCCCAGGGGATCCTCCAGCCTCTCCTGGTTCGTGTGCATCCGGACACGTCCGAACGGTTCCAGATCATCGCCGGGGAACGGCGGTGGCGCGCCGCAGGACTGGCCGGCCTGCATGACGTGCCCGTGCTGCTGCGGGAGATGACGGACAGCGATGCCGCCGCGGCCGCCTTGGTCGAGAACCTGCAGCGGCAGGACCTCAATCCGATGGACGAGGCCGAAGGCTATCAGCGCCTCGTACAGGAATTCGGCCTGACGCATGAGGCGATGGGCGAGGTCGTCGGCAAGTCCCGCGCGCATATCGGCAACATGCTGCGCCTGCTCCGCCTGCCGGACCGTGCCAAGACCGCCGTCCGCACCGGAGACCTCACCTTCGGCCATGCACGCGCGCTGCTCGGCCTCGACGCGCCTGACTCGGTGCTGGACCAGGTGATCGGCCGTGGATTGTCCGTGCGCCAGACGGAGGCGCTCGTCTCCCGACGGAATACGGTGCGGGCGCCGGTGGAACCGACCCCGGCCGATTCCGACACGCGCCATCTCGAGGCACGCCTCTCCAGCGCCCTGGGGCAGCGCGTGCAGATCAACATGGGTGCAAAAGGGGCGGGGGCGCTGACGATCCGGTTCGGTGATCTGTATCAGCTCGAGCAGCTGGTCGACCGGCTGGTGGGTCAGTAGACGCGCTCAGGCGCGCACGACCCCGTACGTCCGCAGGAACGCGAGCAGAGGCACCAGGGGCAGACCCAGGATGGCGCTGTGCTCCCCCTCGATGTCGTCGAACAGGTGCACGCCCGCTCCCTCGAGCCGGTAGCCGCCGACGCAGGACAGGATCGCGTCCCCCTCCAGGCGGCAATACTCCTCCAGGAACGCGTCCGAGACATCCCGCATGCGCAGCGTCGGCTGCGCGACATGCGACCACAGGACGCGCCCCCGCTGCCAGCAGACGACGGCTGTGACCAGCACGTGCGAACGTCCTCGCAAGCGGCGGAGCTGCGTCCGGAGCGTCGCGTCGGTCCCGGGCTTGTCGAACCAGTCGCCATCGCAGACCAGAAGCTGGTCCGCGCCGATCACCAGCGCCTCGGGCATGTCGCGCCCGATCGCCGCTGCCTTCGCCGTCGCCAGCGTCAGCGCCGCGGAGTCCGGCGGGTCCCCGGCCGCCTGGCAGCGGCGCTTGATGTCCGCCTCGTCCAGGTCGGCCGGCCGGATGGTGACGCGCAGCCGCGCCGCCTCCAGCAAAGCCCGCCGCGCGGCCGATCCGCTGGCGAGCACGAGCTCCGGCGTGGGCGCCTGCAGCATCAGGTCGCCTTGACGGTGATACCGGTCTGCCGCCGCTGGTGCCACGCTTCCATGAGTTGCAGCACCGTCGCCGCGGTCTCCTCGATGGAGCGGCGCGTGACGTCGATCACCGGCCAACCGCGCCGGGTGCAGAGACGGCGGGCCCAGAGCAGCTCCGCCTTCACCGTCTCCTCGTCCACGTAATCGGTGCTGGTCTGCCGACCACCGGGCGCGTTCGGCGCGGTGCCGATCAGCCGGAGCCGATGGCGGCGGATGTCGATCAGCGCCTTCGGATCGAGCGTCAGGCCGATGACCGGGCAGGCGAGATCATCGAGCCCCGGCGGCTCCGGCAGGTTGGGGACGAGCGGCACGTTGGCCGCCTTGATGCCGCGATTGGCCAGATAGAAGCAGGTCGGCGTCTTCGAACTGCGGGAGACGCCCACCAGGACGACGTCGGCCTCCGCGAGGCCCGGTTGGGACTGGCCGTCATCATGCGCCAGCACGTAATGCATCGCGTCGATGCGCTGGAAGTAATCGGCGTTGAGCACGTATTGCCGCCCCGGGCGGGCCAGCGCCTGCTCCCCGATATACTCCTGCAGCAGGTTCATGACGGGATCGAGCACGTTGACGATCGGCACGTTCAATCGCCGGCACGTCGTCTCGAGATCGGAGCGCAGGGCCCGATCCACGAGGGTCGAGAGAACCGGTCCCGGCTCCTGTTCCAACCCTTCCAACACGCGGTGAAGCTGGAAGCGCGTTCGGATCAGGCTCCATCGATGATGGACGATATTCGCCTGTTCGAACTGCGCCGTTGTCGCTCGTGCGATCGCATTCAGGGTTTCGCCCGTTGCGTCCGACACCAGATGGAGGTTGATCCGCTGCACGCTCATGCGGATGAGGATAACGGGGATAAGTGGGACGAAAAAGCGATGGCTCCACGCCGGTGACGGACAGCGCGGATAACCCTGCCCCGGGGACGAGGACGAACATTCCGGGTTGGTCGTATCGATGCGATCGTGGATAACTCCTCACGCGCTGGAGAGTCAGTCACTTGGCCGTCGACCTGCATGTGGACGAGTGGCGGAGAACCAGCGGCAATCGGGGTACCCCGTTGTCCACAGGGCCCTAACCCTACCCCAGACTCCTTAAGACTCTTTGACTTTGTTAGAGGGAGCCGATGAACGCCCCGCCGAAGCCGCTGCTCTCCGTTCTCGCCGGACACCCCGTGTGGCCGCCGCCGGTCTGGCTCATGCGCCAGGCCGGACGGTACTTGCCCGAGTACCGGGCGATCCGCGCCGAGGTGCCGGATTTCGTCGCGCTCTGCCTCGATCCGGTACGCGCCGCGGAGGTGACGCTGCAGCCCATCCGCCGCTTCGGGTTCGATGCCGCCATCCTGTTCTCGGACATACTGATGCTGCCCTGGGCGTTGGGACACGGGCTGGCCTTCAAGGAAGGCGAGGGGCCGGTGCTGCCCAAGCTGCGTGATGCGGCCGCGGTGGACCGGCTGGATCCGACGCAGGTGCGGGCGAAACTCGCGCCGGTGATGGAGACGGTCCGCCGCATCCGCAGCGGCCTGACCGCGGAGGGGTTCGACGCGACCGCGCTGATCGGCTTCGCCGGCGCCCCGTTCACGGTGGCCTGCTACATGATCGAGGGCGGCGGCTCGAAGGATTTCGCCGCCACGCGCGCCCTGGCCTATGCCGACCCGGCGCTGTTCCAGCGGCTGATGGATCTGCTGGTCGACGCGACCGTGGACTACCTGTCCGCTCAGGCGGATGCCGGCGCGGAAGTGCTGATGCTGTTCGACTCCTGGGCGGGTGTGCTGTCGCCCACGCTGTTCCGCACGCATGTGATCGCGCCGGCGCAGCGCATCGTGGCGCGGCTGCGGGTGTTGCACCCCGGGATTCCGGTCATTGGGTTCCCGCGGCTGGCCGGGTTGATGGTCGGTGAGTACGCGAAGGCGAGCGGGGTCGCGGCCGTGGGGCTCGACACCGGCATGGAACCGCACGCCGCGGTGGCGCTGGTCGGAGGCGATGTGGCCGTCCAGGGCAATCTCGATCCGATGGCGCTGGTCGCCGGCGGGGCCGCCCTGCGCGCGGAGGCGGCGTCGATCCTGACCGGCCTGCGTGGGCAGCGGCTGATCTTCAATCTGGGCCACGGCATCGTGCCGCAAACCCCGCCCGACCATGTCGGCGCGCTCGTGGAGCAGATCCGTGCCGCGTAAGGTCGCCGTCGTCCTGTTCAACCTGGGCGGTCCCGACAGCCCCGCCGCGATCAAGCCCTTCCTGCTCAACCTGTTCCGCGACAAGGCGATCTTGCGGGTGCCGTTTTTCGTGCGGCCCTTCCTCGCCCGCATCATCGCGCGGTCCCGGCTGAAGCCGGCCACCGAGAACTACGCGATCCTGGGCGGACGCTCCCCGCTGCTCGAGCTGACGGAGGCACAGGCGCGCGCGCTCGAGGCGGCGATGCCGGACCTGGAGGTCAGGTGCTTCATCGCCATGCGCTACTGGCATCCGATGAGCCTGGCGGCCGCGCGGGCCGTGAAGGCATGGAAGCCCGACGAGGTCGTGCTCCTGCCGCTCTACCCGCAATACTCGACCACGACGACCGGCAGCTCGCTGACCGCCTGGCGCGAAGCCGCGGCACAGGCGGGCCTCATCGCGCCGACCACGGCGCTGTGCTGCTATCCCACGGATCCCGGCTTCGCCGCCGCGACCGCGGCGCGGATTCGCGCCGAATGGGACCGCGCGCGGGCCACGCTCGACCCGGCGGTGCCGCTGCGGGTGCTGTTCTCCGCTCACGGGCTGCCGGAGGCGATCGTGAAGGCCGGCGACCCGTATCAGTGGCAGGTCGAGCAGACGGTGCAGGCCGTGCTCGAGGCCTGGGGTGCGCCGGGGATCGATGCGGCCATCTGCTACCAGTCCCGCGCCACCCCGCAGAAATGGATCGACCCCAGCACCGAGGAGGAGATCGAGCGCGCGGGGCGGGAGCGCACGGCGTTGCTGGTCGTGCCGATCGCCTTCGTCTCCGAACACTCGGAGACGCTGGTGGAGCTGGATGTCGAGTACCGGCAACTGGCGGACCGGGTCGGCGTGCCGGGCTATTTCCGCGTGCCCACGCAGAACGACGATCCGGCCTTCATCGCCTCGCTCGCAGACCTCGTGCGGCATGCCCGCGCGGCCGGTCCGGGGCTGTGCAGCCACCAGGGCGGCCGGTTCTGCGATGGACGGCACGGCGACTGCCCCTTCGCCACCCACGGCGCCCCACAGGCCGCTCGGCAGCCGAACGACCGGGTGGCTGCGGATGAGGTCACCCCCGCCGGAGCCGACGCATGACCATCGCCGCACTGGCGCCGTTCTACGCCTGGACCAAGGCCTTCCACGTGATCAGCATGGTCGCGTGGATGGCCGGGATGTTCTATCTGCCGCGCCTCTACGTCTATCACTGCGAGATGCTGCCCGGATCCGCGGAAAGCGAGCGGTTCAAGGTGATGGAGCGGCGGCTGCTCAAGCAGATCATCAACCCCGCGATGATCGCGACCTTCGTGTTCGGCATCCTGCTGGTGCTGACGCCGGGCGTGATCGACTGGCATTGGGGCTGGTGGCACGTGAAGCTCACCGCGGTCCTGCTGATGACGGGCTTCCACGGCGCGATGTCGCGCTGGCGGCGGGACTTCCTGGAAGACCGGAATCGGCGGCCGCAGCGCTTCTACCGGATCGCGAACGAGGTTCCAACGGTGCTGCTGTTCATCATCGTGATCATGGTGATCGTACGACCATTCTGACCGAACCCCTTGACTTGCGTGGCGGTTCTCGCCAACTCACCGTTGACGGACGCGGCGGGCACGCCTAGCTTTCCGCCGCTCCCTTGATACCCAAGCGGTGACGACGCGCCGCTTCAATTCCTCACTCCGACGGCACAGGCCGGCCATCGCAGGATGGACCGCGCGTTCCGCGAGGTACCTCGCCTGTCGTCCGTCCTTCCCGACGATCCTGTTCGAGGCATCCGGATGCATCTCGCCGAACTCAAGGCAAAGTCCCCCGCGGATCTGCTCAGCTTTGCCGAATCATTGCAGATCGAAAACGCATCGTCCCTGCGCAAGCAGGACATCATGTTCGCCATCCTCAAGAACCTGGCCGAGAACGATCAGGCGATCCATGGGGAAGGCACGCTCGAGATCCTGCCGGACGGCTTCGGCTTTCTTCGCAGCCCGGAGGCCAACTACCTTCCCGGCCCCGACGACATCTATGTCAGCCCGAGCCAGGTGCGGCGCTTCGGACTGCGGACCGGGGACACGGTCGAGGGGCAGATCCGTGCGCCGAAGGACGGGGAGCGGTATTTCGCGCTTCTCAAGGTCGACACGGTCAATTTCGAGCCGCCCGACGCGGTGCGTCACCGGATCAACTTCGACAATCTGACCCCGCTCTATCCCGACGAGCGGCTCAAGATGGAGATGGAGAACTTCCAATCCGTCGCGAAGGGGCCGCAGAAGGACTACACGCCGCGGGTGATCGACCTGATCGCACCGATCGGCAAGGGCCAGCGTGCGCTGATCGTCGCGCCGCCGCGCACCGGCAAGACGGTGATGCTGCAGAACATCGCCACCGCGATTTCCGCCAACCATCCGGAAGTCTTCCTGATCGTGCTGCTGATCGACGAGCGGCCCGAGGAAGTCACCGACATGGCGCGCAGCGTGAAGGGCGAGGTGATCGCCTCCACCTTCGACGAGCCGGCGACGCGGCATGTGCAGGTCACCGAGATGGTGCTGGAGAAGGCCAAGCGCCTGGTCGAGCACAAGCGTGACGTGGTGATCCTGCTGGACAGCATCACGCGCCTCGCCCGCGCCTACAACACCGTCGTGCCGTCGTCCGGTAAGGTGCTGACCGGTGGTGTGGACGCCAATGCGCTGCAGCGGCCGAAGCGCTTCTTCGGGGCCGCGCGCAACATCGAGGAAGGCGGCTCGCTTACCATCATCGCGACCGCGCTGATCGACACCGGCAGCCGCATGGACGAGGTGATCTTCGAGGAGTTCAAGGGCACCGGCAATTCGGAGCTGATCCTCGACCGCAAGCTGTCCGACAAGCGCAGCTTCCCGGCGATCGACATCACCAAGTCGGGCACCCGCAAGGAAGAGCTGCTGGTCGAGAAGTCGACGCTGTCGAAGATGTGGGTCCTGCGCCGCATCCTGAACCCGATGGGCACGGTGGATGCGATGGAGTTCCTGTTGGACAAGCTGAAGTACAGCAAGACCAACAACGACTTCTTCGACGCGATGAACACCTGACGACATGTCGCGGCCGGGCTCGTCCCGGCCCAGTGTCAGCGCCGGGTCCGTCCCGAGCCCCACCGAGTGTCATGGCCGGGCTTGTCCCGGCATCCACGTCTTGCCGGCCCGATCAGCGCGTCGGGACCGCGACACGGCAAGTGTGCCGCGAATGGCCGGGGAGCCCGGCCATGCCGCCCGCGGGGCGAGCGACCGCCCACCTCAGTCCCGGTCCACGATAGGGACGCGATCGTCCTACCGCCCCGACAGCTCCGCCTGGATCTCCGCCACCAGGGCCGGATTGGCGCGGCGGATCTGCGCCGCCCGCAGCGTGGCCCCGAGGTCCCGCGGACGGTCCTTCTCCCATGCCTCCAGGAACAGCAGATCGGCCGCGGCCCGCGCATCCGGCGTGGCGCTCAAGGCGCGGCGGACGGCAGCGGTCATCGGAAGCGGCATCGGCAGCGGCGGGGTCGGGTCGGCGAAGCGGTGCATGGGTGGATCCTGTCCGATCGTGCGCAAGTCGCCTCGCGCGGCACCCACGTAGTCATAGCTGCGCCCGTCCGCCAGCATGACGCAGTGACAAGCCGGTGAAATCACCGGGTCGAGGGAATGACCGCCCCCGCACGTTGCCGTGGAGGGGCGGTCCAAGTCTCAGTAACGGTAGAGGTCGTGCTTGAACGGGCCTTGCGCGCCGACGCCGATGTACTCTGCCTGCTTGGGTGACAACTTGGTAAGCTGCGCCCCCACCTTCGCCAAGTGAAGCGCCGCCACCTTCTCGTCGAGGTGCTTGGGCAGCGTGTAGACCTGCCGCTCGTAGGAGCCGGGCTTGGCGTGGAACAGCTCGATCTGCGCCAGCACCTGGTTGCTGAAGCTCGCGCTCATGACGAAGGACGGGTGGCCCGTCGCATTGCCCAGGTTCACCAGCCGGCCTTCGGACAGCACGATCAGCCGCTTGCCGTCCGGGAAGACGACCTCGTCCACCTGCGGCTTCACGTTCTCCCACGTGTAGTTGCGCAGCGACTCGATCTGGATCTCGGAGTCGAAGTGGCCGATGTTGCAGACGATCGCGCGGTGCTTCATCGCGCGCATATGGTCGGCGGTGATCACGTCGACATTGCCGGTCGCGGTGACGAAGATGTCGCCGATCGGGGCCGCATCGTCCATCGTGACGACCTGGTAGCCCTCCATCGCCGCCTGCAACGCGCAGATCGGGTCGATCTCGGTCACCATCACGCGGCAGCCCGCGTTGCGCAGCGAGGCGGCAGATCCCTTGCCGACGTCACCGAAGCCGGCGACCACGGCAACCTTGCCGGCCATCATCACGTCGGTCCCGCGGCGGATGCCATCCACCAGCGACTCGCGGCAGCCATACAGGTTGTCGAACTTCGACTTGGTGACGCTGTCGTTGATGTTGATCGCCGGGGTCAGCAGCTTGCCCTCGCGCGCCATGTCGCGCAGCCGGTGCACGCCGGTCGTCGTCTCCTCGGTGATGCCGCGCACGTCGGCCAGCATCTCCGGATACTTCTGGTGCATGAGCTGGGTGAGGTCGCCGCCGTCATCCAGGATCATGTTCGGCGTCCAGCCGTCCGGCCCGCGCACCGTCTGCTCGATGCACCACCAGAACTCGTCCTCGCTCATGCCCTTCCAGGCGAAGACGGGGACGCCCGCGGCGGCGACACCGGCCGCGGCGTGGTCCTGGGTGGAGAAGATGTTGCACGACGACCAGCGGACCGAGGCGCCCAGCGCCTGCAGGGTCTCGATCAGGACCGCGGTCTGGATCGTCATGTGGATGCAGCCCGCGATGCGCGCGCCTTTCAACGGCTGGGACGCGCCGTACTCGGCGCGGATCGCCATCAGGCCGGGCATCTCGTCCTCGGCCATGGAAATCTCCTTCCGACCCCACTCGGCGAGCGAGATGTCCTTCACCTTGTAGTCCGGGGTGGATGCCATGTCCGTGCTCCTGCTGAAGATGCCGCGGGCTATATAAAGGTATCTGCATGTTTGCAATGCCCCGGTGCGAGACCCCCGCCGTCGAACCACGCGCATCTGATCACGGCGACGACAACCGCCGCCGCACCGCCCCCGTTCAGACTCCGCATGCGGAGGAGCACCATGGATCGACCGCTCGAAATCGCGTTCCACAACCTTGATGCCTCGCCCACGGTCGAGGCCGAGATTCGCCGCCGTGTGGACAAGCTCGACCGCCGCTTCGGCGGCCTCGTCGCCTGCCGCGTGGCCGTGGAGGCGCAGCACCGCCAGCACCGCACCGGGAACGTGTTCGAGGTCCACGTGACCCTCTCCGTTCCCGGCCAGGACCTCGCCGTGTCGCGCCAGCCGCAGAAGGCGAAGGAGCGCTACGCCAATCCCGACATCCACACCTCGATCCGCGACGCGTTCGACGCGGCGGAGCGCCAGCTCGAGAGCTACAAGGGCAAGCTGCGTGAGGACACCAGCAGCCCCAGCGCCGGCGCGGTCACGGGCCAGGTCACGCTGATCGAGCCCGGCACCGACCACGGCTTCCTGCTGACCAATACCGGCACGCAGCTCTACTTCCACCGCGACAGCGTGACCAACGGCGCGTTCGAGACCCTCAAGCCCGGCGATCCCGTCCACTACGTGGAGGAAGCGTCCGATTCCGGCCCGGTCGCCACGAAGGTGCGGCTCGCGGGCGGGGCGGGCGGCTGACATGGCACAGCAGGTCGAAGTCGACGACAGCGCGGTTGCGGGCGTCGTCATCCCCGAGGAGTCGACGCACGAGCTCCTTTCCGACGTCGCGTATCGCCGTCTGGCGCTGGTCAACATCGTCTTCGTCGGGCAGCGGCTGACTGGCGCGCGCAACTGGGTGCTGGTCGATGCCGGCCTGCGCGGCACGGCCGGCGTCATCGGCCGGGTCGCCGCCACGCGGTTCGGCGACGAGGGCCCGCCGGCGGCGATCCTGCTGACGCACGGACATTTCGACCATGTGGGCGCGCTGCACACGCTGGCGGAGCGCTGGGACGTGCCGATCTACGCCCACCCGCTCGAACACCCCTACCTCACTGGCCAGGACTCCTACCCGCCGCCCGATCCGTCGGTCGGCGGCGGCATCATGGCGTCGATGGCGTCGCTGTATCCGCGCGGACCGGTGGACGTGAACCGCTGGCTGCGCCCGCTGCCCGCGGATGGCAGCGTGCCGCAGCTGGATGGCTGGCGCTGGATCCACACGCCCGGCCACGCACCCGGCCACGTCTCTTTCTGGCGGGAGGCGGACCGCACGCTGCTGGCGGGCGATGCCTTCGTCACCACCGCCCAGGAATCCGCCTACGCGGTGATGACGCAGGCGCCGGAACTGCACGGGCCGCCGATGTACTACACGCCCGACTGGATCGCCGCGCGCCAATCAGTGCGCACCCTCGCCGCGCTCGAGCCGGAAATGGTGGTCACCGGCCATGGCCCGGCCATGCACGGCCCCGCCATGCGGGAGGCGCTGCACCGGCTGGCCGACGGGTTCGACGAGATCGCCGTACCGAAACACGGACACTACGTGCCGCACGACGACGCCGGCTGAGCGCCGATGTTCTACCTGTTCGCGGTCGCCGCCGGGCTGTGCAACGCCGTGCAGTCCGCGAGCAACGCCGCGCTCATGCGAGGCCTGAAGAACCCGTTCCTGGTCGTGTTCGTCAGCCTGTTCGTCAGTTCGGTGGTCAGCGTCGCCGCCGGTGTGGTGCTGCGCCAGATCGGCACGGCCCAGGCCGCACCCGGGGACGTGCCGTGGTGGGCCTGGTTCGGCGGCCTGTTCGGCGCCATCCTGCTGCTGACGCAGCCCATCGTCGTGCCGCGGCTGGGCATCGGGCCCTATATCGGCCTGCTGGTCACCGCCTCCGTCATCGGCTCCGTCCTCATCGACAATTTCGGCGCGCTCGGCGTCCCGCAACACGTCGCCACCCTGCCCCGGATCGCCGGGGCCGCCCTGATGATCGTGGGCGTGGTGCTGGTGGCGGTGTTCTGAGCGGTTGTCGCCGGATCAGAGCAGCGAACGCGCGTAGTCCAGCACCTTGCTGCAGACCTGCCGCGCGATCTGCTCCTTGATCCCGCCGCCGGACAGGTCGAGGCTCTGCCCGCCGCTCTGCAGCACGCCCTGCGTGCCCGCCTGATATTGCGGCGTCTGCGGCCCCTGCCCCGTCCCGCTCAGCTTGCGCATCAGCGAGGTCTGCACCGTCTCGGCCGACTGGCCGCCGACATAGTCGCTCTTGACGCAGTACTGCAGCAGGCCGCCGATGTTGCCGGGGCTCGCGCTGCTCACCGACGGGGTGTCGCCGCCACCCAGCGCGCCCTTGAGCTGGTCCATCCATTGAGCCTGTGCCGAACCGGCAAAGACCAGCGTACCGGCGCAGACGAAGAACAGCGTTCGGGCGTGGCGACGCATCGGCGATCTCCTTTCCAGTGATGAGAGGAAGACGCGCGAGACGCGCCGCCGTTCCCCCGCGACCCGCTCCGGCGATGGCCCATCCGGTGCCATCCGATCCGGTGTCACCCGATCGGGCGTCATCCGGCCCTTCATCATCGGGTCGGGCGTCGGCGTCCGGCATCACCGCGCGGACGCCACGCAGCCTCGTCCGATCAGTCGCCGGTCAGATGGGCGACCCGGGGTGCGACCTCCTCGGCGATCAGCCGCAGCGAGGTCTCCCACGCGCCGGGGTTCTCGCTGTAGTCGAAGCCGAACACGAGCATCGAGCCGAACCCGCCCACGTCGCGATACACGCGCTCGAGCTTCTCCGCGACCGTCGCGGGCGATCCGACCAGCCAGTTGTGCCGCGCGCAGTATTCCGGCGTGACGTCGGAATCCGGCACCGATGGGTCGTGCTTGAGGTATTCCAGGAAGCCGAAGTTCCCCAGCAGCGGGAGGAAGTACTCGCGCATCATGCGGCCCATCATCCCGCCAACCGACAGCCGCCACGCCTCCTCGTCCGTCTCGGCGACGAACACCTCCCGCACCAGCCGCCAGTCGGACCGCTTCGGCGTGCGTCCGGTCCGCTGCGCCCCCTGCACCACCGCGTCCCAGTGCGTGGAGACGTAGCCGGGGTTGAGATTCAGGCTGAGCGGCAGGAACCCGTGCTCGCCCGCCATCTTCAGCGTGTCGGAGTTCTTCGACAGGCCCGCGACCCCGATCGGCGGATGCGGCTGCTGCAGCGGCTTGATGTGCGGCTTCAGGAAGCCGTACATCATCTCCGGCTTCTCGACGTTCCAGTATTTCCCCTTGTAGGAGAAGGACGGCTCGTCGCTCCACATCCGCAGGATGATGTCCAGCGCCTCCCGCGTCATCTCGCGGTTCACGCCCGACATGCCGTCCACCTGGAACATCGCCCAGTCGCTCGGCAGGCCGGAGGCGGCGACGCCGAACATCAGCCGTCCTTCGGACAGATGGTCCAGCATCGCGACGCGGTTCGCGAGTTCCGCCGGGTGATGGTACGGCAGCAGGAATCCGCCCGGCCCGATGCGCAGTCGTTTCGTCTGCAACAACGCCTGCGCGACCAGCAGGTCGGGCGCGGGGTGCGGCTCCCACGGGGCGGTGTGGTGCTCGCCGATCCAGGCTTCCGCGAAGCCCAGCGCATCCAGCCAGCGCAGCACCTGCAGGTCCCAGTCGTGGCCCGCCTTCAGCCCGCGCTCCGGCGGATGCGACGGCATGGCGAAATACCCGAACTGCATGGGCGTCCTCCGAACCGTTGGTGATTGCCGGACAGGCTACACCCGTCCTCGCCCGGGTTTCCATCACCCCGTACTGCCATCGCCGAATGCGACCTCGACACGCCCCTGGCCGGCGGGCACCCTCGCGCCACACGGAAGGAATGCGACGATGGACATCGCCGAACGGCTCGACACCTGGCAGGCCAGTTGCACCGATCCTGCGCACGATCCGTTCGAGGGCATGCAGGCCGCCGGTCTGTTCGAACCGCTCGACAGCTATCTCGCGATCGCCTTCGTGAAGGCTGCGCTCACGGAACGCACCGGCCTGGTCGGCGTCGGCAGTGCCTGGGCCGGACGGCAGGTGATCGGCCGCGCCTTCCTCGATCGCTACGCCACGCCGGCGCAGCTTGAGCGCTGGCGCGGCCGCGCCGCCTCGGTCGCGATCTCCGAACCGAAGGTGGGCGCGCATCCCAAGCTTCTGCGCACCCGCGCCACCGAGACCCCGACCGGCTGGCACATCCAGGGGGAGAAGGCCTGGGTCAGCAACGGCCCCAGCGCCGAGGTGATCATCGTGCTCGCGATCACCGCGGAGGACGCCGGCGGCCGCAAGGAGTACAGCGCCTTCCTCGTCCCCCGCGACACGCCCGGCCTCGCCATGGGCGAGATGCCGGAATTCCACGCGCTCCGCCCATCGCGGCATTGCACCCTGACGCTCGACTGCCACGTGCCGGCGGACGCGCTCCTCGGAGAGCGCGGGACCGCGTACGACCGGATGGCCCTGCCGTTCCGCGATCTCGAGGACGCCGTCGGCACTTTCGGCCTCCTTGGCGCCTTCCGCCATCTGCTCGGCCGCTTCGGCCGCGTGCAGTCGCGTGAGGAAGCGGCGGTGCTGTCCCTGGGCGCGCTCGTCGGCCTCACCGCGGTGTTCGCCGCCGGGGCCGAGGCCGTGGTGACCGCGCTCGACCAGGATGCGCTGTCCCGCGAAGGCGCGACGCTGATCGGGCTGCGCGTGCTTGCCGCCGACATGCTGGCGCGTGCGCGGGCGCACCAGGCGGCGCATGTCGCGGCGGCGGAGCCGGCGATCGACGGACTTCTCTCGGATCTCGAGGCCACGTTCGGCGTTGCGCGCGGGCCGCGCGCCGCGCGACAGCTCCGGCTCGGGACGACGCTGTTGTCGGAGGCCTGACCGCGGCTTGCGCCGCTCAGGGCTTCGCCTTCTGCGCCCCGCTCAGCGCGAACTGGGCCAGTGCCGAACCCAGGCAGGTGTTGAGCACCTGGATCGCCTTTTCGCGGTCGGGCTTGCGCACCCGCTCGAGATCCAGCCGGCCCTCGTTTGCCCAGCTTCGTGTCAGCTCGTAGCGGCGGAACAGCACGGCGCCGGGCATCGCGTCGATGTGCTGCATGACCGCTTCGTACATGTCCAGATCCGCGTTCGCGCGCAGGAAGCGGCTGAACTGCGCATCCACCAGGATGAGGTCGCCGCCTGCGGCCCGCACGAGGCGCAGGCCTTCCTGCAGTGTTTCCTGCAACTGGTCGGGGCGGAGCGCATGCACCGCCTCCACCGTCCCGGTCTGCCAGATCACCAGCGGGAACTTCCCGCCGGGCAGGGTCTGGCGGAGGAGGCCGAGCATCGTTTCGGCGGTCATGCCGCGCCCACCCTGGACGGTCAGGTCGAAGCGGACGTTCGGGCGCCGTTCCTGCAAGGCTTCCAGCATCCGATGCGGGAAGGAGGCGCCGACCGACCCGTTCACCTCGCCGACCGTGCTGCCCGATCCGATCGAGAGGATGCGGACCGCGCCACGGTCGAGGGCGGCCCGCAGATGCGGCAGGGCTTCCGGCGATTGCAGGAAGTCCGGCGAGGCCTCACACGCCTGGTCGGCGGGGGCCATGTGCTGGGCCCGCGCCGGAAGCGGGGCGATCAGGCAGCACGCGAGAAGGGTTGCGAGAAGAAGGCGCATTCATCGCCTCCCGTATCAGTCTGCGTGACGAGCGACAAGACGTGCACGACGCCTCATCGCAGGGGCGATGCCTCACCGGCGGATGCACCGCCTGGGCGCGCATGCGTGGGGCATGCCGGAGGGCGTGGCGTTCGGCTCGGAACCCGCCCTCAGAACCCGATGGACGCGACGAACGACCCGGCATGGGAGGTGAGGGTGCCCGAGAACTCGCCGTCATATTGCAGCCGGAAGGCGAGCTGCCGGGTGGTGTAGAGCTGCACGCCCACCGCGACCCGTCCCGCGACCGGGTCGATCGGCAGCGTGGTCGTGAACCCGCTCGCCCCCGCCGGCGCGCTCGCCAGCCGCGCCGTCTGCGACCAGCCGTTGGTGCTCTGCAGGCTCATCCCCGCCGCCGCATACGGGCGCAGCAGCAGGTCGGGACCCAGCACCACCCGCCCGCCCAGCTCCAGCATCGGCGTGGCCACCGCCACCGTCTGCGAGGCCCCGCTCACCGACAGGTTTAGCGCGCCCGCCCCGCTCTCGGCGTAGCTGCCGGTGCTCACATGCACCACGCTCAGGTTCAGGTTCGGGCGGAGATACAGCGTCTCGGTCCCGACCGTGTAGGCGGCCCGCAGCAACACGCCGACGTTCGACGTGTCCGGGCTGCCCTTGGCGATGCCCGTGTAGCCGGGCAGGCCGATGTACCGCTCCGTGTTGAACTGCCCGGCGCCGCCGAAGGCCGAGGCGGCGAACAGCCAGGGGCCGGTCTGGTACTTGGCGGTCAGCGCGCCGTAGCCGGCCTGGCCGTTGCCCTTGGTCAGCCCGTCGCTGCTGGACAGCCAGCTCTCCTCGTAGGCGAGGGAGCCGCCGATCAGGAAGCCGGGCGCGACCTCCTTCTGGCCGCCGATCTGCCAGGTCATGCCGTCCAGCGTGTAGGTGCCGATGCCGTTGCCGCTGGTCTGGCTGGTGGTGCGGCCGGTCGCGCGCATCCAGCCGCAGGAGCCCTCAACCAGCATGGCGGAGGTGCCCTGGAAGCCGGGGCAGCTCAGCGTGGCGTTGGCGAAGCTGCCGGCATTGGCCAGCGCGCGGGCGCCGGGGGCGAAGGCGGCGTTGGGGGAGAGCTGCTGGAGCTGGGCGGCGTAGGCCGAGGGGCTGGCGTCGGCGGTGTTGCCCAGCAGGGCGAACAGGCCGCCCAGCGCCGGGGTGCCGCCGGCCTCCCAGGCGGATTGCAGGTGGTTGGCGACCGCTTCGCGGGCGGCGGAGAGCGGCAGGCCGGCCGGGGTGAAGTCGGCGGAGGTGGCGAAGAGCAGCACCTGGTTGCCGCTCTGGCTCGTGCCGTAGCCGAACAGGGTGGACCGGCCGCCGGCCGGCAGGCCGGAGAGCGTGCCCTGCACGGTCATCACCGGCAGGGGGATGTTGGGCAGCACGGTGGTGATCGCGGGCAGGATCGTGCCGGCCAGGCTCGCGTTGCCGGTGACGGTCAGAACGTCCGCGCGCCCGCCCACGAAATCGGCGTTCGGCCGGTAGCGGCCGGTGCCCGTCTGGGTGAAGGATCCGTTCAGGGTGACCGGCGCATAGCCATTGCTGGCGAGCGGTGCGACGAGTCCCGCATTGAGCACCGCCGCGTCCGAACTGCCGGCGGGTTGCCACGTGCCGCCCGATCCGTTGGTCAGCGTGCCCGTGCCGCCATCGGTCGAGAGCAGCACGCTGCCGGTGATCAGGCCGCCGTTCTGCACGTTGGTGATGCCGTAGCCCTTGGCCTGGATGGCGACGCCCGAGAGCGCGCTGACCGACCCGCCGCTTCCGACGGTGATGCCGTTGGTCCGGTCATCGGTCCACACCGCGATCCCGACGCCCTGCAGGCCGGACCCGCCCTGCACCGCCCCGTTCACCGTGATCTGCACGCCCGTCCCGGTTCCCGGCGTGCCGCTCGACGTCTGGCCGACGCTCTCGGCGAAGATCGCCACCGCGTTCTCCCCGGTCGCGCTCACCGTCCCGGCCTGGGCGATGCTGATCGCGCCGCCCGACCCGGAGGAGCCCGGAGCCCCGGTCGTGCCGACCAGGAGCGAGGCGCCGTCGGTGCTGGGGCGCACGCCCCCGCCGGCCCCGACGCTCTGCGCGAAGATGCCGAACGCCGATCCGCCGGTCGTGAGGATGGTCGCAGTGCCCGTGCTCACGGTGACGTCGCCGCCATTGCCGTAGGTGACGAGGCCGGAGCCATCCTGCGACCCGGCGACGTACATCTGCGCGGCGCCGATGCCGTAGCCGCCGACACCGCCGCCGCCTCCGACGGATTGGGCGAAGATCCCGTAGCTGCCCGCTCCGCTGGTGCTGATGCTGCTGCCGTTCTGCAGCGTGATGGACACGGCGCCGCCATCCGAATACCCGAGGGACCCGCCGCCGACATGGGACGTGCCGATCTTGCCGGGGCTCTGGAAGGCGAGGCCGCCACCCCCGCCGACGCTCTGGGCGAAGATGCCGTAGGCGTTGGCGCCGGTGGTCGCGATCGTCACCAGGGGCGGCGCGCCGGGGCTGGTGCCGACCGCGCCCCCGTTCCCGAGGTTCGCGGCGCCCCCGACGTCGAAGGTGATCGAGGGGGTCCAGATCTGCTGCAGGATGGCCGCGCTGGGGGTGTAGCCCTGGCCCGCGGTGCCGCCGCCGCCGCCGATCGATTGCAGCAGGATCGCGTGCGCGCCATCGCCCGCGGTCGAGATCCTGGTGGCGCTGGTGCCGATCTGCGACAGGGTCACCGCCCCGCCCGAACCGCTGCCCGACGTCGACGTGCCGGAGCCGCTGGCGCCCAGGGAGATCATGCCGCCGGCGTTGTCCTCGGCCGATCCGACGTCGCCGCCGCCGCCCCCCACGCTCTGCGCCATCAGGCCGAACGCGCCGAACCCGGCGGTGCTGATGCTGGAGCCGCCGGTCCCGACGCTCACGGCCCCGCCATCGCCGCCGCTGCCGCCCGATCCGCCCATCGCGACGTTGAAGTTGACGTTGGCGATGTTGCCGAGGCCCTGCGAGCCGCCCGCGATGGCCGCGCCCCCGGTACCGCCGCCGCCGCCGACCGACTGCGCGACCACGCCCTTGGCGTAGTCCCCGGCCGTCGAGATCGTGGAGCCGTCGAGGGAGACGGCCACCGCGCCGCCCGTGCCGCCCGCCCCGCCGCTGGCGCCGAAGGAGAGGTTGACGTTGACCGTCGGAAACAGCGAGCGGACCGCGTTGAGCGTGCCCCCCGCCGTGAAGCCGCCCTTCTTGATCTCGCCGGCCAACGCGGTGAGGTAGGTGGCGATCTCGTTGGCGAACTTCTTCACCGACTTCCCCTCGGAGAGGATGGTCGGATTGTCGGAGGAGCCGCTCGAGCCGGCCGATCCGGCGAGCCCGCCGCCGCCGCCCACGCTGAGGGCCAGCACGCCGGTCGCTGCCTCCGATTGCGTGGTGACGGTGGTGCCCTGCAGGGAGACGGTGACCGCACCGCCATCGCCGCCGGTTCCGCCCTTGGTGCCGGCCTTGATGGTGAGCGAGGAGGCGGCGCCGGTCGCGCCCGTGCCGGGCACCTGCCCGCCGCCTACTTTCGCGACGGTGCTGAGCGACGGCAGGCCCAACTGGTAGGACCCGCCGGTGGAGGCGCCGCCGCCGCCGCCGATGCTGGTCGCGAGGATGCCGATCGCGGTGTCGCCCGCGGTGCTCACCTGCGTGCCGTTGAAGGCGTAGACGCTGACCGGTCCGCCCTGCCCGCCACCGCCGCCCTGGGCGCCGACCCCCACCGACAATTGCAACGCGGTGGCGGCCGCGGTGCCGTTCTGCGTCGAGCCGGAGCCGAGACCGGCATTGCCGCCGCCGCCGCCCACCGAGAACGCGGCGACGCCGAACGCGTCATCCCCCAGGGTCTGGATGGAGACCGGAGTCGGGCCGTAGAACTGCTGTCCGGCGATGCCGCCCAGCGTGACCATGACGGCCTCGCCGTTCCCCGCGACCCCGCCCTCGCCGCCGAGCGCGACGGCGATGTCGAGGTTGTAGTTGGAGCGGCCCATGGCCTCGGTGACGATCTTGAACCCGTAGGCGCTGGAGGTCGCGGAGGAGTCGCCGCCGGCGCCCCCACCTCCGCCGATCGATCCGGCGAGGATCGCGTGCGCGCCGTTGCCGTAGGTCAGCACCTGCGCGGCCTCGGGCAGGTCGACCTGCACCGCGTTCCCGGTGCTGGGGCCGCCATTGCCGCCGCTGCCGCCGGTGCCGCCGACGCCGTAGCTGCCGGACAGGCCGAACGAGCTGTCGGTCTCGGGGATCGGCATGTCGAGCACATAGGTCTTGGCCAGCGCGCTGCCCGCGATCCCGCCGCCGCCGCCCACGCTCAGCGCGACGATGCCGTAGGAGTCGACGGGCAGGGCGGCCAACGCCGTGGCGTTCGGTTGCAGCACCGGATTCACCGCGTCGAGCACGCCGAGGCCGGTGGTGATGGCGGTGCTGCCGATCGAGACCGTGACCGCCCCGCCGGCGCCGCCATTGCCGCCGCTCCCGCCTACCGCGGCGCTGGCGCCAAACCCGACGCCGTATGATGTCGCGTAGCCGGCCCCGCCCGACCCGCCGCCGCCGCCGACGGAGAGGGCGACGAGCCCGGCCGCGTTGGAACTGGTGGTCTGGATGCTGGCGGTCTGGCCGATGGAGGTCGAGACGTCGACCGACCCGCCCGCGCCCCCGCCGCCGCCGGTGCCGCCCACCGCGATGCTGGCGATGCCGGAGCTCGAGCTCGCATTCCCGGCCACGCCCCCGCCGCCGCCGGCCGACAGCGCGACGATGCCGTGCGAGAGGTCGCCCTGCGTCGAGACGGTGCCCGCGCCGGAGATCGTCACCGATCCGGCCGCCGCCGCCGTTCCGCCGCTGCCGCCCAGCGCATACGCGCCGGTGGCATCGGACCCGGCGCCGCCGCCGCCCGCGATGGACATCGCCAGGATGCCGATCGCCTGCTGTCCCGTGGTGCCGATCTGGCCGGTGGCGTTCGACACCGTGGTCGAGGCCGCGGCGCCGGAATTGCCGCCGCCGCTGCCGCCCGCCGTGCCGCCGCCGGCGCTTCCCGCGGCGCCGCCGGACCCGGAGAGGCTTTCCGCCAGGATCCCCTGCGAGGCCTGCCCGGTGGTGGAGAGCACGCCCGCATTGGTCACGCTGACCGCGCCGGCCGCACCGCCCGCGCCGCCCAGGCCGGCGGACGCCGAGAGCGCCTCGGCGCTGCCGCCATTGCCGCCATTGCCACCCTGGCTGTAGCCGATGATCGCCGCGGACCCGGTGCCTGCGGTGGCGATCGTGGCGCCGCTCGCGACGGTGACCGTGACCGTCCCCGCATCGCCCGCGTCGCCGCCCTTCCCGGCATTGGCGCCGAACGGCACGCCGGCATAGCCGCCCGACCCGCCACTGCCGCCGACCGATTGCGCCAGGATGCCCGGCGAATACGAGCCGGCCGTGGAGATGCTGCTCTGGCCGAAGCTGATGGAGACGGCGGCCGCGGACCCGCCGTTGCCGCCGCTGCCGGAATAGCCGGCCGCCGCATTCTCGAAGAGGCCGCCCGCCCCGCCCTGGCCGCCGGCGGAGATGGCCGAGACGGCAGGCGCCACGCCGCCCAGGGAGGTGAAGGTCACGCCGGCGCCGACCGTCACCGTGGCGGTGGAGGCCGATCCGCCGGCGCCTCCATTGCCGCCGGCCCCCTCGGCGCTGAACTGCTGGTAGTTCGTCCCGGCGCCGCCCGCGCCACCGACGGACGCGGCCACGGCGAGCGGTGCGAACCAGCCCGAACTCTGGATCACGGTGGGCAGCGATTGGTGCACGATCTGCAGCGAGGCCGATCCGGCGCCGCCGCCCGCACCACCGTTGCTGTAGTCCTGCTGCGCGCCGCCCGACCCACCCGCGCCGCCGGTCGATTCGACCAGCAGCGCCGCCGCCAGCGCGTTCCAGGTGTTCGCCTGCGCGGTCGGGACCAGCACCGCGACGGTGCTGTCCTGCACGTAGAGTGACGCGTTGCCGCCGCTGCCTCCGGTGCCGCCGGTGGCGCGGTCGAACCCGGTGCCGCCGCTGCCCCCGCGGGAGGACGCCACCACCGCCGCGCCGGCCAGCGGCTGCAGCGGCAGGAACACGCCGGTGCCGATCGGCGGGGTCGGGAAACTCGCCTGGCCGAAGCTGGTCGCGTCGTTCAGGTTCAGCGTCACGAGGCTGTTAGCCTGGGTGAGCGACACCGTGCTGGCGTTGCCCCCGGCGCCTCCGTTCGACTGGCTGGTGCCGGAGGCTGCGCCGCTCCCCGCCTCGGACGACGCGATGATGCCGATCGCGCCGAGATTCGCGGCGGGAGGGCTGGTCCAGTTCCAGGTCAGCGAGACGGCGCCCTCGTTGTCGAGCGACACCGTGCCGGCCGCGCCGCCGGGTTGCGCCGATCCGCCGGCCGGGGAGACGCCGGCGCCGCCGTTGCCACCGGCGGAGATGGCCGCGACCAGCCGCGTGCCGCCGCCGTAGCTCGCGCCGCCCGTGGTGATGCTGATGGCGGCCTGGTTCGTCGCGGTGACCGCGCCGCCCGCGCCTGCCGCCCCGCCCACGCCGCCATCATAGTCGGGGTTATCGGTCGGCTTGGCGTTGTTATAGGCGCTGCCGCCATTGCCGCCGACGCTGCCGACCTCGAACCACTGGTCGGGGGTGCCGGTGAAGGTGGCGGTGATCGAGGTCTGGTTGGTGTAGACGGCCGTGCCCCCGGAGGTCGCGTTCGATCCGCTGTCTCCCTTGCTCGTCCCGCTCGTGCCGTTGGTGCCGTTCACGAAGTAGGTCTGCGACTGCGCGAGCGCGGGTGCGCCCGCGACCCCGGTGAGCATCGTCGCGGCGAGCAGCTCGATGCCGGCTCGCAGGGCGGGCTTCGGTCGGGGCGTGCCCTGGGTCGGCTGTGCCCTGGCCGGACGTGCAGGTGATCGCAGACGGTCCGTCATCCGGCGCTCCATCAGGGTGGGGAATCCGGCATCATGGCTCAAATCCGCAACTTCGATACAAAGTTGGATTGGTTCGGGCAAACTCCGTCCGACGAACCGGGCAGATTTGCCGTTCAAACGGGCGAGGACAGGGGGTGGTCGCGGGCGATGTTCCGGCGGGCGGGGGATGCCGTGACGGTCCGCCTTCCTGCGGAGCGCGTGCGGTTCGCCTGCCGGGCCGGTTTTGTCCCGGTTCCTCGGGTTCGTGCCGTTCGGGACGTCGTGGATGGCCGCTCTTCGGCGGCCATGACACGATGGGGCGCCTCGGACGCGGGCCCTGGACCGCCGCCTCTGCCTGACCGACGCTGCCCGACCCGCCTGATCCGAAGTTCTCAGACCCGAGGCCGCCAGATCCGATGTCAGCAGATCTCACTTCGTCAGAGCCGATGCCCTCGGACCCGCTCTGGACGCTCTCCGCCACCCGGCTGTCGGCGCTGTTCCGCGCGGGCGCGGTCACGCCGGAGGCGGCGCTCGAGGCGGTGCTTGCGCGCATGGAGGCGGTGAACCCGACGCTCAACGCGGTCGTCACCCCGAACCTGGCCGAGGCGCGGGCCGCCGCGGCGGCCGCAACCGCGCGCTGGGCTGCCGGCGAGCCGCTCAGCCCGCTCGACGGCGTGCCATTCACCGTGAAGGACAACATCCCTGCCGCCGGTCTTCCAACGCGCTGGGGGAGTTCGGCGTGGCCGGCCGACCCGGCCCGGGTGGACGAGCTGCCCGTCGCGCGGCTGCGCGCCGCCGGGGCGGTGGTGATCGGCAAGACCAACGTCCCGGAGTTCACCTCCCAGGGCTACACGTCGAACGCCGTGTTCGGCACGACGGGCAATCCGTGGGAGCCGCGGTTGACGCCCGGCGGCTCCTCGGGGGGCGCGGTGGCGGCGGTGGCGGCCGGCATCGGCCCGTTCGCGATCGGCACCGACGGGGGTGGCTCGATCCGCCGTCCCGCCTCCCATACCGGGCTGTTCGGGCTGAAGCCGACCCGCGGGCGGGTCGCGCGGTGTGACGGGCTGCCGGCGATCCTGCTGGATTTCGAGGTGATCGGGCCGATCGCGCGGACCGTCGCGGACCTCATCGCCGTCATGCGGGTGATCGCGGTCCCGCATCCGCGCGATCCGCTGGGGGCGGGGCTGCCGGCGTTCGACGTGCCGGCGCCTGCGCCATGCCGTGTGCTCTACCTGCCGCGCTTCGGCAGCCATCCGGTCGATCCCGACATCGCCACGAGCACGGATGCGGTGGCGGCGGCGCTCGCGCGGGCCGGGCATGCGGTGACCCGCGCGGCGGCGCCGTTCGATCCGGACGCGGTGGCGCGAATCCAGGCGACGGTGAGCCAGTCGGGCCTCGCGTGGCTGGCGGAGGCGTTGGGCGTGCGTCCGGTCTCGGGGTCGCTGCGCGAGATGCAGGAGGCGGGCGCGCGCCTGCCGGCGGCGGCGCTGTTCGGTGCGCTGGATGCGGCGCACGAGCTGCGCCGCACGCTGTCGGAGGTGTTCGACCGGTTCGACCTGATCCTGACGCCGGCCGCGGCCGCGCTGCCGTGGCCGGCGGCGGAGTCCCATCCCGTTGAGATTGGCGGTCAGGCGGTGGGGCCGCGCGGCCATGCGGTGTTCACCGCCTTCGCCAACATCGCGGGCCTGCCGGGGATCACGCTGCCCGGCCCGCACGCGGCCAACGGGCTGCCGATCGGCGCACAATTGCTGGGACCGGTGGGCGCGGATGGCGTGTTGCTGGCGGTCGCGGCGGCGCTGGAGGCGCGGGGCGACGCCGTGGTGCGCTGGCCGCCGCTCGACCCGCCCTGAGCGCGGGCAGCGAATATCCGTGGCGCGCGCGATCCGGACGGCGCCGGCGCGGCTTTAGCGGCAGAACCCCTCGATGATGTCGGCGTGCAGCGCGGCGATCTCGCGCTGCACGTAGTCGAGGAAGGGGGAGAGCTTGCCGTTCACCATGTCGGCCACGTTGCGGTGGGTCATGGTGGCGTTCAGCTCGTCCAGCCGTTCGAGCGACGCGCGCGTGCCGCGGAGCTGGTAGCGGGTGCGCAGCTGCGTCAGGTGCCACTCGATCTGCATGAGGTTGAGCCCGACGGAGCGCGGGAAGGCGCCGTTTGCGAGGAGGAACCCCGCCACCTCGACCGCGTGGTAGCCGTTCGGATGCTCGCGACGGTAGGCGTGGTAGCCGGCGGCGGCGCGCAGCAGCGCGTTCCACTGGCCGGCATCGATTTCCACGTCGCCCGCGGCGGCCTGTGGGGCCAGCGCGTGGAAGCGCGTGTCCAGCAGCCGCGTGGTCTGGTCGGCGCGCTCCAGGTAGCGGCCGATCATGTAGAAGTGCCAGGCCTGGTCCCGGTAGAACGTGCCTTCGGTGATGCCGGTATGGGCCTGGGTGCCTTCCTTCAGCATGCCGCAGGTCGCGGTGAAATGGTCGGGCAGCAGGTCGGCCGCGGTCAGCGCGCGGATGCGGCTCGAGAACACGTTGATCTGCAGCCACATCTCGGTCGAGATCAGGGCCCGCAGCGTGCGCGCGTTCTCCCGCGCCGACTGGATCGCCGCCTGCACCGAGGTCGGGTTGTCGCGATCCAGCACGTAGAAGGCGGCGACCGAGGCGAGGTTGGCTTCCGTGTGCTTGGCGTAGAATGCCTCGAGGTCGCCATTGATGCGCAGGATGGTCAGCCAGTTGCGCGTATCGTCGGCATCGCGGGCGAAGGTGTTGGTGACGTCGAGCAGCCGCGCGAGGTTCTCGATCCGCTCCATGTAGCGGGCGAGCCACAGCGTGCCCTCGGCGTGCCGTGCGATCAGGTGCGCGATGCGGGGCGCTTCCAGGGTCGCGCTCATGCCAGCACCCAGGTGTCCTTGGTGCCGCCGCCCTGGGAGGAGTTCACCACCAGCGTTCCCTTGCGCAGCGCGACGCGGGAGAGGCCGCCGGGCAGCACCCAGGTTTCCTTGCCGGTGACGGCGAAGGGGCGGAGGTCGATGTGGCGCGGCTGCACGCCCTCATCGGTCAAGGTGGGGGAGACGGACAGTTTCACCGTGGGCTGGCTGATGTAGTTGGCCGGGTTGTGCTTCAGGCGCTCCCGGAACTCGGCGAGCTGCGCGCGGGTCGCGTGCGGCCCGATGATCAGCCCGTAGCCGCCGGACTCCGCGACCGGCTTGACCACCAGCTTCTCGAGGTTGTCGAGCGTGTAGGTGAGCGCTTCGGCCTCGGCGCAGATATGCGTCTCCACGTTCGGGATGATCGGTTCCTCGCTCAGATAGTATCGGATGATACGAGGCATGTAGGCGTAGACCGCCTTGTCGTCGGCGACGCCGGTGCCGACCGCGTTGGCGATCGCGACGGAGCCGCGGCGCCAGGCCTCCATCAGCCCGCGCACGCCCAGCATGCTGTCGGGGTTGAACACGTCGGGGTCGAGGAAGTCGTCGCCGATGCGGCGATAGATCGTGTGCACCGGGGCGAGCCCGGCGGTGGTGCGCATCCAGACCTGGCCGTCCTCCACCAGCAGGTCGCGACCCTCGACCAGCGGCACGCCCATCTCGCGGGCGAGGAACACGTGCTCGAAATAGGCGGAGTTGAAGATGCCCGGCGACAGCACGACCACCTGTGGATCGAGCACCGATTGCGGCGCGATCTCCGCCATCGCGTGGTGCAGGCGCAGCCCGTACTCGTCGACCCCGCGCACCGACAGGCCGGTCATCAGGTCCGACAGCACGCGCAGCGTCATGTGCCGGTTCTCGACCACGTAGGCGACGCCGGAGGGCGTGCGGGCATTGTCCTCCAGCACCATGAAGCGGCCGGTCTCGTCGCGCACGATGTCGGTGCCGCAGACATGGACGTAGGTGCCGAAGGGCACGCCGAAGCCGATCATCTGGTGGCAGTAGCCGGCATTCCCCAGCACGAGCTCGCGCGGGATGATGCCGTCCTTCAGCACCTTCTGCTCGTGGTAGATGTCGTGCAGGAACATGTTCAGCGCGCGCACGCGCTGGATCACCCCGGTTTCGATCTGGCGCCATTCGGGCGGGGTCAGCACGCGGGGGATCAGGTCGAAGGGCAGGATGCGGTCGATCGCCGTCGCATCGGAATACACGGTGAAGGTGATGCCGCGCTCGAGCAGGTCGCGTTCGGCGTCGGCCGCGCGCCGGCGCAGGCTTTCGATCGGCATGGCGGCGAGGCGGGAGAGCAGCAGCGACAACGCGGGATGGGTCGGCTGGCCGGGGCGCAGCATCTCGCAGAACAGCCCGGCCGCGTCGTAGCCCTGCAGGACCCCGTGTGGCGGCGCGCCGGTGGATGGTCCGGCGGATTGGGATTGGACGAGCGTCTGGGCCAGGCTCTGCGACTGCATCTGCGACCCAGAGAATTCGGGCATCCGCGGCTCCATGGTGCGTCGCACCAGATTAGGCATAAGCCGTTGCGCCTGGGAATAGCGCCCATGCGTCCAGCGCGGGTCAAACCGGGATCCCGTACTCCGCAAGTTCCGGGCGCATCGCCTCGATCACGAAGTCCACGAAAGCCTCGGGCGCGTCCAGGTAGAACTCCCGATCCGAATAGGCGCCGACCGTCGCGGCGATGCCCCGGTCCTGCAACCATCGCGCGAGCCCCATCAGCGCCGCTTCCGGGGTGTCGCTCAGGAAGGAGACCTGGGAGCGCAACTTGTCGGCATCCCGCGCGGCGGTGTCGCTGCGGCTGAACTGCAGGTCGACATTGGCGCCGGGCTGCCGCAGCCAGACGGCGCGTTCGGTCCGGCGCAGCAGGACGAAGTTGAGCTCCTCGCGGAACAGCGCGACCACGGTCTCGAAATGCGCGGCGGCCAGCCGGTTGGCGACATGGTTCAGGCGCATCTTGGCTCCTCTTGGCCCACGACTTGCTTCACGATCCCGGATGGGCTGCTCCGACCGGAGGCTCGAGGCATTGTCACACAGGAGACGCGCGGTGAAACGACATTCCACGCCGACCCCTCGCTCGATCGACGCCGCGGCATGAGGCGTCGACACTTCCTGGCCGCGGCGTCGGCCAGCCTCGCCCTGCCCTCGGTGGTGCGCGCCGCGAGCGCGACCACGCTGCGCTTCATCCCGCAGATCGACCTCGCCTTCCTGGATCCGCACTGGACCACGGCCAACGTCACGCGGGGCCATGGCTACATGGTCTTCGACACGCTGTATGGGCAGGATGCGACCTTCACGCCGCAGCCGCAGATGGTCGCGGGCCATGTCGTCGACGCCGATGGCAAGGTCTGGACGCTGACCCTGCGGGAGGGGCTGGTCTGGCACGACGGCACCAAGGTGCTGGCGCGCGACTGCGTCGCCTCGATCAAGCGCTGGGCGAAGCGCGATGCGTTCGGCGGCGCGCTGATGGCCGCGACCGACGAGCTCTCGGCGCCCGACGACAAAACGATCCGCTTCCGGCTGAACAAGCCCTTCCCGCTGCTGCCGGCGGCGCTGAGCAAGCCGACCACGCCGTCGCCGGTGATGATGCCGGAGCGGCTGGCGAACACCGATCCGTTCAAGCAGATCACCGAGATGGTGGGCAGCGGCCCCTTCCGGTTCCTCGCCGAGGAGCGGGTGCCGGGGGCGCGCAACGTCTACGCGAAGTTCGACAAATACGTACCGCGTGGCGACGGGCCGCTGGCTTGGACCTCGGGTCCGAAGGTCGCCTACTACGAGCGGGTCGAGTGGACCACGATGCCGGATGCCGGCACCAAGGTCGCGGCGCTGCAGGCGGGCGAGCAGGACTGGTGGGAGAACCCGACCGCCGACCTGCTGCCGCTGCTGGCGCGGGACCGCGCGATCACGGTCGCCCAGAACAACCCGACCGGCGCCACCAACATGGTGCGGCCCAACCACCTGCAGCCGCCGTTCGACAATCCGGCGGTGCGGCAGGCGATGTTCTCGGTGATCGACCAGGGCGCGATGATGGAGGCGATCGTCGGCAGCGACCCGGCGATGTACCACGTCCCGCACGGCGTGTTCTGCCCCAACACGGCGATGGCGACCGAAGCCGGGCTGGATCCGCTGCGCGGGCCGCGCGACTACGCGAAGGCGAAGGAGATGCTGAAGCGCGCGGGGTATGCGGGCGAGAAGGTCGTGCTGCTGGTCGCCACCGACTACACGCAGTTCAAGGCGATCTGCGACGTGCTGGCCGACAGCATGGGCCGCGCCGGCATGAACGTCGACTACGTCGCGACCGACTGGGGCACCATGCTGCAGCGGCGCAACAACCGCGGGCCGGTCGACCAGGGCGGCTGGAACCTGTTCGCGACCGGGTGGGAGGGCGTGGATCAGATGAACCCGTCGAACCACTACGCCATCCGGGGCAATGGCGACGACAAGGCCTCCTGGCCCGGCTGGTGCGTCAGCCCGAAGCTGGAAGCCCTGCGCAACGCCTGGTTCGACGCGCCCACGCTCGCGGCCCAGAAGGAGGTCTGCGAGCAGATGCAGCTGCAATGCATGGTGGACGTGCCCAGCATCCCGGTCGGGCAATACGTGCAGAAGACGGCCTACCGGAAGAACGTGACGGGGGTCCTGCAGGGATTTGCCACGTTCTGGAACGTTCGGCCCGCGTGACCTTCGCGACGGGCCGTCCGGCCTGATCCGGCCGGCGGGCGAGCGGCGGCGGCCCCGGTCGGGGTCCCCGACCGCGGCGCCCGTCCGCGGCGCCGGTCGGCAGCGCCGGTCGGCAGCGCTGCTCCGGGACCGGGCCGGCCCCGTCAGAACTTGATGGAGGTGCGCAGGCCGAGGACGACGGCGTTGCCCAGGGTGGAGGTCGGCTCCACCGGGTTCGGGATGTCGCCGCCCGGCCGGATCACGTACTGGAAGTCCGGCTGCACCACGACACGAGCCAGGGCGTGACCGCGGCCTGGTAGGTCAGCTCGAGCACCATCTCGGAACTGCGGATCGGCTGCGACACGCCGGTGAAGGCGATCGTGTCCCTGTCGAGCGAGCGCAGGCTGTGGCTGAGATTGGCCCAGGCGATGGCGATGCCCGCCACGTCGTCGTCCCGGCCGGCGAAGGTCCCCTTCCAGGTCAGGCCGGCATCGACATAGACGTAGACGGGGTTGCGGTCCTGCTGCGGCGCGGTGGCGACGCGCAGGAAGCCCGCCAGCCCGCCATCCGCGGTGCCGGGGGTGCGCCAGAGCTGGTGGTCCACCGAGGCGTAGAGGCCGAAATTGCGGGCATGGCTGGCCGGGACCCCGCTGCTCGCCGGATTGGCGAGCGACAGGCCGGTGTCGTCCATGTGCAGGTCGTCGAAGTGGAGCGAGTTGTACCACGCGCCGACCTTGAAGTTGCCGCCGAGACCGGGCTCGTCCTTGCCGGGCATCGTCGTGTAGGTCGCCTCGAGGATCGCGAACACGCCGTCCAGCGGGAACTCGGTGCCGCCCCAGTCGCCGTTCGTGCCCAGCGGATTCCCGTTGAACACGGCGCCCTGGACGCTGAAGGCCGGCGTCGGCGCGACGCGGACGCGCACGCCGGGGGTGGAGAACGGATAGGCGGGGCCGCCGCCCGGAAGGTCGATGCCGTAGATGCCCGGCCAGCCGAAGGTGGAGTTGATGAAGATGCCCGCGACGTCGCTGCTGAGGAATTCCTCGTCAGCGGCGAACTGGCCGATGCGGACGTTGATGAGGTCGTCCAGCAGGCTCTGCTCGATGTAGAGGTCGCCCAGCCGCGTGCTGCCCGGCGCCTCGATGTTGCTGACGGTGAGCAGGTTGCCGATGTTGTCGGCGCTCAGGCCGCGGCCATGGATCTGATAGAACCCCGCGACGATCTTGGCGCCGGGCCATTGCACGAGCTTCTGCAGGTCGAGGGTCATCTGGACCTGCGTCTTGCCGTCGAAGACCGCGCCGCGGCGGAGCCCGCCGGAGACGTTGCCCAGCACCTCGTCGGTCTCGTTGATGTCGAAGGAGATGCCATGCTCCTCGAGCGTGGTCCGCAGCCCGCCCCAGTCGCCGCTCAACGTGTCCTGCGTCCAAAAGGATTTCTCCTGGGCCGGCTCTTCCGCATGCAGGCTGGGCGTCAGGCCGAGGAGCGGCAGCAGGGGGAGGGTGGAGAGGAGCAGGCGGCGCACCGGTGGTCTCCGACGTGATGTTATAACATATCCATTCAGCCATGCTTCCGGCGCGCGGTGCAAGCTGTCTGCGGTCTGCCGGCGGGCAGCAAGGGAGGCGCGGCAAGTGCCAGGCCACAGGTGAAAATGCGAGTAGTTCGCGATTAGCGGAGCCGGATCGACGTGTCAATCATCTGGTTCCGATAGCTGACGCGTGTCAGCTGGCGGGTGGCGGGTGGCGGGCGGCGAGCGCGGGTCGGCAAGCGGCAAGCGAGCGGGCGGAGCGCGGTAGCACGCTTGTGCGCACCCTTGATGTTGCGAGTGAGTTGCATTACCAAACCGCCCGGCGACACCGCCGTCGCCGCACGCCGCTCGGCCACTCCGCCGGCCGACCCAACCACGAGGACCCTCGGGCCATGCCGTCGACGCTCTCCCGCCGGCCGATTGCCGGGTTGCTGCCCGCGCTCGCCGCCGCCTTCCTGATCCCCGGTCCGGCGGGCGCCGCCGTGACGGGCACGCCCCCCGCCGCCGCGGAGGCCGGCCGGTCCGCGCCGCTGCGGGTGGCCGCGGCCACCCCGCCCTCCGCCTACGACCTCGTGGAGCCGATCGCCGCGTACAAGCGCTATGTCGCGGCCGAGGTCGACGCGCTGCTGGCCGCGACACGGACGTTCACCGCCGCGGTCAAGGCGGGCAACCTTGCGGAGGCGCAGAAGCTCTATGCCCCGACCCGCCAGCATTACGAGCGGATCGAGCCGGTGGCGGAGCTGTTCAGCGATCTCGACAGCGCGATCGACGCGCGCGCGGACGATTTCGAGAAGAAGGAGGAAGACCCGACCTGGACCGGCTTCCACAAGCTGGAGAAGGCGCTGTTCGCCGACCGGACGACCAGGGGCATGGCGCCGGTCGCCGACAAGCTGCTGGCGGACGTGCAGGAGCTGCACACGCGCATCGGCAGCCTGCCGATCCCGCCCAAGGCCATGGTCGGCGGCGCGGCGGACCTGATCGAGGAGGTCGCGGCGACGAAGATCAGCGGCGAGGAGGACCGCTACAGCCACACGGACCTGTGGGACTTCCAGGCCAATGTCGACGGCGCGCAGAAGATCTTCGAGCTGCTCCGCCCGCTGGTGGTGACGCGGGACAAGCCGCTCGCCACCCGGATCGACGGCAACTTCGCCAAGGTCGACAAGCTGCTCGCGAAATACCGGGTCGGGGATGGTTTCAAGAGTTACGACAAGCTCACCGACGCCGACCGCAACGCCATGAAGGGTGCGATCACCGCGCTGGCGGAAGACCTCTCCCGGCTCCGCGGCACGCTCGGCGTCGACTGAGGGCGGGCACGCCGGCACGCGGTGCCGCGCGGACGGGCGGGCCGTGTGCGCCGAGGCGTCGCACGGCCGACGGGGACGGGCGGTCCATCGGGGCCGCCCGTCGCCGGCTCAGCTCTTGACCAGCGGGCAGCCGCCTTCGTTCAGCGGACGGAACGCCTCGTCCATCGGCGTGGTGGCGATGACCTTGGCCACGTCCCAGGACTGCTTGCTCTCGGACGGCTTCTTCGCCTCCAGCAGGTACACGGGATGCAGCGCGCGCCCGTCCTCCCGGATCTTCCCGGGGCCGAAGCAGTCGTCGTCCGTCGGCATCGCCTTCATGCGGGCGACGGTGGCGCGGCCGTCCTTCTTCGCCTCGGCCACACCCATGTCGGCGACGGTCTTCAGGTAGTGCAGCGTCGCCGCGTAGTCGCCCGCCTGGGTCATGTTCGGCCACACGCCGTTCGGCGTCTTGGTGCGCACGCGGTCGTTCCACGCGCGGGTGCGGTCGTTCAGGTCCCAGTAGTAGGACTCGCTCCAGCGCAGCCCCTGCGCGACGTCGAGCCCGAGGGCGCGCACGCCGCGCACCTGGATCAGCAGCGCGGCGAGCTTCATCGTCTTGGTGATGCCGAACTCGTGCGCCTGCTTGATGCAGTTCTCGGTGTCGGCGCCCGCCATCGCGAGCCCCAGCACCTTCGCGCCCGAGGCCTGCGCGCGGATCAGATGGGTGGAGAAGTCGGTCGTCTCGGGGAAGGGATAGGCGACGCTGCCCATCACCTTGCCGCCCATCTTGGTGATGATCCCCGACGTGTCGCGCTGCAGCGTCTGGCCGAACACGTAGTCGGCGGTGATGAAGAACCAGGTGTCCCCGCCTTCCTTCACCGTCGCGCCGCCGGTCGACCGGCCCAGCATGTAGGTGTCGTAGGTCCAGTGGATCGTGTTCGGGCTGCATTGCGGGCCGGTGAGGTCCGAGGAGCCGGTGCCCGAGTTCAGGTAGACCTTGTTCTTCTCCCGGCAGACGGTGTTGACCGCGAGCCCGACCGAGGAGGTCGGCACGTCGACGATCGCGTCCACCCCGTCACGGTCGAACCACTGCCGCGCGATGGACACGCCGATATCCGGCTTGTTCTGGTGATCGGCGGACAGGACCTCGACGTTCCATCCCTTGCCGGAGACGCCGAAATCCTCGAGCGCCTGCTTCGCGCAGACGACGCCCGTGGGGCCGCCGTCGTCGCGATAGGGGCCGGACTGGTCGTTGAGCACGCCGATGCGGATGGTCTGGGCCTGGGCGCGGGCGAAGCGCGGCGCGGCGAGCGCCGCGGCGGACGCACCCAGCAGGGTGCGGCGGGGCAGGTTCATGGAGCGTTCCTCGTGTCGGGGCCGCCTTGGTGCGGCTGCCGGCCAGCGTAGAGGCCGCCGCGCCCCCTGTCATGGTGCGCGGCTCATGGTGCGCGGCCGCGGCGGATCTACTCCGCCTGCCCCTGCGTCCGGCGGAAAGCCGCCGCGGGATAGACGCCCAGCACGCGCACCTCGGTCGAGAAGAACGACAGCTCCTCCAGCGCGCGGCGCAGCGCCGGCTGTTCGGGATGCCCGTCCACGTCGCACAGGAACTGCGTCGCGGTGAACTCCCCGTTCACCATGTAGCTCTCGAGCTTCGTCATGTTCACGCCGTTGGTCGCGAACCCGCCGAGTGCCTTGTACAGCGCCGCGGGCACGTTGCGGACGCGGAAGACGAAGGTGGTCATCAGGTCGGGCAGCCCGGCATCCGGCGTCGCCGGCTTCTTCGACATGACGTAGAAGCGCGTCGTGTTGTGCGCCGCGTCCTCGACGTTCGCGCGAAGGATCTCGAGCCCGTAGATCTCGGCGGCGAGGGAGGACGCGATCGCCGCCTCGGCCGGATCGCCCCATTGCGCGACCAGCTGCGCGCTGCCGGCGGTATCGGCCTCGACGACCGGGGTGAGGCCGAGGGTCCGCAGGATCTTGCGCACCTGGCCCAGGGCGACGGTGTGGGAGTGCGCGCGCTTCAACGCCTCGATCCGCGCGCCCTTCACGCCGAGAAGGCAATGCTCGACGCGCTGGAAGTGCTCCCCCACGACGAAGAGGCCGGAGCCGGGCAGCAGCGCGTGGATGTCGGGCACGCGGCCGGCGAGGCTGTTCTCGCAGGGCAGCATGGCGAGTTGCGCCGACCCGTCGCGCACCGCGTCCATCGCGGTCTCGAAGGATTCGCAGGGCAGGGTGCGCATCGCCGGATAGGCGGTGCGGCAGGCGAGGTCGGAATAGGCACCGAGCACGCCCTGGAAGGCGATGACGCCCACGCCTTGAGAGGCGGTGACTCCGGTGGTGGGGACGCCGGTCATTTTGGGGTCCTTTGCGGGGCGAGCGCGGCGCGGGCGCGGTCCAGATCGGCCGGCGTGTCGACGCCGAACGGCGCGTGCTCCACGCGGGCGCAGGCGATGCGCATGCCGGCCTCCAGCGCGCGGAGCTGTTCCAGGCTCTCCCGCCGTTCCAGCGGCGATTCCGGCAGGGAGACGAAGCGGGCGAGGGCGGTGCGGCGGAACGCGTAGATGCCGATATGGTGCCAGCGCGGCCCCTCGCCCCAGGGGATGGGCACGCGGGAGAAATACAGCGCGGGCGAGACGGCGCGGCCGCGGTCGAAGGCGCAGGCGGCCTTCACGACGGAGGGCAGCGCGGCTTCCTCCTCGCTCTCGATCGGCGCGACCAGCGTCGCGATGTCGAACCCCGGATCGGCGAGCGGGGCGAGCACGGTGCGCAGGAAGCCGGGCGGGATGGTGGGCAGGTCGCCCTGCAGGTTCACCACCACGTCGTGCCGGCCCTGCGGGTCGAGCGCGGCGAGCGCGGCGTGCACCCGGTCGGAGCCGCGCGGCAGGGAGGGATCGGTCAGCACGGCGGTGCCGCCCGCGGCTTCGACCGCGGCCACGATCTCGGGGTCGCCGCAAGCCACGGCGACGGGGCCGATGCCCGCTTCCCGCCCCCGATCGAGCACGTGGACGATCATCGGCTTGCCGTGGATATCGGCGAGCGGCTTGCCCGGCAGCCGCGATGCCGCCATGCGGGAGGGGATCAGGACGATGGGGTTCACGATAACCGCTTGTTTCGCCGGCCAGAGGACCGAGGGTGGGTTGATGGGGGAGGGTCGTTTCCCTATGGTGCGGCCAACTTAGGAACCTGCCGAACCCGGTGCAACGCCGTGGGTCGGTCCACGCCACCCACCAGTCGGACGCCGTCGCTGCGTCGAACGCCGAGGAAGCCACGCCGCATGGATAGCATGGAGGTCAACAAGGGGGTTGCCGCGATCCTGGTCGCCGGCATCGCCTTCTTCATCACGGGCACGATCGGCGACCAACTGGTGCGCAACCACCGGCCGGAGAAGACGGCCATCGAGATCAAGGGGGTCGAGGCCCCGGCGGGCGGCGGCGGTGCCCCCGCTCCGGCCGCGCTGCCCCCGATCGCGCCGCTGCTCGCCAAGGCTGATCCGGCCCAGGGCGAGGCGATCACCAAGAAGCTCTGCACCTCCTGCCACACGTTCAACGAGGGCGGTAAGGCCGGCGTCGGCCCGAACCTCTACAACGTGGTCGGCGCGAAGCACGGGCACATGGAGGGGTTCAACTACTCCAAGGCGCTGCAGAGCAAGGAAGGCCCGTGGAACTTCGCGGAGCTGAACGAGTGGCTGCACCAGCCCTCGAGCTACGCGCCCGGGACCCGCATGGCCTTCGCCGGCATCAAGAACGACCAGCAGCGCGCGGACGTGATCGACTACCTGCGCACCCTGTCGCCGAACCCGAAGCCCCTGCCGCCGGTCGAAGCCGCGGCACCGGCCGCCGCGCCCGCGGGTCAGGCTCCCGCCGGTCAGGCACCTGCCGCCGGCCAGAAGGCGGCGCCGGCTCCGGCCGCCCAGGCACCCGCCGCCCAAAGCCCGGCCGCCCAGACCCCGAACGCGCAGGCTCCGGCCGCCGTGCCGACCCCGGCCGCGCAGGGCACCGGCGCCACGGGCGGCAGCGAAGCCGTCTCCCCCACGACGCCCGCCGCCCAGCCGCCCAAGCAGTAAGGTCCGGGTGAGCGACGTCCGCGCAGACGAGGCGAGCGTCGACGCGCTGGTCGCGGCCGCCAACGCCGCGGCCGACGTCGCCGCGGCGGTGATCCGGCCGTTCTTCCGTCAGCCGCTGGCCGCCGACGTGAAGGGCGACCGCTCCCCGGTCACCATCGCCGATCGCACCGCCGAACAGGCGATGCGCGCGGTGCTGTCCGAACGCTTCCCCGACCACGGCATCATCGGCGAGGAGTTCGGCACCGACCGGCCGGAGGCGCGTTTCCGCTGGGTGCTCGATCCGATCGACGGCACGCGCGCCTTCATCACCGGCCGTCCCAGCTTCGGCACGCTGATCGCACTGCTGGACGGCGACCGCCCGATCCTCGGCGTGATCGACCAGCCGATCACCTATGAGCGCTGGATCGGCGCGCCCGGCCGCCGCACCGTGTTCCGCAGCATGATGAACGGCCGCGCCGGCTGCCGCCCCTGCCCTACCCTCGACGCGGCCGAACTCTCCTGCACCAGCCCCGAGATGCTGGAGGGCCACGAACCCGCCTGGCGTGCGCTGAAGGCGGCGGTGCGGCGCAACTACTGGGGCGGCGACTGCTACGCCCACGGGCTGGTCGCGATCGGCCAGATCGACATCGTCGCCGAGTGCGACATGAAGCTGTGGGACTGGGCCGCCCTGGTCCCGGTGATCGAGGGCGCCGGCGGCCGCGTCACCGACTGGCGCGGCCAGCCGCTGCGGGTCGGCAGCGACGGGTCCGTCCTTTCCGTGGGCGACCCCGCCCTGCTCGCCCCGGCGGTCGCATTGCTTAACCAACCGTCAGTTGCGTCGGGCTGACCCCAGCCTCACGCTGCGCGCCGTCACTGTCCCAGGGGGCCCGACCCGTGCGCCTGACCGCCTGCCTGACCCTGCTGCTCGCGCTCGCGCCATGCCTGGCGACGTCGCAGGCCCGCGCCGACGACGGGCCCGTCACCCGCAGCAACGCGATCGCCGTGCTCGACAAGCCGGCCTTGCCACCCGACTTCGCCCATTTCCCCTACGTCAACCCGGATGCGCCCAAGGGCGGGTCGGTGACGCTGGCGGTGATCGGCACGTTCGACAACTTCAACCCCTACATCCTGCGCGGCACCACGGCGTTCGGCCTGGCCGGGTCCTGGGTGATCCTGCCCGGCGGCAGCGGCTCCGGCGCCTCGGTCGGGCATGTGTGGGAGAGCCTGCTCACCGCCTCGGCCGACGAAGCGGCGACCGGCTATGGCCATCTGGCGCAAACGGTGGAGCTGCCGGCCGACCGGATGTGGGTGGCGTTCGAGATCCGGCCTGAAGCCAGGTTCTCCGACGGCACGCCCGTCACGGCCGAGGACGTGGCCTGGACCTACAAGACCCTGCTCACCCAGGGCCGCCCCAGCTTTCGCATCCAGTTCGCGGACGTGAAGGACGTGGTGGTGGAGGGGCCGCGCCGCGTCGTCTTCCACTTCAAGTCGAACGAGAACCGGGAGATGCCGCTCCTGGTCGGCAGCCTGCCGGTGCTGCCGGAGCACTTCTTCAAGGGCCGCGACTTCTCGCGTCCGCTGACCGATCCGCCGGTCGGCTCCGGCCCGTATCGCGTCTCGGCCTTCGAGTTCGGCCGCAGCGTCACCTATACGCGCCGGCCCGACTGGTGGGCGGCGAACCTGCCGACCGCGAAGGGGACGAACAACTTCGACACGGTGCGGATCGAGTACTACCGCGACTCGACCGTGGCGCTGGAGGCGTTCAAGGCCGGCCAGAGCGACATCCGCAGCGAGAACATCGCCAAGAACTGGGCCACCGCCTACGACTTCCCGGCGGTGCGCGACGGACGGGTGATTAAGGGCGAGTTCCCCCACAAGCTGCCCACGGGCCTGCAGGGCTACGCGATGAACACGCGCCGCCCGGTCTTCGCCGACCCGCTGGTGCGCCAGGCGATCGCGACCGTGTTCGACTTCGAGTGGACCAACAAGAACCTGTTCTATGGCGCCTACACCCGGACCAAGAGCTATTTCAGCAACAGCCCGCTGGCATCCTCGGGTGTGCCGGAAGGCGACGAGCTGAAGCTGCTGGAGCCGTTCCGCAAGGAGCTGCCGCCGGACCTGTTCACCAAGCCCTTCACGCTGCCGGTCACCGACGGGTCGGGCAACAACCGCGAGCAGCTTCGCCAGGCGCTGGACCTGCTGCGCCAGGCCGGCTGGACGGTGAAGGACCGCAAGCTGGTCGGGCCGCAGGGCCAGCCGCTGCGATTCACGATCCTGCTGGACGATCCGTCCTATGAGCGGGTCGCCCTGCCCTATGTGCAGAACCTGCAGAAGCTGGGCATGGAGGTGAACGTCCGCACGGTCGACATGGCGCAGTACCAGCACCTGACCGACGACTTCGACTTCGACATGATCATGATGATCTACCCCGAGGGCGACGTGCCGGGGAACGAGCTGCGCGACTACTGGAGCTGTGCGGCGGCCAAGGCGCAGGGCAGCAACAACGTCCCCGGCATCTGCGACCCGGCGGTGGACGCGCTGATCGAGAAGGTGATCACCGCGCCCGACCGCAAGACGCTGGAAACCGCGGCGCATGCGCTGGACCGGGTGCTGCTGTGGCGCTGGTACGTGGTGCCGAACTGGGACTCGCGCGTCTTCCGCGTCGCCTGGTGGGACCGCTTCGGCCGTCCGGACAAGCCGATCCGGGAGGGCGTGAACTTCGATACCTGGTGGGTCGACCCGGCGAAGGCGCCGGCCACGGACGCGGCGAAGCGGCAGTGAGGGTGGTGCCCGTCTCCCGCAGGTCCGCCCACCCCGTCATGGCCGGCCCCCGCGCCGGCCATCCCCACCCGCACCCTGTCGCGAGAGGCGCCCCGGCCCTTTCCGTCACGGCCGGCCGTCGAGCAGGGCATTCCCATCGGCACACTGCCGCGACGACCACACTCGCTTGGCGGAAGGGAGTCTCGAGGGATGGCCGGGTCGAGCCCGGCCATGACGATGGGACGGGAGCGACGGCCCTCCGCGTAGCGGCCTGCCCCGCGCCCTCCATCGAAGCCGACCGCGCCGAACCAGGCGACCACCCCGCATGACCGGCTACCTCCTTCGCCGACTCCTGCTGGTGATCCCGACCCTGTTCGGCATCATCGCCATCAACTTCGCCGTCATCCAGTTCGCGCCCGGCGGACCCGTGGAGCAGATGATCGCCGACCTCCGCGGCAAGGGCGCCATGTCCTCCCGCCTCGGGGGCGCCAGCTCCGATATCGGCAATGCCGGCGGCACCTATCGCGGGGCGAGCGGCCTCGATCCGCACATCATCGCCGACATCAAGAAGATGTTCGGCTTCGACAAGCCGCCACTCACCCGCTTCCTCGACATGGTCGGCGGCTATCTCCGCTTCGACTTCGGCCGCAGCTTCTTCCGCGACCAGAGCGTGGTGCAGCTCATGCTGCAGAAGATGCCCGTCTCCATCTCCCTCGGGCTCTGGTCCACCCTGCTGATCTACGGCATCTCCATCCCCCTCGGCATCGCCAAGGCGGTGCGCGACGGCAGCCGGTTCGACGTCGCCTCCTCCGCCGTCGTGCTGGTGGGCTACGCGATCCCCGGCTTCCTGTTCGCCATCATGCTGGTGGTGGTGTTCGCCGGCGGCAGCTTCCTCGACCTGTTCCCGCTGCGCGGCCTGACCTCGGAGGGTTCGTCGTCCTGGCCCTGGTGGGACCGCGCCCTCGATTACGCCTGGCACATGGTGCTGCCCATCACGGCCGTGGTCGCCGGCGGGTTCGCCAGCCTGACCATGCTGACCAAGAACTGCTTCCTCGAAGAAATCCGCAAGCAGTATACGGTCACCGCGCGCGCCAAGGGCGCCAGCGAGCGTCGGGTCCTCTACGGCCACATCTTCCGCAACGCCATGCTGCTGATCGTCGCCGGCTTCCCGCAGGCCTTCATCGGCGTGCTCTTCACCTCCGCCCTCCTGGTGGAGATCGTCTTCTCCCTCGACGGGCTCGGCCTGCTGGGCTTCCAGGCTGCGATCCAGCGCGACTACCCCGTCATGTTCGGCACCCTCTACATCTTCACGCTGCTCGGCCTGCTGATGCAGATCGTGGGCGACATGCTCTACACGGTGGTCGATCCCCGCATCGACTTCGAGGCGCGGGGATGACCAATGGTCGATTCCTCTGGACGAATACGCTGATGGAGAGCAAATCGATCGGCCGTGGGCCTGGTCATTCCGCGGCATGTCATGAAGCAGCTCTCCGCAATGCCGAGGGCGGACGCGACGCGGCTGCTCGATCGTCTGGAGGAGATCGCCCTCGCGCCGGAGGTGCAGCATCCCAACGTCCTGCCCCTTGTGGGCACGCCGGGCTCATTCCGGGTAAGGCAAGGCGATTGGCGGGCCGTGTTCAGCATCGAAGAGGGTGACGTCGTCGTGGAACGCGTCGCACATCGGCGGGAGGTTTATCGATGACCATGATTAGGATCGTCGCGGAGACCGAGGACACCGTCACGGTCAGTCGCAAGGACTTTTCCAAGCTGATCGAAGATCTGGAAACGGCGGAGGATGTCGCTGCCATCCGGACCCGTCGCGCGCACGAACGGGAGGTTGGGAATTCGGCCGCTCGCACCGATTATCTCACGGGCAGCGAAGCGCGGCGGCTGCTGGATGGGGAGAGCCCCCTCAAGATATGGCGGCAGAAACGCGGGCTGACGCAACGCGCCCTGGCGGAGGTCGCCCGTGTGGCACCCAGCTATATTGCGGATATCGAACGCGGGCGAAAGCCTGGCAGCGTCCTCGCCCTCGGCCGCCTGGCGCGCGCACTGCGCGTGGATATCCCCGATCTGGTGGACGAACACCGCCGGCAGCAGATGGCCTGACCTTCCCTTGCGACCCGACGTGAGTCGATCACACGCTATTTTGCGGGTCCAGCGTGCGATCCATCGCGCGTTCCACGCCGCATGACCCTGTCCCCGCTCACGCGACGACGGCTCGCCGTGTTCCGCGCCAACCGGCGCGGCTTCTGGTCGATGTGGATCTTCGCCGTCCTGTTCGTGCTCTCGCTGTTTGCGGAGTTCATCGCCAACGACCGCCCGCTGCTGATCCGCTACGATGGGCAGTTCCTGGTGCCAGTACTGCAGGACTATTCGGGCGACCGCTTCGGCCCCGACTTCCTGCCGTTCGAAGCCGACTACACCGACCCCGACCTGCAGGCCGCCATCCGTCAGCACGGCTGGATGATCTGGCCGCTGATCCCCTACAGCTACGGCACGATCGTCAAGAACCTGCCCTCCCCGGCGCCCTCACCACCCACTTGGCAGAATCCACTCGGCACCGACGACCAGGCCCGCGACGTGCTGGCCCGCGTGATCTACGGCTTCCGCCTCTCCGTGCTGTTCGGCTTCGCGCTGACCATCGTCTCCTCGGTGGTCGGCATCGCCGCCGGCGCCGTGCAGGGCTATTACGGCGGCCTGACCGACCTGCTGTTCCAGCGCTTCATCGAGATCTGGAGCGGGATGCCGCAGCTCTACCTGCTGATCATCCTGGGCAGCATCATCGCCCCCGGCTTCTGGGTGCTGCTGGTCTTCCTGCTGCTGTTCTCCTGGATGAACCTCACCGGCGTGGTGCGGGCCGAGTTCCTGCGTGGCCGCAACCTCGACTACGTCCGCGCCGCCCGCGCGCTGGGCGTGTCCGATGCGGGCCTGATGATCCGCCACATCCTGCCGAACGCGATGGTAGCCACGCTGACCTTCCTGCCCTTCACCCTGTCCGGATCGGTCACCATCCTGGCGAGCCTCGACTTCCTGGGCTTCGGCCTGCCGCCCGGCTCCCCCTCCCTCGGCGAGCTCGTCGCCCAGGGGAAATCCAACCTCACCGCCCCCTGGCTCGGCTTCACGGCGTTCTTCGTGCTGGGCGGGCTGCTCACGCTGCTGATCTTCGCGGGCGAAGCCGTGCGCGACGCCTTCGACCCGAGGCGCGCATGAGAAGGACCCCAACTCTCCCTCTCCCCTCGCGGGAGAGGGCCGGGGTGAGGGGGCGACCGGGGCAAACGCACCGCCGAACCTCAACCCCCCTCCATCGTCCCCCTCTCCCCTCGCGGGAGAGGGCCGGGGTGAGGGGGCGCCCGAAGCAGACCCACCGCCGAACGCCAACCCCCGCCACCCCCTCCCCCCAACCCCCTCCCGCAAGGGGAGGGGGGGAGAGTGCCCGCGTCGTCCGCTTCACTCACCGCCGACACGCGCCATGAGTCTCGTCGAGGTCGCCAACCTCTCCGTCGCATTCGGCGCCAAGCGCGTGGTCGACGACGTGTCCTTCACGCTCGACCGCGGCGAGACCCTCGCGCTGGTCGGCGAGTCGGGCTCCGGCAAGTCGCTGACCGCGCTCTCGCTGCTGCAGCTCCTGCCGCATGGCGCGGCGAACCCGACCGGCCGTGTCACCCTGGACGGCATCGCCACGATCGGCGCACCGGAACGCACCCTGCGCCAGGTCCGCGGCGCCACGGCGGGCATGGTGTTCCAGGAGCCGATGACCAGCCTCAACCCGCTGCACCGTATCGGGCGGCAGGTGGCCGAGGCGATCACCCTGCACCGCCCTCTTCCCCGCGCCGCATTGCGGGCCCGCGTGATCGAGGTCCTGTCCCAGGCCGGCTTCGCCGATGCGGAGCACCGGCTGGACGCCTTCCCGCACCAGCTATCGGGCGGGCAGCGCCAGCGCGTCATGATCGCGATGGCGCTCGCCAACGATCCCGCGCTGCTGATCGCGGACGAGCCGACCACCGCGCTCGACGTGACGATCCAGGCGCAGATCCTGGCGCTCCTCGCCACGCTGAAGGCGGAGCGCCAGCTCGCGCTCCTGCTGATCACCCATGACCTCGCGATCGTCCGCCGCTGGGCCGATCGGGTCTGCGTCATGAAAGACGGCCACATCGTGGAGGCCGGACCCGTCGCCGCCGTCTTCGCCGACCCTCAGCATCCCTACACGCGAATGCTGCTTGGGGCCGTGCCGAAAGGCGGCCCGGCGGCGCTGCCCGACACGGCGGCGCCGGTGCTGGAAGCCGATCATGTGCGCGTGCATTTCCCGATCCGCCGCGGCTTCCTCCGCCGCCAGGTGGGGGCCGTGCGGGCGGTGGATGACGTTTCTGTCTCCGTGCGCGCGGGGGAGACGGTGGGGCTGGTGGGGGAATCAGGGTCGGGCAAGACCACCTTCGCCCTGGCCGCGTTGCGGCTGGAGAAGGCGGACGGGCGCATCGTCTTCGCCGGCCGGGACCTGTCCGCGCTCGACCGGCGCGCGCTGCGCGGCCTGCGGTCCCGCATGCAGATCGTGTTCCAGGACCCGTATGGCAGCCTGTCGCCCCGCCTGCCGGTCGGCGACATCGTGGCCGAGGGGCTTCGCGTGCACGAGCCGGCCCTGTCCCGCGCGGATCGCGGCCGGCGGGTCGCAGCGTCGCTGGCCGAGGTGGGCCTGCCCGCGGAATTCGCCGACCGGTTCCCGCACGAGTTCTCGGGCGGCCAGCGGCAGCGCATCGCGATCGCACGGGCGCTGGTGCTGCAGCCGCGCCTCGTGGTGCTGGACGAGCCGACCAGCGCGCTCGACGTCTCCGTGCAGGCGCAGATTGTGGCGCTGCTGCGCGAGCTTCAGCAGCGCCACGGCTTCGCCTACCTGTTCATCAGCCACGACCTGAAGGTGGTGCGTGCGCTGGCACACCGGGTGGTGGTGCTGCGCGGCGGCAAGATCGTGGAACAGGGCGCGGCCGAGGACGTGTTCGCGCGCCCCGTCGAGCCCTACACGTGGGCGCTGATGGATGCCGCCTTCAACCTGGGTGCCTGACCCACCAGGCGAACGGCCAGGCCGAGTGCGAGGGCGGCGGGGACGGCGAGGCCGAGGAACGCCGCCGTCCAGCCGAACGCGTGGGCGAGCACGCCGCCCAGGGTCGCCGAGAGGGACGCACCGATCCCCTGCGCCGTCGCGACGGATCCGAGCGCCGTCTGCGTGCGGCCGGTGCCCCAGGTGAAGTCGGCGACCAGCAGCGGCACCGCGACCCCCAGCGTGCCGGCCCCGCAGCCGTCGAGGATCTGCACCGGGATCAGCCAGGCCGGATGCACCGCCAGCGCGGCCAGCACGCCGCGGATCGGCAGCACGGCGCAGGCGGCAACCAGCAGCCAGGCACGGTTCACGCGATCCGCCATGCGTCCCGCGAGCAGGGCGACCGGCACCATCGTGGCCTGTGCGACGATCACGCAGGCGGCCATCCAGCGCGTCGGGTCTCCCTGCCCGATCGCCGCCATGCGCTGGCCGAGCAGCGGGAGCATGGCGGCGTTGCCGAGGTGGAAGGCGGCGAGGGCGATGCCCAGGGCAATCAGCCGCCGGTCGGTGAGCACGCTGCGCAGGGAGTTCTCCGGCCCGGTCCGGCCCTCGGGTTCGGCCGTCGAGGCGGGTTCGCCAGCCTGTCGCCGAACGGCGGCCGATCCCCCCGGCATGAGCCAGAGCGCGGCGAGGGCGCCGACCGCCATCGTCCCCAGCACCCAGAACGCCGCCACGGCGCCGGTCACGAAGGTGGCGGCGACGACCATGAGGGCGGCACTCACGTTGCCGCCGTGGTTCCACGCCTCGTTGCGGCCCTGCCGCGCCGGGAACCGGTCCTTCCCCACCAGGGCGAGCGTGAGGGCGACCAGTCCCGGCCCCATGATGGCGCCGCCGATCGCGATCACCACCTGCGCGGCGAGGACTGCCTTGAAATCATGCGCGAACAGGAGCCCGACGGTGCCGGCGACCACCGCGATCGAGGCACCGGTCAGCACCAGCCGCGGCCGGCCGGACCAGTCGACCAGCGCGCCGGCGGGGCCGTTGCACAGCAGCCCGGCGATGCCTCCGATGGTCATCACCAGGCCGATGCGTGCCGGATCCCAGTGCGCCTCCGCCAGCCAGGTGGCGAGGAACGGCCCCAGCCCGTCATGCACGTCCGCCAGGAAGAAGTTCAAGGCGGAGAGCCCGGCCGTGGCCGAAAGGTATGTTCCCGACATGCGCGTGATGTGCTGCTTCGTGAGGTGACGGCAAGGTCAAGGGATCTCACGTTCCCACTATGGAAGTGCTCCGCTACGTCCTGCCGCACATGGCCGCCGGCTGCCTTGCCGGGGCGATCGCTGCGGTCACGCTGGTGGCGGCGAATGTCGGGTCGCTCCGGGACCTCGGCATGCACACGGAGGGCGGCTGGATCGCCTGGGCGCTGCTGGTGTTCGGCTTCGTCGTGACCTTCGGGTCGGCCGCGATTGGCCGTGCCATCATCTGCCTGGGATCCGACGAGGACTGACCCGCGCGGTCCGCCATCCGTTGCGACCCACCGCTTGGGTCGCGGCGCGCGACGGCGGTGCGCATGGGTGGATCGGCGCCGGATGGACCAATCAGCCGGTCATCCATGTATTTTGCACGACGATCGTGGTGCATTCTGCAGGACGAGTTCCCAGCGTCCCGCCGTCAGCCTATAAGGTCCGATCATGCCATTCGACGTCAGGGACTTCGCCGACGCACCGCCCGGCGATCGCGCGTCCAGCCGCCAGAACCGGCGCCTGGTCGCCACGTGGCTGCTGGTGGTCGCCGGGATGATCCTGGTCATGATCGGGCTGGGCGGCGCCACGCGCCTGACCGGATCGGGCCTGTCCATCATGGAGTGGGCCCCGTTCCGCGGCACTCTCCCGCCCATGAGCGAGGCGGAGTGGCACCGCCTGTTCGCCCTCTACCAGAAGATCCCGCAATACGCGCTGGTCAACGAGGGCTTCGGACTTGCCGGCTTCAAGCAGATCTTCTGGCTGGAATGGACCCACAGGCTCTGGGGCCGCCTGATCGGGCTGGCCTTCCTGGTGCCGCTGGTCGTCTTCTGGGCCACCGGCCGGATCGAGCGCCGGCTCATTCCCCGGCTGGCGCTGCTCTTCGTCCTGGGCGGGCTGCAGGGCGCGGTCGGCTGGTTCATGGTCGCGTCCGGTTTCTTCCCTGATTCGACCTCGGTCTCCGCCTACCGGCTGGTGGTCCATCTCGTCCTGGCGCTCTCCCTCTACGCCGCCATCCTCTGGACGGCGTTCGGCCTCCTCGCCCCCCGTCCGGTGCTGAGCAGCGTGCCGCGCAGCCTCCGCCTGGGCGCCGGCCTCACCGTCGGGCTCGTGTCGCTGACCATCGTGGCCGGCGGGTTCGTGGCCGGCACGCATGCCGGGCTCGACTACAACACCTTCCCGCTGATGGACGGGCGGCTGGTGCCGGACGGCTACGCGCGGCTCACGCCCTTCCTGCGCAACCTCACCGAGAACATCGCCGCGGTGCAGTTCGACCACCGCCTGCTGGCGACGCTGACCGCCCTGGCCGCGCTCGGCACGCTCGCCGCCGGGTTCGGCGCGCGCGCCATGACCCCGCTCCGCCCGCGCCTCGCCGTCCTCGGCCTGGCCGTCGCGGCGCAATACGCGCTGGGCGTCGCCACGCTGATCCACGTCGTGCCGGTGGGGCTCGCCACCGCCCATCAGGTCGGGGCCACCCTGGTGCTGACGGCCGCCCTCGTCCTGCTGCACGGCACACGGAGCTTGCCCGCCAGATGACCCCGCCACGGGACCCGCCGAGATGAGCGACGCGGGTCTGCAGGCAGCCGCAACCGCCGTGCTGGATCAGCACCTGACCCTGCTGTCCTGCACCCAGGCACTGGCCGGCCGCCTCGAGTGCCCCCTCCCCAGCCCCGGGGACGGCGCCGCATCGCTGCTCCGCGCCGCAGCCGGCCTCGCGCCCCAGGATCGGGAGCGTGCCGCGGCCTGGCTCACGGAACTCCAGGCCGCCACCCCGGCGCACCTCCAGGTCGCCACCCCGCGGGGGGAGACGCTCACGCTGCGCGCCGACCCGCTCTCGCCGGCCGGCTGGCTGCTCACGCTGACCGCCGCCGTCCCCGCCGATGCCGGCGCGGCGCATCAGCGCGCCAGCATGCTGGGGGCCATCCTGGCCGCCTTGCCGCAGGCCGTCTGCATGTTCGACGCGGCCGACCGCGTGACCGTGGTCAATCCCGCCTGGGACGCCGTGATGGACGGCGTCGCCATCCGGATCGGAGAGTCACGGGCCGACCTCGTCCGCCGCATGGCACCGCTGGGGGAGCTGGGGGGCGGAGATCCCGACAAGATCGTCGCCCACGCGCTGGCGCTCGACCTCCGCCAGCCGCATCGCTTCGTGTTCCGGCGTCCGAACGGCAAGGTGGTGGAGCTGCACGGGCACCCTCTGCCCAGCGGCGGGCGGATCATCGTGATCGGCGACATCACCACGCTGACCCATGCCGAGGCCGCCGCCGAAGAGCGGGCCGCGCAGATCGACGTGATGCTGACCCACACCCGCCACGGCGTCCTGTACTGGGGCGCCGATCGGCGGCTGGTGGCGAGCAACCGCCTCGCCGCGGAGCTTCTCGGGCATCCGCCGGGCCTGCTCATCCCCGGCCGGCCGGAGGACGAGGTGCTGGATGCCATGATCGCGCGGGAGGAATGGGGGAGCGGAGAGGCGACCCGCGTGACCCTCGAAGCGCTGCGCCGCCGCGATCGGGCGATCCCGTACCGCCGGTTCCTCACCACCAAGGCCGGCCGCGTGCTGGATGCGCGGTCGGACCCGGTGCCGGGTGGCGGCTGGATCACCACCTTCAGCGACGTGACCGAGAACATGCGCACGCAGCAGGAGCTGCGCGCGGCACGCGATGCGGCCGAGGCGGCCAACCGCGCGAAGTCCCGCTTCCTCGCCACCATGAGCCACGAGCTGCGCACGCCGCTGAACGCGGTGATCGGCTTCTCCGACGCGCTGCTGCGGGAAGGCCGCGCCCCGGCGCCGGCCCGCGTCGCCGAATTCGCTCAGCAGATCAACGATGCCGGCCGGCAGTTGCTGACGCTGATCAACATCGTGCTGGACGTGGCGCGGATCGAGGCGGGCCGCTTCGACCTGACGGTGGAGCGCGTCGATCCCGCGGCGCTGGTGCACGACGCGGTGCGGCGAATCGCCTCGGCCGCCCAGGCTGCGGACATCACGGTAGAGATGGCGCTGGCGGACGACCTGCCGGTGCTGCGCGCCGACGAGCAGCGGCTGCAGCAGGTGATGACGCACCTGTTGTCGAACGCGGTGAAGTTCACCAATGCCGGAGGCACGATCACGGTCGGCGCGGAGACCGAGGCCGATGGCGGCCTGCTGATCACCGTGCGCGACACCGGCATCGGCATTCCGGAGGCCGAACTCGAGCACGTGTTCGAGCCGTTCACGCAGGTGGAGGACAGCCACGCGCGGCGGTTCCAGGGTGCGGGGATCGGCCTTTACGTCGCGCGCGCCCTCGTGCTGGGGCATGGCGGCTCGCTGGTGCTGAAGAGCCGGCCGAACGAGGGCACGACGGCGGAGCTGCGGCTGCCGCATACGCTGGCGGTGTGAGAGCACGGGCCGATCCGTGCTACGATGGGTCATGGCCCGACACCACGCCACGTTTTCTACGAGATCGGCCAAGAGGGCGGCAGAGATCTTCGTCGATCGGCTGCGGGACCGCTACGACGTCGAACGGGCGATCCTCTTCGGATCGCGCGCCCGCGGCGACCACCGGCCCGACAGCGACGTGGACCTCGCGATCGTCCTGCGCGGAGAGCGTCAGGACTTCATCGGCACCAAGCTCGACATGGCAGGTATCGCGTTCGACGTGATGCTCGAAACCGGGCTGCTGGTGCAGGCATTTCCGATCTGGGGCGACGATCTGGCGCACCCGGAGCGCTTCGCCAATCCGACTCTCATTCGGGCCATCGCGAGCGAGGGGATCGGTGTCGCATGACGAAGCAGATCATGGACAAGGCCGCGAAGGCGCTCGCCTCGGCGCGACTGCTGCTCGACGCGGAGGACGCGGACGGGGCTACGAACCGCGCCTATTACGCCATGTTCGACGCGGCCCTGGCGGCGCTGGCCTGGGCCACACGTCATGACGATCTTCCCGTGCCGAAGACACATGGCGGGATGATCTCGAGCTTCGGCCGGCTGCTCGTGCAGCCTGGCCACCTCTCGCCGGAGCTTGGACGCGCGCTCAACCGCGTCCACGAATTGCGGCTCACCGCAGACTACGTGGCGGAACCAGTGCCGCTCGAACGGGCTGCGTCGGCTGTGGACGAAGCCGCGCGCTTCCTGGCCGGGATCGGCGAGTTGCTCGCCACGCCTTGGCCGGGATCGAAGGGGCGGTGACACTGGAACACCCCGAGGGTCGGCGTTGAGCCGATCCGATCGTCGTCAGCGGTGATCGTTCAGACGCGACGAGGATGGGACAGCCGATACCGGCGCGGAATGCCCCATCCGGCAATCCTGTCACCCCAGCGCCTGCGCCGCCTTCAGCACGTCGCCCGCGTGTCCCGTGACGCTCACCTTGCGCCAGACCTTCGCGATCTTGCCGTCCTTGTCGACCAGGAAGGTGCTGCGCTCCATTCCCATGTATTTGCGGCCGTACATCGACTTCTCGACCCAGGTCCCATACTTCTCCGCCACCGCGTGCGATTCATCGGACGCCAGCGGAAACGCCAGGTTGTACTTCTCCGCGAACTTCTCGATCGGCTTGATCTTGTCCGGTGAGACCCCGATCACGTCCAAACCAAGCTTGCCGAGTTGCGGAAGGGCTTCCTGGAAGGCGCAGGCTTCCTTGGTGCAGCCGGGCGTGTCGGCCTTCGGGTAGAAATACAGCACGAACGGCTTGCCCCGCAGCGCCGCGCTGCTCGCCGTGCGCCCGCCGCTCGCCGGCAGCTCGAACTCCGGTGCCGCATCGCCTTCCTGCACGCTCATCCCGCGATCTCCCCGACCTGTCGCTCGAACACCGCGCGCACCTCGCGCGCCAGCGCCTCCAAGGTGGCCCGCAGCGCAGCGGTGTCAATCGCGTCGAGTCCAGCCCGCGCCGTCGCGCGCAGCAGGGCGCGGGCGCCGGCATCGGGGAGGGTCTCGCGCGCGTCGCGGCCGACGGTGATGCGCAGCATGCCCTGCACGGTCCGCCACACATGGTCGGCGCGGATCAGCAGCGCGGCGTCGTCCCGCGACAGCAGCCCCGCCCTGGCGAAGCGCGCGAGCGCGATGCGCGTCGTGGGATGGCACAGCTTCGGATGCGCCGCCGCGTGCATGAGCTGCAGCACCTGGCCGACGAACTCCACCTCCATCTGCCCGCCGGGGCGCAGCTTCACGTCCCACGGCCCGTCCGGCGGAAGGTCGCGCAGCAGGCGGGCGCGCATCGCGACCGCATCGGCGCGCACCTGGGCGGGATCGCCGGCGCTCGCGATGGCCGCGGCGATCGCGGCCTGCACCTTGCGCCGCAATGCGGGCGGGCCGGCGACGACGCGGGCGCGGGTCAGCGCCATGCGCTCCCATGTCCAGGCGCTCTCGGCATGGTAGCGGCGGAAGGCGCCCAGGGAGACGGCGACCGGGCCCTTGTTGCCGGACGGGCGCAGGCGCATGTCGACCGCGTAGAGCGCGCCTTCCGCACCGGGCGCGGTCAGCGCGGCGACATAGGCATGGGCGGCGCGGACGAACCATTGGCTGACCGGCATCGTGCGCGCGCCACGGCTCTCGGTCACGTCCTCCGGATGGTCGTAGATCAGCATCAGGTCGAGGTCGGAGCCCGCCATCATCTCCCGGCTGCCCGCCTTTCCCAGCGCCACCACGGCCATCCCGCCGCCGCGCACCTTGCCGAAGCGCGTGGCGAAATCGGCCAGCACCGGGGGCAGCAGGGCAGCGAGCGCCGCATCGGTCATCGCGCTGCGCCGCTCCCCCGCGGCGTCCGCGTCCAGGCGCCCGTCCAGGGTCGCGACCGAGAGGTAGAAATCCTCCTCCTTCACCGCGCGGCGGGTGATCTCGATCGTGTCCTCGAGCGTGGTGGCGTCGCCCAGCCGCGCATGCAGCAGGCGGATCGCCGCGCCCTCTTCCTCGGGCGACAGCAACCCTTCGAGCGCACTCGGATAATGCGCGAGGTATTCGGCGAGCGACGGGGCCGCCCCGAGGACGGCGGCGATGCGCTCGAGCAGGGTGGGGTTGCGCTGGAACAGCGACAGGATCTGCACGCCGGCCGGCAGCGCGGCGATGAACCGGTCGAACCGGCTGAACGTGGCGTCCGGATTGGGCTGCGCGGCGAGTTGCGCCAGGATCGCCGGCAGCATCTGCTCCATCAGCTCCCGCGCGCGCTGGGACCGCAGCGCGCGGACGTGCCCGGCCTGCCAGCCGCGCACCGCGGCGACGATCCGGTCGGGCGACACGAACCCCAGGCTGCGCAGGGCGGCCTCGGTCGCGGGCGGATGCGGATCGTCGCCGCGGAAGTCCAATGCGCCGACCACCCGCCCGCCATTCGGGATCTCGGGCACGGATTCGAACACTTCGGCATAGCGGCGACGGACGCGGTCCAGCCGGTGCAGCAGTGCCTCGGCAAAGGCCAGGGTGGAGGGATAGCCCAGGAACGTCGCGATCCGGTGCAGCTCCTCCGGCTTCTCGGGCAGTTCGTGCGTCTGGCGGTCGGCGACCATCTGCAGCCGGTGCTCGACCTGGCGCAGGAACCGGTACGCCTCTTCGAGTTCGGCCGTGGCGCCGCGGGGCACGCGGCCCGCCTCGGTCAACCGGTGCAGCGCGCCCAGCGTGGTGGGGATGCGCATCTCCGGCTCGCGCCCGCCCCAGACGAGCTGCAGCGTCTGCACCAGGAACTCGATCTCGCGGATCCCGCCCTCGCCCAGCTTGACGTTGTGGCCGGCGATGCGGGCGACCGGATCGGCGGCGGCGGTCAGCGCGGTCTTCCGGTGCTCGTCGATGCGTCGCTTCATCGCGTGGATGTCGGCCACCGCGGCGAAGTCGAGCCCGCGACGCCAGACGAAGGGCCGGATCTCGCCCAGGAAGGCGGTGCCGAGGCCGAGGTCGCCGGCGACCGGGCGGGCCTTGATCATGGCCGCGCGTTCCCAGTTCTGCCCCATGCTCTCGTAGTAGGTGATGGCGGCGGGGAGGGCGATCGCGGGCGGCGTCGCCGCTGGGTCGGGGCGCAGGCGCAGGTCGGTGCGGAACACGTAGCCGTCGGCGTCGCGCTGCTCCATCAGGGCCACAAGCCCTCGTGCGACCCGTGTCGTGAACCGCCCCATGGCGTCGCCCGCCGTGCGCTCGGTATAGATGGGCGCCGCGGGGTCATAGAGCAGGACGAGGTCGACATCCGAGGAGAAGTTCAGTTCGCGCGCGCCCAGCTTGCCCATGCCGAGGACCGTGAAGCCGCCGCCTTCGGCCGGGACGGCGGGGTCCGGCAGGTCGAGCTCTCCGGCATCGTGCGCAGCCCGCAGCAGATGCGCGACGGAGCAGGCGAGCGCCGTCTCCGCAAGCGCGGAGAGCGCGCCCGTCACCTGCTCCAGCGTCCACAGCCCGCCGATATCGGCGACCGCCGCGGCGAGGGCGATCACGCGCTTGGCGGCCCGCAGCGTGGCCGCGGTGCGGGCGCGGTCCGCCTGCGGCTTCAGCGCATGCAGGCTGCGCATCGCCGTCTCCACCACGGCCTCGGGGCCGTCCGCCACCAGCCGCCGCAGCGCGGCCGATTCGCGCACGGCGAGGTCGGCCAGATAGGGGCTGTTGCCACCCAGGCAGCGCAGCAGCGCCGCCACCGGCGCGCGCTTCGCCAGACGCGCCTCCGCCCTGCCCTGTTCGGCGAAGCGCTCCAGCAGCCGCTCCCCGGCGGGCGGATCGTGCGGGGCGGGCCAGCTCTCGGGCAGGCGGAAACGTGCGTCGGTCATCGCCGCGCAGGCTGGCGGTGAGGCGGCTGCCCGGTCAAGCCGCGCGCGGCTGCGCCCGCGTGCTGCATCTGCTCGCGCATGTCGCGCTGACGCTCACGGTGCTCGTGGCGGTGCTGGGCGCCGCGGCCGCGTGGCGGCTGTCGCAGGGACCGGTGCGGATGGACTGGCTCACCCAGCGGCTGGAGGCGGCGCTGAACGCCGACGACGCGCCCACGCAGGTCGCGATCGGCAGTTCGGCCCTGGCGTGGGAGGGATTCTCGCGCGGCGTCGACCGTCCGCTCGACCTGCAGCTCACCGACATCACGGTCACCGCGCCGTCCGGCCGCCGGCAGATCGACCTGCCGCGCGTCGAGGTGTCGCTCTCCCTCGGGGCCCTGCTGCAGGGCCGCCTCGAGCCACGTGCGATCGAGGTGGACGGCGCGCGCATCACGCTGCGCCGTGGGCCGGACGGCACGACCAGCCTCGATCTCGGCACCCTGAACGAGGCGACCGACAGCACCGCGCCGGAACCCCCCGCGGAAGCCGGCCCGTCGCCGGCCGAGATGCTGCTGCGCGAGCTGGTCCGCCCCGCCGCCGACGACCGCGCGCCGCGGGACGGGCCGGCGCGCGGCATGTTCTCCCAGCTGCGCCGCATCCTGGTGCGCAATGCGGCGGTGGTGGTGATAGACCGGCAACTCGGCGCCACCTGGCAGGCGCCCGAGGCCGAGATCGACCTGGTCCGCCGCCCCGCAGGGGGCGTCGACGGCACCGCCCTGCTGCGGTTGGCGCTGGGCGACCAGACCGCCACCCTGACCGCGAACGCGGTGCTGGAGACCGGGGCGGAACGCACGCATGTGCGGGCGCGGCTCAGCCCCGTCGCCCCGGCGGCGCTGGCCCGCGCCGCGCCGCGGCTGGAGCGGCTGTCCGCCCTGGACGCGCCGGTCACGCTCGAGGCCGCGGTCGATCTCGACGCCGCGCTGCAGCCCACGCGCTTCCATGCGACGGCGACGGTGGGGGCCGGCGCGGTGGAGGTGCGCGGCGACCGCGTCGCGCTGGAATCGGCGGTGATGGTCGTCGACGGCACGCCCACGCTGATCCGCCTGGAGACGGCCCAGGTCGCGGTGCAGGGGCACGAAGGCGGCCCGCTGACGCATCTGCGGGCGGGCGGCACGCTCGTCCGCCAGTTCGGCCAGTTCCAGGCCAGCGTCACGCTCGACCTCGACCAGCTCGCCTTCGCCGATCTGCCGCGGCTCTGGCCGGCCGCCACCGGCGGCGGGGCGCGGCCCTGGATCGTCGGCAACATCCCGACCGGCACCGCGCGCAACGGGCACGTCGCCGCGCAGGTGGTGGGTCGCGACGATTTCTCCGAGGCGCGGATCACGGCCCTGACCGGCACGCTGGACGGGCAGGACCTGACGGTGCACTGGCTGCGCCCGGTGCCGCCGCTCGAGCAGGTGGCGGCGCAGCTCCGCCTGCTCGATCCCGACACGCTGGAAATCGTGCTCTCCGCCGGCAGGCAGCGGGCCGGCAAGGCCGGGCTGGCCGTGAAGTCGGGCCGCATGCGCATCACCGGCCTGTCGCAGCGCGACCAGACCGCGGCGATCCAGGCCGATGTCGCCGGATCGGTGCCCGATACGATCGCGCTGCTGAAGGAGCCGCGGCTGGAACTGCTGGACAAGCACCCGATGCCGCTGGGCGACCCGGCCGGCGAGGCCACCGCGAACCTGACCGTCACCCTGCCGCTCGACAACAAGGTCACCATGGCGGACGTGGGGATCCGGGTGCTGGGCCATCTGAGCGGCCTGCATCTGGGCGGGCTGGTGGCGGGGCGCGACCTCGACCAGGGAGACCTGGACGTGGACGTGACGCAGGAGGGGATGACGGCCAAGGGGCGCGCGGCGCTCGCCGGGATCCCCGCGGACCTCGACGGCATGATGGATTTCCGCGGCGGTCCGCCCACCCAGGTCGTGCAGCGGATCGCGGTGACCGGCCGCGCGGGCGCGGGTCAGCTCGCCGCGGCGGGGCTGAGCTCCGCCGACACAGTGTTCGGGGAAGTCGGGCTGCACGCCATCTACACCCAGCACCGCGCCGGCGATGCGGAGGTCGCGCTGGATGCCGACCTGACGCCGGCCACGCTGGTCGCCCCCACCGGGTGGCGCAAGCCGGTCGGCATGCCGGCGAAAGGCAGCGCCCTCGTGCGGCTCGACCACGACCGGCTGCGCGCCATCGACCGCATCACCGTGGAGGGCGACGGGCTGATGCTGCGCGGGTCGGCGACCGCGGCGAACGGCAGGGTCGTGCTGGTGCGGCTGGACCGCGCGGTGTTCGGGCGCAACGACCTGCGCGGGGAGGTGCGCCTGCCGCCGGACGGCTCGATCGCGGCGGAGCTGAGCGGCGCGACGCTGGACCTCGCGGCCAGGCTGGCCGCCCGCACGCCCAAGGAGGCGCCGAAGCCGCGCGCCGAGGCGAGCGCGCCGGCCAAGCCGCGGCCGGAGCCGGCAGGGCCGCCCTGGACCCTGGATGCGCGGTTCGACCGGGTGCTGCTGGCGGGCGATCAGGTCGCGACCGGGCTGGTCGCGCAGGTGGAGAACGACGGCCGGATCATGCGCCGGCTGCACGCCGCCGGTCGGACCGGCGACACCGCTCCGTTCCAGCTCGATATCGGGACCGATGCGGCCGGGCCGGGGCGGCGCCTGTCGGCCACGGCCGCGGACGCGGGCGCGCTGCTGAGCGGGCTGGACGTGGTGCACGGCATGGCCGGCGGCACGCTGACCCTGGCGGGCACGTATGACGACCGCGCGGCGGATCATCCGCTGATCGGAACGGCGGAGATCGACGGCTTCCGCCTGCATGGGCTGCCCGCGCTGGGCAAGCTGCTGCAGGCGATGACGCTGTACGGGATGGTGGACGTGCTGCGCGGGCCGGGGATCGGCTTCACCAAGCTGATCGCGCCGTTCCGCTACAACGGGACGGTGCTCACGCTGAACGACGCCCGCGCCTTCAGCGCCTCACTGGGCATCACCGCCAAGGGGCGCATCGATCTCGCGGCGGAGCGGGTGGAGATGGAGGGGACGATCGTCCCGGCGTATTTCTTCAACTCGCTGCTGGGCCATGTGCCGTTGATCGGGAAGCTGTTCAGCCCCGAGAAGGGCGGCGGCGTGTTCGCGGCGCGCTACGGGCTGAGCGGGAAGCTCGATGACCCCTCCGTCTCGGTGAACCCGCTGAGCGCGCTGACGCCGGGGTTCCTGCGGGAGATCTTCGGGATCTTCTGAGGCCGGGGAGCCTGCGGATGCGAGCGGCGGCGCCGGCAGGGAACGCGTTCTCGACTGCCGAGCCGATTTGCACTTAAATAGGGACAGAAAAAGGTACTTGTTGGAGGCCTGAAATGCCGACGGCGCTCTTGGCGGATGTGGCGGTCAGCATCAGCGAATTGAAACGACACCCGACGGCTGCGCTCGACGCCGGACGCGGACACCCTGTCGCCATCCTCAATCACAACACTCCGACGCACTATGCGGTCCCGGCGGATGTCTGGGCGCGCATCCTTGAAGCGTTGGATGACGAGCAACTCAACGCAATCTGTGACGCCCGCGCGGACGAGCCGTCGGTCGAAGTATCGTTGGATGAGCTATAGGCTTGCTTTCAAGGAATCCGCACTCAAGGAATGGCGGAAACTCGGCGAAACCGTCCGTGAGCAATTCAAGGCGAAGCTGAAGGAGAGGCTGGAGCATCCCCACGTTCCAGCGGCGAAGCTGCGTGGCGCGGGCAGTCGTTACAAGATCAAGCTCCGCGCGAGCGGATACCGGCTCGTCTATGAGGTGAGCGAGGAGGCGCTGGTCCTGACCGTCGTTGCCGTGGGCAAGCGCGACGGCGGGGACGTGTACGGGAAGGCGACCCGGCGATAAGCTTGGTCTGGTCCCCATTCGGGTCGGGAGTGGCCATCGACCCGTTGGTTCGGATCGCCGACACGCTGTATGGTCCGCCGCTCCATCGCAGAGCAGAGACTTTCCGCATGACCCGACCCTCCGGCCGCGCCGCCGATGCGCTGCGCGCCGTCTCGATCGAGATCGGCTTCGCCCGCCATGCCGAAGGCTCCTGCCTGATCCGCATGGGGAACACCGAGGTGCTGTGCGCCGCCTCCGTCGAGACCCGCGTGCCGCCCTTCCTGCGCGGCTCCGGCCAGGGGTGGGTCACCGCCGAATACGGCATGCTGCCGCGCGCCACCCACACCCGCGGCGATCGCGAGGCCGCGCGGGGCAAGCAGTCCGGCCGGACGCAGGAGATCCAGCGCCTGATCGGTCGCAGCCTGCGCGCCGTGGTGGACCGCGCCGCCATGGGCGAGATGTCCGTCACGCTCGACTGCGACGTGCTGAACGCCGATGGCGGAACGCGCTGCGCCGCCATCACCGGCTCCTGGGTCGCGCTGTCGCTCGCCTTCCGCCGGCTGGTGAAGATGAACGTGCTGAAGGCGGTGCCGCTGACCGGGCAGGTCGCCGCCGTGTCCTGCGGCATCTCCGAAGGTACCGCGGTGCTCGACCTCGACTACGACGAGGACAGTTCGGCCGAGGCGGACGCCAATTTCGTGCTGACCGACGGCGGCGGGATCGTCGAAATCCAGGGCACGGCGGAGAAGCGCACCTTCTCCGAGGGCCAGTTCCTCGACCTGCTGCGCCTCGCCCGCGGCGGCACGGACGCGCTGTTCGCCGCGCAGCGTCGGGCGCTGGGCGACTGATGGCCCGCCGCCTCGCCCCCGGCGCGCGGCTGGTGCTGGCCAGCCACAACAAGGGCAAGCTGCGCGAGATCGCCGACCTGCTCCGACCCTTCGGCACCGATGTCGTCTCGGCCGGCGAACTCGGCCTGCCCGAACCGGTGGAGGACGCGCCTGATTTCGCCGGCAACGCGCGCATCAAGGCGTTGGCGGCGGCGCAGGCGAGCGGGCTGCCGGCGTTGTCGGACGATTCCGGCTTCTGCGTTGCCGCGCTGGGCGGCGACCCGGGCGTGCTGTCGGCGCGCTGGGCCGGACCATCGAAGGACTTCGCCGCCGCGATGCAGCAGGTCCATGACCGCATGAACGAGGCGGCCGACCGGCGCGCCTGGTTCATCGCGGCACTCTGCCTGGGCTGGCCGGACGGGCACACGGAGACCTTCGTCGGCCGGGTCGACGGCACCGTCGTCTGGCCGCCCCGCGGCGACCGGGGCTTCGGCTACGACCCGATGTTCCTCCCGCTCGGCGGCAGCGAGACGTTCGGCGAAATGGACCCCGATGCGAAGCACGCGGTCAGCCATCGCGCCCGCGCCTTCGCGCAGGTGATCGCGTCATGCTTCGCCTGACCTTCGAGCCCGATCCGGGAACGGCCGCGACGCCGACCCAGGGCGAGATGGCCACGGCCGCACGCGAGGATCCGGCCGGCGACGCGAACGGATTGCTCGACCGCGTGCGGCAGCTGGAAAGCCTGGTGGCGCAGCTTGAAGAGCGGCTTGCGCAGCCGCCCCCATCGCTGCCGAACCCGGCAGGAGGGGTGACCATCGCCCGCCACCCCGATCTGCACGCTGCCGAAGCCGCCGGCGCGCTCCGCCGTGTCTGGGCCGGCTGAGCGGCCCCACGTGCCGCCGGACCCGCGCGGGACAGGACGTGCGGGTCCGCTGCCGGCTGCGGGCCGGCACGTGCGTCACGGTCGATCGATGATGCCGGGAGGGGCCGCGCGATGATGACATGGCCGGCGATCGATCCGCTGACCGCCGGCGGCGTGCTGCTGGCGACCGCCGCCACCGACGCGGTCTACGTGCAGTTCACCGGGGCCGTCGTGGCGCGCCGCCGCGTCTCCGCCGCGAACTGGAGCGCGTTGTGGTACACGCTCTCGTCCTATGCCGTGATCTCCTACACCGAGAACTGGGTCTACGTGCTGTTCGCCGCCGCCGGATCGTGGCTGGGCGCGTTCCTCTCCCTGTCGATCGGTCGGCGTCGCGGGCATCCCCCGGTCGGGTCGGCGCCGGAATAGGCGCTGCGCGCCCGCGCGCGTCGCAGCGTATCGCGCTCGCGTAGCCGCGTCGGCTGCCGGACGGGATCGCGGTGTCCGCAAAGGCGCCGAGATCAGTCCCGGTCGGCGTTGCGCGCCTGCCACCGTTCGATTTCGGCGATGGCGGTCTCCGCATCGATGATGTCGGCGTAGCGCCGCTCCGCGTCCGCGAGGTTCTGCGCATGCGCCACCGGATCGTGGTCCCCGCAGCAATCCGCCGCGACCATCACGCGGAATCCGAGCGAGAAGGCATCGACGATGCTGGCGCGGATGCAGCCCGAGGTGATGCAGCCGGTCACGATCACCGTGTCCACGCGTTCCTTCGTCAGGATCGCGGCGGCCGGTGTCGCGAAGAAGATCGAGGGGGTCGATTTCATCAGCGTCACGTCGGGGCGTGCCGCGGCGATGCGCGGATCGAGCTCCGTCAGCGGCGTGCCGGCCAGCAGGTCGTAGACCGGTGCGGCCTTCCAGTGGGGCACGGCGCGTGGACCGTCATAGCCGTTGACGCAGGCGATGACCGGCAGGCCGGCACGCCGCGCCGCCTCCATCACGGGCACGGTGGCGCGGACGGCGGCATCCACCGCAGGCGCGCCGCCCATCGGGAAGGCTGGATCGGTGAAGCCGCGCTGGAAATCCACCACCACGACGGCGGGTTTCGCGCCGAAGCCGAGGGGGCGGGAGCCGTAGCCGCGTTCTGCGTAGATGTCGGACATGCGTGTGGTCCCGAAATGCCGGCATGCGAGCAAGCAAGGCGCATGCCCGTCCGACGGCGGCGCACTCAGCCCATTGCGGCGCACTCAGCCTGTGGATCAGCGCGCTTCACCAGGCGGCTTCGGAAAGCCGCAGAGAGCGAGCTCCGCCGCATCGCGCAGCTCCGTTCGGGTCGCGCCGCCCGCGGCCTGCACGGTGATGCCGTAGATCACGATGGAGAGATAGCGTGCCAGCTTGGCTGGATCAGCATCGGGCAGCAGGTCGCCCTCGGACTTCGCCCGCGCCAGGCGGTCGCGGATGATGCTCTCCCCGATCCTGCGGCGCCGGATCAGCTCCTTGCGGATCGCCTGCGAGTCCGGCCCGCAGGCGAGCGCACCCGCCTTCGCGGAACGCTATCCCGCGCGTACCACCCGGCTGGTGATGATGGATGCCCCGGTGCCTGGCGTCGGCCCGTGGGAGGAGATTCTCAAGAGCCCGCTGCTCTGGCATTTCCGTTTCGGCGGTCCGGACATGGAGCGGCTCGTCGCCGGGCGGGAGCGAATCTACCTCGACCGGTTCTGGAACGACTTCGCCGCCGACCCCGCGCGGTTCGACGAGGCATCACGCACGCATAACGCCGCGCTGTACGCCGCGCCCGGCCGCATGCATGCGGGCTTCGCGCAGTTCGCGGCCTTCGATCAGGATGCGATCGACAATGCCGCGGCCGTTGCTCGTGGCCCGCTGCGGATGCCGGTGCTCGCGATCGGCGGCGATCACTCGTTGGGCGCCACGATGGCCGTCATCATGCGAGCGGCCGCCGCCGACGTGCAGGAGACCGTCATCGCCGATGCAGGCCACCGGCTGATGGAGGAGCAGCCCGACGCCACGGTGGCGGCGATCCTCGCATTCCCTCTCGGGCAGCGGCGGTCACTGATCGGACGCGACGTCGTCGCCCGCGACGGACGCGATCGCGTCGCTCACGGCGCGCCGACCCGGCATGTTGCCAATGCGGCGCGGCCTCCGCATCCTGCGGGACAATCCATCCGGGGGAGGAGGCCAACGATGTTCCGCTGTCCACGTCGCGTGCTCTCCCGCCTGGGGCCCAGCATGCTGCTCCTGCTCGCGGCGACCGCCGCCCGCGCCGACCTCCCCGAGATCGTCAAGATCGGCGTGCTGAACGACATGAATGGCCCATTTGCCGACCAGTCCGGCCGCGGCTCCGTCGTCGCGGCGCAGATGGCGGCGGAGGATTTCGCGGCCCAGGGCGGCGGCTTCCGCGTCCAGATCCTCAGCGCCGACCATCAGAACAAGCCCGATATCGGCGCACAGATCGCGCGCGAGTGGGTCGACCGGGACGGCGTGGCCACCATCACCGACGCGGTGAACTCGGGTGTCGGACTTGCCGTGAACCAGGTGATGGCCGACCGGCATCGCACCTTCCTCGCGACCAATGTCGGCACGTCCGACCTGACCGGGAAGTTCTGCCAGCCCACCACCGTGCAGTGGACCATGGACACCTACGCCTTCGGCAGCACCATCGCGCGCGCGGTGATGCAGCAGGGCGGCACGAGCTGGTACTTCATCTCCTTCGACTACGCGCTCGGCGCCGCCCTCGAACGCGATGCGACGGCCACCATCCTCGCACTCGGCGGCAAGGTCGTCGGATCCGTCAAACATCCCCTCGGCACCACGGACTTTTCATCCTACCTGGTGCAGGCGCAGGCCTCGGGCGCGAAGGTCGTGGGGCTCGCGGACACCGGCACCGACCTGATCAACGCGGTCAAGCAGGCGGCAGAGTTCGGCATCCCCCGCCAGCAGATGCTGGCCGGGCTGTTCACCCAGATCGTGGACGTCGACTCCATCGGCCTGCAGGCCGCGCAGGGCCTGCTGGTGACGGAAGCGTTCTACTGGGACCTGAACGACGACACCCGCGCCTTCGCCCGCCGCTTCGCGCAGCGCTTCGGCCGCGTGCCCACGGCCAACCAGGCGGGCGTGTATTCTTCCGTCCTGGCCTGGCTGCAGGCCGTGAAATCCGCCAACACCATCGAGGGCGAGGCGGTCGTCGCCGAAATGCGCAAGGCGCCGATCCACGACAAGCTGTTCGGCACCGTCGTCGTGCGCAAGGACGGACGCGCGGTTCACGACATGTACACGTTCCGCGTGAAGACGCCCGCGCAATCGACGGGCCGCTGGGACGTGTACGAGCGTCTCGCCACCATCCCCGGCGACGAGGCGTTCCGGCCGCTCGACAAGGGCGGCTGCCGCCTGGTGACGCAATAGGGCGGAATGGGCGCCAATGCGCTCGCCGCACCCGTGACCCACACGACCGTTTCGTTCCGGAGGAAACCAATGCCTGATCCATCGCCGCCCTGGCAGGACGCGCTCTACGAGCAGTTGCGCGCCGCCGGCGTCACCCAGTTCGCCTACGTGCCCGATGCCGGCCACAAGGTGCTGATCGACCGCGCCCTCGGCGACCCCGACGTGCACGCCGTCCCGTTGACCACCGAGGAGGAGGGCGTCGCCATGCTGGCCGGCGCCGATCTGGGCGGCGCGCGCGGCGTGCTGCTGATGCAGTCCTCCGGCGTCGGCAACTGCATCAACCTGCTCTCGCTGACGGCCGGGTGCCATTTCCCGCTGCTGACGCTCGTGTCGATGCGCGGCGAGTTCGGGGAGGGCAATCCCTGGCAGTTCCCCATGGGCCAGGCGACGACGAAGGTGCTGGAGGCCATGAGCGTGATCGTGCTGCGGGCCGAGACCCCGGCCGACGTGGCGACGACGGTGGGCGCCGCGCTGACGATGGCCTTCCAGGCCGGTCAGGCCGTCGCCGTGTTGCTGACCCAGCGCCTGATCGGCGCGAAGAAGTTCTGAGCGGGAGGGCGAGATGGCAAAGCTCAACAAGCTGCAGGTCGCGACCCTGCCCGATGCGGTGCTCGACCGGCGGCAGGCGGTACCCGCGCTGATCGAACGGCCGGAGGATTTCCTGATCGTGGCCGGCCTTGCCGGCACGGCGCAGGAACTCTCGGCGATGACCAACGAATCACCCGGCGTGTTCGGGCTGGGCGGCGCGATGGGGGCGGCGCCGATGATGGGGCTTGGCCTCGCGCTCGCTCAGCCGAAGCGCCGCGTGCTGGTGGTGACCGGGGACGGCGAGTTGCTGATGAACCTGGGCGCGCTGGCGACGATCGCGCTGCAGAACCCGCCGAACCTGACGGTCATCTGCGTCGACAACGGGCATTACGGCGAGACGGGCAACCAGGACAGCCACACCGGCCTGGGCGTCGCGCTGGATCGGATCGCGGCAGGTGCGGGCTTCCCCGTGGTGCACACGATCAACACGGAGGCGGATCTGGCGGAGGGGCGGCGCCTGCTGCGCGAAGGCAGCGGCCTCGCGTTCATCCTGCTGCGAGTGAAGGAAGGGCCGGCGAACAAGATCAAGCGCAACCTCGTGCCGCATGTGGAGCGGGACCGGTTCCGGCGCGCGCTGCTCGGCGTCTGACCACGGACCCTGATGTCGTGCCGACGTCGCATGCATCGCGCGCCTTCCGTGCGCGACCCGATGGCTCGGCCAGGACGCGAACGATGATGATGCTGGCCGGCCCTCAGGCATGACGTCGAGCCGGCTCGACGTGCAGAGGCCCCGCGACGGAAGTGGGTTCATTCGGCACGTCGACGCCGCGCGCCAAGCCCTCCAGAGACACTGCATCCTTCACGACGACGACGCTGCCCTTTGATGCGACACCCAGCTTGCGGAGGGCGGCGAACGCGCGCGAAAGCGTCTCCTGCGAGCAGCCAAGTTTGCCGGCCAGGTACCGCTTCTCATAAGGCAGGATGATGCGGCCGGGCGGTCCGGCAGACAGATCCATGCGCGCGAGCAGGAATTGCGCAAGCCGTTGGACGGCCGAGGTCAGCTTAATGTGGCGGAGCTGCTCTGCCGTAAACTCGACCGCTCGCAGCGTGTGCGTGAACATGGTCCGCAGCAGTTCCTCCTGCTGCTGCACCAGGCTTCGAAGCTCCAGCGCCTGAAGTAGGACGATACGTGCGCTGGTGATCGTTTTCACCCGCGTTTTTGCGGGGGTTCCGGCGAGGGTCTGCGCCAGCTGGATGGGACAGAAGGGCCCCACGACGTCGGTAGCGACACTTCGACCCAGGCGCTCCTGCGTTTCGACTGCGAAGCCGCTGAGGAGGATATGGAGGGCCCGTGGGCTCTCTCCTGCCAACAGGATGTCTTCGTCCGGGCCAAATCCCGTTACATCACCGATCTTAGCTAGATCATCGATCAAGCTCGCGCTTAATTCGTGAAAGAGAGGAATCCCTCTCAGCTCATCACTTCTGGGTCTCAACACCACTACTCCCAATTGCGGTGTGTCAAGTGGCCAGTTGTCCTCAGTCATCCTCTCGTTTGCGTATTGCTGACGTTTAGAAATTAGCGAGTGTTCGCGTGTCGGCAATCAACGGGACAAAAGTGTCACTAAAAATTGAGGGCGGCAGCTAGCGATGTGAGTTCGATGTAACGCATTCCGGCATGCCGAGTACATTTTTCCCTTGGTCATCTCTGCGCAAATAACGCTGCGCCGGGAGAGGAGAAATCATGGCTACTACTTACACTGAATTCGGCGTGGTGCTGACCACCAGCGCCGGCGGCGTCCTCCAATTCAGCCTAGGTTCTGTACTTGCGCAGAATGCATCCGTCACTGTGTCCGGCAACGGCTCGACCACCACGGTGCTGGGCGATCAGGCGGGCGAAACATTCAACGGTAGCGCTCTGATCGTAGGTTCCATCGGCACCTTCACCTATATCGGGGCCACCCAGGGTGTTCTTGGATCGAGCTCCCGCGGGTTCATCGGGCGCGACAGCAGTGGTGGATATCACCTGTTCGTCCCATCCGGCCTTGTCACCGGACTGACGGGGAACCTCCTGTTCAACGTCGCTGCCGACCGGACGAACGACCCCTCCACCCAATGGAACGTCACATCAGGGGCCCCCGCAGGCCCGGCCGCCCCGTCGATCTCGACGGTCTCCGACAACGTGGGCTCGACGCAAGGAACCCTCTCGAGCGGCGCGCGTACGGATGATCCGACGCTGACACTCAGCGGCACGGCAGAAGCCGGATCAACGGTCACGGTCTACAACGGGACGACTGCGGTCGGGAGCATTACCGCCAATGAGCTGACCGGGGCATGGTCGCTGACCACGTCCTCACTCCCCGATGGCGCGGTCGCCCTGAGTGCCAGGGCCACCAACACCGTTGGGACGTCCGCGGCATCGTCCACGTTCACGGCAACCGTCGACACGGTCGCACCGGGCGCGCCGACCGTGGGGGCCGTCATCGACGATGTCGCGCCCGGAACGGGCGTATTGGCCAGCGGCAGCAGCACCAACGACACGAATCTCACCGTCACGCTGAATCTGGCCGGAACCAACGCGAGCGCTGGCGATACGGTGCAGCTGTACAACGGAACTGGTACCGGCTCACCACTAGGTCCGGCGGTCACCCTGTCGGCCGCAGACATCGCGTCCAACAGCATCCAGGTCCAGACTGGGCTGCTGACCAACGACACCACGTATCAGATTTCCGCTCGGATCACGGATCAGGCCGGCAACCAGAGCGGCGCGTCGGCCGCCTTCACGGTCAGGGAGGATTCCACCGCGGTCTGCTACGTGGCAGGTACCCATATCGCGACGGTCGACGGAGAGAAGCCGGTCGAAGCGCTGCAGGCAGGCGACCTCGTGCTGGTGGCGGACGGCGAGGGCTGGAGGCCGCGACCGGTGCAATGGATCGGCCATCGGTCCATCCGGCTCGACCGGCACCCCGATCCGCGGCTTGTCGCGCCTGTTAGAGTATTGCGGGACGCGTTTGCCGATGGTGAGCCACACCGCGATCTCGTCCTTTCGCCGGACCATGCGGTCTTCGTCGACGGCAAGCTGATCGCGATCCGTCAGTTGATCAACGGTGCAACGATCCAGCCAGAGGCGGCCATGGCCTCGGTCGCGTATTTCCATGTGGCCCTCGATGCGCACGGCATCCTGCTTGCCGAGAATCTGCCGGCCGAAAGCTATCTGGATACAGGCAATGTCGGCTTCTTCAGCAACGCCGAAGTGCCAATGGTCCTGCATCCGGACCTCCTCACGGACTCGACGAATGCGGACCGTGCGGCCGGATCCTGCGCTCCTTTCGTCTGGGAGGAGGCGCACGTTAGGCCCGTATGGACGCTATTGGCAGATCGCGCTCGCGCGATGGGTTTCGCGACTTTCGAGGCGAAGACTGCGAGTGATCCCGGTCTGCGGGTGATGGCGAAGGGCCGGACCCTGCGCCCGCTCTACGCGGAAGCCGGGCTCTACCTTTTCGCACTGCCTCCCGGCACACGGACGGTGCGTCTGCTGTCGGGCAGCGGTTCCCCGGCCGACACGCATCCCTGGCTGGATGACAGGCGAAGGCTGGGCGTGAACGTCGAGCGGATCACGCTGCGTAGCACGGTCGCGCTGGAGGAGGTGCCACTGGACCATCCGGCCCTGGATGCGGGCTGGTGGGCGATCGAGCGCACGGACATGACGATGCGTCGCTGGACGGACGGCAATGCGGTACTGCCGCTGCCCGAAGGGGACGGCGCCACTGTGCTCGAGATCCGGATCGCCCCGACCGACCTGGTCCATTCTGAGGCGGGAGATGTTCGGGCGAGAACGCTGGCGGCCTGAACATCCTCTCAACACCGGGCGTCATCGGCGGGTGCCGTCGATGACGCAGGTCCGGTTCACTGCACGCAACATTCGCGTCTGGCCGTAGCGCGGCTGTCCGGTAGCGCGGATCGGGATCACCCGGCCCCGATCACCCGATCCAACACCCGCCGGATGACCGCGGCATACGCCTCCTCGCTCGTCTCTTCGGCGAGACGGGCGAGCGCGTTGTCACGCAACCGGGTCCAGAGCGCATCGTCACGGTAGAGCTGGATCACTGCGGCAGCGAAAGCCGCGGCATCGGTCTGCGGGGCGGCCAGCAGGTCGCGGCCGGACTCCCAACCCACCTGCGCTCGCAGCAGCTCCGTCGCCACGACCGGCAATCCGAAACTCGCCGCCTCGTGCACCTTGTACGGCGTGCCGGCGGCGACGCGGGTGGGCGCGACGAAGATCCGATGTGCGTCGTATAGCGGCTCCGTGTTCTCCACCGCGCCCCGCAGCGTCACGCGCGGATGGTCGGCGAAGCGGGCGAGCGAGACCTCCGGCCCCTGGAATCCGACGACGGTCAGCCGTGTCTCCCATCCGAGAGTCTGCTCGATCATCGGCAGCACCTCGTCGACGAACCATGTCAGGCTGTCGTAGTTCGGGCTGTCCTCCTGGTGCAGGGCGCCGACGAACAGCAGGCCCGCGCGACGCGCGAACGGGCGCGGTGTGGGCCGCAGCGGACGCATGTGACCGAGCACCACGGGGTCGGGGACGCCGCGGGTGCGAAGCAGGCTGGCTTCCGCCTCGTTGACGGCGATCACCTGGGCGCAGTCGTCGATCTGCGAGAACTCCAGGTCGAGAGCGGCGTCGAGATCGAACGGCTCGCCGCGACGCATTGCGAGCTGAGCCGCGCGTACGGCAAACAATGCTTCGGTGTCGAGGATGACGGGCGGCACGGCGCCCTCCTGCCGGAGCCGTTCGAGCATCGGGCGGATGCGGCCGAGATTGTGCGTGCGCTCGACCCAGATCGCGTCGTAGTAGCCTGCGCGGCCCAGCAGGAAGGCCTGGAACTGGTCGAGCCAGCGGTCGTGCATCACCTCGACCGTGTCGGGCATGTCGGCGAAGACCAATGCGAGGTCGAAGCCGTTCGGCAGCAGCGGATAGACCGTGACGGCGCAGCCGAGGCCGGCCAGCACGCACAGGATGTCGTTCGAGCGGACGAAGCCGGAGCCGATCGCGCGCAGCGGGATCTGATCTTCGACGAACAGGATGCGCCGACGTCGCGGGCCGGCCTCGCGGGCTCGAAGTTGCGCGGCGGGATCGGGCAGGCTCCGACCGTCCAGCACCGCGGCGTGCTTGGCGGCGAACAGGGCGCGGCGTTCGGCGATCGCCGTCTCCGCCGCCTGCGCACTGGCGGCGCTGCCGTATTCGTGGTGATGGATCACCACCGAGGGATCGTAGACCACGCGCAGCCCGGCGGCGTGTATGCGCAGGCAGAGATCGGTGTCCTCGTAGTAGGCCGGCGCGAAGGCGTCGTCGAACCCGTCCAGCCTGCGCAGCAGTTCGGCGCGCAGCATCAGGAACACCCCCGAACAGAAATCGACGTCGCGCACGAAGTTGGCCTCGGGCGCGAGCGGGGAGGCATCGCGCAGGTAGCCGCTGGTGTGCCCGTCTGCCCAGACGATGCTGCCGGCTTCCTGCAGCAGCCCGTGCGTGCGCACGACCTTGCCGCCGACGGCGCCGATCGTCGGATCGGACCGCAGCCGTCGCAGGGCCGCGTCCACGGCGTCGGGGGCGAGCTCCACGTCGTTGTTCAGCAGCAGCACGCACTCGACCGTCGGCGCGACCGCCTGCAGCGCGGCGTTGCAGCCGCGCAGGAATCCGATGTTCTGCTCGAAGCGCAGGAGCGTCGCGCCGCGGACGAAGCGGGTGATGAACTGCGTCTCGTCCATCGATCCGGAATCGACCAGGATGAGCTGGATCGGTTCCGCGTGGTTCGCGCGCAGCGAGGCGAGCGCCATCATGGTCAGCGGGAACTTGTCGTGCACGACCACGATCACCGCCAGCGCCGGCGGCGTGGGTGTTTCGAAGGAGAGAGGCGTGCGCGCGAAGATCGGCAGCAGCAGCTCCGCCTTGCGGCGGAACATCGCCTTCGCCTGCGGCTCCGCCAAACGCTGCTGTGCCGGTTCGGCCGCGAGCAGGCCCGCCTTGCGTCCGATCGTAAGGTAGTGCGCGAAGGGATCGGCGGCGAGGCCGCGGCGCAGGTCGTGCCGCACCGTCTCGTGTGTCATGTAGTAGGCGAGGTCGATGTCCTCCGTGGGTGCGCGGAGTTCATGCACACCGTGGCGCAGGAAATGCGCATAGCCGTTGCGGAACTGGCCGGCCTCGATGGCCGGCAGCAATTCGCGGTAGCGGCTGAGGTAATAGGCCTCCGAGAAGTCCGGCAAGGGATCGAAGTCGCGCGGTGTATCGTTGCAAAGGTAATGATGCAGCGCGCACAGCCACGTGCCGGCGTCGATCGCCGTCGCCACGTCAGGATACCGCTCCAGGTACCAGGCCGGGTCGAAATAGGCGGAGACCTGCGGTTCGGCGGCGCTCGGAAGCTGCGCGAGGAAGTGGCGGAACGGACCATGCGCCAGGACAGCCGGCTGCTCATCCTCCGGCTGTGCCGCGACGTAGCGCCGGGAGTCGAACATGAGATGGCCGATCCGGCCTTCGCGGCTGCCGTCTCGCAGGAAGTGGTCGTATCCGTTGGCGAAGCCGGCGCCGCCCAGCGCTTCGTCGGTCAGGTCCGGATGCCGGCGGCGATAGGCCATCTCCTCGAACAGCCAGTGCGGCGAGCGGTCACCGCCGCCGCGGCAATACGAGTCGAAGGCGGAGGCATACTCGCCATCGGCGATCCGGGCGAGGACACCGGGATAGCTCCGTCGGTGCCAGGCTTCGTCGAACAGCGGGTTGGGCGAGTGGCCCAGGCCCTGGCCGAACGTGAAGTAGAACTCCAGCACGGCCTCGGGCGGGGCGTCGGCCAGGTCGGCCGTCGCCTCGGGATAGGTCCGGCGGTACCAGGCCGCGTCGAACACCGCCCAGGGCACCAGCGTCTCCCCGGGCAGCTTTAGCATCGCCCGCACCGGCCGATCGATCAGTGGCATGCCGCCTCCCAATCACCGGCCGATGGGCGCGGTGACGTCTAGACCCGGCGCTTCACGTGCAGGACGCCGTCCCGCTGCAGCGCGGCGATCTCCTCCTCCGAGTAGCCGTGCGCCGTCAACACATCCGTTGCGTTTTCGCCAAATTTCGGCGGCGGACGGCGCGTGCCGCCCTGGGTGCGGCTGAACTTGATCGGCGTGCCGATGCCCCGGTACCAGTCGAGCTCGGTCACCATCTCCCGATGTTCGGTGTGTGGCGCGGCCGTGGACTCATCGACCGGCAGCACCGGCCCGGCGGGGACGCCGTTGCGGATCAGCCTCAGCGACAGCTCGTTGCCGTCCTGGTCGGCGAAGGCGGCGGCCAGCGCCTCGGTGAGCGCGGCGCGGTTGACGTTGCGCTCCCCATTGTTGGCGAAGCGCGGATCGTCCGCCATCTCCGGCCGGCCGATCAGCTCGCACAGCTTGCGGAACTGGCCGTTGTTGCCGCTGGCGATGAAGATCTCGCAGGTGCGCGTGGGATACTTGTCGTACGGCACCAGGTTCGGATGCGGGTTGCCGGTGCCGGCCGGGCGCTTGCCGTTCAGGAAGAAGTTGGCCGCCTGCGGATGCAACAGCGCCATGCCGCAATCGTACAGCGTCATGTCGAGATACTGGCCACGCCCGGACGTCCCGCGCTCATGCAGCGCCATCAGGATGCCGACCGCGGAATAGAGGCCGGTGCCCATGTCGACGATCGCCGTGCCCAACCGCATCGGGCCGGTGGAGGCGTCGCCGTTGATGCTCATCAGCCCGGTCATCGCCTGCAGGATGGCGTCGTAGCCCGGCAGCCCGCCCAGCGGGCCGTCCGCGCCGAAGCCGGAGATGCGGCAATGGATCAGGCCGGGGAACTTCTCCGACAGGACGTCGTAGCCGATGCCCCATTTCTCCATCGAGCCCGGCTTGAAGTTCTCGATCAGCACGTCCGCATCCTCGAGCAGGCGCATCAGCACCGCGCGCCCGTCGGGCTTGCTGATGTCGAGGCCGATCGAGCGCTTGTTGCGGTTCACGCCGATGAAGTAGCTGGCGTCGCCCTCATGGAACGGAGGGCCCCAGTCGCGCACCTCGTCGCCCTGTGGCGGCTCGACCTTGATCACGTCCGCGCCGTGATCCGACAGGATCATGGTGCAGTACGGCCCCCCCAGCACGCGGGTCAGGTCCACGACCTTGATGCCCGCGAGCGCGCCCGCGGTGCGGGCCAGCCCCTTGCCGGCCGCGGCCGGCTTCGTCGAACCATCCATCGGCGCTGTCACTCCCTCCGCAGCACGATCTGCGGTTTCATACGGCGGTCACGCACGCTCGGCCAGGGCCGCGTCGGTTGCAAAAAGCCGGTGCGCCGGCCTGGGTCCCGACGGGCGACCGCGCGACCATTCGGCGTGCCCTCCGCAATCCTGCCCGCCGGATTCCGCGACGGATCAGCCCAGCGCCGCGACGAGCGCTTCGGCGCTGCGGCCATTGGCGATCGTGGCCGACCGCCCGTCCCAATGCACGCCGTTCACCCGCGCGAACGCATGGTTCGCGTTCGGATAGACGTAGGTCGCGACTTGCGCATGGCCCTTGGTCGCCTCGACCACCTTGGCGCGGCCTTCGGGCGGGAAGAACTCGTCCTTGTCGGCGACGTGGACGACCAGCGGGCGCGTGACCTTGCCGAGGTCCCCCAGCAGCCCGTCGAGCCCGACCCCGTAATAGGAAATGTTCACGTCGGCGTCGGACTGTTCCGCCATCATGAAGGCGAGCCGCCCGCCCAGGCAGTAGCCCATCGTCGCGACCTTGCCGTTCGCGCCCGACAGGGTGCGCGCCGCGGCGACGGTCGCCTTCAGGTCCTCGATGCCTTTCGCCTGGTCGAAGGCGTTGAACAGCTCGAATGCCTTCTTCCACTCCGCCTCGGACTTGTCGGTGATGTCGATGCCGGGCTCGAGCCGCCAGAACAGGTCGGGGCAGACGGCGATGAAGCCGAGGTCGGCCACCCAGGCGGCGGTGTCGCGCATCGCCTGGTTCACGCCGAAGATCTCCTGGATCAGCACGACGACGCCGGCCGGCTTCGCCTTGGGTTCAGCGACGAAAGCCGAGAAGCTGCCGCTGCCGTCGCTCGCCTGGATCGTGATGCTGGCCATCGTGTCTCTCCCTGCTCGAGCGGGCGAGGATAGACCAGATCGCCCCCACAGGGGCAGGGGCAGGGGACTATGGCGGCGGCGGCACCCAAGGGACCAATGGCGCGTCGCGGCGCACGTAGAGCGGATGCTTCGGGCTCCCGTCGGCGTTGATCGCGAAACACATGGGCTGCACGCCGATCTCCGACAGCAGCCGTGCGATCGCCGCGCCGCGGCCGCGCAGGGACTGCGGTGGCTGGCCCCAGCCCACCACCACCAGCGGCGCGGCCGCAGCGAAGCGGCGGATCGTGGCGTCGTTCTCCGCGCCCACCGGATCGTCGACCGCCAGCAGGTCCTCCTTGCGGGTGGCGCGGTAGCCGAACGCGTTCAGCATCACCAGCCCGCCATAGCCCCAGCGCCGCGCACGGTCGCAGCATCCCGCCACGGTCGGGTCGTTGCAGTCGATATCGGCGGTGCTGGGATTCATGCCGATCTGCACGGGAAGCCCGCCGCTGCCGATCGGCATGCCGTCCCAGCGCCGCTCCAACCACCAGCGATAGCGATCGTCGGCGGAGAACGCGGCGTCGGACACGGTGTCGGCCGCCACGCGCAGCCGCACCTTGCCGCCCGGATCGTGCTGGCGGCGGGACGGTGCGTCAGCGCGCATGGCGGCGCATATCGAGATGAAGCGGGAGAGGGGCGCATCCCGTCCGCCTCAGCGAAGCCGGATGGACCGGGAGAAGAGCGCATCCCGTCCGGCTCGGCGAAGCCGGACGGCGCGTCACCACGTGCGCGCGGGGCGGTGACCCCGGCGCGTCATGGTCAGAGGTAGTGTTCCTGCAGCGGCGCGAAGCCGTTGAACCTTTGGCTGGCATAGGTCGTGACATACGCGCCGGTGGAGAGCAGTTCCACCCGGTCCCCGCAGGCCAGCTTCAGCGGCAGCCGGTAGTTCGACTTCTCGTACAGGATGTCGGCGCCATCGCAGGTCGGGCCGGCGATCGCCACCGGACCCATCGGCGTTCCGTCATGCGGCGTGGCGATGCGGTACTTGATCGCCTCACCCTCCGTCTCCGCCAGACCGCCGAAGCGGCCGATGTCCAGGTATACCCAGCGCACCGGGTCGGCCGGATCCTTGCGGCTGACCAGCACCACCTCGGCGCTGACCAGGCCCGCGTCGCCGACGACGAAGCGGCCCGGCTCGATCAGCATCTCCGGCAGGTTGTTGCCGAAATGCGCGACCATCGCGCCCATGATCGCGTTGCCGAACATGTCGATCTCCGGCACGTCGTCGCGATACCGGGTGGGGAAGCCGCCGCCCAGGTTCATCATGCGCAGGTTGACGCCGGCCTCGGTCAGGTCGGTGAACAGCATCGCAGCCTTGCCGATCGCGAGCTCATAGGCGCGCGTCGAGGTCTGCTGGCTGCCGACATGGAACGACAGGCCGTACGGATCGAGTCCCATCTCGCCCGCGCGCAGCATCAGCGTGCGCGCGTTCTCGATAGTGGTGCCGAACTTACGCGACAGCGGCCAGTCGGCGCCTTCGTTCTCGACCAGCAGGCGGCAATAGACGCGCGCGCCGGGGGCGTTCTGCGCGAGCTTCTCCAGCTCCTCGGCAGAATCGAAGGCGAACAGCGACACGCCCTGCGCATGCGCGCGGCGGATCGCCGAGACCTTCTTGATCGTGTTGCCGAAGCTGATGGCTTCCGGCCGCGCCCCGGCCTCGAGGCAGGCGGCGACCTCTTCCCAGCTCGCCGCATCGAAGAAGCTGGACAGGCGCACCAGCCGCTCCAGCACCGGGCGCGCCGGGTTGGCCTTCACCGCGTAGTAGATGCGAGCCAGCGGCAGAGCCGATTGCAGCGCGCGGAACTTCTCCTCCACGCGGTCCACGTCGAGCACCAGGCACGGCGTCGCCGGCTGCTGCTCAGCAAGGAATCGGGCGATTTTCGGAGTCATCGCACCGGGCCCCCTCTGTTGGACGCCCACCTGTCAAGGCGATGGACGTAGTTGACGAAACGGTCGAACGAACCAGCGACCAGACGATTGCCAGAACGCTTGACGTCGTTGCGTAACCACGGTGGGCCAGAGGCACGTGCGTTGCTGCGTGGGGGGCGACATAGGACCCCCCACCCCCCCACGCAATAGGGAAATGTGCGGGCGGGGGAAAAAATCGGGATGGCGGGATGCGGCGCGAAGGCGGCACGACGGCAAATCCAGACCCTGGCCGCGCACGTAGCCACGGGATAGACCGTCCACGACGGCAGAGGAGCCGCGCCGCGTGCACCAGAGCCCCATTCCACCACGTTCGCAGGGCCGCAAGCGGCGCCGCCGACTCATCTCCTGGCGGCACAGCCGCGCCGTTCTCCTGGCGGCGTTCCATGCGAGCATCACCGATCGCGTGTCGCTCGCCGCCGCAGGCTGCGCCTTCTACGCGACCATGGCGCTCTTCCCGGCGATCAGCATGCTGATCTCGGTCTACGGCCTCGCCTTCGACCGTGGCGCCGTCGCCTCCCAGCTCGAGCTGCTGTCCGGGCTACTGCCGGCACCCGCCTACACGCTGATCGAGGCCCGCGTGCACCAATTGCTGGCCCAGCCGCCGGGGGATCTCAGCACCAACCTGCTGGTGAGCTTCCTCGTGACGTTCTGGAGCGCCTCGACCGGCGCGAAATCCGTGCTCTCGGCGCTCAACGTCGCCTACGACGTGACCGAACAACGGCCGTTCCTGCGCTTCCAGGCGATCGGACTCGCCATGACGCTCGCCGGTGTGCTGTGCGCGACGGTCGCCATCGCGGTGCTGGTGCTGATGGGACCGGCGGTCGCCTATCTCGGCATCTCGCAGCATGGCGGCCGGCTGGTGCATGCGGCCGGACTGGCGATGCTGGTGGGCTCGTTCACCGCCGCGATCGGCCTGCTCTACCGCTTCGGACCCTCGCGCCCGACACCGCCCGATCCGCGCATCATCCCCGGCGTGGCGCTCGCCACCGTGCTGTGGCTGGTCGCCTCGGAACTGCTCAGCGTCTACATCTCCCGCCTCGTGTCGTTTTCCGCGACCTACGGCCCACTGGGCGCGGCGGTGGGCGTCATGCTCTGGTTCTATGTCTCCGCCTACGCCGTGCTCCTCGGCGCCGAGTTGAACGCGCAGCTCGAGCTGGAGGCGGAGCAGAGCGCCGCCGCGTGAGCCTCTGCCGCCCGCGCGCGCCTACAGCAGCGCGCGCCGCACCGCGTCCTGCCAGCCGGCGATCATGCAGTCGCGCCGCGCGGGCTCCATCCGCGGCGTGAAGCTCCGCGCGCAGCTCCAGGTGGCGGACAGTGCGTCGAGCCCCGGCCAGACGCCGGTTGCGAGCCCCGCCAGGAACGCGGCGCCGCGGGCAGTGGTCTCGAGATCGGCCGGCCGCTCCACCGGCGCCTGCAGCATGTCGGCCAGGAACTGGCAGAACCAGTCGTTCGCCGCCATGCCGCCATCCACGCGGATCGCCTGCGCGCGGCCGGCCCCGTCGGCGCGCATCGCCTCCGCGAGGTCGTGCGTCTGGTAGGCGACCGATTCCAGCGCGGCGCGCGCGAGATGCGCGGCGGTGGCATCCAGCGTCAGCCCGCAGATCAGCCCGCGCGCCTCGGGCTGCCAGTGTGGCGCGCCGAGCCCCACGAAGGCCGGCACCATGTAGACGCCGTGATTGTCCGCGACGCGCGTCGCCATGTCGTCGGTCTGCGAGGCGTGGGTGATCAGCCCGATCCCGTCGCGCAGCCACTTCACCGCGGCGCCGGCGACGAAGATCGCACCCTCCAGCGCATAGGTCGTGCGCCCGTCGAGCCGGTAGGCCGGCGTGGTCAGCATGCGGCTGCCGGAGGTCACCGCCTCCGTCCCGGTGTTCAGCAGCATGAAGCAGCCGGTGCCGTAGGTGGATTTCGCCATGCCGGTGGAAAAGCAGGCCTGCCCCACCAGCGCCGCCTGCTGGTCCCCTGCCATGCCGGCGATCGGAATGGGCGCCCCCAGCAGGTCGGCGGTCGCATGGCCGAACAGCGTGCTGTTGTCACGGATCTCGGGCAGCAGTGCTGCGGGGATCCGGAACAGGCGCAGCAGCTCCTCGTCCCAGCACCCGCGGTGGATGTCCATCAGCAGCGTGCGCGCCGCGTTGGTCGCGTCCGTCGCATGCACCTGCCCGCCGGTGAGGCGCCACAGCAGGAAACTGTCGATCGTGCCAAACGCGAGTTCGCCCCGTTCGGCGCGCGAGCGGGCGTCGGGGATGGTGTCGAGCAGCCAGGCGAGCTTGGTCGCGGAGAAATACGGATCGATCAGCAGGCCGGTGCGGAACTGGACCAAGTCCTCCGCGCCGTCGCTGCGGAGCTGCGCGCAGGCCGCAGCGGTGCGCCGGTCCTGCCAGACGATGGCGCGATGGATCGGCTGGCCGGTGGAGCGGTCCCACACCACCACGGTCTCACGCTGGTTGGTGATGCCGATCGCGGCGATCTCCGTCACCGCGACGCCGGCCTCGGCGACGGCCTGGCGCAGCGTGGCGACGGTGTCGCGCCAGATATCCTCGGGATCGTGCTCCACCCAGCCGGGCTGCGGATAATGCTGCGCGAACTCGCGGCGTGCGACCGCGCGGGGCTGGGCCGCCTCGTCATAGACGATGCAGCGCGTGGACGTGGTGCCCTGGTCGATCGCCAGCACGAATCGGCTCATCCGGACGGTCCCTCTCATTCCCGGCGGGAGTTTACACGAGGTCGGGGGCGAGGGCGCGTCGGGGATGGGAGGTCCGGACGGGAGTGCTGAGGTGCGTCCGGGTGGGTGGTCCGAGCGGGAGCGGGAAGGTGCGTCCGGGTGGGTGGTCCGTGCTGGCAGCGGCAGTTTTGATTCAGCACAGAGTTGAGGCGAGCTGAGGCGAGCCACAGAGGGGTTGGAATCGGCAGCGCCGCCTCGGGGCCATGCCCGGCGATCCGCCGCCTGTGGATGCCCACGAGATCTTCGGTACGGCTTGAAGCGCGGCAACCGGCCTCAAAGCGTGTCGATCGAGGGCTCCGTCGCCGCGACCGAGCGGCGCGAAGCGCAGTGATTTCGATGATCCGAGAGGCGCGTGGCTCCGTGCCGAAGACCGCGGCCCGAAGATCGCAAACGCGCGCGCCTCACGCCGGCATCCGGCGCGAGCCGCTTCGCCACAAGGGTCCGTTCCGCTCTGTGGCTCGCCTCCACTCGCCTCAACTCTGTGCTAAATCAAAGCTGCCGCCGCCAGCACGAATGGAGCCGCCCGGGCGCACAAACAGGGCCGCCGCGACGGGCACGACCGGAGCCGCCCGCACGCACAAACAGGGCCGCCGCGACGGGCACGACCGGAGCCGCCCCGCCGTTCTCCACCCCCGTTGACGACGCGGCACCCTCCCGGCGACTCTCACCCAGCCCAGCCGACAGGATTTCCGCTTGCCCTTGCCTCCCGACCGACTGGCCGCCCGTCCGTGAACGAGGCCGGCCACCACCTCGAAATCCGCGACTTGCGGAAGCTCTACAACGGACATGCCGCCGTCGCCGGCCTCGACCTCGACGTGCGCCGCGGCGAGATGGTCGTGCTGCTGGGTCCGTCCGGCTGCGGCAAGACCACCACGCTGCGGCTGATCGCCGGGTTCATCCAGGCGGATGGCGGCGACATCCGCGTGGACGGGCGCAGCATCCTCGGCCTGCCGCCGCATCGGCGCGACATGGGCATCGTGTTCCAGTCCTACGCGCTGTTCCCGCACCTCTCGGTCGCGCGCAACGTCGCGTTCGGGCTGGAGATGCGGCGCCAGCCGCGCGCCGCCATCGCCGCGCGTGTCGCTTCCATGCTCCAGCTCGTGAAGCTCGAGGCGTTTGCGGACCGGCTGCCCCGGCATCTCTCGGGGGGGCAGCAGCAGCGCGTCGCCCTCGCCCGCGCGCTGGCGATCCAGCCCAACGTGCTACTGCTGGACGAGCCGCTGTCCAACCTGGACGCCGCGCTGCGCCAGGACGTGGCGCGCGACATCCGCCTGCTGCAACGCGACGGCGGACTGACCGCGATCATGGTCACGCACGACCAGGACGAGGCCATGGCGATGGCCGACCGGCTCGTGGTGATGCGCGACGGCGGCGTGCAGCAGATCGGCACGCAGGAAGACCTGTATGAGCGGCCCGCCACGCCCTTCGTCGCCCGCTTCATCGGCCGCAGCAACGTGCTGACCGGCACGCTGCGCGAGGGGTCGGTGCTGGTGCTGGAGGACGGAACGCCGGTCCGTCTCGCCGGCCGATATGCCGCGTCGGGTCGCTGCACCCTGGCCCTGCGCCCAGAACGGATCACGATCGGCACCGAGGGCCGGGTGCCCGCGCGCGTCACGCTGGGCACCTATCTCGGGGCCACGCTCGAGCACGTCCTGACGCTGGGTGGCGAGACCAGCGTGGTGGTGCGCCAGCCCACCGGCACCGACATGCACGCGCCCCTCCGGACCTCGGGCGACGCCGTGTCGCTCGACTGGGCCGCCGGGGCGGAGCGGGTGTTCGACGCCGGGGAGCGCCCGATTTCCCCCGCCTGACCCACGGGTCTAGGGTCACGGGACCGTTCGGGAGCCCGTCATGGACATCGCACTCGCCGTCATCGCCGCGGCCGTCCTGCTGATCCTGCTGCGCTCGATCCGCATCGCCACCGAATGGCAGCGTGCCGTCGTGCTGCGGCTGGGCCGATTGCATCGCGTGAAGGGGCCCGGCCTCTATTTGCTGCTGCCGCTGATCGACCAGGTGGCCCAGGTGCTCGACCTGCGCATCCAGACCACCACCATCACCGCCGAACAGGCCCTGACCCGCGACACGGTGGCGGTGGGCGTCGATGCGATCGTGTTCTGGCAGGTCGAGGATGCGGAGGCTGCCGCGATCCGCATCGCCAATTACCGGGAGGCGATCGAGCGCGTCTCCCAGACCAGCCTGCGCGAGATGATCGGCAGCACGGACCTCTCCCGCCTGCTCGCCGACCGCCAGTCGGCCGACGAGGCATTGCGGCGCAGCATCATCCAGAAGACCGCCGATTGGGGCGTGACCGCGCGCAGCGTGGAGATCAAGGACGTGGTGATCCCGCGCGAGCTGCAGGACGCCATGAGCCGCCAGGCGCAGGCGGAGCGGGAGAAGGATGCGCGGGTCACGCTCGCCTCGGCGGAGCGCGAGATCGCGGAGCAGGTGCTGCAGGCGGCGCGGCTGTACGGCAGCGAGCCGAACGCGCTCAAGCTGCGGCAGATGAACCTGCTCTACGAGATGAACAAGGAGCGTGGCGCCACGGTGCTGATCCCGACCGACATGGCGGCGAGCCTCGGCTCCGTCGTGGGGCTGGAGGAGGCGCTGGCCGCCACGCGCGCTCAGCCGCCGGTCCGGCCGAACCAGATGCCGTAGAGCGCGCTGAGCGCGACCAGGGCGAGGAACCCGTTCACCGCCAGGAGCAGCGGGGGCGAGATCCGCCGCGTGTCGGGCTTCGGCGGCGGTGTGCCGGGCCGCAGCTCCCGCCAGACCCCGGCGGCGAAGGAGAAGGCGGCGAACAGCACGAGCACCGATCCCATGAGGGAGATCATGATGTCGGGCACCACGCCGCCGAGCACCTTCTTGGCGCCCACGCCGCTGGCCAGCGCCGCGAGGCCGGTGCGGACCCAGGCCGCATAGGTCCGCTCCGCCGCGAGCACGGTGCGGTCCGCTGCGAGTTCGGTGCGCCGGTCGGCGGTGTCCGTCAGTTTCTCGGCAGTGCCGGTGTTTACGCGTGCGTCTGTCATGAAGGCGAAAGCGTCCGGGGCGGGGGGTGGTTTCCGGGGGGAGGGGCCGGAGGTGCGGGAGGGAGTCGCCGGGCGCTCCACCGTCGTCGCCGGGCTCCACACAGTCGTCGCCGGGCCCCTCACCGTCGACTCGAGCCCCCACACCATCGTCGCTGGGCCCCTCACCGTCGTCGCCGGGCTCCACACAGTCGTCGCCGGGCCCCTCACCCTCGTCGCCGGGCGCCCCACCGTCGTCGCCGGGCTCGACCCGGCGATCCCCACCGGCACCACGGGTGCGTGCGGCCGGAGGTTCGTGCCGAACCGGCTCAGCTTTGATTCAACACAGAGTTGAGGCGAGCTCAGGCGAGCCACAGAGAGATTCGGACCCTGGACGGCCCCGGGGTTCGTTCCGCATGCCATGGCCCTCGCCAGAGCCGGACGACTCCCGGGCGAGCCGTGGCGGGTGGTCTCCCGAGCGTACGCACGTCCCGGCCAACCACTCGGTTGGCCGAATTTTTTCGGCGCTTCGCGCCGCGCGAACGCACCATTGGGAGTCCTTGGCGGCGCCTCGTGCGTCACCGGCCCTCCGGCGGGACCTCCCTGCCCCCAGATCGCCCCCGCTGCCGCGGACCGCGCGATCCCTCTGTGGCTCGCCTCATCTCGCCTCAACTCTGTGTTGAATCAAAACTGATGCATCCCGCACGAACCACGCCCGAGCACGCACCCTCCCGTCACCCGCCGCCGGTCACCCTCCCGCAACCGTCACCCTTCACCCTCCCGCGTCCGTCTCACCCTCCCGCGTCCGTCACCCTCGCCGTCCTCTCACCCACGGCCAGGAGAGATGAACTCCCACGGTGCGACCTCCTTCCCGATATCGGTCATGACCTCGATCAGCGTGGGGCTGTTCGCGGCCAGGGCCTGCCGTAGCGCGTCGCGCAGGCCGGCGGCGTCCTCCACGCGCCAGGACGGCACGCCGAATGCGCGGGCGAAGGTCTGGAAGTCGGGGTTCTGCAGCACCGACCCGGAGTCCCGGCCGTCGAACAGGCGGCGCTGGTCGCGCAGCACGTTGCCGTAGGCGCCGTTGTTGAACAGCACCGTCACCAGGTTGATCCCGTGCTGCGCGGCCGTCGCCAGCTCTGCGCCGCCGAACAGGAACCCGCCATCGCCGGTGACCGCCACCACCGGCCGATCCGGTTGCCCCACCTTCACGCCGAGCGCGGTCGGGAAGCCGGCACCCAGGGTGCCCGAAAACCCCGAGGTCACCAGCGTTCGCGGCTGGTGGAACGGAAAGCCGAACCAGGAAACGTAGCCGACTTGCGTCATCTCGTCGCAAAGGATGCCGTCCTCGGGGAGGACCTCGCGGATCGCCTCCAGGTAGCTCATCTGCGGCTGGATCGCCTGGATGCGCGACGCGGCGCTGTCCTTGGCCGCCGCGATCGCCGCGGCGCGGGCGGGATCGCGACGCTCCGCCATCACGGCGACCAGGGCGCGCGCGGCGTCCGCCGTGTCGGCGACGATCCCGAGGTCGACGCGCAACCGCCGCATCTCGGCGGGGTCGATGTCGATGCGGGCGATCTTCAGGCCGGCGGGCATCTTGCCCCAGCGGCCGGTCGGCACCTCGAGCCGCGTGCCGAAGGCGACCAGCAGGTCGGTGTCGGGCCACAGCTCGTAGGCGGCCGGGACGGTGAGACCGAGTGGGTGGCGGTCGTCGACGATGCCGCGGCCGCCGCGAAAGGAGACGACCGGCGCGCCGACCCGTTCGGCCAGGGCGCGGATCTCCGGCGCAGCGTCCAACGCGCCGCCACCCACCCAGATCATCGGCGCGCGGGCGGTGTCGAGCAGCTTGGCCAGCGCGGCGATCTTCTCGGGGTCGGGTACCGGGTTCGGGAAGGTCGGCAGCGGATCCTGCGGGGTGACCTCGGCCTGGGCGGGGAACTGGTCCCACGGCATTTCCAGCGCGACCGGACCGCGGCGGCCGGAGAGCATCTCCTGGAAGGCGCGGGCGACCTTGATGGGCGCCTCGGACGGGTGCTCGATCCGGTCGGCGTGCTTGAGCAGGGAGCGCAGGGTGGCGAGCTGGTCGGGCAACTCGTGCAGCTGGCCCCGGCCGCGGCCGATCATCATGCTGGGCACCTGGCCGGTCAGGCACAGCACCGGCGCGTTCACGCCCCAGGCGGTGGCAAGCGCCGCCGTGGTGTTCAGCACGCCCGGCCCGGGGACGACGGCGTAGGCGGACGGCTTGCCGGTCGCGCAGGCATAGCCCAGCGCCATGTAGGCGGTGGTCTGCTCGTGCCGCGCATTGATGAGACGGAGGCGGTTGGCGTTGCGGGCGAAGGCGTCGAACAGGCCGTAGACCTGCACGCCGGGCAGGCCGAACACGGTGTCGATCCCGTGCCGCAGCAACCCGTCGACGATCGCCTCACCCCCGGTCATGCGCGGCATGCCACCCTCCGTCTGATTTTGGCGGAGGGTGGCACGCAAGGCGGATCAGGAGAAGCGGGCGATCGGCTCCGGTGCGGGGCCCGCTCAGGTGCGCGGACGGGCCGGCGGCGCGATCGGCTGCGGGTCGGTGGAGACGGTCCAGAGGCGCGGCTGGTCCGGGCGGCGCAGCGCCGGAGTCGCGGGGACCGGTGCGGGCGTGGGCGTCGCGGCGTTCGGCGTCGTCTCCGTCATGCCGGCGGGCAACGGCATCAGCGCGTCGCAGGCGCCGCCGCTGCGCGACACCTGCGTCACGGGCCGGCCGTCGGGACCCGGCGCGCCGGTGCGGATCATCTGCTGGCAGGTGCCGGCCGGGGTGGAGATCGTGGTGACGAGGACGCTGCCGGGGGCGGGGACGGCAGCGCCGTCGCGGGCCAGGATCGGGTCACCGGCGAACCCGCGTGCGGCGCCCTGGCGCATCGCGGCGTCGATGAGCTGTTGCGGATCGGGCATCGGCATCGCCATCAGCGCGTCCATCTCCGCCATCATCTGCCGGATCATGCCGAACGCGGGGGGCACCGGCGCGGCCACCGGGACGAAGCCGGGGGGCAGCGCCACGGAACGCGCCGGCAGGGCGGTGGCGCCGGCGGGCAGGACGATGACCGTGGCGCCGGCCGGGACGTCGATCACCTGCGCGCCGTGCGCCTGGACGATGGCGGGGGCCGCGCCGTCCCGCGGGGTGAGGCGGCTCTGCGCCACGGCGGGCAGGGCGACCGTCAGGGCCGCGAGGGCGGACATGGCCACGAGTGCTGGCGTTCTGGGCATTGCAACTCTCCCGGTGCGAACGTGACGGCGGGAGTGTGCGCGGCCGGGTTTGCACGGCTTTCTCCCGCGCGTGAACTCGCGTTCACGTCTCCTGCAGGGTCGCCAGCTCCTCGAGACGCAGCGGCTTGGTGGGGAAGCGCGGCTGCAGCGGCTCGATGTGATGCGGCGGCATGTGGCGCGCGGCGGCGATCACCTCGGCGGCGATCGGCGCGCAGGTGCGGCCCTGGCACGGACCCATGCCGCAACGCGTATACGCCTTCAGCTGGTTCGGCCCCAGGCAGCCGAACTCCACCGCGCGGCGGATCTCCCCGGCGGTGACCTCCTCGCAGCGGCAGACGATGGTCGCGTCGTCCGGCTGCATGGGACGTGGGGCGTAGAGCGCGTCCAGGAACGGGCGCAGCGCGCGGTGCCGCCCGAGGCGGGCGCGCCAGGGACGCGCGGCGGCGTCGCGCGTCGCGGCGTCGATGCGGCCGAGGTCGTGGGCGATGCCGAGGGCGGCGAGGCGACCGCCGCAGGTGGCGGCCCAGGCGCCCGCGATGCCGGCCCCGTCGCCGGCGATGGACACGTGCGGCACCGAACTTGCGCCCCAGGCATCCAGTTCGGGATGCCAGCACCGTTGCGCCTTGCTCCAGGCATGGCGGCAGCCGATCGCGCGGGAGAGCTGCACGGACGGGATCACGCCGTCATGCAGCAGCAGCGTGTCGGCCGTCTCGGTGCGCGTGTGGCCTTGCGTGGTGAACACGATGCGCTGGAGCCGGTCCTCGCCGTCCGCGCGGAGCGTGGTGGCGCGCAGCCAGGGCACGCCCCCCTTGGCGATGCGCCGCCGCCAGAGCAGGCCCTTGGCGAGATCGGGCGCGGCGCGCAGGGCGCCGGGCAGGTGCGTGGCGGCGGACGCGCGGCGGTCGGGGTCGGACAGGTCGATGATGCCCGCGATGTCGCCGCCGGCCTTCAGCGCCTGCACGGCGTAGAGCAGCAGGAGCGGCCCCTGTCCGGCGATCCAGGTGCCGCCGTGGGGCACCAGCCCGCCGGTCTTGAGCGCGATCTGCGCCGCGCCGACCGTCATGACGCCAGGCAGGGTCCAGCCGGGGATCGGCATCGGCCGTTCGGTGGTGCCGGTGGCGAGCAGGATGCGGCGCGGGTGCGCAACGGCAGCGGTGCCGTCCTGGGTCCAGAAGACGCTGCCATCGGGCTCGATCGCCCAGACCACGGCGCGGAAGCGGAGGTCCGCGCCGCATGTCCGCGCGTCCCGGATCAGGGCGAGGGCGCGGTCGTCGTCCCGGTCGGACGGGCCGCGCGCCTCGAGCGCCTGCCAGATCCGGCCGCCGGGAGCCGGGTTTTCGTCGAGCAGCAGGACCGAGAGGCCCCGCGCGGTGGCTTCGACGGCGGCGGACAGGCCGGCCGGGCCGGCGCCGACGATGAGCAGGTCGGGGGTCATGGACCGGCCGCCGCGCCGTCACGCTCCCCATCGCCGCCCGCCGCGCCGCCGAGGGTGCGGGCGCCGTCCTGGCTTGCGACGACCATCCCGTCCCGCACCGGGGTCATGCAGGTCTGCACGTTGGGCACGCCATCGACCTCGGCCAGGCACTCGAAGCAGGCGCCCATCATGCAGTAGGGGCCGCGCGCCACCCCGCCACGTGGGGTGTGGCGGGTGACCTGCACCCCGGCGGCCAACAGGGCGGAGGCGACGCTGTCGCCCTCCCGCGCCGGGATCGGCCGCCCGTCGAAGGTCAGCGTCAGGGAGCCCGGTTCGGCGCGGACCAGCATCAGTCGGGCGTGCCCTTGGGCAGCTTGCGCTCCACGATCCCGGCGTAGACCGCGACGCCGTAGGGAATGGCCTCGTCGTTGAAGTCGTAGAGGTGGTTGTGCAGCGCTGCGCTGTCGCCGTTGCCGAGGTTGATGTGCGCGCCGGGCACCAGCTCCATCATGAAGGAGAAATCCTCCGACCCCATGCCCGGCGGGGTGTCGCGGCGGACCTTGTCGCCGCCCACCAGGTCGGAGGCCACGTCGCCCAGCAGCTCCGCCTCGGCGTCGTCGGCCACCATGGGGGCGAAGATCAGGCGGAAATCGACCGTGGCCTCGGCGCCGAACCCGGCGGCAATCGAGGTCGCGAGGCGCTTCATGTTGGTCTCGACCAGCTCCATCACCTCCCGCTTCATCGCGCGGACCGTGCCGGCGAGCGTCGCGGATTGCGGGATCACGTTGTACGCGTCGCCGCCGACGATGCGGGTGATCGAGAGCACCGCGCTCTCGGCCGGCGCGACGTTGCGGGCCACCACGGTCTGCAGCGCGGTGCCGAGATGGCAGGCGACGACGACCGGGTCGATGCTCTGGTGCGGGTGGGCGCCGTGCGCGCCCTTGCCGGAGATGGTGATGTCGAAGAACGCGCCGCCCGCCGCGCGGGGGCCCTTGCCGGTGGTGAAGTGCCCGACCGGCAGGCCGGGGCGGTTGTGCATGCCGTAGACCGCGTCGCAGGGAAAGCGCTCGAACAGCTTGTCCTTCAGCATGGCGAGCGCACCGCCCACGCCTTCCTCGGCCGGCTGGAAGATGAAGTTGACGGTGCCGTTGAAGTTGCGCGTCTCGGCCAGGTACTTGGCCGCGCCCAGCAGCATGGTGGTATGGCCGTCATGGCCGCAGGCATGCATGACGCCGGCGTTGTGGCTGGCATGCGGCAGCCCGGTCGCCTCGTTGATCGGCAGTGCGTCCATGTCGGCGCGCAGGCCGACCGACCCCTGGCCGTTGCCGTTGCGCAGCACGCCGACCACGCCGGTGACGCCGACGCCGCGATGCACCTCGATCCCCCATTCCTCGAGCTTGCGGGCGACCAGCTCCGCGGTGCGGTGCTCCTCCAGCCCGAGTTCCGGGTGCTGGTGAATGTCGCGGCGGATGGTGGCGAGCTCGTCCTGGTAGGTGCGGGCGCGATCGATCGGGGCGGTGTCGCTCATCGGGGCTCCTCGGGGTGGGTTGCGACGAGATTGCCACCGGGCGAAGTGGGTTGCCAGCGGGGCTCAGCCAGTCGTTGGAGGCCTGTCGCGCCGTCGCGGCATGATGCCGGGGTTCGGCACACGGATGCGGCTCCGGAGGTCAGGCTGGAACCGGGCGCGGGCGTTCAACCACGGAGGGCGCGGAGAGCCACGGAGGGCCACGGGAGTCGTGCCACGTCCGACGGGCTTGCGCGGAGGGCATCATGTCGGCCGCCTTCGGCGGGGCTGGATGATCTCCGTGGTCGTCCGTGGTGCTCCGTGTTCTCCGCGGTGAACTCTGCGGTCGCCCAGCGTGCACCGGGCTGGAGCGATCGGCACGGCACGGCACGTGCGCCCTCAGCGTCGCCGAGTGTCCAAGAGCGCCAGCGGGACGGCGACGCCGATGCCGATCGCGACCACCATTCCAGCGGTCTCCACCAGCAGGCCCAGCGTCTCGGCGATCTGTGCGGCCGGCGCGGCGGCGCCCGCCTGCATGATGCCGACGGCGCCCACCACGACCCGGAACGCGTAGGCGCCCGGCACCATCGCCACCACGCCGGGGAAGACGAACGCCACCGGCGGCACGCGGAACCGCCGCGCCCAAAGCTGGGCCAGCACGCCCGCGACGGCGGCCGCGACGAAGGAGCCGGGGACCAGTCCCACGCCCGCCAACCCCAGCGCACTGCGCAACGCGTGGCTGGCCAGCCCGCACAGCATGCACGCCCAGAGCAGCCGGGACGGGACGCCGAACAGCAGCGCGTAGCCGATCGCGGCGAGGGCCGAGAACAGCGCGTCCTCCAGCAGCGGCGGGCCCTGCGGCGCGGCGTCCAGCGGGATAACGACGCCGCTCAGCCGCGTCACGGTCACCAGCCCGACCGCGATCGCCAGGGTCAGCAGCCCGGCGAAGGCGAGCCGCGCCAGGCCGAACGTCATGTGGTTGCGGATCACGTCGCGGATGCCGTTGATGAATGGCACGCCGGGGACGAGGATCATCCCGGGCGCGACCAGGCACAGCGCCGGGGTCGCCGTTCCGCCCAGCCGCGCGCCGGCGGCGCCCAGCGCGCCGCTGAACAGCGCGGTCAGGAACGTGACCAGCAGCGGGCTCCAGTGCCGCTCGGCCATGGCGAGCCGCGCCCAGGTGCCAACCGATCCCGCGACCAGGGCGGCGGTGGAGGCCGCCCAATCGCCGCCGAACAGCCGCACCAGGCTCGCGGCCGTCACGCCGAGGGCGAGCGCGGTCGCCGCGCGGGGCCAGGTCGGTGTACCCGCCTCGATCGCGGCCAGCCGCGCCGCGACGCCGGCCCGATCGATCGCACCGGCGTCGAGTGCATCCAGCACGGCGTTCAGGCGTTCGATCGCACCGAGATTGACGCCCAGCGCCGGCACGTGCGCGCCGACCCGCGTGCGGAAGCGCGTGCCGCGCGACACGGTGAGCAGCAGCGCCTCGTAGGTGACGGTCAGGTGTGCCTCACACCCGAACCGCGCGGCGACGTCGGCGACGACGTGGTGCACGCGTTCGGTATCGGCTCCGTTCACCAGGAACAGGCGTCCGAGTTGAAGGAGGACGTGCGCGGCATCTTCCAGGTCGCCGTCCGTCCGGTCAGACGGGAGAGCGGAGGCCGTGGCTGTCGCCTCCCCCGTCATGGCCGGCCATGACGGGACGACGGGGCGTGCCGGCCGGCCACCGGCGCGGCCGTGTGCCGGTGGGGGTGGCCGGGTCGAGCCCGGCCATGACGGGAGAGCGAGTGCTGGTGGGGGTGGCCGGGTCGAGCCCGGCCATGGCGGACGACTGGGGCCATGGCGGTCAGCGATAGACCGGCTGGTAGGCGAGCTCCTGCAGGCGGGCGCCGATATCGGCCGGCCGCTCCGTGCGCGCGAGGCCCTGGTCGTAGATGTAGGCCGCGATCTTCTCCGCCACGTGCAGCGAGGCCGTGAAGATGCGCGACTGCGAGGGATAGATCAGGCCCTGGTCCAGATCCTCCTGTCGGACCTGCTCCGCCACGCCCTTCGCCGCGATGATGAACATCTCCTCCGTCACCCGCTTGGAGCCGGTGGCGAACACCGCCATGCCCATCGCCGGAAAGATGTAGACGTTGTTGCCCTGACCGGGGACGAAGGTCCTGGCGTTCAGGTGCACGGGCGGGAACGGGCTGCCGCTGGCGAAGATCGCGCGGCCATCGGACCAGCGATACGCTTCCTCGGCCGTGCACTCGGAGCGGGAGGTCGGGTTCGAGTAGGGGAAGATGATGGGGCGCTGGTTGACCGCCGCCATCGCCTCGATCACCTCCTGGTTGAACAGCTTCGGCACCGTGCTGACGCCGATGATCCCGGTCGGGCACAGCGCCTTCACCGCCTCGGCGAAACTCGCGACCGGCGCATGATCGATCGCGAAAGGCTTCTGGAAATCCGCGAGGTCGGTGCGGGATGTCGTCATCAGCCCGTTGACGTCGTAGAGCGCGATGCGTGCGCGCGCCTGGTCGATCGGCAGACCTTCCTGCGTCATCGCGAGGCTGATCAGCTCCGCGATGCCCGTGGCGGCCGATCCGCCGCCCAGGAACAGGAAGCGCTGTTCGGTCAGCTTGCCGCCAGAAATCCGCAGCGCCCCGAAGATGCCGGCGAGCGCGACCGCGGCGGTCCCCTGGATGTCGTCGTTGTAGGTGCAGATCCGGTCGCGGTAGCGCGCCAGGATCGGTTCGGCGTTGATGTTCGCGAAGTCCTCCCACTGCAGGCAGCATTGCGGGAACAGGCTCTCGACCGCCTGCACGAACTCGTCGATGAAGGCCATGTACTCGGCGCCGCGCACCCGCGGCTGGCGCAGCCCGAGATAGAGCGGGTCTTCCAGCAGCTCGTGGTTGTTCGTGCCGACATCCAGCGTGATCGGCAGGCAGTGCCGCGGCGGGACGCCGGCGCAGGCGGTGTAGAGCGAGAGCTTGCCGATCGGGATTCCCATGCCGCCGACGCCCAGGTCGCCCAGGCCCAGGATTCGCTCGCCGTCGGTCACGACGATGAAGCGCACGTCGGGTTCGGGCCAGTGCGCCAGCAGCTCCTTCAGCCGGCCGCGCGCGGTGATCGGCAGGTAGATGCCGCGGGCCGCGCGGAACACGTGGTCGAACTTCTGGCACGCCTCACCCACGGTCGGCGTGTAGACCAGCGGCATGAACGTCGCCGGATCCGACATCAGCACTGCATAGAACAGCGTTTCGTTGCGCGCCTGCAGGTCCGACAGCAGCAGGTATTTCTGCAGGTCGTCGGTGAGGTTCGCGAGCTCCGCATGGATGCGCGCCACCTGCGTCTCCAGCGTGTCGACGCCGGGCGGCAGCAGGCCCTCGAGCCCGAGGGCGCGGCGTTCCTCCGCCGAGAAGCCGGACCCCTTGTTGCGCCGCGCGTCGTGCAGGACCGCGTAGCCTTTCGCCTCGTCGGTCATCCGCGTCACTCCGTCGCCACGTGGGGAGAGATCATCTTCGACGGGTCGACGATCGTGTCGAACTCCTCCGCGCTGACGTAGCCGAGTTCGAGCGCGGCTTCGCGCAGGGTCTGGTCGTGGTCCATGGCGTGGTGCGCGATCTGCGACGCCTTGTCGTAGCCGATCACCGGCGCGAGCGCGGTCACCAGCATGAGCGAGCGCTCCACGTATTGCGCGATCTTCTTGCGGTCGGGTTCGGTGCCCTCGATCATGTATTTGCGGAAGTTCGTGCAGCCATCGGACATGATCGTCAGCGAGTGCGTGATGTTGAAGATCATCAGCGGCTTGTAGACGTTCATCTCGAGATAGCCGCCGGCGCCGCCGAACCCGACCGCGACATCGTTCGCCATCACCTGCACGGCGATCATGGTCAGCGCCTCGGCCTGGGTCGGATTGACCTTGCCCGGCATGATCGACGAGCCGGGCTCATTCGCCGGCACGATCAGCTCCGCGAAGCCGGCGCGAGGCCCGCACGACAGCAGGCGGATGTCGTTGGCGATCTTGTAGAGCGACACCGCAAGCGTGCGCAGGCTGCCGGAGAGCTGCACCAGCGCATCATGCGCGCCCTGCACCGCGAACTTGTTCGGCGCCGGCTCGAACGGCAGCTTCGTGTACCGCGCGATCTCGGCGATCGCGGCTTCGGCGAAACCGGGGGCGGCGTTGATGCCGGTGCCCACGGCGGTGCCACCGAGCGCGAGGCGGTAGACGTGGCGGAGGGAATCTTCGATGCGTTCGAGATTCTCGGTCAGCATCTCCGCATAACCGGACCATTCCTGGCCGAGGGTCAGCGGGGTCGCATCCTGCATGTGGGTGCGGCCGATCTTGACGATGTCCTTCCACGCCTCGGCCTTGGCGGCGATCGCGTCGCGCAGCGCGGCGGCCGCGGGCAGCAGGCGCTGCTTCGTCTCGATGGCGGCGGCCATGTTCATCGCGGTCGGGAACGAATCGTTCGACGACTGCGACATGTTGACGTGGTCGTTGGGATGCACCGGGTGCTTGCTGCCCAGCTCCGAACCGGCGATCTGGCAGGCGCGGTTCGAGACCACCTCGTTGACGTTCATGTTGAACTGGGTGCCGCTTCCGGTCATCCAGACATGGAGCGGGAACATGTCGTGGTGCTGGCCGGCGATGATCTCGTCGCAGACCTGCAGGATCAGCGCGTGCTGCTGGTCGGGCAGCCGCTTGCCGTCATGGTTGGCGATGGCGGCGCTGCGCTTGAGGATCGCGTAGGCCGTGATCATCTGCCGCGGGATCAGGTCGTGGCCGATGCTGAAATGCTCGAGCGAGCGCTGGGTCTGGGCGCCCCATAACCGGTCGGCGGGAACCTCCACCTCGCCGAGACTGTCGGACTCCTTCCGCATCGTCGTCATGCTCACCTCCGGTTACGCCGGCGCGGGTGCGAAGGCGTTGACTGAACAGAACCTTATGGAAGTGGAAGTTCCAGAACGATTCAATGACAACTTCGTGCTGACCGTCACCGATAACGCCCCTGTGGCTTCAAACCCCCGTTCCGCTCGGTGTTCGTCGCCGGAAACCAGAGTTGTTGTATATCCCGGTACCCGACCGATACGATCCCGCCGGCGGCGCACCACCCCGCGACGGCGCCGCCCGCGAGCAGCGCGTATTCGCGCGTCCGCCACGGCGCGTGCAGGGGCGAAATCGCCTCCAGATCGCCCGGGACCGCGCAGTGCAGCGCCACATGGGTGATGCCGTTCGGCAAGCCCTCGATCATCCGTTCATAGCCGGCGCGCGTCTCCTCCGCCGGAACGGCAAGCGTGCCGCGGAAATTGTCCGGCAGCCCGCGATGCTTCAACGCGGCGACCGTCGCCTGATAGGCGGCCGGATCGGGCGCGAAGCGGATCCGGCGCGGCAGCACGGGCACGAGACCATGGGCCTCGGCCACCGCCACATGGCATGGCAGCAGCTCAGGCAGCATCGCCGCCGCCATGTGCGCATCGCAATGCGTGGGCCGCAGCCCGGCGGCAAGAGCCCGCTCCACCTGAGCGCGCAGTTCGACCTCCGCCGCCTCGACCACCATGTGTCGACAGAGGGAGGCGACGTCGCGCCAGAAGAAGCCGTCGTCATCGATGAGGCCGGAGGCTCGGCTGGTGGTGGAGATCGGCGCCCAGCGGTAATGGGCCCACTCGCTGGTGAGCGTCAGGTGCACGCCGAGGTCGAGCCTGGGGTCCGCGGCGCCGGCCTCCGCGATCTCACGGAACCAGGGACAGGGGACCATGACCGAGCCGGTGGTCACCAGGCCGGCGGCGGCGAGCTCCAGGAAAGCCTGGTTGCCGCCATGGCACATGCCCAGGTCGTCCACGTGCAGGATCACCCCGCGCGCGACGCCGAGGCGTTCCGCGAGAGGCGATCCCTCCGTTCCCGTCATTCGGCGGGAAGGCTTCCGAACACCTCGGCGTTGTGCTGGCCGAGCTTGGGGGAGTCGGTGACGGGATGGGGGCGCTGGCGATCGAAGGAAATCGGCAGGCCGACGATCGTCAGCCCGCTGCCGGGCAGGGTGCGCATCACGTCCATCGCCTCCATCTGCTCGCTCGCGGCGAGTTCGGCGATGTCGTTGACCGGCGCGCAGGGGACCCCCGCCTCGCCGATGATGCCCAGCCACTCCTGCCGCGAGCGGGTGCGCAGCACCGGCTGCATCGCGTCCACCACCACCTGACGGTTCGCGGCGCGCTTGCGTCCGTCCGCCATGCGCGGGTCGTCGAGCCATTCGGGATGGCCCATGGCCCGCGCGAGCTTCACAAACAGCCGGTCGTTGCCGGCCGCGATGCAGAGCGGGCGATCGGCGGTCTCGAAGATCTGGTAGGGCGCGAGCGTCGCGCTGGCGGCGCCGTGCCGTTCTGGCACCTTCTTCGTCACATGGTAGGCGTTGAGGTGAGTCTGCACCCAGCCGACCGCGCTTTCGAACAGGGACGTGTCGACGACGCAGCCCTCCCCGGTGCGCGCGCGTTGCTGCAGCGCGGCCAGCGCGCCGATGACGCACCACATTCCGGTGGCGTAGTCGTTGATCGCCGGCGCGCAGAAGGTGGGCGGATCCTCCGGCCGGCCGGTCAGCGTGACGACCGCGCCGTAGCATTGCAGCAGCGGATCGAAGCCCGGCGCCATCTTCAGCGGGCCGGAATGGCCGAACGCCCAGATGGAGCAGTAGATCAGCCGCGGATTGACGGCGCGCAGCGCGTCGGGGCCGATGCCGAACTGGTCCACGATGCCGGGCCGCAGGTTCTGGATCAGCACGTCGGCCGTCGCCACCAGCGTCTTCAGCTTGGCGACGTCCTCGGGGTTCTTGATGTCCAGCGTGACGGAGCGCTTGTTGCGGTTGTTGGCGTGGAAGCCCACCGCGTCGCCCTCATGGAACGGAGGCCCCCAGAGGCGGGCGTCGTCACCGCCATCCGGCTTCTCCACCTTGATGACGTCGGCGCCCATGTCCGCGAGCACCACCCCGGCATAGGGGCCGGCCAGCGCCTGGCCGACCTCGATGACCTTGATCCCTTCGAGCGGTCCCGGCATCACACGCCCCCCAGTCCGATGCGCCCGCGAAACGCCTCGTCGCGCAGGCTGAACTCCTGGCCGGAGAGGTCGTCCGACTCCGGCGTGCAGAGATAGACGATTGCCTGCGCCGGCTGCGCGACAGGGATCAGGTCGCCGCGCGGGATCTGGCTGATCGGGTTCATGCGGGACGCGCGGATCTGCACCTGCATGTCGGTATCGGTGGTGCCCGGCTGGAAGCCGAACACGCGGATCCCCTGCTCCGCCGTCTCCAGCGCGATGGCGCGGGTCAGCATGTGCAGTCCCGCCTTGCCGGAGCAATACGCGCTCCAGCCCTCGAGCGGGCGGATGGCGGCGCCGGAGGACACGTTGACGATGCGGCCACCGCCCGCCGCGGCCATGCGCGGCAGCACGGCGCGGATCGCGTGATAGGCGCCCACCAGGTTGATCTGGATGTTGCGCGCCCAGGCCGCAGGATCGCTGTCGGCGATGCGCGCGATCGGTTCGATCACCCCGGCATTGTTGACCAGCGCGTCGATGCGGCCATGGCGCCGTTCGATCTCGGCGACCAGCGCCTCCACCGCCGCGTAGTCCGACACGTCGCAGGCCTGCGCCGTCGCGCGTCCGCCGGCCGTGGTGATCGATTGCGCGACCTCGCCGGCCAGCTTGCCATCGCGCGCGGTCAGCACGACCGCGGCCCCCTCGCGGGCCAGTGCTTCGGCGGCGGCGGCACCGATGCCGCGGCTCGCGCCGGTCACGAGGATCGTCTTGCCGTCCAGCCTGCTCATGCGCTTCCTCCCACGGGCCTTCTGCCGCTTTACGAGACCTGGGATACGACCGCAAATTGCCGGGACGAAAACACCGGGGGAGAAGCGGATGCGCGTTTCGATGAGCCTGCCGTGCGAGGACTGGACCGCTTGCGGCCCGGCGGCGCGCCAGGCGGAGGAAGACGGGTTCGACAGCGTCTCGAGCCACGAGCTGAAGCACGACCCGGTCATGCCGCTCGCCTTCGCGGCGCTGGCGACGGAACGCGTGCAGCTCGTGACCTCCGTCGCGATCGCCTTCCCGCGCAGCCCGACCACCGTCGCGCAGCAGGCGTGGGACCTGCACACCCACTCGAAAGGGCGTTTCGTCCTCGGGCTCGGCAGCCAGGTGAAGGCGCACAACGAGCGTCGCTTCGGCGTGCCCTGGATCGCGCCGGCCGCGCGAATGGGCGAGTATGTCGAGGCGCTGCGCGCGATCTTTCGCTGCTGGGAGTATGGCGAGAAGCTGAACTACCAGGGCAAGCACTACACCTTGTCGCTGATGACGCCCGAGTTCTCCCCGCCCAAGCAGGGCCTGCCGCTGCCGCCGATCGCGATGGCGGCGGTCGGGCCGCTGATGCTGAAGACCGCGGCGCGCGTCTCCGACGGCGTCCGGCTGCACAGCTTCGCCACGCGCGCCTATCTCGAGCAGGTGGTGCGCCCACAGCTCGAAGCGGAACTCGGCGCCGTCGGCAAGAGCTTCGCGCAATGCGAGATCAGCGGCGGCGGCTTCATCGCGACCGGTCCTGACGAGGCGGCGGTCAAGAAGGCCGCGGAGGCCGCGCGCTATCGCGTCGCGTTCTACGGCTCCACCCCCGCCTATCGCGGCGTCTTCGACCTGCACGGCGTGACCGATCTCGGCGTCAAGCTGACCGAGATGTCGAAGCAGGGGAAATGGAGCGAGATGGCGAAGCAGGTGCCGGACGACGTGCTGGACCTGTTCGTGGCGCGTGCGCCGTACGAGGGCCTCGCGGCGGCGATCGAGACGCGCTACGGCGGCATCGTCGACACGGTCTCGGTGGATTTCGCGCCCGGCACGCCGGCTTCCGTACGGCGGGAGACGGTTGCGGCGATCCAGAGGATCCCCAGCAGCTTCGAGGCGTTCCGCACCGAGGCGCGGGCCGCGTAGTCGTCCGGGACCATGCGGCGGGACCCGTGGCACTCCGCAGGTCCGCCGCGCACCAGGTCTGCGGGGCGCCGTCGCTGGTTCATTGGCGGCGCCCGCTCGCCCATCAGCCGCGGAGTGCGAATACGCGCAGGCGGTTGCCGTCCGGATCGAGGGCGGTGAACGTTCGGCCGAAATCCATCTCGGTTGGGGGCTGCGCGATCGTCACGCCCTGCGCGGCCCATGCGGCGTGCAGCATCTCGACCTCCTCTGGAGAGTCGGTGCGCCACCCGAGCTCCCCGGCCGCACCGGTGGAGGGTGCCGCCGCGGGTTCGACCCCGTCGCGCTGCCAGAGACCGATCATGGTGCCGTTGGGATGGCCGACGAACAGGACGAAGGTTGGCGAGGCGTCGACAGGCTCGCGCTGCAGCAGCGTGGCGTAAAAGCGCGAGGAGGTGGCGGGATCGCGGACATAGAGCTGGATGTGACCGAAGCCGGACATGGGACTCTCCCGAACTGATGACGGGACCAGTCTGCGATGCGGTGGTGACAGATCCTGTCAGCAGTCGTCGGTTGCCAGAACGCCGGTTTCCGCCCGCCAGCGCCGCAGCAGCGCCGCGCGGCGCTCCGGCATGCGCCCGCCCGCCTCGAGCGCTGCGATCCGGTCGATGCGGAAGTGCCGGAAGTCGCGGCGCAACTCGCACCACGCGACCAGAACCTGCGCGCTACCGAAGAAGCCGACCGCGAGCGGCCACACGGTGCGCCGGCTGTCCTCGCCTTCGAGGGTCCGGTATTGCAGCGTCATGGTGCGTTCCCGGCGGATCGCCTCCCGCAAGGGCGGCAGCGCCCAGGCGGGGGCCATGTCGCGCGGCGGCACCAGCAGCGCAGTCGTCTCGGCCGCATCGCGCAACGCGCCGGGCAGCACCGCCGCTATCCGCGCCTGGGCGCTGCGGGCCGCGGCGGCGAGGCGCGCATCGCCCTGCTGCGCCACCCAGCGGGTGCCGAGGACGAGCGCCTCCACCTCTTCCTCGGAGAACATCAGCGGCGGCAGCAGAAAGCCGGGGCGCAGCAGATAGCCGATGCCCGCTTCGCCCTCGATCGGCGCACCCTGACCGCGCAGCGCCGCGATGTCGCGATACAGCGTACGCCGGCTGACGCGCAGACGCGCAGCCAGGCTCTCCGCTGCGACGGGGCGGCGGTGCTGGCGCAGCAACTGCAGCAGCGCGAGCAGCCGTTCGGGGCGCGGGTCGCGGTCGGCGGTCGGACGATCCGTCATTCATGCTCCCCTGCTGGAGGGGGCGCGTCAGGCGGGCGGGATCTCCAGCACGCAGCGCTCCCCCGGCCGGGTGTAGACGAAGAAGTCCGCAAAGGATGTTTCGTCCGGCCGAGCGGGATCATACGGGAACAGGTTGGGGATGTGGGCGGCGAGGCGCCAGTCCGGAAAGCGGGCGGCAACGAGTGGCGTGAAGGCGCGATGCCGCACATGCGGCACGGGCCAGGCGAGGTCCACGTTGCTCGCATAGACCAGCACATAGCGCGTGGCGCTGCCGAAGAGCCGGTCGAGATAGGTGTCGAACACCGTGTCCTCGACGAGGTGGAACAGGATGTCCATCGACAGCGCGAGCTCCGCCGGTTGCAGCGGCGCGTCGGCAAGCTGGAACCTGCGTCGCGGATCGCCGGCGAACCGACGCCGGCAGCGTGCGATCGTGGTGGGGGAGACGTCGACCCCGACATAGTTCGCGACATCGAGCAGCGCCGCCTGCCGGCCGTCCCCGCAGCCGAGATCGAGCAAGGACGCGACACCATTGTGGCGCATGAACGCGTTGACGAACCCCGCCTTGAAGCCGGCGAGCCGGCCTTCGGACCCGGTGCCCGATGTGCCGCCCGCGCCATAGCGCCGCTCCCAATACGCGGCGGAGTCAAAGGGCGTCGTCATCGCCCGTGCGGGATCATCGGCGCATCTCCTCCGATCGGGGTCATTCGCCGATATCGGCGCGTTCCGCGAGGCGACGAAGCTGCGCCTCAACCTCCACGCGGGTCACGCGGGCCGTGCCTGCGCAGACCACCGCGGCGGTGCCGGCCGCAACGGCCCAGGCCAACGCTGCGCGGTCCGACTTGCCCTGCGCGAGCGAGAGGACGAGCGCGGCCAGGAAACTGTCCCCCGCGCCGACCGCGCTGCGGAACGGCACCGGCACGGCCGGCATGTGCACGACGCCTCGCGCCGAGGCGAGGAAAGCACCCTCCTCCCCCTTGCTGACCGCCACGGCCTGGGCTCGCCCCGCATGGATGAGCTCGAGCGCCGCCTGTTCCTGCGCCGTCTCCGTCGGCAGCTTGCGCCCGACCAGCGCCTCGAATTCGCCCAGGCTTGGCTTGATCACGTCGAGCCCCGCATCCAGTGCGAGCGCGAGCGGCGTGCCGGACGTGTCCACCGCCACGCGCTGTCCCCGGCTGCGCGCGAGCCGCGCTACCTGGGCGTAGATGTCGGGCGGCATGCCATGCTCCAGGCTGCCGCTGGCCACCACCCAGTCGCCCTGCAGGCGGTGCAGCAGGTCCAGCGTCGCCTGCCAGTCGTGCGGTTCCGCCGTCGGACCCTCCGGCACGAAGCGGTATTCGACGCCGGCGGTCCGGTCGAACACGTTGAACGAGATGCGCGTGCGGCCGCGCATGCGCACGGTGCGATGCGGCACGCCGGCCTCGTTCAGCAGATCCTCGATCAGCGCGCCGGTGACGCCGCCGGCCAGGATGACGGCCAGCGTGTCGGCGCCGAGCGCATGCAGGACGCGGGCGACGTTGATGCCGCCGCCGCCGGGATCGATATGCTCCTCCCCCGTGCGGATCTTGTGGGTCGGGCGCACCGACTCCGCCGAACAGGCCAGGTCGATCGCCGGATTGAGGGTCAGCGTGATGATGCGGTTCGACATCGGTCCAGCATGCGCGGCATGTGCGTGTCATACGTTGATTCAGGTCAACGGAAACTTAACCGCGCGAGTTGATTGATCAGGATCAATGACCGCGCCGCCCGCCGCGCCTTTCCTGCGGCCCATTCAGCGGGGCTTCCGGGGACGAACCCGGCACAGCGCACCCAACCCGCATCGCCGGCCGTGTCGGCGCAGGAGGGCCCAGCATGACGCATGCCCCTGATCTGACCCCGGTCGTCGCACCGGCCCGCGACGGCGGCACCGGCCCGTTCCGGGTACGCCGCCCGATCTGGGAGAACCTGCTGCCGCCCTGCAACGCCGCCTGCCCGGCCGGGGAGGACATCCAGGCCTGGCTCGCGCTCGCGCAGGCCGGGGAGTTCCGCCGCGCGTGGGAGGTGCTGGTCGCCGACAACCCGCTGCCCGCGACCCATGGCCGCGTCTGCTATCACCCGTGCGAATCCGCCTGCAACCGCGGCGAGATGGATGCGTCCGTCACGATCCATGCGGTCGAACGCTTCCTCGGCGACAGGGCGAAGGCGGAACGCTGGGACTACCCTGCGCCCGCCGCAGCGTCCGGCCGGCGCGTGCTGGTCGTGGGCGCCGGCCCGTCCGGCCTGTCCTGCGCCTACCACCTCGCGCGACTGGGCCATGCGGTGGAAATCCACGAGGCAGGGCCGGTCGCCGGTGGCATGCTGCAGTTCGGCATCCCCGCCTATCGCCTGCCGCGTGCGGAACTCGCCGCGGAGATCGCGCGGATCGAACAGCTGGGCGTGCGCATCGTCCTGAACCACCCCGTCACCGACGTGTTGGCCGAGAAGGACGCGGGTGCGTTCGATGCCGTGTTCGTGGCGATCGGCGCGCATGTGGCGCAGCACGCCGCGATCCCGGCGCGCGATGCGGCGCGCGTGCTGGATGCGGTGAGCATGCTGCGTGAAGCCGGCACCGGCGGGCGCCCGCAACTCGGCCGCCGTGTCGTCGTGTATGGCGGCGGCAACACCGCCATGGACGCCGCCCGCACCGCGCGGCGGCTCGGGGCCGACGAGGCGTTGATCGTCTACCGCCGCGACCGCGACCACATGCCGGCGCACAGCTTCGAGGCGGACGAGGCGATCGAGGAAGGCGTCAAGATCCGCTGGCTCACCACGATCAAGGAGATCGTCGGCCCGTCCCTGACCGTGGAGCGCATGCGGCTGGACGAGCATGGCCGTCCGCAGCCGACCGGCGAATTCGACACGCTGGAGGCGGACAGCGTCGTGCTGGCGCTGGGCCAGCAGACGGATAGTGGTTTCCTGCGCAACGTTCCCGGCATCGCACCGCGTCCGGACGGGACGGTGGTAGTCGACGGCGCCATGATGACCGGGCACGCGGGGATCTTCGCCGGCGGCGACATGGTGCCGAGCGAACGGACGGTGACGGTGGCGGTCGGACATGGGAAGCGGGCGGCCCGGCATATCGATGCCTGGCTGCGCGGTGCCGAATACGTCGTCCCTCCGCGGCCGGAGCGCGCGGACTCCACGAAGCTGCATCTGCCGGTGTTCAGCGACGTGGATCCCGGCGCGCAGCGGCGGCTTGCGGACACGGAGCGGCTGAGCGGGTTCGGGGAGGTGCTCGCGGGCTTCTCGGAGCGGGAGGCGCAGCGGGAGGCGAAGCGCTGCCTGTCCTGCGGCGTCTGCTACGAGTGCGACAACTGCTTCGCCGCCTGTCCCGAGCAGGCGATCGCGAAGCTCGGGCCCGGCTTGGGCTACCGGCTGGACACGACGCTGTGCACCGGTTGCGCGACATGCTTCGAGCAGTGCCCGTGCCACGCCATCCAGATGGCGCTGGAGGCCGACCTGGTGGACCCGCCATGAGCGCGCTTGTTCTCGCCGCCCCGACCCTCCTCGAACCCGCTCCTCCCGGAACTCCCCGATGACCGACCTGCATGCCACGATGGACGGCAACACCGCGGTCGCGCATGTCGCGTACCGGGTGAACGAAGTCTGCGCCATCTTCCCCATCACACCCTCCTCCACCATGGCGGAATTGGCGGACGAGTGGGCCGCGCAAGGCGTGCGGAACATCTGGGGCAACGTGCCCGTGGTGCAGGAGATGCAGAGCGAGGGCGGTGCCGCCGGTACCGTGCATGGCGCGCTGCAATCCGGCGCGCTCACCACGACCTTTACGGCCTCCCAGGGCCTGCTGCTGATGCTGCCCAACATGTTCAAGATCGCGGGCGAGCTCACGCCGACCGTCTTTCACGTGGCGGCGCGCGCGGTCGCCACCCAGGCCCTGTCGATCTTCGGCGACCACTCCGACGTCATGGCCGCGCGGAGCACCGGCTTCGCCCTGCTCGCGTCGGCCAACGTGCAGGAGGCGCATGACGCGGCCCTGATCGCCCAGGCCGCGACGCTCGCCGGCCGCGTGCCGGTGCTGCACTTCTTCGACGGGTTCCGCGTCTCGCACGAGGTCAACACGCTCTCGCTGCTGTCGGATGCGCAGATCCGCGCCATGATCGACGACGGGTTGGTGCACGCCCATCGCGCCCGCGCCCTGAATCCGGAGCGGCCGGTGGTGCGCGGCACGGCCCACAACCCCGACACGTTCTTCCAGGCGCGGGAAACAGTGAACCCGTTCTACGTGGCGTTCCCCGACATCGTGCAGCAGCAGATGGACCGGTTCGCCGCGCTCACCGGCCGGCAGTATCACCTGTTCGACTACGAAGGCCCGGACGACGCCGAACGCGTGATCGTGCTGATGGGGTCGGGCGCCGAGACCGCCGCCGTCACGGCCGCGGCGCTGCGGGCGCGCGGGGAGCGTGTCGGCGTGCTGCGCGTGCGGCTGATGCGCCCGTTTGCCGGAGAGGCGTTCCTCGCCGCCCTGCCGCGCTCCGTGCGCACCATCGCCGTGCTGGAGCAGTGCAAGGAAGCGGGCGCGCCGGGTGAGCCGCTGTACCTCGACGTGGTAACCACGCTCGCCCAATCCGTGGTGGCCGGCCGGCGCCGCGCCATGCCGGGGGTGATCGGCGGGCGCTACGGCCTGTCCTCCAAGGATTTCTCCCCCGCGCTGGTGAAGGCGGTGTTCGACGAGCTCGACGGGACCGCCCCGCGCAACGGCTTCACCGTCGGCATCACCGATGACGTGAGCCACACGAGCCTCGTGCCCGACGCGGATTTCCGCATCGAGCCGCCCGAGACGGTCTGTGCGGTGTTCTACGGCCTGGGCGCGGACGGAACCGTGGGCGCCAACAAGAACACGGTGAAGATCATCGCCGAGGATGCCGGGCTGCACGCACAGGGCTACTTCGTCTACGACAGCCACAAATCGGGCGCGCAGACCATCTCGCATCTGCGCTTCGGCAAGCAGCCCATCCGCGCGCCCTATCTGATCCAGCAGGCGAGCTTCGTCGCCGTGCATCAGTTCCAGTTCGTGGAGCGGCACGACATGCTGCGGCTCGCGGCACCCGGCGCGACCCTGCTGCTGAACAGCCCGTACGGTCCGGAGGAGGTGTGGGATCACCTGCCGCGCGCCATGCAGCAGCGGATCATCACGCTGGGCCTGAAGGTGTTCGTGATCGACGCTTCGCGCGTCGCCACCGAGGTCGGGCTGCGCGGCCGCACCAACACGGTGTTGCAGACCTGCTTCTTCGCGCTGTCCGGCGTGCTGCCGCGGGAGCGCGCGATCGCCGAGATCAAGCACGCGATCGAGAAGACCTACGGCAAGCGCGGCGCCGAGGTGGTGGCGCGCAATTTCCAGGCGGTGGACGACACGCTCGATCGCCTGTTCGAGGTGCGCGTCCCCACCGCCGTCACGAGCGACTGGGAGCGGCAGCCGCCCGTCTCCGCCGATGCGCCGGATTTCGTGCGGACGGTGACGGCCCTGATGCTGGAAGGCCGCGGCGACGAGATCCCGGTGAGCCGCCTGCCGGTCGACGGCACGTGGCCGGTCGGCACCGCCGCCTGGGAAAAGCGCAACATCGCGGAGACGGTGCCGCTCTGGCACGAGGACCTGTGCATCCAGTGCGGCCAGTGCAGCTTCGTGTGCCCGCACGGCGTGATCCAGGCGCGCTACTTCGATGCCGCCCAGCTCGACCGCGCACCCGGCGGCTTCCGGTCCGCTCCAATCAACACGCGCGGCTTCCCCGACGTGCGGTTCACCTTGCAGTTCTCGCTCGAGGATTGCACCGGCTGCGGCCTCTGCGTCGAGGCGTGTCCCGCGGTCGACACCGCCATCGACGCCGCCACCGCGCACAAGGCGCTGACGATGGAGGACAAGCAGCCGCTGCTCGCGCCGGCGCGCGCCGACCAGGCGTTCTTCGCGACCCTGCCGGTGAACGACCGCGCCCGCGTCGACTTCGCGAACGTGCGCGGGGTGCAGTTCCTCGAGCCGCTGTTCACCTACTCCGGTGCCTGCGCCGGCTGCGGCGAGACGCCCTACCTGAAGTTGCTGTCGCAACTGTTCGGCGACCGGCTGCAGGTGGCGAACGCGACCGGCTGCTCCTCCATCTACGGCGGCAACCTTCCCGTCACGCCCTGGTCGGCCAACAAGGAAGGCCGCGGGCCCGCCTGGTCCAACTCGCTGTTCGAGGACAATGCGGAATTCGGGCTGGGCTTCCGCCTCGCCGCGGACCAGCACGTGGCGCTCGCGCGCACCCTGGCGCAGGCCCTGGCGCCGATGGTGGGGGAGGATCTCGTGGCCGCGATCCTCGCCGCGCCGCAGGTGCGCGAGTCCGACATCCGCGCCCAGCGTGCCCGCGTCGCGGCCCTGGTCGGGCGGCTGCGCGCGCATCCGGACGTCCCGGCGGCGAGGGACCTGCTGTCGGTGGTCGAGCACCTCGTGCGCCGCAGTGTCTGGATCGTCGGCGGCGACGGCTGGGCCTACGACATCGGCTATGGCGGGCTCGACCACGTGCTGGCGAGCGCGCGCGACGTGAACGTCCTGGTGCTCGACACCGAAGTCTATTCCAACACCGGCGGCCAGGCGTCGAAGGCCACGCCACTCGGGGCCGTCGCCAAGTTCGCCGCCGCGGGCAAGCGGGTTGCGCGCAAGGACCTCGCCTTGCAGGCCATCGCCTACGGCAACGTCTATGTCGCGCAGGTCGCGATGGGCGCCAATCCGCAGCAGACCCTGCAGGCGTTCCGCGAGGCGGAGGCCTATGCCGGCCCGTCCATCATCCTGGCCTACTCGCATTGCATCGCGCACGGGATCGACATGCAGAAGGGGCTGAGCCAGCAGGACCTTGCCGTTGCGACGGGCTATTGGCCGCTATTCCGCTACGATCCGAGGTTGCGTGAGGTGGGCGCCAACCCCTTCGTGCTCGACAGCCCGCGGCCGTCGCGCCCGTTCAAGGACTATGCCGGCAACGAGATGCGCTACCGCAGCCTGATGCAGACGCGCCCCGAGGAGGCGGCGCAGCTGATGGAAGCGGCGCAGGCTGCGATCCTCGAGAAGTATCGCACGTATGAGGAGATGGCCGGCTGGTCCGGCACGCGCTTCCATCCCGCCGGCGTCGACCGCGCGGCCCCGCATGGCGGCGCGTACGTGCCGCACCTCGACGAGGCGGTGGGCGTCCGCGGCTGATCCGTGCGCGGCGGTGCGGATGGTGTCACCGTGTCACGGCCGCCGGGAGAGGGCGCAGTGTCGCACAGTGCGCCGGCGAGCGCGGCCACGCCTTGTCGATGGCGGCGCGGTCGCTCACGATGCCGGCGCGTCTTCACGGCATCGACGAGGCTCCGTTGCAGGATATCGATCTCGGCTTCCTTCCGGCCACCGAACTGGCCGCCCTCTATCGGCGGAAAGCGCTCTCTCCGGTGGAGGTCGCCAAGGCGATCCTGCGCCACATCGAAACCCAGGAGCCGCGGCTCAACGCCACCACCATGCTGACCACGGACCTCGCGCTGCAGCAGGCGCGTGCGGCCGAGGCGATCTTCCAGAAGGGTGAGGCGGCCGGCCCGCTGACCGGCATTCCGGTCACGCTGAAGGACCTGCATCCCACCAAGGGCATCGTCACCGAACACGGCTCGCGCATCATGAAGGGGAACGTGCCCGAACAGGACACGCCGTCGATCGCGCGGCTGCATGCGGCGGGAACGGTGACGGTGGCGAAGACCACCTCGCCCGAGTTCGGCTGGAAGGGCGTGAGCCAGAGCCCGCTCAGCGGCATCACCAGCAACCCGTGGAAGCTGGGCTACAACGCCGGCGCGTCCTCGGCCGGCGCCGGGGCCGCCGCGGCGGCCGGTTATGGCCCGCTGCATCTCGGGTCGGACGGTGCGGGCTCGATCCGCATGCCGTCGCATTTCTGCGGCATCTACGGGCTGAAGGCGACGTTCGGGCGCGTGCCGATCTGGCCGATGTCGAACAACGACTACGCGACGCATATCGGCCCGATGACCCGCACCGTCGCCGACGCCGCGCTCATGCTTCAGGCGATGGCCGGCCCGCATCCGTGGGACGCGGCCTCGTTGCCCGCCGACCCGACGGACTACGCCGCCAACCTGAAGCGCGACATGAAGGGGGTGCGGATCGCGTACTCGCCCGATCTCGGCCATGCGCGCGTCGATCCCGAGGTGGCTGCGCTGGTCGAGAAGGCGGTGCAGGCCTTCGTCGAGATGGGCGCGACCGTCGAGCAGGTCACGCCCGCCTGGGGTCCCCTCGGCCCGGAGATCGAGCGCGTCCTGTGGCCCTGCGCCTATGTCGCCCGCGCCCGCTACCTGCCGGAGTGGGAGGCCCAGATGGATCCCGGCCTGGTCGCACTGATCAAGGAGGGGCTCACCCTGTCCGCGCGCGACTTCACCACGGCGCGGGAGCGGAAGTTCGCCTGGATCGGGCAGATCCACGACTTCTTAGAGGAATGGGATTTCCTGCTGACCCCCGCCGTCAGCGTCGCGGCCTTCCCGGCGGAGCGCCTGCAACCGGAGCACTGGCCGCAGCACCCGTGGGACTGGCTGATGTGGGCGGAGTTCTCCTATCCGTTCAACCACTCCGGCAATCCGGCGGCGAGCGTCCCCTGCGGGTTCACTCCGGCGGGCCTGCCGGTCGGGCTGCAGATCGTGGGCAAGCGGTTCGACGATCTCGGCGTGCTGCAGGCCTCGGCCGCGTTCGAGCAGGCGCGGCCTTGGGCGGACAAGCGCCCGCCGGTGTAGTGCCGGCGTGAGGGCGTGGTCTCGGGGCATGCCCTTGCGAGGGGGGCGAAGGGCTCGCCGAGGGCCGCGGCAGGGTGCGGGCGGGGGTGGCCGGCTCGAGGGCCGGCCATGACGGGGAGGGGGCGAAGGGCTCGCCGAGGACCGCGGCAGGGTGCGAGCGGGGATGGCCGGCTCGACGGACGGCCATGACGGGGAGGAGGCGACCGGCGCCGCGCTCCGTCCCGCCGCGGGATTGATCCTCGCGCAGTCCCTACAGCGCGACCTCGACCGCGACCAGGTCCGCCTGCTTGGTTGCGGTGATCACCAGCTCCGGCTCGTCTTGGATCGCGGCGCCGTCGCGCGGCCCGATGGGGATGCCGTTGACCGTCACGCTGCCCGTGGCGGGCACCAGATAGCAGCCTCGCCCCGTCGCCAGCGGCAGATGCAGGGTTTCGCCGGCCCGCAGCACGCCTGCGCGCAGCTGGGCGTCGGCGTGCAAGGGCAAGGCACCGGAAACCGCGTCGTCGACCCGTCCACTCGCCAGCACGGCCACGCCGCTGCCGCGTGGGAAGCGGCGCGTCGCCCAACCGGGCGCGACGCCGGTGCGGTCCGGCCGGATCCAGATCTGGAACAGGCGGGTGGTCTCGTGCTCCAGGTTGTACTCGGCGTGGACGACCCCGGTCCCGGCATGCATCACCTGCACGTCCCCAGCCTCGGTGCGGCCCTCGTTGCCCAGGCTGTCGCGGTGGGTGATCGCGCCCTGCCGGACATAGGTGACGATCTCCATGTCCGCGTGCGGGTGCGGGTCGAAGCCCTTGCCGGGGGCGATCTCGTCGTCGTTCCAGACGCAGAGGGGGCCGAATCCCATGCGCGCCGCCTCGCGGTAGGCGCCGAAGCTGAAATGGTGGCGTGCCGCCAGCCAGCCGTTCTGGAAGCCGCCCAGCGTGTCGAAGGGACGCACGTCGATCAACCAGACCTCCCGAACCGGACTTACGTGCCGATCAGGTCCGATCGTGACCGTCCGATGACGGGTCGGCAAGCGCGGGGCCCGCGGCGCCGCCCAGCTTGCGGAGGAGCCGACCGAGCTCCTGGAGTTCGGAATGGGTGAGGGTGTCCATGGTGGCGGCGATGTCGCGGGCGTGCCGGGGGAACAGCGCTTCGATCAGCGCGCGGCCCTCGGCGGTGAGGTCGACCGTCACGGCGCGCCGGTCGGCGGCGCTGCGTGCGCGCGATACCAGGCCGCGGCGGGCGAGCTTGTCCACCACGTCGGTCATGTTGCCGGGGCTGGTCAGCACCTTGCGCAGCAGCTCGCGCTGCGTGAGCGGGCCCTTGTGCAGGATGGCCTCGAGCACGCCGAACTGTGTCGCGGTCAAGCCCTCCGCGCTCAGTCCCGGTTCCAGCCGCGCCAGCACCGACTTGCCGGCGCGCAGCAGCTTCACATAGACCCTGAGCGCCTCACGGACCCGGTCGGTCTCCGGCACCGGCCCGGCATCCGCCACCGGCTCAGCGGTTCATCATCACCGGCAGGGTCGCGTGCTCCAGCACGTGGCGCGTCACGCCGCCCAGGATGAGCTGGCGCAGGCGGGAGTGCGAGTAGGCGCCCATCGACAGCAGGTCGCAGCCGAACTCGGCCGCGGCGGAGAGCAGTCCGGCGCCGACCGACCCCTGCGAGTGGAACATGGCGATGTCCGCATGCACGCCGTGCAGCGCGAGATAGGCGGCAAGGTCGGGCGCGCCGGGGCCGCGGCGCTGGTAGCCCTCGGCCGAGAGGATGCGCACCGCCTGCGCCCGCTGCATCCAGGGCAGCGCGGCCTGGACGGAGGACGCCGATTCCGCCGTGCCGTTCCAGGCGATGCAGATGCGGGTGCCGACGCTCTGGGTCGGCACCTGGGGGGAGATCAGCACGGGGCGGCCGGAATCGAATAGCACCGCGTGCAGCGCGTCGGAGGAGGAGACGTCCTCGTCCGCCTCGGGATGCGGCACCACCGTCAGGTCGGCGAGGCGCGCCTGCTGGGCGACGATGTCCTCCTCCCGGCCGGTGACCGAGGCGAAATGCGCCGTGGCGTGATCCAGGTTCGGATGGGCCTCCTGGACCACGACCTGGTGCTGCGCGACGAAGCGCTCGAACATCGCACGCACGGCATAGGCGCGGTCGCTGCTCTCCTTCTCGGTCGCCGACATCATCTCCTCGATCATCGCGCCGGACAGGCCTTCGCCCGCCAGCGGCGCCACGTCGCGGCTGTCGACGCGCACGTGCAGCGCGGTGACGTGCGCGTTCCAGTGCCGCGCGACGGTCAGCGCGGTGGCCAGGGCAGCCTCTCCGGCCGCGGTGCCGGTCAGCGGGAGGAGCAGCTTGCGGATCGCCATCGGTCAGTCCTCTGGAGTGCGCAGGGCAGGCTTGCGATTCTGGCGAGCAACATGGTCCGGCCGCTCCGATTTGGGAAGAGCGATCGGGGAGGGGGCCGGGGAAACGGAAGATTCATGGCCGGCTGCGATGCTGCGGGCGTGCTGTTCACCGACCCGATCTTCCTGTTCGGTTTCCTTCCGGCCGCGCTGGCGGGGTTCTTCGGCGCCGCCCGCCTGGGGCAGTCCTGGGCCTGCGCCTGGCTCGTCATCGCCTCCCTCGTGTTCTACGGCTGGTTCGAGCCGCGGTTCGTGCCGCTCCTGTTGGGCTCGCTCCTGCTCAACCACGGCGTGGCGCGGCTGCTGGAGGCCACGCGCGAACGCAGGCTGCAGCGCGTCGTGCTCTGGGCGGGGATCGGGATCAACCTGGCGGCGCTCGCCTACTGCAAATACCTGGCCTGGCTCATCTCCCTGCTGGATGACTGGGTCGGCCTCGGGGTCGCGCCGCCCTCGATCGCGCTGCCCCTGGGCATCTCCTTCTTCACCTTCACGCAGATCGGCTACCTGCTCGACGTGCGCGACGGCGAGCCGCATGACCGGTCGGCCGTGCGCTACGCGGTGTTCGTGACGTTCTTCCCGCACCTGATCGCCGGTCCGATCCTGCATCACCGGGAGATCATGCCGCAGTTCGCCGACCCTGCGACGTACCGGTTCGCGCCGGGCAACCTCGCACTCGGCGCGTCGATCTTCATCGTGGGGCTGCTCAAGAAGACCGTGTTGGCCGATCCCACCGCGACCGGCGTGGCGGAGGCGTTCGCGCATCCGGAGGCGTTGCCGCTGTTCGCCGCGTGGAATGCGACGCTCAGCTACTCGCTGCAGCTCTATTTCGACTTCTCGGGCTACTCCGACATGGCGATCGGCCTCGCGCGCATGGCCAATGTGCGGTTCCCGCTGAATTTCGACAGCCCGTACAAGGCGCAGAGCGTGATCGCATACTGGCAGCGCTGGCACATGACGCTGACGCGCTATCTCACGCGCTACCTGCACGACCCGCTGACCTTGTGGGCGATGCGCCGGCGCCGGGCGCGGCGGTTGCCGGTGGACCGCGCGGCGCAGGTCACGCTGCGGGGCTTCGGCTCCATGATCCTGGTGCCGGTGTTCGTCACGATCGGGCTCGCGGGCATCTGGCACGGCAGCGGGGCGCAGTTCCTCGTGTTCGGCCTTCTGCACGCGACCTGGCTGACCATCGCCCGTCTCTGGGGGCTGTTCCGCCCCGCCAGGGCGGAGCCGGGCCCGTTCGGCCGCCTCTGGCGCGTGGCCCTGACCTATCTCTGCGTGCTGGTGGCGGCGGTGTTCTTCCGCGCGCCGTCGGTGGACGCGGCGCTCGCGATGCTGGCGGGCCTGTCCGGGCTGCACGGCATCGGTCCCGCGCTGCCGCTCCCCGCATCGTGGCTGGACGCCCCGGCCGCGCTGCCGCTGCCGGCGTCGTGGGCGGAGGGCGCGGGCGCCCTGCTGCACGGCATCGCCCGTCCGGCCGAATGGCACGAGGGTTCGGCGGTGATGCGCCAGGTGCTGTGGCTGGCCGCGCTCTACGCGATCGTCTGGGGGCTGCCGAACACGCAGCAGATCTTCGTGCGCTTCGACCCGGCGCTGGACACCGTGCGTCCCGGCGGGCCGGCATGGCTGCGCTGGCGTCCGACCGCGCCGTGGGCGCTGGCGGTCGGGGCGCTGGGCATGGTCGCCCTGCTCTCGCTGGGCGGCACGCGGGAGTTCCTCTACTTCCAGTTCTGAACGGCGCGGCGGGCGGGCGCGAGCGGGTCGGTGGCGTCGATCGCCTGCCACGTGCCGGCGCCGGGATCCCGCGCCGCGGCCGCGTGCAGCACGGCAACCGTGGCATCCGACGCGTCGCCCCGCCGCGCGGCGATGCGCGCTTCCAGCACCGGCAGCGGCGCTTGCAGCCACAGGCCGAGGAACGGCACGCCGGCCCGCGCCGCCGCGGCCGCGATCGCCGCCCGATGCGCCGGGTCGAGGAAGGTGGCGTCGGCGATCACCGCATGTCCCGCGCGCGCCGCGATCTCCGCCCCGGCCGCGAGCTCGCCGATCACCGCCGTGCTGACCGTCTCGGCATAGGCGTCGGGCGGCAGGCGCTGCTCCGGCGGCACGCCGAAGCGCCGCTTGCGGATCTCGTCGCTGCGCAGGATCAGCGCGCCGGGCGCGACGCCCAGCTCCGGCGCCAGGCTGCGGGCGAGGGTGGACTTGCCCGTGCCCGGCAGCCCGCCGATGGCCACGATCCCCACCGGACCCGGCTGCAGCGCGGCGCGCGCGGCGGCGAGGTAATCCGCGGCCGCGTCCTTCCGGCGCCGCTGCTCCACATGCGCGCGCACCATGGCCCGCAGCGACAGGAACGCCGGCAATCCGCGCAGCATGTCCACGTCGCCGGTGCCGCCGACGATGCGGTTCATCACCCGGTTCGCCGCGGCGCGGTCCACGCGGCAATCGAGGTCCATCAGCAGGAACGCGCGGTCATAGGCGAGGTCGATCGTCGCCATCGCCTCGTCGAACTCGAGCGCGTCGAACGGCACCGGACGGCCTTGCCACAGACACAGGTTGCCGAGGTGCAGATCGCCATGGCACCGGCGGACGAACCCGGCCTCGGCGCGGGCCGTCATCCAGGGGCGCATCGCATCGAGCGCGGCCAGGATGCCCGTCTCCCAGGCCGCGACGTCCGCCTCCGGCAGTCCCGCCTCCCGCGCGGACCGGACGTTGCCACGGGCGATCGCGTGCATGTCGGGCGGCACGCCGCGGATCGGCGGCAGGGCGGCGTGATAGGCGACCACCGCATCCGCGACGCCATCGAGCGTCGCCGCATCGAGCAGACCCCGCGCCGCGCGGACGTCGAGGAAATCGTCGGCCGGGACGCGCGCCATGCGCAGCACCCAGTCGACCGGGATGCCCTCGGTCGCGTCCGGCGGGCCGGCGCCGGGGTGTCCCAACGCCAGCGTGCCGTCGGGGCGGCGCAGCACCGGGACCACGTCGCGGTACAGGCCGGGCGCCGCCGGCGCGTTCAGCGCCAGCTCACGGTCGGCGAAGCGGCGGCGGTCCTCGGGGCGGGTGAAGTCGAGGAAGGCCAGCTTCACGGCCTTCTTCAGCTTCCACACCGTGTCGGCGCCCACGAACACGACGGAGATGTGGGTCTCGATCGGATCGGCCCCGTCCGCCAGCCGCTGCAGGAGTGCGGCGGTCGCCCGTTGCCCAGGTGGGAGTCCGCCCAGTCGGGGCGGGTCCGTCGCGTCCGCGGCGGGCTCGTCCGGCATCCGCGGCCTATGGGTACAGCTTGCCTTCCACCCAGCCTCCGTCGGCATCGCGGCGGAAGGTGGCGCGGTCGTGCAGGCGGAACGGCATGTCCTGCCAGAACTCGAAATACTCCGGCAGCACGCGGTAGCCGGACCAGTACGCCGGACGGGGGATGTCGTCGCCGGAGAACTCGGCCTCGTATTCCGCCAGCCGGCGTTCCAAGGTGGCGCGCGCATCGAGCGGGCGGGATTGCTGGGACGCCCAGGCGCCCAGGCGGGAGATGCGGGGGCGGCTCGCGTAGTAGGCGTCGGCCTCGGCGTCGGTGACGGACTCGACCTTGCCCTCGATCCGGACCTGGCGGCCCAGCGACTTCCAGTAGAACAGCAGGAACACCTGCGGATTGGCCGCAAGCTCGCCGGCCTTCCGGCTTTCCTTGTTGGTGTAGAAGACGAAGCCGCGCGGATCGATGCCCTTGAGCAGGATGGTGCGGGCCGACGGCTTTCCGTCCGGCGTCGCGGTCACCACGGTCATGGCGTTCGGGTCTTTGGGCTCGCTCGCTTCCGCCTCCGCGAACCAGGTGGCGAACTTGGCGAACGGATCGACGCTGGACATCGGCTTTTCCCTCGGGGCTGCAAGGCGCGGCGGCACTCTGCCGCCCTCGGACGGGCGTCGCAACGGCCGACCGCGTGTTCGCCGCACGCGCCACGCCCCCCTGCTCGGCGTGGCAGCAGGGGCCACGATCGCCGCTCCGCTCGTTGACATGGCTCAAGGCGCGGGACGGCGCGGAGGTGGAGGATCCGCGCCGTCCCGCGAAGGAGGTTGCCATGAACGTCCAGGCCGTGATGTCCCCCCGGGTCGCGTGGGTGCATCCCTCGCTGCCCGTCCGCGAGGCGGCGCGCAGGATGCGCGGGCTGAACGTCGGGTGCCTGCCGGTGGGCGAGAACGGCAAGCTGCTCGGCGTGATCACCGACCGCGACATCGTCTGCCGGAGCGTCGCCGATGCCCTCGATCCCGACAGCCTGCACGTCTACGACGTCATGACCGCCGGGGCCGCCTGCTGCTTCGCCGACCAGGACGGTGAGGCGGCCGCGGAGATCATGCGGAGGAAGCGGGTCCGCCGCTTGCCGGTGCTCGACCGCCGCGAGCACCTGGTCGGGCTGGTCTCGCTGGACGATCTGTGCGGCCGGATCCCGGATGCGGTCTTCGTCTCGACGCTGGAGGCCATCACGCGCGGCGACCACGACGGCGCGGAGCCAGGTCCGGCGGCGGCCCGCTCGTAGTCCGTCGCAGGGGGCGGCTGCCCAGGGGGCGGCTGGTCAGGGGGTGGCTGGTCAGGGGTTTGCTGCCCCCAGGGGGTGGCTGCCCAAGGGACAGCTGCCGGCCGAGCGCCGGGTGCAGGGAATGCTTGCATGAGTCCGATCGCACTGGTGTGCGTGGCGTTCGTGGCCTGCCTCGTGCTGATCGGCCTGGCAGGCCCGAAGCTCGCATGGAGCGGCGACATCATCGCCGAGAAGACGGGGCTGTCGGGGAACTGGATCGGCCTGATCCTGATCGCCACCGTCACCTCCCTACCGGAACTGGCGACCGGCGTCAGCGCAGTGACCATCGCCGGGGAGCCGGACATCGCGGTGGGCGACGTGTTCGGCAGTTGCGTCTTCAACCTGGCGCTTCTGGTCGTCCTGGACTTCATCCAGCGGGGCGAAAGCGTCTACCGCCGGGTGCGGCAGGGCCACATCCTGTCCGCCGCCTTCGGCGTGGTGATGATCGCATTCGCCGGGATGAGCCTGCTGCTGCACGGGCATGGCGCCTCCATCGCGATCGGCGGGATCGGCAGCTATACGCCGATCATCTTCGGCCTCTATGCGCTGGGGGTCCGCGCGGTGTTCAGCTACGAACGCGCGCAGCGGGTGGCGGCGGAGGAGCGGGTCGAGAGCCGTCATCCGGGTGTCAGCCTGCGCCGCGCCGGCTGGACCTATGCCGCGGCGGGAGCCGTGGTCGTGGCGGCCGGCACGGTGCTGCCCTTCGTCGCCGGCGAGCTCGCAGCAGTGACGGGGTGGCAGCGCAGCTTCGTGGGCACGCTGCTCGTCGCCGCCGTGACCTCCCTGCCGGAAGCCGTGGTCTGTCTCGCCGCGGTGCGGCTGGGCGTGCTCGACATGGCGGTGGCCAACCTCCTGGGCAGCAACCTCTTCAACATCCTCATCCTCGGCATCGACGACCTGTTCTCGCGCGGGCCGCTGTTCGAGCGGGTCTCGCCGGTGCATGCCGTCTCGGCCATGTCGGCGGTGCTCATGTCGGGCATCGTGATCGCCGGCATCGTCTACCGGCCGCAGCACCGCCTGTTCCGTACGGTCGGCTGGATCAGCCTGGGGCTGTTCACCGTCTACCTGCTGAACGCCTACTTCCTCTATCTGCACGGCGCCTGAGGCGCGCGATCCCGGCATATCGCCCCCGCGCGGGGGCGGCGGGACGGTCCGCCCGGTGGTCCGACCCGCCGAGGCCGCTTATATACGGGCCCAACAGAGGAGCATGGACCGATGGCGGACACGGCACAGGTGCCGGTGACGGTGCTCACCGGCTATCTCGGGGCGGGCAAGACCACCCTGCTCAACCGCATCCTGACCGAACAGCACGGCCGCAAATATGCGGTCGTCATCAACGAGTTCGGGGAACTCGGCGTGGACAACGACCTCGTCGTCGACACCGACGAGGAAGTCTTCGAGATGAACAACGGCTGCATCTGCTGCACCGTGCGCGGCGACCTGATCCGGATCGTCGGCGGGCTGATGAAGCGGCGCGACAAGTTCGACGGCATCATCATCGAGACGACCGGCCTCGCGAACCCCGCCCCGGTCGCCCAGACCTTCTTCGTGGACGAGGGCGTCAAGGAGAAGGCGCGGCTCGACGCGATCGTCACGGTGGTGGACGCCAAGCACCTGCCGGCGCGGCTCGCGGACAGCAACGAGGCGGCGGACCAGATCGCCTTCGCCGACGTGATCGTGCTGAACAAGACCGACCTGGTGACGCCGGAAGAGCTGGAGGCGGTCGAGGCGCGCATCCGCCAGATCAACAAGTTCGCGGTGATCCACCGCACCCAGCGGGCGGAACTGCCGATCGAGCAGGTGCTGGACCGCGGCGCCTTCGACCTCCAGCGCGTGCTGCAGATGGACCCCGAGTTCCTCTCGGGCGAGGACGACCACGAGCACAACGACGACGTCAGCTCCATGAGCTTCGAGGTCGAGAAGCCGATCGACCCGGAGAAGTTCAACGCCTGGATCGGCGCCTTGCTGCAGGAGCAGGGGCCGGACCTGCTGCGCACCAAGGGCATCCTGGCCTATGCCGGGGAGGACCGCCGCTTCGCGTTCCAGGCGGTGCACATGATCGCCGACGGCGACTTCATCGGCCCGTGGAAGGATGGCGAGCCGCGCACCAGCAAGATCGTGTTCATCGGCCGCAACCTGAACCGGCCGCGCCTGCGCCGCGGGTTCGAGGGCTGCGTGGCGGACTGACGGAGCATGAGCCAGAGCACCCAACCGGCCTTCCTGCTGGACAGCCGCGGCACCCATCGCGATCTGGGCGCCTTCGTCGTCGCCGCACGCTTCTCCCGAAACGGCAAGACCGCCGCCTTCGCCCTGGGCGATGGTTCGGTGCACCTGGTCCCGGCCGCCGATCCGGCGATCTGGCGCGCCGCGCGGGTGCATGACGGCGCGGCCCTGGCCCTCGCGGCCGACGTGGACGGGGACGGGTTCGTCTCCGGCGGCGACGACGGGTTGCTGCGGCGGGTGGGGGCGGACGGGTCGTCGACCGACCTCGCCTCCTTCGGCGCGATGAAATGGGTGGAACAGGTGGCCACCCATGCGCTCGACAAGGGCAAGGGACTGGTCGCCGCCTCGGTCGGCAAGGTCGTCCACCTGTTCGATGCGGCGGGGGAGAAGCTCAAGACCTGGACGCATCCGTCCTCCGTCACCGGCCTCACCTTCGACGGCAAGGGCAAGCGGGTCGGGGCGTCCCACTACAACGGCGTCTCGCTCTGGTTCGTCGCCGCCAAGACCGACACGCCGCGCGTGCTGGAATGGAAGGGCAGCCACACGGCCGTCGCGATCCATCCCGAGGGCGAGGCGGTGGTCTCCGCCATGCAGGAGAATGCGCTGCATGGCTGGCGGCTGTCCGATGGGCAGCACATGCGCATGAGCGGCTACCCGTCGAAGTCGGAGACGCTGTCGTTCAGCCGCAACGGTCGCTGGCTTGCCAGCAGCGGGGCGGATGCGATGGTGCTGTGGCCGTTCTTCGGCGGCGGCCCGATGGGCAAGGCGCCGATGGAGCTGGCCGGCGGCGACGGCGTGCTGTGCACCCAGGTCGCCTGCCACCCCAAGGAGGACATGGTGGCCGGCGGCTTTGCCGACGGGCTGGTGGTGGTGGCCGACATCGCCTCCTCCCGCGTGCTGCCGGTGGTCCCGCCGGAGCACGGCAAGATCACGGCGCTGGCCTGGAGCGCGGATGGCGGCCGCCTCGCGGTGGGTTCGGAGTCGGGCTTCGCCGCGCTGATCGACTTCAGCAAGCGGTGACATACGCCGGGTGAGGCGCACGCGCCGGAGCCCTAGGGACCCACGACGGACCCAGACTCGAGCATGCCGGGCACAACGCGCGATCCCGGCGTGCTCTCCGTCCGCTGACGCGCCGCTGGTCCACGCCGCGCGGGGTCACGGCGGCAGTTCCCGCCCCGCACTGCGCCGGCCGTCCGCACGCTCCAACGGTCCGCACGCTCCAACGGTCCGCACGCTCCAACGGTCCGCACGCTCCAACGGTCCGCACGCTCCAACGGTCCGCACGCTCCAACAGTCCCCACGCTTCAACAGTCCCCTCTGGCCCGACTGCCCGAACGGCCCGACTAATGCTCGGGCGGAAATATCACGCTTGCTCCATTTCGGAACCGCACGTTAGAAGCGCTCTGCGAATAGTTGCCGAAGCAGAGTGTTCCGTTTTGACAAACGTGGTCTTTTGTTTGATTACTGCTCCTGCGTCTCTGGCACGGCGGGCAGGGCGTCGTGGAGCAACCGTCGCTTGCACGCTGCGGCAACCGGCCCCCTCCTCCCCTCTTCCGCCCTGCCCTGAGGCGTCATCCCTGCGCATTGCGCCGCCGTCGCGCATGCCGTCGCATGCCGGGCTGCTCACCGCCTGCCTGATCGCCGGCCTCGGACTCGGCACGCCCGCCAAGGCGCAGACGGTGCCGAGCGGGGTCGTTTCCGATCCGATTTATAGCGTCACGGCCGGGGCGCGCGGGGAGGACGATGCGAGCATCGCCGCCGCGACCGCCCAGGCGGCCGCCCCGATCCGGATCGACATCGCCGGCGCGGTCACCGATCCGAGCCGCACCTTCTTCTACTTGGTGAACGCGCAGAGCTTCGGCGGCGTGGGCGGGGCGGGCGATGGCGGGACCTCGGCCGGGCCGGGTGGGGCCGGCGGAGCCATCACGCTGACCAACAGCGGAAACGTCTTCTCCGACGCCTCCGGGCCCGGTGCCGAACTGATCTGGCTCACCTCGTATGGAGGCAAGGGCGGCAACAGTAACCTGCAATCCGATTCGACCGGGCTGAAACCGCCGGGGACCGGCGGCCAGGGCGGCGCGATCACGCTCACGCAGACCGGCAGCGTCACGGGCATCGACCGTGTTGCCGCGCTCGATCTGCTGAGCCAGGGCGGCGACAGCGGCCGTGGCGGACGCACCGCCAGCCTGCTCCAGAGTCGGCCGAAGGGATCGGTCGCCGGGGATGGCGGCGCCATCACCATCACGATCGCCGACCAGGCCCTGGTGTCGAACAGCCGCACGCTGTCCGACACCGCACCCGCCTTCGGCATCCGCGCCGTGTCGCAGGGCGGCCAGGGCGACGCCGGCAGCACGGTCGGGGATTTCTTCAGCTCCATGGCGGGCGACGGCAGCAATGGCGGGGCCGGCGGGCCGGTGACCATCCGGCTGGACGGCAACGTGCAGGCCGCGGGCAATTCGGTCACCGGCGTCTACGCCGTGAGCCGCGGCGGTCCAGGCGGATCCGGCGGCCGCGACAACTCCTGGCTGGATGCGTTCCCCGGTGCGTCGGGCAATGGCGGCGCGGCCGGTCCGGTCGTCATGCGCATCGGGCCCGGCGGATCGGTGACCACGAGCGGTGCCGACTCCCCCGCCGTGTTCCTGGAGGCGCGTGGCGGAGACGGCGCGGCCGGCGGCATCGGCGGCGGCTCCCTGATCTACACCGGCCGCGTTGGCGGCACCGGCGGCAGCGCACAGACGACGGCCGAACCGTCGATCCGCTTCGAGAACGCCGGGGTCGTCTCGACCACCGGCGATCGCTCCTCCGCGGTGCTGCTGGTGAGCGTCGGTGGCAATGGCGGGAACGGATCGCCCAACGGCAGTGCCACCGGCGGCAACGGCGGTGCCGGGGGCGACGTCTCCGGCACCAACACGGGCCGGCTGCAGACCAGCGGCAGCGGCTCGTTCGGGCTGTACGGGCTCAGCGCGGGCGGCATCGGCGGCAACGGCACCGACAACAAGGGCAACATCCTGAACCTGGGCGGCGGCAATGGCGGTGCGTCAGGGGCCGCCGGCGACGTGAGGTTGGTGAACTCCGGCAGCATCACAACCACCGGCGACAACGCCTCGGCGATGGTGGGCCAAAGCATCGGCGGCGGCTGGATCAAGGACGCCTACCGCCTTCCCGGCGGCGTGCAGCTCGGTGGGAGCAGCAGCGCGGCGGGCGCGGACACCTTCGCCCTGTTCGGCGGGCGCGCGGGCGCGGGCGGGGCAGGCGGTGCGGCGGGTGCGGTGGAACTGACCAACAACGGCCAGATCACCACCGCCGGCCAGGGCGCCTTCGGAATCCTGGCGCAGAGCCTGGGCGGCGGTGGCGGCAACGGCGGCAGCGCCAAGGTCATCGGCCCCGGCTTCGCCGTCGCACTCGGTGGCGATGGCGGCGTCGGCGGCAATGGCGGCGCGGTCACCCTGCGCGGCGGCGCGCGGGACGGCCGCATCACGACCGTCGGCGACGGAGCGACCGCGCTGTTCGCCCAGAGCGTCGGCGGCGGCGGCGGCATCGCCGGCAAGGCGGACGCGACCAGCGCCAGCATCGCCCTCGGCTGGTCGCTCGCGCTGGGCGGCAGCGGGGGTGGCGGCGGCAATGGCGGCCGCATCGACCTGACCAATACCAGCGCGCTCGCCACGTCCGGCAGCAACGCCGCGGGCATCGTCGCCCAGAGCGTGGGCGGCGGGGGTGGCGATGCGGGCAGTGCCTCCGCGTCCACCACCGTGTTCGGCGGCGGGGAGATCCCCGCCATCGCCGCCACCGCGACGATCGGCGGCAGCGGCGGATCGGGCGGAGCGGGCGGGTCCATCAGCGTCACCAACGCGGCGTCGATCATCACGGCCGGCGCGACCTCCAGCGGCATCAAGGCGCTGAGCGTGGGCGGGGGCGGCGGTGACGGCGCGGCCGCCAATTCGACCAGCAACCTCCTCGGCCTGACCACGAATCTCGGGACCGCCATCGCTCTGGGCGGTTCGGGCGGCGGCGGCGGCAAGGGCGGCGACATCACGATCGGCAATACGGGGGCGATCGCCACCGCCGGCGACTTCTCCTACGGCATCGGGGCCACCAGCGTGGGCGGCGGCGGAGGGGAGGGCAGCACGGGCGCCGCCTCCACCGCGGTCGGCATCAAGGGCCAGGACGCGCTCAACCTGGGGCTCAAGTTCCTGCCCATGGCGAAGGCGGTCACGGTCGATTTCGCCCTGGGCGGCAGCGGCGGCGGCGGAGGCAAGGGCGGCAACGTGACCGTGACCAACGGTGCGTCCCTCTCCACCGCCGGCGGCAACGCCTACGGCGTGCTCGCCCAGAGCATCGGCGGCGGCGGTGGCAACGCGGGCGGCTACTCCGGCGGCGGCAGCGGCAAGCTCAGCGCCAAGGTCACGGTGGGCGGCAGCGGGCGGGCCGGCGGCAATGGCGGGGACGTCACCGTCACCAATGGCGGCACGATCCAGACCCTCCGCGATGGATCGACCGCGATCCTGGCGCAGAGCGTCGGTGGCGGTGGCGGCAACGGCGGCTCCCTGGCCCAGTCGCCGCCGCAGGACACCAGCGGCGTCGTCATCTTCCTCAAGACCGTCTACGGGGCGATCGCGTCGAACCCTGTCGTGAAGGCGCTCGACACGGTCGGCTCGATCGACAAGGAGTGGAAGCAGACCATCGAGGCCGGCAAGGGGAAGTTCGCCGACAAGGCGCTGCAACTGCTCAAGACGTTCGACGACAAGCTGCTGGGCTCCTCGGCGCAGAAACTTGCGAACGACCTGAAGTACAACGGCTACTTCCAGAAGCTCGTCAGCGACAACGTCAGCAAGTTCCAGGCGTGGTCGAAGGGCGTGAAGGCGAGCCAACCGGGCTTCCCCGAATTCCAGCTCACCCTGGGCGTCGGCGGGACGGGCGGCGGCGGCGGCACCGGCGGGACCGTCGGGGTCACCAACGACAGCCTGATCAGGACGCTGGGATCCCAGAGCTTCGGCATCTTCGCCCAGAGCGTCGGCGGGGGCGGCGGCACGGGCGGCGGCGGGTCCGCCACGGGCGGCACGGGCGCGACGGCCGCGATCGGTGCCACGGGCGGCGATGGCGGTGCGGGCGGTTCGGTGACCGTCACCAACACCGGACGGATCGAGACGGCGGGTGGCCTCTCCTACGGCGTGCTGGCGCAGAGCGTGGGCGGCGGCGGCGGGCTGGGCGGCGTGTCGCAGAACAAGACGGGCGCGACGGATGTGAACGTTTCGGTCACTGGGGTGATCGGCGGCAACACCGGCAAGCGCTCGCCCGGCGGCGCCGTCAGCGTGGTGAACACCGGGATGATCAACACGAATGGGGTGCAGGCGCACGGCATCGTGGCACAGAGCATCGGCGGCGGCGGCGGCATCTTCCAGGTCGCCGGTCCGGCCGCGCAGACCCTGTCGAGCGCGGTGCCCATCGTCGGCGATCCGGCGCTGGCGCAGGTGCTGGACCGGACGCTCCGCTTCCTCGACCAGGTCGGCGTCGACCTGGGTGCCACGGCGGATGCGGGCGGCCCGGTCTATTCGCCCACGACCTCGCTGACCCTCACCCTGGGCGGCAGCGGCGGCGCGGGCGGAGACGGCACGGCCGTGCGGGTCCGCTCGCTCGGCTGGGTCACGACGACCGGGGAGGGCGCCATCGGCATCCTGGCCCAGAGCATCGGGGGCGGCGGTGGCCTCGGCGGCAACGCGACCACCACGGGCGCCCTGAAGGCGGGGCTCACGCTGGGCGGCAGCGGCGGCACCGGGGGAGATGGCGGCGCGGTCACCCTCGTGCTGGGCAGCCAACCGGTCAGCACCAGCGGGGCCGCCGCGCATGGCGTGCTGCTGCAGTCGATCGGCGGCGGCGGCGGGTATGCCGGCGCCGGCACCTCGGTCTCCCTGCTCTCCCCGAACCAGTACATCGGCACGGGCGCCAGCAGCGGCGACGGTGGGCTGGTCACGTTCACCAGCACCGATGGGGACACACGGCGGAACGTCACCGTCACCGCGACCGGCGCGCGCGCGAATGCGGTGATGATCCAGAGCCTGGGCGGCGGCGGCGGCCTGGTCGCCGATCCCAACGGCGCGCTGGTGACGGCCACAGGCAACACCCGTACGAATTCGCGCGGCAAGGGCGGCGCTATCATCGTCGATGCCGCGGGCACGCTCAGCGCCACCGGCGTGGACGCCTCGGCCCTGGTGCTCCAGAGCGGCGTGCAGACCACGACCGGCCAGCTCGACCGGACGCGTACCGGGGGAGATATCACGGTCACCTGGAATGGCACGCTGACCGGCGGCACCGGCACCGGTGCGGCGCTCGTGCTCGACGGCGGCGCGACCAACACCGTGACGCTCTCGGGCGGCACCGTCTCCGCCGCGTCCGGCCAGGCGATCCGCGCTTCCTTCGGCGACGATCAGGTGACCAGCAGCGGCACCCTGACCGGCAGTGTCGACCTGTGGGGCGGCCGCGCGGGCGAGGTCAACACGCTCGTCAATACGGGCGTGTTCAACACCGGGTCCCGCATCACACTCGGCCCGAACGGCATGTTCATGAATTTCGGCACGCTGGAGATCGCCGGCGCGCGTACCATCGGCACCACGACGGTGAACGGCAACTTCCAGCACCTCGCCGGCGGACCCTGGAATGTCGACGTCGACTACGCCCAGGGGATCGGCGACCAGATGATCGCGACCGGCGGCATGACGATCACCGGCTTGGTGGCGCCCCGCCTCATCAACCTCCCGGCCAGCTTCCTTCCCGGCCAGCTGAGCGTGCAGATCGCCGGCGCGCCGGCCATCTTCGCGACGGGCGCGCAGGTGCAGAACTCCATCCCGCTCACTTACGGGCTCACCACCACCGCCGGCCTGCAGCAGACCGCGAACCTCGCCATCGTGGCGGCGAACTTCGCGCCCCCCGTGCTGCTGGCCCAGTCGAGCACGACCACCGCGATGAAGGACGTGGCGGGCTACTACCAGTCGATCTGGCAGACCGGAACGCTGGCGGAGCAGCAGGCCCAGTTCGTCCGGCTGGGCGGGATCACCGATCTCGCGTCCTACCAGGCGGCGCTGCAGGACGCGGCCGGCACGCAATACGCCGTGCCCGCGCTGGCGCAGGTGCAGGCGGGCAGCGCGTTCCAGGCGACGCTGCACAGTTGCCCCACCTTCGTTGACGAGACGACGCTGCTGACCGAACAGAGCTGCGCCTATCTGCGCAACACCGATTCGGTGTCACACCTCGCCGACAGCGAGGAAGGCGTGGGGTACCGCCGCACGAGCGCCGGTATCCAGATCGGCGGCCAGGGCATGGTCGCCCCGAACTGGTGGATCGGCGCCGCGATCGCGCCAAGCCAGAGCTGGCTCACCAGCAACGATGGCAGCAGCAGCGGCACCGGGCAGACCGTCGATGTCGGCGTGGTGGTGAAGCACCAGGTGGCGGAACGCTGGCTGTTCGCCCTGTCCGCGAGCTATGGCCACACCGACTACGATTTCTCCCAGACCGTGCAGGGGCCGAACGGGGCGGAGCGGGCGACCGCGAAGCAGAAGCTCGATCGCGTCACCGCGCGCTTCCGCACCGAATACGACATCCCGCTCGGCACCGCCTATCTCCGGCCGCTGCTCGACCTCGACGTCAACTACGTTCGGGTCCCGGCGTACAGCGAGAGCGGGGCGACGCTGATGGACATGCATTTCGGCGCGGCGTCGAAGGTGATGTTCGCCGCGTCGCCGATGATGGAGGTGGGTGGCCGCGTGAACCTGCAGGACGCCGTGCTGCGGATCTACGGCGCCGCCGGGTTCGCCTGGATGCCCGACTCGACCTGGAAGCAGCCGACCTGGTTCGAGGGCGCCCCCACCACGGCCGGCACGTTCGACACCCGCTTTTCCACGCCGAACGTGCTGGCGAAGACGAGCGTCGGCGTGGATGTGCTGGGCTGGCACCATCTGGACCTGAAGGTCCAATACGACGGGGCCTATTCCGGCGGCTATGCCTCGCACGCCGGCACGCTGCGGGTCGCCTATCCGTTCTGAGCGGGGGTTGAGGCGCCGCCGGCGTCCGCCCCCACCAGCGCCAGCCACGCCTTCGCCGCATGGGACAGGAAGCCGCCGCGCCGCCAGACGATCGCCATGTCCCAGTCCGTGCCCGCATCGGTCAGCGGCACGGCACGCAGGCCGGCCGGCCGCCGTTCGGCGACGATCATGCGCGGCAGGAACCCCACTCCCAAGCCCGCCGCCACCAACGCCAGCATGAAATCAACCTGGGAGCTGCGGGCCGCCACCGTCGGCGTGAATCCTGCCCGCGCACAGGCCTGCAGGATGATCGGGTTCAGCGCGAACCCGCTCTCGAACAGCACGAACGGCTCCGCGGCCAGTTCCCGCAGCCCGATCGCCGCGCGGCCGGCCAGGGCGTGGTCCGTGGCGAGGAGCGCGTCCACCGGCTCGCGCCGGACCTCCGCCCAGTCGAGCGTCTCCGCGGCGGGCAGCAGCGAGGCCGCGAGTTCCAGCTCACCGGCCAGCACCAGCTCCTCGAGTCGTTTGCTGCCATGTTCCTGCAGCCGGATTTCCACGCCGGGGTACCGGCTGCGGAACGCCGCGAAGGCCGGGGCGAACAGCGTCGCGCTGCCGATCGGCGGGAGGCCGAGCCGCAGGACGCCGCGGCGGAGCCCGCGGAGTTCCTGGAGTTCGGCGATCAGGTCGTCCCGCTCCGCCAGCATCGCCACGGCGCGCCGGTAGACGATCTCGCCCGCCGCGGTGAGCGTGCTGCGGTGGCCCAGCCGGTCGAGCAGCACCAGGCCCAGCTCGTCCTCGAGCTGCTTCACCGCCTTGCTCACCGTGGATTGGGTGGCGAACACGGTGCGGGCTGCCTGGGAGAAGCCGCCCTGCCGGACGACCTCGACGAAGGCGCGAAGGGTGCGGAGTTCCATCGGTATTCCCTATCCGACTGATCTCAAGTCGGACAATTCATTTTCGGCATGGTGATGGTCCGCCTACATCGGGGGGCGAGGAGCTCACCGTCATGCGCCCGATCACCACCCGCTTTCGCTACCGCCTGCACCACAGCCGCCTGCTGCAGATCGGCTTGCTCTCCGGCTTCTGGCTGGCGGGCGAGCTGCTGGTCCGCCTCGCCCATCTGCCGGTCCCCGGCGGCATCGCCGGCATGCTGATCGTCCTCGCCATGCTGGCCTCGCGACGCCTGAGCCCGCTCAGCATGCGACGCGGCGCCGACTGGTTGCTGGCCGAGATGCTGCTGTTCTTCGTGCCGGCCGTGCTGGCCGTGCTCGACCATCACGAGTTCCTGGGCTGGATGGGTGTGAAGCTGCTGGCCGTCATCCTGGCGGGCACGGTGGCGGTGATGAGCGTCACCGCCATCACCGTCGATCTCTGCGTCCGGCTGAGCCTGCGCCATGCCCCGTCTGCTTGACGCCGCTGCGCTGACCCTGGCGTGGTCGGCGGCGACCATCGCGCTGTACTTCCTCGCGAAGTGCGTCTTCCGACGCTGGCCGCGCTGGTACCTGTCCCCCCTCACCACCACGCCGTTGCTGCTGGGTCTGATCGCGCTCGCCGCCCACACCTCCTATCGCGACTACATCGGCCGCACCCATTGGCTCGTCGCCCTCCTCGGCCCCGTGACGGTCGCCTTCGCCGTGCCGATCTGGGAGGAGCGCGCGACGATCCGGCGGCACTGGCCGGTGCTGCTGGGCGGGGTGCTCGCCGGCAGCGGCACCGCCATGCTGTCCGCCTGGGCGCTCGCCAGCCTGCTGGGGATCGACGGCGCGCTGCGGCTCAGCCTTCTGCCGCGCTCCATGAGCACGCCCTTCGCCATGACGGTCTCGGGCGATATCGGCGGCGTGCCCGACCTGACCGCCGTGTTCGTCGTGGTGACCGGCGTGGCCGGTGCGGCGCTGGGGGACGCGCTGCTGCGCATCCTGCCGCTGCGTAGCGTCCTCGCCCGCGGCACGCTGTTCGGCATGGGCGCCCATGGCGCGGGTGTGGCCCGCGCGCACCAGATCGGGCGGGAGGAAGGCTCCATCGCCGGGCTGGTCATGGTTCTCGTCGGGCTGGTCAACGTGCTCGCCGCGCCGCTGCTGGGGATGGCGCTGCGCTGACCCGCGCTCCCTTCCGCGCGGGGAGGCGCCATGCTACCGCGCGGGCAATGAAGTCCCTCCTGCGGCATCCCACGGTCCAGGTCCTGCTGGCGCGGCTGATCGGCCGCTACCTGTCGTTTGCGTTGCGCACGACGCGGTGGACGGTGGACGGCGCCGCGAACCTGTCCGCACTCGCCGGTAACCATGCGGCGATCCTCACCTTCTGGCATGAGCACCTGACGCTGGTCCCGGCTTTCACGCCGATCGTGCAGCGGCTGCCCACCTTTCGCCCGACCCCGATCCACGTGCTGGTGAGCCACCATCGCGACGGCCGCTTCATCGGGGAGGCGATCCGCCGCTTCGGGCTCGACACCGTGTTCGGATCCTCCTCCCGCGGCGGCGCCGCGGCGTTGCGCAGCCTGATCACGCTGCTCGGGCGCGGACACATCGTCGCCATCACGCCGGACGGCCCGCGCGGGCCACGGCGGGAGGCAGCGCCCGGCGTTGCCCAGCTCGCCGCGCTCTCGGGGGCGCCCATCGTGCCGGTGGCGGCCCGTACCGCGCGGCGGATCCAGTTGAAGACCTGGGACCGGATGACCATTCCGCTGCCGTTCGGCCGCGGCGTGGTGGTGTGCGGTGCGCCGATCGAGGTGCCCCGCGCCGCATGGCAGGACTCGCTGCCCAGGATCACCGCGGCCCTGCGCGCCGTGGCGACGCGGGCAGAACAGCTTTGTCCGGGGTGAGCGCACGCCTGGCGGAGAGCGCCTGGAGCGTCACGGCGAGCCTCGCCGCCCCAGGTCTGCGCCTGCTGCTGCGCCGCCGCGCCATGCGCGGGAAGGAGATCGCGGACCGCCTGGCGGAGCGCTGGGGCGCCGAGACGTCGCCGAGGCCGGCCGGCAAGCTCTTGTGGCTGCACGCGGCGAGCGTCGGGGAGACGCTCTCGGTCCTGCCGGTGCTCGCCGCGCTTCCACCCGCGGTGACCGTGCTGCTGACCACCGGCACGGTCACGTCCGCCAGCCTGCTCGCGCAGCGGTTGCCGGCCATGGGCCTGGCCGATCGGGTGATCCATCGTTTCGCGCCCCTGGACGTGCCGCGCTGGGTGACGCGCTTCCTCGATCACTGGCAGCCGGATGCCGCCGCCTTCGTGGAGAGCGAGCTGTGGCCCAACCAGCTCCGCGCCGCCGCCGCGCGCGGCATTCCGCTGCTGCTGCTGAATGGCCGCCTGTCGCCGCGCAGCGCCGCGGGTTGGGCGCGGGTGCCGGGATTCGCCCGCGACGTGCTGGGGCGCTTCACCGCCGTGCGCGCGCGGGGGGAGGAGGACGCCGCCCGCTTCCGCGCTCTCGGTGCCCCGAACGTCTCGGCACCGGGAGATCTGAAGCTCGCGGCACCGCCGCTGCCGGCGGATCCCGCCGCGCTCGCGGCGCTGCAGGCGGAACTGGCCGGCCGGCCGGTCTGGCTTGCCGCCAGCACGCATCCGGGGGAGGAGGCGCTGATCGCCGCGGCGCATCGCCAGCTCGCCGCCGGCCATCCGGGCCTGACCACCATCATCGCGCCCCGCCATCCGGAACGGGGACCGGCGCTGGCCGCGCACCTCGGCGCCGCGCTGCGCTCCGCCGGGGCATCTCCTGCGCCCGGGGTCTGGATCGCCGACACGCTTGGGGAACTCGGACTCTGGTATCGGCTCGCGCCCGTCACCTTCGTCGGCCGCAGCCTCCTGCCCCCCGGCGGCGGCCAGAACCCGCTCGAGCCCGCGCGGCTCGGCTGCGCCATCGCGGTCGGGCCCCATACCGGGAACTTCACCGCGCATGTCGCGGCGCTGCGGGACGCGGGCGCGCTGACGGTGGTGCCGGATCCGGCGGCGCTGGCTCGTTGGGTGGCCGGCATGCTCGCCGATCCGGCGCGGCGGGCGCAGGCCGGAGCGGCGGCCGCGTCGGTCGCGGACCAGATGGCCGACCTGCCGCGGGAGACGGCCGCAGCGCTGATGGCGCTGCTGGGCGTGCGCTGAGATGTCCCGGGATCCCGCTGCCACGACGGCATCCTGCGGACGGGAGAGGCCCTGAGATGTGGCGGGCGCCCGGCTTCTGGCAGCATGACGGGTTGATGTCCCGCCTGCTCGCGCCGGCTGCGGCCGTGGTCGCGACTGCAACGGCGCGCCGGGTCGCGCGGCCCGGCTGGCGCGCGACCGTGCCGGTGCTGTGCTGCGGCAACGTCACGGTGGGCGGGGCGGGAAAGACCACGCTGGTGCTCGATCTGGCACAGCATCTCCGTCGTCAGGGGGTTGCGGTGCACGTGCTGCTGCGCGGCTATGGCGGGCGGGTGCGCGGCCCGCACCGGGTGATGCCGGAGGACGGCCCCGACCTGATCGGGGACGAGGCGCTGCTGCTCGCGGCCGTCGCGCCGACCTGGGTGGGCGGAGATCGGGCGGCCTCCGCCCGCGCCGCCGTCGCGGCCGGGGCGGGGTTGCTGCTGCTGGACGACGGGCTGCAGAACCCGACACTGGCCAAGGACCTGTCGCTGCTGGTGGTGGATGGCGGCACCGGGTTCGGCAACGGCCGCGTGCTGCCAGCCGGACCGCTGCGCGAGCCCGTCGCCGCCGGTGCCGCGCGGTGCGGGGCGGCCGTCCTGATCGGGGAGGATCGCACCGGCGCGCTCAGCCGGCTGCCGCCGCGACTGCCCGTGCTGCACGCCCACCTGGTGCAGGACGCGGCGATTGCCGCCCTGCAGGGCCGGCGGGTGCTCGCCTTCGCGGGCATCGCCCATCCCGGCAAGTTCTTCACGCCGCTCGCCGCCGCCGGGGCAGAGCTGGTCGCGACCCGCCCGTTTCCCGACCACCACGCCTATGATGCGGCGGAGCTCGACCGGTTGCTGGACGAGGCCGACCGAATGGCGGCGCTGCTGGTCACCACGCCGAAGGACGCGGTGCGATTGCCCCCGTCGGTCCGCGCGCGAGTGACGGTGATCGGGGTCGGGCTCGCCTGGGAGGATCCGGCGGCGCGTGACAGGCTGCTCGCGCCGCTGCTGCAGGGAGACAATGCATGTTCCACCGGTTCCGCATCGGAGACATGACCGCGACCGTCGTGTCGGACGGGCCACTGACACTTGGTCCGCCGCACAAGGTGTTCCGCGGCCCGCCGGCGGAGGCGATCGCCGACGCGCTGACGGCCACCGGCCAGGCGACGGATGCGCTGCACGTCGCGCAGAACTGCCTCGTGGTGGACACGCCGGCCGGGCGCGCCCTGTTTGACACCGGGCTGGGGGACGAGAAGCCGTACGGTCCGGACAGCGGCAAGCTGCTGGCCAGCCTGGCCGAGGCGGGGATCGCGCCCGAGTCGATCGATGCCGTGGTCCTGACCCACGCGCATTCCGACCATTGCTGGGGCACACCCGCGTTCCGGAACGCGCGGATCATCATGGCGGAGGCGGAACTCGCCTACTGGACGGCCGATCCGCCGTTGGAGACGCACCGGCCCAGCCTGGAGGGGTTCCGCCGCCACATCCTGCCGCTGCGCGACCGCATCGAGACGGTGCGTGACGGGCAGGCCTTCCTGTCCGGGGTGCAGGCCTGGGCAACGCCGGGGCACACGCCCGGACATTTGGCCTTCCTGTTCGAGGGCGGCTGGTGCCTGACGGGCGATGCCGCCTGGCACGATCCGTTGTCCTACGCCTTCCCCGAGGCGCAGGCCGCCTACGACACCGATCGCGCGCAAGGCGTCCACACCCGGCTGCGCGTGTTGGACCGGCTGGCGGCGGATCGGCTGCGGGTGATCGGATACCACCACCCCTGGCCGGGCCTCGGGCGGGTGGAGCGCGGGGCCGGCGGGTTCCGGTTCGTGGCGGAGGGGTAGGAGCTGCGGGGAGGGTAGGAGCTGCGGGGGGCTAGGAGCGACGGGGCGAGCTGTCCCCCCTTCCCTTGCGGGAGGGGGTCAGGGGGAGGGCGGGAGGGGGTCAGGGGGAGGGGCGCGCGGCGTGTGGCACGCGGGTGCGAAGGCCCCGATCACCCCCTCACCCCAACGCTCTCCCGCAAGGGGAGAGGGGGCGCGGCTGAGCAGGCGGCCTCCGACCACCCCCTCACCCCGGCCCTCTCCCGCGAAGGGAGAGGGGGTCAGCCGAGCAGGCGGCCGATGACGCGGGCGGTGTAGTCGACGACGGGGATGATGCGGCCGTAATTGATCCGGGTGGGCCCGATGACGCCGATCGCGCCGACGATGCGGCCGGCCTCGCTGCGGGCGGGGGAGACGACCATCGACACGCCGGAGGTGCCGAACAGGCCGCTCTCCGCCCCGATGAAGATGCGCACGCCGTCCGATTGTTCGGCGAGGTCGAGGAGCTTCAGCATCGTCTCCTGCGCCTCCAGCCGCTCGAACAGCGCCTGGATCGCGGTCAACCGCTCGATCTGCGTCACGTCGGACAGCAGGCGAGCCTGGCCGCGCACGATCAGGCTGCCGCCGCGGCCCTCGCCGGTCCAGGTCGCGAGCCCGGCGGCCACCACCTGCGTGGAGAGCGTGTCGAGTTCGGTGCGGTTGGCCGCCAGCTCCTCGGAGACGATCTTGCGCAGATCGGCCAGCGGGCGGCCGGCCAGGCGGGCGTTGAGGTAGTTGCTGGCCTGCTGCAGGGCCGAGGGCGGCACGCCGGGCGGCGTCTCGATGATGCGGTTCTCGACGTGCCCGTCGCCGTTCACCAGCACCACCAGCGCGCGGCCGGGACCCAGGGGCACGAACTCGATGTGCCGCACCGCGCCTTCCGACTTGGGCGCGAGCACGAGACCGGCGCCGGAGGACAGGCCGGAGAGCATGGTGCTTGCCTCCGCCAGCGTATCCTCCAGGCTGCGGCCGGAGGCTGCGAGCGCGGCGGAGATCGACTCCCGTTCCTCCTCCGTCAGCTCCCCGAAGTTCAGCAGCCCGTCGACGAACAGCCGCAGGCCCTGGTCGGTGGGCAGGCGCCCGGCGGAGGTGTGCGGGGCGAACAGGAGGCCGGATTCGGTCAGGTCGGCCATCACGTTGCGGATGGTCGCCGGCGATAGGTTCATCGGCAGGCGGCGCGACAGGGTGCGGCTGCCGACCGGCTCCCCGGTTTCGACGTATTGCTCGACGATCTCCCGCAGCACCGCGGCGGAGCGGGCGTCCAGGCCCGGCGGCAGGCCGGCGGGAAGCGGCGACCCCAGGCCAGACAGCCGCGCTGCCAGTCGCGTCGGGCTGCCGTGTGGCGGAACGGGCTTGTTCATGGCTTGAACTCCAACGGGAAAACGTAGGGAGCGGGCCGGAACGGGTCAATCGCGGCGGTGCAATGCTGCCGCATGCGGCTATGTCCAGTCGCCGGGATGGTGGCGCTGATGGCCTGTCCCTCGCCGCCACGCTCGGGCGGGATGGCAGCCCCGCGCCGATTCCCCAGCAGCATGACGCGAGTTTCCGCAACTATCCTGCATTCGCCACGGATGGTTGCCATGTGCCTTGCGTGCCCGACTCGTCGTCATCTGCTTCTGGGCGCGCTCGCCGGGGCTTTCGCGGCCGGTTCGGCGCGGGCGTCGGACCTCCTGTCCCCGGACCTGCGCCTGCCGCAGCCGATGGGCGTGGCGCTCACACTCGACGCATGCGGCGGTGAGACCGATTGGCGGATCCTGGACACGTTGGTCGAGCTGCAGGTGCCGGCGACGATCTTCGCGACGGAGCTGTGGATGGCCGGCAATCCGGCGGCGCTGCGCGTCCTGCTGGCACACCCGGCGCTGTTCCAGGTCGAGAACCACGGGGCACGCCATCTGCCGCCGGTGCTGGGCACGCACCCGGTCTACGGGCTGCGGCCTGCCGGCACGATGGAGGCGATCCGAACGGAGATCGTGCAGGGCGCCGTGGCCGTTGCCGCGGCCACCGGCCGCGCGCCGCGCTGGTATCGGGGCGCCACCGCGCTCTACAGCCCCGAGGCCGTCCGGCTGGCCGGCGAACTCGGCCTCGCCATCGCGGGGTTCTCGGTCAACGGCGACGCCGGCGCCTCTCTGCCGGCCTCGCGCGTGGCGGCGCGCATCGGGGCAGCCCAGGCGGGTGCCGTGATCATCAGCCACGTCAACCAGCCGCACCGGGAGGCCGGCGCCGGCGTGGTCGCGGGCGTGACGGCGCTGCGCCGCCGCAACGTCCGATTCCTGCGGCTGGAGGATGCGTTCCCCGCCGCGATCGGCTGACCACGATGCACGCAGCCGATCGCGTCCCGACGCCAGCGGTCGCTCACGACACGCGCCACGCGCCGTCAGCGTCACCCGGCACGGCGTGATCCCCGGAGTGATCAGCCCAACCGCTGCAGCACCATCTCGAGCGCGGCTTCCGCCATTGGCGTGCGCGTCTGGTCGAAGCCGCGCCCCTGCAGTGCCGTCCGGTAGCAGTGGTCCATGCGCGCGAGCGAGAGAGGCATTGCGCGGTCGGCGACGCCGCGAACGAGGTCGAGCAGGTTGAGCGACACCGGCGACCAGGAGCGCGTCTTGCAGAGCGTGAAGGTCCAGCGGTGGTCGGGGTTGAAGGCCGAGGGCCAGTGCCCCTGCTCGTAGAGGTCCTCATCGGGCACCGCGACCACCAGGTGGCCACCAGGGCGGACCACGCGGACCCAGTTGGCGAGCGCCTCGGCCGGGTCATGCAGGTGCTCGAGACAATGGGAGGAGTAGAGGAAGTCGAAGCCGCCGTCCGGCACGTTGGCGAGCACCTGGGCGTCCCCATGCTCCCGGTCGTAGACGAAGACGCGGGTGATCGCGGGAAACAACTCCTGGCAGAGGGCGAGCGAGTCGTACCCGCCGCCCACGTCGATGCCGTTGCCGCGGAAGTAGCGGGTGGCGAACCGCGCGTCGTGGGCGCGGCGGAGCATCGAGATGGCGTTCACGCCGAAGTAGTTGGCCCGCACCACGCGCGGCTGGGCGTCGGCATCTTCCGGGCGGATCGGGACGGGCGGGGCCACCGGTGGCATGGCGGCAGCATGCCGGCCACCGGTGTACGTTCCGTCAACGGCGATCGACGAACTCGTCGGGAACGCCAGGAACCGACGCCCTGGCGATCAACGGCTGCCGACCGCCTCGTTGGGATAGGTGCCGAAGAAGACGGAACGCGGCAGCCATCCGCGCATTTGGTGGACCCGCACCGCGCACCAGGCCGCGCCGGCCTCGCAATGCCGGAGCGTTCCGATCACGCCGCGCCGGAGATGCGCCACGGCACCGGAATCGGGGCGTGGCGCGCGTCGCAGGGTGGTGTCCGGGGCGGTGACCAGGAAACCGCGGATACCGGTGAGGAGCGCGTGGTAGATCCAGCCGGTGGTGCCGTCGGGCATGCGGACCTGCCGCCAGTTCCCGAACTCCCGGATGATCTCCACGGGCAGGCCTCGGCGGTGGTACACCCAGTCGATCGGATAGCGCGTGCCCGGCCCGCGGCGGACATTGACCACGTCGGCTTCCAGTGACGCGAAGCGCGGCAGTTTCCAGCCGGTCACGGTGCCGCGGGTCAGGGCGCTGTGCCGGGATGACGCCGCGTCCGACGGCGCGGCGTGCGGCTCCGCCGCCAGGGCCGGGCGACTGGCGAGAAAGGCGGCAACGACCGGGGCGACAACGACCGGGGCGACAACGACCGGGGCGGCAACCATCAGGGCGCCGGCCACCATGGCCGCGGGCAGCCGAGCCGCCCCCGGTGGCAGGGACGCCCGCGCGGCCGGGAGATCCGGGTGACGCCTCAACTCCGCCATCGCACCGGCTGCGCGACGGTGGCGAAGTAAGTATCGACCGCGAGCCGCATGGAACGGGCCATGCGGTCGCGATGGGTCGGACTCCGCAGCATCGCTTCCTCCCGCTTGTTGGTCAGGAAGCCCATCTCCACGAGCACGCCGGGGATATCGGGGGCGCTCAGCACCGCGAAACGCGCGTGCGGTGCCGGGATCGGCAGCATCGTGAGGTGGGCGGCGAAGCGCTTCACCATTGCCGCTTGCAGCTTTGCGGCGTGGATCTGCGTTTCGCGGCGCATCAGCGTGGCCAGGATGTGCAGGACCTGGCGCGACGCGCCGCGCAGCGCCGGGTTCTCGAAGCGTTGGGCGCTGTTCTCCCACTTCGCCATCGACGCGGCGCGGGCGTCGGACGCCCGCCAGGCGAAGCGGTAGACGCAGGTCCCGTGCGCACGGTGGTCGGTCGAGGCGTTGGCGTGCAGGGAGATGAACAGCGCGGCCCCGGCGCGGCGCGCGATCTCCACCCGGCCCTGGAGCGGGATGAAGACGTCGCTCTTCCGGGTCATGGCCACGCGATAGCGGCCGCTCGCCAGCAGGTGGCGGCGGAGGGCCTGCGCGGCGGAGAGCGCGACGTGCTTCTCCAGCGTGCCGCTGGCGCCGATGCAGCCGGGATCCTTCCCGCCATGCCCGGGGTCGATCAGCACCAGCGGCCGGTGACGCGACCGCGTGGACTTCGGGTGGGCGTGGGGCTTTGCCGCGGCAAAATGAGGCAGCAGCAGGCCCAGCGCGGCGCCCGAAAGGACGTGGCGGCGAGAAAGCATTCGCCGCCACTAGCACGCTGGGTTGAGAACTCTCTAGAGCGCCTTGATTAAACTCGGTTTAATGTCTCAGGCGGTACGGTCGGCCTCTGCCCCGAGTGCGGCCTGGGCCGCGGCAAGCCGCGCCACCGGGACGCGGTAGGGGCTGCAGGACACATAATCGAGGCCGACCTTCTCGCAGAACGCGATGGAGGCCGGGTCGCCGCCGTGCTCCCCGCAGATGCCGAGCTTGAGGGTCTTGCGGGCGGCGCGTCCCTTTTCGGAGGCGATGCGCACCATCTCCCCGACCCCGTCCACGTCGATCGAGATGAACGGATCCTTCGGCAGGATGCCGTGCTCGACGTAGAAGGGCAGGAACTTGCCGGCATCGTCGCGCGACAGGCCGAACACGGTCTGGGTCAGGTCGTTGGTGCCGAAGGAGAAGAAGTCGGCATCCTCGGCGATCTTGTCGGCCAGCATCGCCGCGCGCGGGAGCTCGATCATCGTCCCCACGCTGTAGTCGATGGACTTGCCGGCTTCCTCGAAGACCTCCTTGGCGACCTTCTCGACCTGGGCGCGGGTGATCTCCAGCTCCTTCTTGGTGCCGACGAGCGGGATCATGATCTCCGGGTGCGGGGCCTGCCCGGTCTCCTTCGCGACGGCCAGGGCGCCTTCGAAGATGGCGCGGGCCTGCATCTCGTAGATCTCGGGGAAGGTCACGCCCAGGCGGCAGCCGCGGTGGCCCAGCATGGGATTGGCCTCGGCGAGCTCCATGAGGCGCCGGCGGATGGCGTCGAGATCGGTGCCGAGAGCATCGGCCACCTCCTGCATTTCCGAGTCCGCATGCGGCAGGAACTCGTGCAGCGGCGGGTCGAGCAGGCGGATCGTGACGGGCAGCGGCGCCATGATGGTGAAGAGCTGGCGGAAATCCTCCCGCTGGAACGGCAGCAGGCGGGCCAGCGCGGTGCGGCGGCCGGACTCGTCGGAGGCCATGATCATCTGCCGGACGGCGCCGATGCGCTCCGGGTCGAAGAACATGTGTTCGGTGCGGCAGAGGCCGATGCCCTCGGCGCCGAACTTGCGGGCGGTTTCCGCGTCCATCGGCGTCTCGGCATTGGCGCGCACGCCCATGCGGCGGTGCTTGTCGGCCCACTCCATCAGGGTGCCGAAATCGCCGGACATGGCGGGCTCCACCATGGCGACGGAGCCGATGAATACCTCGCCGGTGGCGCCATCGAGGGTGATGGTCTCACCCGCCCGCACGGTCTTGCCGGCCGCCGTGAGGGTCTGGGCGTTGTAGTCCACAGTGATGCCGCCGGCGCCGGCGACGCAGGGCCGCCCCATGCCGCGCGCGACCACCGCGGCATGGCTGGTCATGCCGCCGCGGGTGGTCAGGATACCCTTGGCGGCGTGCATGCCGTGGATGTCCTCGGGGCTGGTCTCGACGCGGACCAGGATGACGGCCTCGCCCTTGCCGGCGCGGCTCTCCGCCTCGTCGGCCGAGAACACCACCGCGCCGGAGGCGGCGCCGGGGCTGGCCGGCAGGCCCTTGGCGAGCAGGGTGCGCGGCGCCTTCGGGTCGAGCGTCGGGTGCAGGAGCTGGTCGAGCGAGGACGGGTTGACGCGGCGCACCGCCTCGGCCTCGTCGATCAGGCCTTCGCGGGCCATGTCGACGGCCATGCGCAGGGCGGCGGCGGCGGTGCGCTTCCCGTTGCGCGTCTGCAGCATGTAGAGCTTGTTCTGCTGGACCGTGAATTCGAGGTCCTGCATGTCCTTGTAGTGCTTCTCGAGCGTCTCCCGGACCTTCAACAGGTCCGCGTAGGCGTTCGGCATGGCGGCTTCCAGCGGCACCTCGCCGTTCTTGGCGGCGGCCTTGGACAGCGGCTGCGGCGTGCGGATGCCGGCGACCACGTCCTCCCCCTGCGCATTCACGAGGTACTCGCCGTAGAAGGCGTTCTCCCCGGTGGACGGATCGCGGGTGAAGCACACGCCGGTCGCGCAGTCGTCGCCCATGTTGCCGAACACCATCGCCTGCACGTTCACGGCGGTGCCCCATTCGGCGGGGATGTCGTGCAGCCGGCGGTAGGTGATGGCGCGCGGGTTCATCCAGGAGCCGAAGACGGCGCCGATCGCGCCCCAGAGCTGCGCCTCGGGGTCCTGCGGGAAGGGCTTGCCGGTCTCGGTCTGCACCAGGTCCTTGTAGCCGGTCACCACGCGCTGCCAGTCGGCGGCGGTGAGCGCGGTGTCCTCGATCACGCCGGCCTCGAGCTTGGCGTGCTCGATGATCTCCTCGAACCGATGATGGTCGACGCCCAGCACGACGGAGCCGTACATCTGGATGAAGCGGCGGTAGCTGTCCCAGGCGAAGCGCTCGTCCTTGGCGGCGGCGGCGAGGCCCTCGACCGTCTCGTCGGTGAGGCCGAGGTTCAGCACGGTGTCCATCATGCCGGGCATCGAGACGCGCGCACCGGAGCGGACCGAGACCAGCAGGGGGTGCGCCTTGTCGCCGAAGCGCAGGCCGACGGCCTTCTCGACCTGGGCGAGCGCCTCCGTCACCTGGGCGGACAGGTCACCGGGGTAGTTCCGCTTGTTCTCGTAGAAGGCGGTGCAGACTTCGGTCGTGATGGTGAAGCCGGGCGGCACGGGCAGGCCGATCGACGCCATCTCGGCCAGGTTGGCGCCCTTCCCACCCAGCAGGTTGCGCATATCCGCTCGGCCTTCATTGTGCCCAGCGCCAAAGCTGTAGACCCATTTGGTCATGCCCAACCCCTTCAGCCTTCGATACGGGAAAAATCGGCAACACGGTCCATGGTGGACCGGACTTGGTTGAGAAGACGCAAACGATTGCGGCGCAACTCGGGTTCGGGCGCGTTGACGGTCACATGCGTGAAGAACCCGTCGAGCGGGCCCCGCAGGCGCGCCATCGTGCTCATTGCCCCGCCAAAGTCCTCTCGCTCCAGCAGCGCCGCTACCACATGGCTCTGCCGTATCGCATGATGTAGATCAAGCTCCGCCGGTTCCCGCAACAAATCCGCGTCGGGAGGCGTGTCGAATGGGCCGTCCTTGCGCTCTTCGATCCGCAGGATGTTGGCCGCGCGGCGATAGGCGACGAGCAGGTTCGCGCCATCCTCGGTGCCGAGGAAGGTGGTGACCGCGTCGGTGCGGGCCAGCAGGCGCGTGAGATCGTCGTCGGCCCCCGCCGCGGAGACTGCGGCGAGCACGTCGTAGCGGGCACCTTCGGTGCGCAGCTGGACGCGCAGGCGTTCGGCGAGGAAGTCCAGGATGTCGGCCGGGGCGACCGGGCTGACGCCCTGGTGCCGGAACGGCTCCCCGGCGGAGTCGATCAGCGGCAGCAGCGGCAGCCGCAGCCGGTTCTCCCGGATAATGCGGATGATGCCGAGTGCGGCACGACGCAGGGCGTAGGGGTCGCCGGCGCCGGTAGGCCGCTCGCCGATCGCGAAGAACCCGACGAGTTGGTCCAGCTTGTCGGCCAGCGCCACCGCGATCGAGACGGGCGCGGTCGGCACCGCATCGGACGGACCCTTGGGCGCGTAATGGTCGCGGACCGCGTCCGCCACCAGCCGGTCCTCCCCGTCATGCAGCGCGTAGTAGCGGCCCATCACGCCCTGCAGTTCGGGGAACTCGCCCACCATGCCGGTGACGAGGTCGGCCTTCGCGAGCTCCGCCCCCCGTTCGGCGAGCGCTTCGCCCGCGCCGACATGCGGGGCGATGATCCCGGCCAGCCGCTTCAGGCGGACCACCCGGTCGCCCTGCGTGCCCAGCTTGGCGTGGAAGGTGACGCCGTCGAGCAACGGCACGCGGCTTTCCAGCCGCGCCTTGCGGTCGAGGTCCCAGAAGTGCCGCGCGTCGGAGAAGCGGGCGCGCAGCACGCGTTCGTTGCCGGCGACGATGGTCGCGCCGCCGTCCTCGGCCGCGATGTTGGCCACGAAGGCGAACCACGGCGCGGCGGCACCCTCGGCGGTGCGCAGCGCGAAGTAGCGCTGGTTCACCCGCATGGAGACCTGCATCACCTCGGGCGGCAGGTCCATGTGTTCGTCGGAAATGCGGCCCAGCAGCGGGACTGGCCATTCGACCAGGCCGGCGACCTCGTCCAGCAGGCCGGGATCGTCCACCACCGTCAGGCCGCGATCGGCAGCGAGCCGCGCGATGCCGTCGGCGATCAGGCGCTTGCGGTCGCCAGCCTCGACCACCACCCGGCGATCGGCGAGCTGTCGCTGCCAATCGTCCAGGCCAGTGACCGCGAAGGCGCCGGGGGCGTGGAATCGGTGCCCCTCGGTCAGGGTGCCGGCGGCGAGGCCATGGCCGTCATCGGCACCGTCGCGCAGGTCGAACGGCACGACCGTGCCGTCCAGCAGGCAGGTGATGCGGCGCAGCGGGCGGACCCAGACGAAGCTGCTCGTGCCGCCCCAGCGCATCGACTTGGGCCAGGGAAAGCGGCGCAGCAGCGGCGGCAGCGCGGCGGCGATCAGCGCCGGGGCGGAGATCGCGGCCGCGGTCTTCTCCAGCACCCAGTAGTCGCCTTCCTGCCGGAGCTGCTCGCGCGTCGCGCCGTGCTTGCGCAGGAAGCCGGTCAGCGCCTGCTCCGGCGCGCTGGTGCGTGGACCACGTTCGGTGCTGGCGGTGGCGGCGACTTCCGCCGCGAGGTCGGCCGCGATCGCGAGCCGGCGCGGACCGTAGAAGCTGCGGAGGTTCGCGGGGGAGAGCGGTCCCAGCGCCTCGGTCACCAGCCGCACGAGATCGTCCGCCGCCCGGGCCTGCATGCGCGCGGGAATTTCCTCGCTGAACAGCTCCAGGAAGAAGGCTGGCATGATCAGTCCTTCAGCGCCGGCTCGATGTCGGTATGGATGAAGTCGTCGCCCTTGAAGAGCAGGGGCTCGCCTTCGTGCTTGGCGACGCCATAGACGAGGCAATCGCCGAAATTCAGCTGTGCGGGATGATGCGGCTTCCCATACTGCCGTCGGGCCTGACGCGCCAGGCGCGCATGCTCCGCCGTAAAGGGCACCAGCTCGAGCTGGAACTCCCGCGTGAAGTCGTCGAACCGGCTCGCCGCGATCGCGTCACCGGCCTGGTCGATGCGCATCGAAGCCTCGAACCACGTGACGGATGGCACGCGCCGGCGCCGGGTTGTCGCGATCGCGCGGGCGAAGCGCGGCGCGTCCGGTTCGGCCAGGAGGATGGCGAGCAGCGCGGACGAGTCGATGATCACCGTGGCAGACCCTGCTCGTCGTACAAGTCGCTCATATCCGAGCTGGTCGGTGTATGAAGATGTCGCCGGATCTCGGCACCATAGGCCAGCATGCGAGCCATGTCGGCTTCCACGCGTCGCTCTCCCTCCTGCCGGTCGAGCTCTTCCCGCAGCAGACGCGTGATGAGCGCCGTCCGGCTTTCGCCCGTACGCGCCGAGAGCCGGGATGCGAGTTCGAACGCCTCGTCGCTCTTGATGTTCAGTTGCGCGCCCATGGGATCCCCGGCGGGTAGAAATAGCTCAGCCAAGGTAGAACATAAGGCCGATCGGCGACCACGTCATCCGGCCTCTCCCGCCACCCAGGCTTCGCAACAGCCCTTCGCGAGCGCCCGCACCCGGCCGATATAGCTCGCCCGTTCGGTCACGCTGATCACGCCGCGGGCGTCCAGCAGGTTGAACAGATGGCTCGCCTTGATGCACTGATCGTAGGCGGGCAGCGCGAGCTTGCAGCCAAGCAGTGACGCGCATTCGCGTTCCGCGTCGGCGAAGTGACGGGACAGCATTTCCGTATCGGCAAACTCGAAGTTGTGCGCGCTGTACTCGCGCTCGGCGCGCAGGAACACGTCTCCGTAGGTCACCCCGGCGCCGTTGAAGTCCAGGTCGTACACGTTCTCCTTGTCCTGGACATACATCGCCAGGCGCTCGAGCCCGTAGGTCATCTCGAAACTGGGCAGGGCGACCGGGATGCCGCCGACCTGCTGGAAATAGGTGAACTGGCCGACTTCCATGCCGTCGCACCAGACTTCCCAGCCGAGGCCCCAGGCGCCGAGCGTCGGGCTTTCCCAGTCGTCCTCCACGAAGCGGAAGTCGTGCCGCAGCGGGTCGAGCCCGATCTCCCGGTAGGAGGCGAGCAGCAGGTCCTGCGCGTCCTCCGGGCTGGGCTTCATGATGACCTGGTACTGGTAGTAGTGCTGCAGCCGGTTCGGGTTCTCCCCGTAGCGCCCGTCGGTCGGCCGGCGGCTGGGCTGGACGTAGGCGGCCCGCCAGGGCTTCGGGCCGAGCGCGCGGAGCGTGGTGGCGGGATGGAAGGTGCCGGCACCCATCTCCACGTCGTAGGGCTGCAGGATGACGCAGCCCTGCCGCGACCAGAAGCTGGTCAGCCGCAGGATCAGCTCCTGGAAGCTGGGAGCGGGGTTGGCCATCACTCTCCTCGGTCGGGCATCGGCGCAGCGTCTGGCATTGGCGCAGCGTCAGGGCAGAATTTTGCGCCGCGACATAAAGCACCCTCGCTCAGGGTCGGCAAGGCGGGCCGGGAGTGCAACGGATCACACGCCAGCGCGCGTCGTGATGGTCCGGCCGTTCACGCCGCGGTGCCCGCACCTGCATGCCACCACCGCATCGCCGCGCCCGACCCGGCGATCCTGTTGGCGCGCACGTCACCACCGTCCTCGCCGGGCCTCGACCCGGCGATCCTGTCGGCACGGCCGGTGCCCATGGCAATCCGCGGGTCGGGGCCCGCGGATGACGAGAGGGCAGACGACGGTGCGCGCGGGAGTCTCTTAGCCGGTCGGACGCCTACCCGCCCAGCCCGAGCGCGCGAATGGCGTTCTGCTTCAGGATCAGGTCGTGCACCTCCGGCTTGAACCCGGCTCCCTTGAAGTCGGCAATCCAGCGATCCGGCGAGATCAGCGGCCAGTCCGAGCCGAACAGCATCTTCGTGCGAAGCTGCGTGTTGGCGTAGTGCACCAGCTGCGGCGGAAAGTAGCGAGGCGACCAGCCGGACAGGTCGATATAGACGTTCGGCTTGTGCAGGCAGACCGACAGCGCCTCGTCCTGCCACGGCCAGGACGGGTGGGCGATGATCACGGTCATGTCCGGGAAGTCCGCCGCGACATCGTCCAGATGGATCGGGTTCGAATATTTCAGCCGCAATCCGCCCCCGCCCGGCATGCCCGTCCCGATGCCCGAATGGCCCGAGTGGAAGATCGCGGGCAGCTTGTGCTTCGCGATCACCTCATACAGCCGGTAGGCCATGCGGTCGTTCGGGAAGAAGCCCTGCAACGTGGGATGGAACTTGAAGCCGCGGACCACGCCGTCCTTGATCAGCGCCTCGGCCTCGCGCGCGCCCATGCGGCCCTTGTGCGGGTCGATGCTCGCGAACGCCATCATGATGTCGGGATTCTCGCGCGCGGCGTCCGCCACCTCCTCGTTCGGGATGCGGCGCGCGCCCAGCTCATGCTCGCAATCGACGGTGAACATCACGAGGCCGATCTTGCGTTCCCGGTAATAGGCGATGGTCTCCGCGATCGTCGGCCGCTTGCCGGCCTTGAAGTATTTCGTCGCCGCGTCCTCGAACGGTTGCCACATTGCGTCCGCGGGCTGGCGGCACGACACTTCGGCATGCGTGTGGACGTCGATCGCGATCAGGTCGTCGATGTTCATGCCGCGTCCTCCAGCTTCACGATGCCCTGCGCCGCGAGGTCGGCGATCGCGGCCGCGGTGAACCCGTGCTCCCGCAGGATCGCCGCGCCGTGCTCGCCCTTGCGCGGCGCGGTCGCGCGCGCGGTGCCGCTCTCGAACGGTGGTGCGCCGATCAGGTTGGGCAGCGGCATCGGCTGCGGGACGGCGGGATGGTCGATCCAGGCGACCGCTCCGCTCGCCGCGACATGTGGCTGCTGGAGGAACTGCGTGTAGCTGTTCAGCGCCTCGTGCATCACGCGCTGGGTCGCGAGGCGTGCGGACCAGTCGGCCGTGGTGCCGGCGGCGAGCAACGGGCGCAGCACGGCATTCAGCTCCTCCGCATGCGCCTGACGGTCTTCGGTGGTCGCGAAGCGGGATTCCGCATGGACCTGCGGCAGGTCGAGCGCGCGGCAATACGCCTCCCACTCGAACGGACGCACGACGGTGATGGAGATCCAGCCATCCGCCGTCTTGTAGACGCCGCTGGGCGGGCTGATCGGCCGCGGCGCGCCGGCTTCGAGATAGGAGCCCAGCATGCGGATGACCTGCAGGCCCGCCGCGGCCTGCATCAGGCTCGCTTCGATGTGCCGGCCCTGCGGCAGCTTCTCCCGCGCGTGCAAGGCGGCGGCGACGGCTCCGAACGAGTACATGCCGGTGCTCATGTCGATCGCGATGATCGGCGTGCGGTGGGGAATCCCGTCCTCGCCCACGTTCTCGGCGATCAGGCCGGTATAGGCCTGCAGCACCGGATCCATCGCCGGGCGCTCCGCCAGCGGGCCGGTCTGGCCGAAGCCGGAGACCGAGACGTAGAGGATGCGCGGCTCACGCGCGGCGACGGCGGCGTAGCCGAAGCCCAGGCGGTCGATCACGCCGGGCCGGAAGCCCTGCACGAACACGTCGGCGCCCTCCACCAGCCGCCACAGGACATCGCGGCCGGCCGCCTGCTTGAGGTCGAGCGCGATCGAGCGCTTGCCCACGTTCGCCGGGATCGAATAGGCGGTCTGGTCGCCATAGCGCATGCCAAGGCCACGGCTCCAGTCGCCGGTGTCGGTCGGCTCGACCTTGATGACGTTCGCGCCATATTGGGCGAGCATCATGGCGCAGTACGGGCCTGCCACGCCCTGGCTGAGATCGACCACCTTCAGCCCATCGAATGGCGCCGCATAGCTCATGGCTTCGTTTCCCCCGGTCTTTGCCCCATCATAGGCGATGGCGCGCCGCGGGCGCGACCCCAACAGAGGAGCGAACCCATGATCCACGTCATCGCCATCATCACCGCCAAGCCCGGGAAGCGGGAGGACGTCCTGGCGGCGTTCCGCGCCAACATGCCGGCGGTGCACGCGGAGGAGGGCTGCATCGAGTACGGCCCCGCCATCGACGCATCCACCGGCACGCCCGCGAAGTTCGGCGAGGACAGCTTCGTCGTGATCGAGAAGTGGGCGAGCGCGGAGCATCTGAAGGCGCATGCGGCGTCGCCGCACATGAAGGCCTATGGCGAGAAGACGCGCGACCTGCTGGCCGATCGCAAGATCCACGTGCTCGAGCCCGCGGCTTGAGCACCTGACGGCAAGGACGGGAGGAACGTCATGACCATCGATCTCGCACCGATCCGCGCGCAACTCGGCCGCACCGTGACCGACGAGGACGAGGCGACCGCGGCCCCCCTGCGGGGCATGGTCGTGACGTTCGACCGGGAGGAGGCGCCGCCCGCGCGTGGGGAGCCGATCGCGCCGGGCTGGCATCTCGCCTATTTCCCGGAAGCCAGCCGCCGTGACTCGCTGGGCGAGGACGGCTTGCCCGTGGAGCGCGGCGTGCTGCCGCGCATGCCGCTGCCGCGCCGCATGTACGCCGGCACGTCGCTGACCTTTCATGCCCCGATCCTGGTGGGCGACGTGATGCGGCGGGAGACGGAGTTCTCCGACGTGCAGATGCGCAGCGGCAGCACGGGCACGCTGATCATCGCGACCCAGACGCGGCGCATCCACACGCCGCGCGGCCTCGCGCTCACCGAGGATACGATCAGCGTCTTCCGTGAAGCCGTCCCGCCCGGGACGAAGTCCGGCATCCCGCAGACCGAACCGCCGCCGGACGGCATGACGTTCTCCCGCACGATCCACCCGGATCCGGTGACGCTGTTCCGCTACTCCGCGCTGACCTTCAATCCGCATCGCATCCATTACGACCGGCCCTATGCGATGGAGGTCGAGGGCTATCCCGGCCTGGTCGTGCACGGGCCGTTCTCGCAGCAATGCCTGCTCGACCTGTTGCGCGATTCGACGGACCGGCCGATCCGCAGCTTCAGCATGCGGGCACGCGCGCCACTGTTCGATGTCGCGCCCGTCACGGTGATGGGACGCCTGGTGGGCGACGACGCGGCGGAGCTCTATGCCGTCGGTCCGTCGGGCGGTATCGCGATGCAGGCGCGCACGACGCTGGGGTGAGCGGCCGCCACACGGTGCGCGATCGGTTCAGATGATCGCGCCCCGTGTGGCGAGCCGCCGCGGCCCGTCTAGCGAGTCGTGGCGATCAGATTCCGCTGATCACGCGCCTGGCCACGCGGCGGCCGAACGCGGCGCGGTCCTCGTGCTCCTGCGCGGACACGATGATCGCGCCCGTGTCGGCGAGCCGCGCGGTTGCCGCGCCGTGGAGCGCGACGACGATGGGCGTTCGCGCGGAGAGCACCAGCCTGGCACGCTCGATCAGCTCCGCCGCCGCGTCGGCTTCGTCTTCCACCCGCAGCGCGGCGTCGGTCGCAAGCAGCACCGCATCGACCGGCAGGCGGGCGGCGAGCCGGTGCACGAGCTCGACAGCCAACACGTGGAAACTCTCGCGCATCAGCGGCGGACCTTCCGCCGCCTCGGCCGCGAGCAGCGGCACGACGGTGGCATCCGCCTGCCGCAGCTCCGCGACGAAGCCCGCGATCTCCGTGCCCGGCGCCGCGGTCAGCAGCGCCGTGTCGCGGTCCAGCCTGCCGGCCAGGAAGGCGTCGAGCGTCGTGACTCCGGCGCGTGCCGGATCGCTTCGCTGCGACAGGCTTCCGATGGCGATGCGCATCAGGCGCCGCCGCTCACCTCGATCGTCGTGCAGGTGATGAAGCTCGCAGCGTCGCTCATCAGGAAGTCGACGACGGACGCGATCTCCTCGGGTTCGCCCGCACGGCCGAGGGCGCTGTGCATGGCGCGTTGCTTGGCCGTTTCGGGAACGCGGGCACCCATCGCCGTCTTGATCAATCCGGGTGCGACGGCGTTGACGCGGATCCCGTGTCGTCCGAGGTGGCGGCCGAGCGACTTGGTCATGTTGACGACGGCGGCCTTGGAGGCACCGTACTCGACGACGGTCGAGCCGTTCAGGCCGGCCGTGGAGGCGGTGTTCACGATCGCACCGCCCTCGCCCGCGGCGATCAGCCGCTTCGCGACCCATTGCGACGCGAAATACGGCACGCGCACGTTCACGGCCATCGTGTGATCGAACTGTTCGGGACCAGCCTCGAGCCACTCGCCTTCGGAGTGATAGACGCCCGCATTGTTGAACAACGCGCGGATCAAGCCGTGCTCGCGTTCGATGGCGGCGAGGGTCGTGTCCATCTCCGAGAGATTCGCAAGATCGCAGCCATAGTGCGGCCAGTTGCCCTGCCCCTCCGCGCCCACGTCGATGCCGACCGCGACCCAGCCCGACTGCATCAGCCGTCGGCACGTCGCCTGTCCGATCAGCCCGTTGCTCCCCGTCACCACCGCGACCTTCGCCATCGTTTCCCCCTGCGATCATGGATGCCGAAGCGTAGGCGCAAACGCGATGGCAGCGCCACCGTCCGCGCCGAGACGTTGAGCCTGCGCGCGGTTGATGGAATAGTCGGCGGACAAGCGCCCTGGAATGGCGCAGATCGGGGTTGGGGAAACGCTGCCATGACACGTGATCTTCTTCGTCTCTCACGGCGGGGCCTGCTCGGCGCGTCCGGCGCAGCGGCACTTGCCGCACCGGGGCTGCTACGGGCGCAGACGAAGGATCCGGTCAGGATCGGCACGGCCATGCCGCTGACCGGCGCGCAGGCCGGCTACGGCAACGACTTCGTCACCGGCATGCGCATGGCGGTGAAGGACGTGAACGATGCCGGCGGTATCGCCGGACGCCCGGTGGAACTGGTCACGCTCGACACGCAGGCGGAGCCGCAACTCGGGATCAACGCCGTGAACCGGCTGATCGGCGTCGAGAAAATGCCCATGGTGCTGGTCGCGTGGTCGTCCGTGGTGAAGGCGGTGGCGCCGATCTGCAACCGCGAGAAGGTGCTGGAGATCAACACCGGCGCCAACTCACCCGAGATCGCGACCTTGGGCGACTACGTCTACACGGCGTTTCCGCTCGCCGAGGTCGATATCACGAAGCTGGCACAATACGTCTACCAGACACTCGGCAAGCGCCGCGCGGCCGTGCTGTACATCAACAACGACACCGGAATCGACGCCGCCAAGCTGTACCGCGACACGTTCACCAAGGCCGGCGGGCAGGTGGTCGCGTTCGAAGCATACGACCCGAAGGCCACCGAGTTCACGGGCATGCTGTTGAAGACGCGGGCGGCCAATCCCGACGTGGTACATCTCCACGGCCTCACCGCCGACACGCCCCAGGTCATCGCCCAGATGCGGCAGCTCGGTTTGACCCAGCAGATCACCACCTACTCGGCCGGCTACAATCCCAAGCTGATCGAGCAGTGCGGACCGGCTGCGGAAGGTCTGATCGTGACGTCGCTCGCACCCGGCGTGCAGGAGAACGCCAACGTCGCGCCCTTCCTCGAGCGTTGGAAGAAGGAAGTCGGCCGCGTGCCGAACGGCCTTCCCTACGTCCAGTATCAGTACGACATGATCCCTTTGGCGAAGGCGCTCTACGACCACGTCGACAAGAAGGGACAACCCGCGACGGGCGACACGCTGCGGGATGCTCTCGTGGAGATCCGGACCTTCGACCTGCCGATGACGGGCAAGATGGTCATCGACGGCCATCGCGTGAACAAGCCCGTCTACCTTCTGACGGTGAAGAAGGGGGCATTCGTGCCTCTGGCGACGCTGTCCTGAGACGAGGACGGTGCTCGATCCGATCATCCTGGCGCAGATCCTCTGGACGGGGATCGCGACCTCGGCGCCCTACGTGCTGCTGACGGCGGGATTCGCGCTGACGCTCAAGGTCACCAGCCTGTGGAACTTCGCCCAGGCCGGGCTGATGGCGATCGCCTTCTACGCCATGTTCTTCTGCCTGAACGTGCTGGCCTGGCCGGTGTTCGCGGCCATCGGCGCCGCGGTCGTGCTGACCGGTGCCGCCGCGCTGGCCGTCGAGGTGTGGGGCCTGCAGGTGCTGCGCCAGCGACGATCCGGCAATCTGACGTTTTTCATCTTCACCCTGATCCTCTCCGAGTTCGTGATCTACGTGATCACGCTGCTGTTTGGCACCGAACCGCAGACCCTGTTCAAGAGCATCCTCTCGCCGGTGGCCATCATCGGGAACATCGCGGTCAGCGACTGGGACAAACTGGCGGTCGCCACCGCGGCGGCAGGCCTGGCGGCGCTCTGGCTCTTCATGACCAGGACGCGCGAAGGCCAGTTCCTGGTGGCGGTCGCGGACAATGCGAAACTGGCCGAACTCTACGGCATCAGTGCCCAGCGCGCGTACCGCGTCGTCGCGGTGATCGCGGCGCTGTTCATCGTGGGGGCGATGTACCTGGTGGGCTCGCATGGCGGCATCGTTCCGAATACCCCCATGGAGCTGGTCCTGACCGCGGTGATCGCCACGCTGCTCGGCGGCATCGGGCGCGTGTTCGCCGCGGCTGCGGCGGCCGTGGTGCTCGCGTTGATCCAGAGCTTCTCGATCCTGCTCATCGCATCCCGCTGGCAGAACCTGTTGCTGTACGGGTTCCTGTTCGCGGCCATTCTGCTCTTCCCGCGCGGCGTGCGGGTGCCGCGCCTGCGGCTTGCCGGCGCGCGGCGATAGGACACGGCACGATGGAATATCTCAGCACGATCGGCATCCTGATCGCGATCTACGTGATCCTGGCCGCGAGCTATAATCTCGTGATCGGCTATGGGGGCCTTGCGACCGTGGCGCATCCGATCTTCTTCGCGATCGGCGCCTATGTCAGCGGTCTGCTCGCAATCCACACGAGCCTCCCGCCACCGGTCACCGTCCTGGTCGGGGCGGCGTGTGCGATGCTGGCCTCCCTCCTGCTCGCCGCATCCGCGCTGCGCGTGTCGGGGGACTACCTGCTCATCGCCAGTCTGGGCTTCCAGCTCGGCCTGCTCCAGCTCATCAAGAACCTGGAATTCACCGGGGGACCGGGTGGTCTCGGGGGCATCCCCGCCACGATCGTCGGGCCGGCGCGCACGCCAGCCTATCTCGTGATCGCCGCGCTCCTGGCGATCGCCACGGTGTTCGCGATCCGCGCCCTGGTCCGCGGGCCGTACGGACGCGCCATCACGGCCATGCGCGACGAGGAACTCGCCTTCACGGCCCTGGGCCGCAACGCCATGAGCATGAAGCTGGTGATCTTCGCGATCGGCTGCGGCATCGCCGGCGTCGCGGGCGGCCTCTACGCCTTCTACTTTCAGTACGTCAGCCCCGATCAGTTCGAGGTGCTGCAGTCGGCCGCCATCCTCACGATGGTGGTGCTGGGCGGGATGGGAACGGCGTTCGGGCCGGTAGTGGGCGCGGTCCTGCTGCTGGCGATCCCCCAGGCGATCACCTTCCTGCAATTGCCACCCAGCATCATGGCGCCGATGCAGGGCATCATCTTCACGGTGCTGGTGCTCGTGTTCCTCTTCCTGCGGCCGGCGGGGATCATGGGCCATGCTGGGCGCCGCCGGCGCACCGCAGGCCTGACATGAACCCGGTCCTGCGCACCGAGGGGCTGAACAAGCGGTTCGGCGGCATCGTCGTATCCGACGACGTGAACCTCACGATCGCGGCGGGAGAAATCCTCGGACTGATCGGACCGAACGGCGCCGGCAAGACCTCGCTGTTCAACCTGATCTCGGGCGTCCTGCGGCCGGATTCCGGGACCATCCGGCTGAACGGCCAGGCCGTGAACGGGCAGCCGCTCTACCGCCGCGCGCGGATGGGCGTCGCGCGCACGTGGCAGCACATGCTGCTGTTCCGCAGCATGACGGTGATGGAGAACCTGCTGGTGGCGCCCCGGCACTATGTGGGGGAGTCGATCCTGCAGGTGGCCTTCGGCCGCCGGTCCGTCCGTGCGGCGGAACACGCCGCGCGCGAACGCGCCCATGCGATCCTGAATCGGATGGCATTGGATGACAGCGCCGACATGCTGGTCACCGATCTTCCGTTCGGGCAGCAGAAGCTGATCGGCCTCGCTCGCGCGCTGATGAACGATGGGCCGCTGCTGCTGCTCGATGAGCCGATGGCCGGCGTGGAAGGCGCGGCCTACGAGACGATGCAGCGCGTCGTGCGGCAGGAAGCCGAGTCCGGCCGTGCGGTCTGCGTCGTGGAGCACAACGTCTCCTTCATCCGCGACCTGTGCTCGCGCGCCGTGTTCATGGCGAACGGCAGGATCCTGCAGGACGGCCCGGTGGAGGAGTTGATCAGCAGCAGCACGCTGACCGAACTCTATTTCGGAGTCTGACGCAGATGCTCACATTCTCGCACGTATCGGCCGGATACGGCGGGGTTCCCGTCCTGCACGATATCAGCTTCGAGGTGTCGGAGGGAGAGACGGTCGCGCTGTTCGGCCACAACGGCGCGGGGAAGACCACGCTGCTGCGCTGCGCCGTGGGTGACGTTGCCGACATCGCGGGCGTCGTTTCCTATCGCCAGGAGGCGATCGCTGCCGGCGCCGTGTTCCGCAACACGCGGCGCGGGATCGGCTTCGTGCCGCAGGGGCACAACGTCTTTCGTGACCTGACCGTGCGGCAGAACCTGACCATCGCCGGCCTGCACCAGGGAGAAGCCCAGGTCGAGGACATCTATCGCCTGTTCCCGATCCTGCAGGAGCGTCATGGCCAGCTGGCCGGATCTCTCAGCGGCGGGCAGCAGCAGATCCTGGCGCTCGGCATGGCGCTGATGACGCGGCCCTCGATCCTGCTGCTGGACGAGCCCTCCACGGGCCTGGCGCCCATCATCGTGCGCGACGTGATGAACAGCCTCGCGCGGATCAACAAGGAAACCGGGACGACCGTGGTGATCGTCGAGCAGAACATCCCGGCGACGCTCGCGATCGCCTCGCGGGCCCTGGTGCTGAAGGCGGGCCGGCTCGTGTTCGATGGGTCCGCGCGCGCGCTGGAGCGCAAGGAGAGTCTCTGGGCGCTGTTCTGATACCGACCGAAGGAGACGACCGTGGCGATGCGCATTTGGCACCAGAGCTTCACCGTCCTGCAGGACGTGCCCGGCTACGAGGCAGCGATGCGCACGCATCTGGCCAAGGTGCTGCGTCCCGACACCGAGGTGGTGTTCCACGGCCAGGCCGAGGGGACGTATCCCGGCAACTATCCGGGCGACGATATCGGCTACGGCTACACCTACTGGATGCACGGCTACCAATGGATCGCGGCCGGTCGCGCGGCGGCGGCACAGGGCTTCGACGCGTACGCGATGTGCACCTTGCCGAATCCGATGCTGCGGGAAGCCCGATCGATGCTGGATATTCCCGTCATCGGATTCGGCGAGACCTGTTTTCACCTCGCCACGATGTTCGGCCAGCGCTTCGCCGTGGTGCTGTTCATCGACCGCATGATCCCGCTCTACCGTGAACAGATCCGTGGCTACGGGTTGGAGTCACGATGCGCGGGGATTTTTGCCTCCGGCCTGCGCTTCGCCGACGTCCTGCCGGCATTCCAGGAACCATCAGCCGTCATCGCGCGGTTCCAGGAGGTCGCGCGACGCGTGATTGACGAAACCGGAGCCGACGTGATCATCCCGGGCGAAGTGCCGTTGAACCTGTTGCTGGCGATCAACGGCGTGAACCGCGTCGACGACGTACCGGTGCTCGATGGCCTGGCCAGCACGATGAAGATGGCGGAGTTGATGGTGGACCTCCAGCGTGTCACCGGCATCCGGCACAGCCGGCATGGCTGGTCCAATTCGGTGCCGAGTGACGAACGCGTGGCGGAGGTGATGCGGTTCTATGGCGTGGACCGGCTGACGTTCTGAGGCATTTGCCGCCCGCCGCCGCCTGCGCGACACTCCGCGCGGGAGGAACCGCACATGAGCACCAGCACCACGACGGCCGCACAGAGCCACTATTTGCCAGTCCGCGACGACTGGCTCGCGCGGCGGAGGGAGCCGATCCTCGAGCCGGAGCTTCCGATCGTCGACCCGCACCATCACCTGTGGGAACGCCCCGATTGGGTCTACATGCTCGACGACCTGCTCGCGGACATCAACAGCGGGCACAACATCGTCGCGACGGTGTTCGTGCAGTGCCGCGCCATGCATCGCGCGAGCGGGCCGGAGGAGATGAAGCCGGTCGGAGAGACCGAGTTCGTCAACGGCGTCGCGGCCATGAGCGCCTCGGGCGGCTACGGTCCCACCAAGATCTGCGCCGGGATCGTCGGGCACGCCGACCTTCGTCTTGGTGCGCGCGTTCGCCCGGTGCTGGAGGCGCACCTGAAGGTCGGCGGCGACCGGTTCCGCGGCATCCGGCACATCACCGCCTGGGACCCCGACCCGGTGCTGCTGAACCCGGCCTACGCGCCGCCGCCGCGCGTCATGTACGATCCGACCTTCCGCGAAGGCTTCGCCCAGCTCGCACCCCTCGGCCTCAGCTTCGATGCGTGGCTCTACCACCCGCAGATCGCCGACCTGACCGCCCTCGCCCGCGCGTTCCCCGACACGTCCATCTGCCTCGACCATGTCGGCGGCCCCCTTGGATATGGCAGCTACACCGGCAAGCGCGCGGAGGTGTTTCCCGTCTGGGCCGCCGCGATCAAGGAGCTGGCGACCTGCCCCAACGTCGTCGTCAAGCTCGGCGGGCTTGCGATGCGCATCAACGGGTTCGACTTCCACGAACAGACGGACCCACCGACCTCCGAGGCGCTGGCCGCGGCGTGGAAACCTTATGTCGAGACCTGCATCGAAGCCTTCGGCGTGAACCGCTGCATGTTCGAGAGCAACTTCCCCGTCGACAAGGGTTCCTACGGCTACGCGCCGTTCTGGAACGCGTGCAAGATCCTGGCGCGCGGCGCGAGCGCGGACGAGAAGACGGCGCTGTTCAGTGGCACCGCCACGCGCTTCTATCGCCTCGACCTCTGACCGGAGCCGCCTCATGCAGACCGTGACCATCGGTGACGTCACCATCACCAGCCTGATCGAGCGGGACGGCCCCTGGCGCAAGCCCGCCGACATGTTCCCGGCCTACGATGCGGCGGTCGCCGAACGCCATCTCGCGACGCTCGATCCGGTCGTGTTCGACCCGGCGAGCGGAAAGATGGTGATCACCTACCAGACCTTCGTCGTGCGCTCCCCGCATCATACGATCCTGGTGGACACCTGCACCGGGGAGGACAAGGGCCATCCCGCGCCCATGGACTTCCCGAAGCAGCGCTGGCTCGACGAGTTCCACGCGGCCGGCCTGTCCTTCGACTCGATCGACTACGTGTTCTGCACCCATCTGCACATCGACCACTGCGGCTGGAACACCGTGCTGCGCGACGGGCGCTGGGTGCCGACCTTCCCGCGCGCCAAATACGTGTTCCACAAGCGCGAGTATGCGGCGTGGGAAGAGGCGACGAAGCGCGGTGCCAGCCCGCCCGGCACGGTGTGGCGTGACAACTGCCTGCCGGTCGTGGAGGCAGGCCAGGCATTGCTGGTCGACGATGACTACATGCTGGACGACATGGTGTGGCTGACGCCGACTCCCGGCCATGCGCCCTGCCATTGCTGCGTCAACATCAAGTCGGGCGGGCAGCGCGCCGTCGTCACCGGCGACCTGATGCACCACGCGCTGCAGATCCGGGAGCCCGAGTGGTCCACGATCTTCGACTGGGACGCGAAGGAGGGCATCGCCTCGCGCCGCCGCTTCTTCGGGGAGGTTGCCGGGACCGACACGCTGGTCCTGCCGGTCCATTTCCCGCACCCGACGGTCGGGCGCATCGAGGGGGATGGCAAGCGGTTCGATTGGAAGTTCGTGCGCTGACATCGACAGCCGGCGTCAGGTGACCAGCGCTCGGCCCACCCCATCCCGCGTCCAGAACCTGGTCCCGATCGGCCTGCGGGTTGATCGGGATCACCGCGGAGGCTGAAGGCTCAGAAGATAGTCCCGCATCACCTCCACCCGGCGCATGCCGCCCCCCGCCACCCAGCAGAAATGCACGAGCCCGCGTGCATCCGCCGCCTTCGCGTTCTTCGAAGCGAGCTGCACGAAGGGCGAGAGCGCCTTGGTGTCGAAACCGCCGCCGGCGAAGCCGATGTAGTTCATGATCTCCTGATCGCAGTAGCGGAGCGCCTCGCGCCCATCCAGCGCACCGAGATTCGCCATCAACCGCGCGATCAGTGCGAGTGTCGCACCGTGCTCGCGCAGGTTCGGAATCCCGAGCGTGCCGCTGTTGAAGCCAAGGGCGTCGCCAGGGTCTCGTTCGTCGCGTCGGATCAGCTCCCCGCCGACGAACGGGGAGGTCGCGAGCGGTTCGGTCCACTCGGTCGCCGTGGCGATGTCGCGTCCCTGGGCGATTGCATTGAGGATGGGCTCGATCGGGCGATTGAACAGGATGTCCGTGTCCACGTAGAGCAGAGGCTGATGATGCCCGGCGTCCGGCCAGGTCTCCACGGCCAGCCGCGCCGCGCAGGCCGAGAACCAGTCCTTCGTCGGCAGCGTCACCACATGCAGGGCGCCGCGCATCATCGGCGGGCGCAATCGCTGGATCGCGGCCGCGGGTCGGTCCGTCAGCACGAGCACGTCGCCGTCGTAGCCGCCGACGGCGCAGAGGGAGAGCACGCTCAGCGCGAACTGCGCGAGGTAGGCGTCGGTGCCGGAGACCGCGTAGTAGACGAGCGGGCGGTGCAGGAAGAGCCGGTCGATCCGCCACCCTTCGCGCAGCAGCGTCAGCCGGAATGGAAAATCCGGCGCGAGGAACGGCACGTTCCAGCGCAGGTCGAACTGCCGTGGCCCCACGCGCAACACGAAGTTTGGTTCGAGCGCGACGTGTCCGCCACCAAACACGCGCTGGGCGGACGCCAGCAGCCACTGCGAGTCGAGCAGCCGCCGCAGGATCCCGAGATCGGCCGCGGAGATCGGCAGGAACCGGAGCCCCTGGTCTGCGAACCCATTGGCGCTCACCCGGCCGCCCTCTTCCGCCCACAGGTGCTGCCCGTTCCGCGACAGGCAGATGCTCCGCCGATCGGTACTGCGCTGGACCCGCCAGCCTTCCATAGAGCCGGAGGGCAGCACGACGTCGAGCGCGGCTTCGCTGTCGGCCATGTATTCATGAAGCCCAGCCTGCAGCGGTAGACCGGAGGGAAGGCGAGCCAGCGGCGCAATCGCATGGGCAGGCGGGAGGGGCTGGTGAAAGAGCGCACCGCTCGCCGGATCACGGCACAGCACCGTCCCCCATTCGGTGAGCAGAGTGAGCAGCGAAGCCTCCCCCGGGGAGCGTGGACAGGACCGCCACGTCACAGCACGATGCGGCCATTGAAGTCGAGGCAAACGATGGCAACCCGGATCGGAATCGTCGGTGTGGCCGGCCGCATGGGCCGATTGCTGGTGGAGGAAGTCGGCGCCGCGGGAGCGACCCTCGCGGGTGGGTGCCTGCGGGCCGGCGGGTCCGCCGCCGCTCCGGAGGGGGTGACCATCCATCCCGACCTGGCCGCGCTCGCCGCCGCCTCGGACGTGGTGATCGACTTCACCAATGCTGCCGCCGTGCAGGCCAACGCCGCGGCGCTGGCGGGGGCCGGTACGCCCTGGATCCTCGGCACCTCCGGCCTGTCGGCAGCGGACGAGGCGGCGGTCGCCCGCGCCGCCGAACGGATCCCGGTCGTGTACGCCGCCAATTTCTCGGCCGGTGTGAACCTGGTGCTGGCCCTCGCGGAGCGGATGGGGGCCGCGTTGCCGGCGGAGGCCTACGACGCCGAGATCGTGGAAATGCACCACCGCCAGAAGGTCGACGCCCCCTCCGGCACCGCGATCGGCATGGGCCGCGCGGTCGCCAAGGGGCGCGACACGACGCTGGAGGCGGTGATGGAGAGCGGCCGGCACGGCCATACCGGCCCGCGCAAGACGGGCGCGATCGGCTTCGCGGCATTGCGCGGTGGTCAGGTCGTGGGCGAGCACACGCTGATCTTCGCATCCGGAACCGAACACATTGCGTTGACGCATCGCGCGTTCGATCGCCGCGCCTTTGCCACCGGCGCCGTGCGGGCGGCGATCTGGGCCGTCTCCCGCCCACCCGCTCTCTTCTCGATGATGGACGTGCTCGGAATGCGCGGGTCTGGAGAATAATCTTCTCAAAACGACAGACTTGACCCTCCTGCCCCTTTCGGCCACACAGCGGCAACCCGGCGCTCGCCGGGCTTTCCGGGCCATCGGCGGCCGCAACCCTCCGCGACGCGAGAGAACAACGTATGCGCGACACGGGCGATTACCTGTTTACGTCTGAATCCGTCTCCGAGGGCCATCCGGACAAGGTGGCGGACCGGCTGAGCGACACGGTGCTCGACGCGTTCCTGGCGGCCGACCCGTATGCCCGCGTCGCCTGTGAGACGCTGGTGACCACCAACCGGGTGGTCCTGGCCGGCGAGACGCGCGGCCCCGACACGATCAGCCACGAGTATCTCGCGCATCTGGCGCGGCTGGCGATTCGTGACATCGGATACGACCAGGACGGCTTCTCCTGGAAGACGGCCGACATCGCCGTGCACCTGCACTCTCAGTCCGCCGATATCGCGGCCGGCGTGGACGCCGCCGGCAACAAGGACGAGGGCGCCGGCGACCAGGGCATCATGTTCGGCTATGCCTGCCGCGAGACGCCGACGCTGATGCCGGCACCGCTCTACTACGCGCACGAGATCCTGCGCCGCGTGCGCGATCTGCGCCACGTGGGCGACAAGGCGGTGGCCGGCCTGCTGCCCGACGCCAAGAGCCAGGTCACGCTGCGCTACGTCGACGGCAAGCCGGTCGGCGCCACCGCGATCGTGGTGTCCACCCAGCATGTCGAGGGGATGGAGCAGGCCGAGATCAAGCGCCTGCTCTGGCCGCTGGTCGAGAGCACGCTGCCCACCGGCTGGATGTGCCCCGAGGCGGAGTTCCACGTGAACCCGACCGGCAAGTTCGTCATCGGCGGGCCGGACGGGGATTGCGGCCTGACCGGGCGCAAGATCATCGTCGACACCTATGGCGGCGCGGCCCCGCATGGCGGTGGCGCGTTCAGCGGCAAGGACCCGACCAAGGTCGACCGCTCCGCCGCCTATGCCTGCCGCTATCTCGCGAAGAACGTCGTGGCCTCGGGCCTCGCGGACCGCTGCACGCTGCAGATCAGCTACGCGATCGGCGTCTCCCGCCCGCTCTCGGTCTATGTGGACCTGCACGGCACGGGCAAGGACGTGGACGAGGCGAAGCTCGAGAAGGTGCTGCGCGACCTGATGAACCTGTCGCCGCGCGGCATCCGGGAGCACTTGCACCTGAACCGGCCGATCTACGTGCCGACCTCCGCCTACGGGCATTTCGGCCGTCAGCCGGACGAGGAGAAGGGCACCTTCACGTGGGAGCGCACGGATCTGGTGCCGGCGCTGAAGGCGGCGTTCGGCCGCTGAGCGGGGGTGTCACGGCGGCGGTGAAGCCGCCGCCGGACCGGCTCTACGGGCGCAGCCGCGGACACAAGCTGCGCCCGCGGCAGGAGGACCTGCTGCGGCTCACCCTGCCCCGGCTGCGGCTCGATCCGCAGCAGGCCGCCGATCCTCGTGCGGCTTTTCCCATCGACGTCGCGCAGCTTTGGCTTGAGGTCGGGTTCGGCGGGGGTGAGCACGCGCTGGCCCAGGTGGCCGCCCATCCGGACGCCGCGCTGATCGCCTGCGAAGTGTTCGAGAACGGCATCTGCTCCCTGCTCTCCCGCCTGGTGCCGGAGGGGGAGGAGGCCGCGGCGCCGTTGCCGCCGACCTTGCGGGTGTGGCCCGACGATGCGCGCACGCTGCTGCGGGCACTGCCGGACGGCTGCCTCGACCGGCTCTTCCTGCTGTTCCCCGATCCCTGGCCGAAGGCGCGCCATGCCAAGCGCCGCTTCGTGCATCCCGCGATGCTGCCCCTGCTCGCCCGCGTGCTGAAGCCTGGGGCGGTGTGGCGGGTGGCCAGCGACGATCCGACCTACCAGGCCTGGGTGGCCGAGGTGATGGGGGCGCAAGACCTGTTCGACGCCCAGCCCCCCGCGACGGAACGGCCGGCCGGCTGGCCGCCGACGCGCTACGAGGCGAAGGCGCTGCGGGCCGGACGGCGCCCGCTCTACTGGGAGTTTACCCGACGCGGCCCGTGACGGCCGGCCCGTTATTGGGCGCGGGTCAGTCGTGTTCGCTCAGCACGCCAGCACCTGGACCAGGCCGGCTTCCCCGTAGGCGAGGATGCGGGAGTCACGCGTGGCGAGCGTCGCGCCGACATGGCGCGCGGTCGCCACCAGCAGCCGGTCCACGGCATCCCCGCCGAACGGTTCCGGCAGCAGCGCGGCGTCCACCGCGATGTTGGCGCAAAGCGGCACGATGCGGATCCCGGGACGCAGCGCGGCCTGCTCGAACCAGGCCCGCGGGTCCGGCAGGAAGACGAGCGGCGCGCGTCCGGCCTGGCCGGGCCGGCTCAGCAGCGCGATCTCCCACGCGGAGATGGGCGACAGCAGCACCGCCTCCCGCGCAGCCGCCTCGGCCACCGCACGTTCGGCCTGCCGTGTGAGCCGGTCGCCATTGAGCAGCCAGATCAGCGCGCAAGTGTCGAGCAGCAGCCCGCCCGCGTTCATCGCCCGCCCGTCCCGCGGGTCATCGATGCAGCGGACCGGGATCGGCGAGCCATGCCGTCGCGCTGTCGGGACCCGTCGCCCCCATCGTCGGCGACCGCACGGAGCCGCGCATGCAGCCGTACAAGGGTTCGACGGCGGCGGCGTCCAAGGACGGCGGGGTGAGGACGGCGACCACCCGCCCGCGCTTGGTCACCGTGACCCGGCGGAGAGCGCGCGCACTGAGCCGGTCCAGGATCTCCAGGCAGCGGGCCTTGAAAGCCGTGGCCGTCATGGTTTCTTCGGCCGCGGGATCGGTCATCCCTCGGCCTCCAGCATGCGCCGCGTCGATCCGGTCCGGAGGCTGCGCGCCAGGGCGTGGCCCCAGCGCATGGCCGGTGCCTCCACATGCGCGTGCAGCCATGCGGCGGCCCAGAGCGGCAGAACCAGGGCCAGGGGAATCCACAGCAGGGTGAACAGCGCGGCCTCGCCCGCGGCGATCCGGCCCAGGAGAAAGCCCAGGAGTTTCTGGATCGGCTCGTTCACCAGGTAGAGCGGATAGGAGATCGCGCCGCACCACAACATCGGCGGGCAGCGAAGAATGTGGCCGACCATCCGGAGCCCCGGGGCGGCGGGCCGCCGTTCGGCGCCCAGGCACAGCGTCCAGGCGAGCGGAACCAGCAGCTTGTCCCACCCGCCTTGCGCGGCGATCAGGCCCAGCACCGCGCCGAGGATGGGCGCATACAGCCGGCTCTGCCCTTGCAGGAGCGCGGCGCTCGCGATGCCCAGCGCGAAGTAGTGTGCCTTCAGCGGCAGGAAGGCGCGGCTGAACTGCCAGGGCGCCGGGGCGGCTGCCTGCCAAGCCGCCCCCGCCGTCGCGAGGGCGAGGAACCCGAGGGCGAGCAGCGGCAGCGGATCCCGCCGGTCCGACCGCAGCCACCCTCCGGTGAACAGGACCAGCACGTAGAACTGCCATTCCGTCGACAGGCTCCACGCCGCGCCGAGGAAGCTGACCCAGACGTTCGGCAGCACCCCGGCCGGGAACAGCCCGTGCGTCATGGTCAGGTGCGCGGCGAGTTCGGCGCCCCAGTCGGCGGGCCAGCCCTGGGCCCAGATGCCGCGGGCCTGGCTGTCGGGACCGATCCAGGGCAGGGCCGCGAAGTCGGCCGGAATCGGCTGCACGAGCACGGCGAGCGCGAGCACCGGCAGGTAGGTCGGGAAGATGCGCGTGGCGCGCGCGATCAGGAACGGGCGCGGCTGCCAGTCGAAGCTTGCGAGCGAGCGGGTGATGACGAGGCCGCTCAGGATGAAGAACATGTCGACGGCGGCGCCGCCATGCGACAGGGTCTGGGTCAGCCAGTCGGGCAGCGCGGCGAACGGCGCCATGTGACTGAGCATCACATAGACCGCGAGGAGTCCGCGCACGCCATCCAGGCATTCGAGCCGCCGCATGCATCGCACGATGCCGCGCAATGCTTAACAAGCTGCGAACCTTGCAATTCCGCGCGGGTCGCGCTATCTCTGGGGCCGACAATCATTCTCCGCTGATGTACGGGGGGTGGCCTTCACGGGCCGCCTTTTTTGTTTTGGCAGAACGCGAAACCGATCACACGACGCTGGAAGGCCGGTTGGCCGCGATCGTCGGGCCGACGCTCGACGGCATGGGTTACGAGCTCGTGCGCGTCGCCGTTCTGGGCCGGGAGCGGCCGACCGTGCAGATCATGGCGGATCGCGCCGACGGATCGCAGATCAGCATCGAGGATTGCGAGGCGATCAGCCACGCGGTGGGTGCCGTGCTGGACGTGGAAGACCCGTTGCCGGGCGCCTGGCAGCTCGAAGTCAGTTCGGCCGGCATCGACCGTCCGCTGACCCGCGCGAAGGATTGGACCCGTTTCGCCGGCCATCAGGCGCGGGTGGAGATGCAGTTTCCGGTGGACGGGCGCAAGCGCTTCGCCGGCGTGGTGCTGGGCGCCGACGGCGACGTCGCGCGGCTGCGCCTGGATGACGGCGCGGAGGTATCCTTGCGGCTCGATGCGATCCGCCGCGCCAAGCTCGTGCTGACCGACGCCTTGATCGAAGCCACCGCAACCCCGCCCCGCACCAATTGACGCGGACCCTCAACGAGCGGACGAACTGACAGAGGCCGACCATGGACACTGCCATTGCACGCCCCGAACTGCTGCTGGTCGCCGACGCCGTCGCGCGGGAGAAGAACATCGACCGCGAGGAAGTGCTCGAGGCGATGGAGCAGGCCATCCAGAAGGCTGGCCGCGCCAAGTACGGGCACGAGAAGGACATCCGCGCGACGATCGATCGCAAGACCGGCGACGTGCGCCTGTCCCGCTGGACCGAGGCGGTGGAGACCGTCGAGAACGAAGAGACCCAGATTCCGGTCCATATCGCCCGCAAGTTCAAGCCCGAGATCCAGGTGGGCGAGCATCTGATCGACCCGCTGCCGCCGATCGATTTCGGCCGCATCGCCGCGCAGACCGCGAAGCAGGTGATCGTGCAGCGCGTGCGCGAGTATGAGCGCAAGCGGCAGTTCGACGAGTTCAAGGACCGCGTCGGCGAGATCGTGAACGGTGTCGTCAAGCGCACCGAGTACGGCAACCTGATGGTCGAGCTGGGCCGCGCCGAGGCGCTGCTGCGCCGCGACGAGCTGATCCCGCGCGAGAGCTTCCGCAACGGCGACCGCGTGCGCGCCTACATCTACGACGTGCGCGAGGAGCCGCGCGGGCCGCAGATCTTCCTGTCGCGCACGCATCCCGGCTTCCTGGCCAAGCTGTTCGCGCAGGAAGTGCCGGAAATCTACGACGGCATCATCGAGATCAAGGCGGTGTCCCGCGACCCGGGCTCGCGCGCGAAGATGGCGGTGATCAGCCGCGACAGCTCGATCGATCCGGTCGGCGCTTGCGTTGGTATGCGTGGTTCGCGCGTGCAGGCGGTGGTGCAGGAGCTGCAGGGCGAGAAGATCGACATCATCCCCTGGAGCCCGCAGGCCGCCACCTTCGTGGTGAATGCGCTGGCCCCGGCCGAGGTGACCAAGGTGGTGCTGGACGAGGAAGCCGGACGCGTCGAGGTGGTGGTGCCGGACGAGCAGCTTTCGCTCGCCATCGGCCGTCGGGGCCAGAACGTGCGGCTCGCGTCGCAGCTCACCCGCTGGGACATCGACATCCTGACCGAGGCGGAAGAGAGCGAGCGCCGGCAGGAGGAGTTCCGCCGCCGCTCCGGCCTGTTCGTGGAGGCGCTGGACGTCGACGACGTGATCGCCGGCCTGCTGGTGACCGAAGGCTTCAGCTCCGTCGAGGAACTGGCCTTCACGCCGGAGGAGGAGGTCGCCGCGATCGAGGGCTTCGACGACAACGTCGCGGCCGAACTGATCCGTCGCGCGGAAGCGTTCCTCGCCCGTCGCGACGAGGAGCTGAACGAGAAGCGCGTGGCGCTGGGCGTGACCGACGAGGTGGCCGCGCTCGACGTGCTGACGCCGGCCATGCTGGTCGCGCTGGGTGAGAAGGGCGTGAAGACGCTGGACGACCTGGGCGACCTCGCCTCCGACGAGCTGACCGAGATCGTCGGCGCGGACAACATGGACGAGGACACCGCGAATGCCGTGATCATGGCGGCGCGGGCGCACTGGTTCGAGGGCGAGGAGGGCGCGCAGCCCGCGGCCGAAGGCGGCGAGACGGCGTCCGCCGAGGAGGCCGCTCACGACTGAACTTCCGGAGAGCGTCACGACGGCGGACGAGGAGGAGCCGGAGACCGGCCCGCTGCGCCGCTGCGTGGTGACGCGTGAAAGACTGCCGAAGGAGCGCATGATCCGGTTCGTCGTGGGGCCGGATCGTTCCCTGGTGCCGGACCTGCGCGCAACGCTGCCCGGCAGGGGAATATGGTTGAGTGCCCGTCGCGATGTGATAGAACCGGCGCGCGCCAAGGGAGTCTTGGTGCGTGCGTTCGCGCGGGCTGCTCGCGGTCCCGTGTCGCTTCCCCCCGATCTCCCTGCTGCGCTCGAAACGGCGCTGATCCGGCGGATCGGCGAGCTTCTTGGCCTCACCCGTCGCGCCGGGCAGGCGATCGCCGGGTTCGAGAAGGGGCGGGAGTGGGTGCGGACCGGCCGCGTGCGGCTGGTCCTGCAGGCGTCGGACGGCAGTGCGGCGGAACGGGCACGGTTCCTGTCCGGCGCGGGTGACATCCCGGTTCTCGCTCCTTTGCCTGGTGAGGCACTGGGGCGAGTGTTCGGGCGTGACTATGTGGTGCATGTGGCGATCGCACCGGGAAAGCTGGCCGACTCCCTCCTGATCGAGGCGACGCGGCTGGCTGGACTGCAAGCCAATCCGGTTGCGGCGGATCGTCGGGACGCTGCCGGGGTGATGGACGACGAAGCGGGTGCCAACGGGTAAAGCATGAGCGAAAGCAACGATCAGGACGGCGGCAAGGGCAGGCTCTCTCTGCGTCCCTCGGGACGGCTGGAGTTGGGTCGCACCGTCGACGCAGGCTCCGTGCGGCAGAGCTTCAGCCACGGCCGGTCGAAGGTGGTGCAGGTCGAGGTGCGCAAGAAGCGTGCGCCCTTCCCCAACCCAAGCGCCGCCGCCGGCGCGCCGACGCCGACCCCCGCGGGTGCGCCGCCCACGTCGCGCGGACCCGCGCCGAGTGGCGGGCGTCCGGCGCCGGGTGCCGGCCGCGCGCTGACCGCCGCGGAGCTGGCCGCGCGCCAGAAGGCGCTGGTGGAGCAGCAGCGCGAAGCCGCGCGGCGTGAGGCCGAACGGCGCGAGCAGGAGAAGATCTCGATCCTCTCCGCCGCCGAGGAAGCGCGCCGCCGCGAGGAGGAGGCCCGCAAGGCCGCCGAAGAGGAAGAGCGTCTCGCCGCCGAGGAAGCCGAACGGCAGAAGGCGGAGGAGGAAGCGCGCCGCGCGGCCGACGCCGCCGCCGCAGCACAGGCCGCCGCACAGGCGGCGCGTGCCGCCGCGACCGGCCAGCCCGCGCCGGCACCGGTCGCCCGCGCGCCGGAGCATCCGCGCCCCGCGCCCGGCGCGCCCGCGCCGGCCCGCCCGGCCGCCCCCGCGGCGCCGGGTTCCGCGAACGAGACCCTGCGGCTGCGCCCCGGTGGCGCACGCCCCGAGGAAGAGGAAGAGGCGCGTCCGGTCCGCCGCCCCGGCGGTCCCGGCGTGCCGCCTCGCAAGCCGCCCGTCGTCGCGCCGAAGAAAGGCGGCGACGACCGTCGCCGCGCCGGCCGCATCGACGTCCAGGCCGCCATCGAGGGCGAGGACGAGCGCGTCCGCTCGCTCGCCTCGGTGCGGCGCCAGCGTGAGCGCGAGCGCCGTCAGGCGGAACTCGAGCGGCTGCGCTCCGATCAGGTGAAAGTTGTGCGCGACGTCATTCTGCCCGACGCGATCACCGTCCAGGAACTGGCCAACCGCATGGCCGCGCGGACGCCCGAGGTGATCAAGGCCCTGATGCGCATGGGCGTGATGGCGACCATCACCCAGACGCTCGATGCCGATACCGCCGAACTCGTGGTGCAGGAATTCGGCCATCGCCCCCGCCGCGTGTCGGAATCCGACGTGGAGCTCGGGCTGGAAGGTGCCGCCGACACGGACCAGGAGCTGCTGCCCCGTCCGCCGGTCGTCACCATCATGGGCCATGTCGATCATGGCAAGACGAGCCTGCTGGACGCGCTGCGCGCTACCGACGTGGCGGCGGGCGAGGCCGGCGGCATCACCCAGCACATCGGCGCCTACCAGGTGCAGCTCGCCTCCGGCGATCGCATCACCTTCATCGACACGCCGGGCCACGAGGCGTTCACCGCCATGCGCGCCCGTGGTGCCTCGGTGACCGACATCGTGGTGCTGGTGGTCGCGGCCGATGACGGCGTCATGCCGCAGACGATCGAGGCGATCCGCCATGCCAAGGCGGCGAACGCGCCGATCATCGTCGCCATCAACAAGATGGACCGGCCGGACGCCAATCCGGACCGCGTGCGCCAGGAGCTGCTGAGCTACGAGATCGTGGTCGAGGCAATGGGCGGCGAGACCCAGGACGTCGAGGTCTCGGCGCTCAAGAAGACCGGCCTCGACAAGCTCGAGGAAGCGATCCTCCTGCAGGCCGAAATCCTCGATCTGCGCGCGAACCCCGATCGCTCGGCCGAAGGGTCGGTGATCGAGTCCCGCCTCGATCGTGGCCGCGGCCCGGTGGCGACGGTGCTGATCCAGAAGGGCACGCTGCACCAGGGCGAGATCGTGGTGGCCGGCGCCGAATGGGGCCGCGTCCGCGCGATGCTCGACGACAAGGGGCGCCAGCTCAAGGATGCCGGCCCGTCCATGCCGGTGGAGATCCTGGGCCTGTCCAACGCACCCAGTGCCGGCGAACCGATGGTGGTCGTCGACAGCGAGGGCCGCGCCCGCGAGATCACCGAGTTCCGCGCCCGCAAGCTGCGCGAGAAGTCGGCGGCGGCGGCGGCAGGCGCTCGCGGGACGCTCGACCAGATGCTGGCCCGCATCCAGGCGGGTGAGCAGAAGGAAGTCGCGGTCCTGATCAAGGCCGACGTGCAGGGCAGTGCGGAGGCGCTCCAGGCCACCGTGCTCAAGCTCGCGCACGAGGAGGTGCGGGTCCGCGTGCTGCACAGCGGCGTGGGCCAGATCACCGAGAGCGACGTGCAGCTCGCCAAGGCCTCGAGCGCGGTGATCGTGGCGTTCAACGTCCGCGCGACCTCGCAGGCCCGCGAACTCGCCCAGCGTGAAAGCGTCGACATCCGCTACTTCTCGATCATCTACGAGGTTGCGGACGACATCGAGAAGCTGGTGAAGGGCAAGGTTGCGCCGAAGGCCCGCGAGAAGTTCCTGGGCTACGCCGAGGTCCGCAAGGTCTTCGAGATCACCAAGGTGGGCAAGGTCGCCGGCTGCTACATCACGGAAGGCGTGGTCAAGCGCGGTGCCGGCGTTCGCGTGCTGCGCGAGAACGTGGTGATCCACAACGGCGAGCTGTCGCAGCTTAAGCGCTTCAAGGACGACGTCCGCGAGGTGGCCCGCGGCTACGAATGCGGCCTGTCCTTCGCGAACTTCCACGACCTGCAGGAAGGCGACGTGGTCGAGTGCTTCGAGACGGAGATGGTGCCCGCGTGAGCAGGCACGCCGAGGGCGGGTCGAAGCGCGAGGGTCCATCCCAGCGCCAGCTGCGCGTGGCGGAGGAAATCCGCCACGTGCTCGCCGGCCTGTTCGAGCGGCGGGACTTTCGCGACCCGGAGCTGGCCGAGGCGGCGATCACCGTCACCGAAGTCCGCATGAGCCCGGACCTCAAGCACGCGACGGTGTTCGTCGCGCGGCTGGGCCGGTCGGACGTCGATGTGCTGCTGCCGGCGCTGAAGCGTGCCAGCGCCTTCCTGCGCGGACAGGTGGCGCACGGGCTGCGACTGAGATTCGCGCCCGACCTGCACTTCCAGCCGGATCACGCGTTGGACTACGCGATGAAGATCGACCGGCTCATGCACGAGCCGGAGGTCGCCCGTGACCTGGATCGTCGCGCTCTGGGGGAGAGCGGCTCCTCACACGGCGAGCCTGACCCCAGCTGACACGCAGGCGACCGTCCGGGTCGTTGATACGGGCGTGGCCTTCTGCTCTCCGGCGCCTTCTTCCTGCTCCGCGAATCCCTCCGTCACCCACGGGTTCGACCCGCGGAGTCCCGACGGCAGGATCGTGCGCGTGGGGATCGCCGGGTCGGGGCCCGGCGAAGACGTGTTGGGGCCACGGCACCCCCACGACGCGGCGCCCCCACGACGCGGCGCCCCCACGACGCGGCGCCCGCGCGATACGGCGCTTCACGATGACGGGGCGGACCCACGACGACGCGGTGAGCGGGCCCGTGCCACGTTGGCCGACGCGGCGAGCGCGCCCGTGCCACGTTGGACGAGGCGGTGAGCGCGACCGTGCCACGTCGGACGGCACGGTGAGCGCCACCGTGCCATGTCGGGCGACACGGTGACGCAGGATCCCGCGCTGACGCGCCTCTCCTACTGCCTCGCGCTCTCCTGCGGGGCCGTGCTGCGCAGTTCGCGGACGGCGACGTGCACCGCCTGCCAGCGCTCGATCCCGGCGGCATCGCCGGCCTGGCGCGCCTCGTTCAGGCGCTCGGTGGCGACGGCCTGCGCCCGCAGGCCGTGCAGGCGGATGATCGATTGAGCGGTGGTGCGCGGATCGGATTCGGTCATGGAGCGCTCCTTCCTGGCTATTATTGGTCCCCAGGATATGAGGACGCGCCCCGACCGCCTCCAGTCCCAGCTCCGTGACGGAGAGCGTCCGTCAGCGGGTCGCGTCGAAGCCCAGGAAGCCGACGGACGGCACCGGGGAGCCGCCGTCATTGGCGAACAGCTTGGGCGCCCGGTCCGCGTTGGCGTCGGTGGCCGCCACCTTGACCGGCACCGCCCGCCGTTCCGGCCTTGCCCCGCTGGGCTTGGGCCCGGAGGCGAAGAGCGAGGCCGCATCCGGCGTCGGCGGCGCTTGCCGAGGCGTGTCCCCGCGCATCGAGAGCAGCAGGAAGGAGATGTCGTTCCGCCCCAGATCGACCGAGAGCTCCAGGGGCGTCATCCCCAGGATGTTCCGGCTGCCGAGCTCCGCACCGCGGTTCAGGGCGTCGCGCACGGCCGAGATGTCGCCGCGGTTGATCGCGTCGAACAACGCCTCGTTCGGTGACATGTCACTGGGAGAGCGTGCGGCGGGCGCGGCACCGGGCGCCAGGCGCGAGCCGGGAAGGGCCGGCGGCGGCACGGGTTTGGCCGGGCCTGCCGTTTCCTCGCCGCTCTTGGGGCGGATCGAGACGGCGCCGTTGTTCCCGAGGAACTGTGCCTGCGCCGATACTGAGAGCAGGGAAAGGGCACTGGCGACCAGGGCGGCCGGAAGAATGCGGATCATGGCCGGACCCTATCGCATAATCACGCTTCGCGGAACCGGCGCTTGAAGCGGATGCGAGCGGCGGAAACCTGTGGCTGGGGCGGGAGGATTCGAACCTCCGTATGACGGAATCAAAATCCGTTGCCTTACCGCTTGGCGACGCCCCATGACGGGTGCGCGCCTGAATAAGCGCCCGGCGCCGTCGCGTAAAGCAGGGACACATGGCGCGGCCCCGCTCGGTCCGGTCCGACCTTCCCGGCGTCTCAGGCGCGACGCAGGGCGCCGCCCCAACACCACCAGCCGGCCCGCTCGAGGCGGGACGCCGCCGCGCTGGCCTCGGCCGCCGTGGGGAACAGGCCGAAACACGTCGCGCCCGATCCGCTCATGCGCGCCAGGAGGCAGCCGGTTTGCTGCCCGATCGCGCTCAGCACGGTCTCGATCGGCGGACACAAGGCGCGGGCCGACGGTTCCAGGTCGTTGGCGCAGGCTCGGAGCCAGGCAGCCAGGGCGCCCGCGTCGGGCCAGGCGGCTGGAAGGGGCGGAGGGGCGGAAAAGGGCCGGTCCGCGCGCGCACGGAACACGTTCGCCGTGGCAACGCCGAGGCCGGGATTGACGAGCAGCAGCCCGCATTCCGGCAAGGCGGGCACGGGCTCGAGCACCTCCCCGATTCCGCGCATCCGCATGGCCTGGCGTGCGAGGCAGACCGGCACGTCCGCCCCCAGCGCGGTGGCGAGGCGGTGCAGTGCGGCGGGGTCGGGGCGCACGTCCCAGAGGCGTCCGAGCAGCCGGAGGGCGGCGGCGGCGTCGGAGGAACCGCCGCCGATGCCGGAAGCGACCGGCAGTCGCTTGTCCAAGGTGAGGGCCGCTCCGCGTGCGGGGCCGCCGCCGGTGGACGCCGCGAGGCCGCGCGCCGCGCGCAGCACCAGGTTGTCCGCTTCCGCCACGAGGCCGGCCGCAAACGGTCCGGTCAGCCGCAGCGAGAGCGTCGAGGCCGGTTCGGCCTCGAGCACGTCGCCGACATCGGCGAACACCACGAGACTGTCGAGCAGGTGATATCCATCCGCGCGCCGGCCGGTGACGTGCAGCGACAGGTTGACCTTCGCCGGCGCGGCCTCCGTCAGGAGGGTCATGCCGGGTTACTGGCCGCTGACGACGGCGCCGCCCTGGGAGGGGTTCAGCTTGGCTTCGAGCTTCGCCGCATCGTCGGCCGTGGGGTTCAGCGTCAAGGCGCGCCGCCACTGGTATTGCGCCTCGATCTTGCGGCCGGCAGCCCAGTAGGCGTCGCCCAGATGGCCGTTGATCGTCGGATCCTCCGAGTCGAGTTCGACCGCGCGCTCCAGCGTCTTCACGGCGGCGGAGACCTGGCCCTGCCGCAGCATCACCCAACCGAGGCTGTCGACGACGGCGCCGTCGTTCGGCCGCTTCTCGGCTGCGCGTTGCAGCATCCGGCGCGCCTCCGGCAGGCGCTCGCCCCGGTCCGCCCAGGAATAGGCGAGGTAGTTCAGCACGTAGGGCTGGTCCGGCGCGAGGTCGAGGGCGTGGCGGAAATCCGCTTCCGCCTTGGCCCATTGGTTGGATCGCTCATAGGCGATGCCGCGATTGTAGAAGAGCGGCCAGTCGTTCGGCCCAGGGTGGCGGATGCGGGCGGCCGCACGGTCGTACGCGGCGATCGCTGCCGGGAAACGCTGCTTGATGCGCAGCATGTCGCCGAGGGTCATGTCCGGAAGCGGGCTCTCCGGGTAGTCGTGGACGAGCTTCTCGAGCTCTTCCGTCGCGTCGTCTCCGCGCCCCAGCTTCTCCATCAGCGCCACCCGCCGCATCCGCACGATGGCACTGATCGGGTCGGTGTTGGGGATTCCGGCCAGCATCTGCAGGGCCGCGGCGGGCTGCTTCGCCGCCAGCAGGTCGGCCTGCATGACGCGGGCCGCGGTGAAGTCGGGCCGCAGGTCGAGTGCGAGCCGCAGCATGGCGGTGGCGAAATCGGTCGAGCGTTCGGCATGCAGCGCGGCCGCGAGCGCGACATAGGCTTCGGCGATCCCATCCGTCGGCCGGGCGACGGGGCGCTTGTTCGCGGTGCTGAGCAGGGTCGGCACGGCGATCGACATGTCGGGGGCGGCCGCCACGAGGTTGGCGAGCAGCCGCTGCGCGTCGGCCGGATGACCGGTCCTCGTCTGCCAGCTGGCCAGCACCTGGGTCAGGCGCAGGTTCGAATCCGGCATCTCGGTCTGCGCGATCCGATAATACCGCGCCGCGTCCGCCGGGCGGTTGGCGAGGTCGGCGATCATGCCCGCATGCAGGGCAAAGAGGCCGCGGAAGCGCTGCCCCTCCACCAGCGGCCGCAACGTCGCGAGTGCCGCGTCGGTCCGACCGTCACCCTGTTGCACCCAGGCGATCAGCAGCGGCTGCAGGAGCTGGGTGAGGCCCTGACGCGGTAGCGCCCGGAACTGCCGTTCGGCTTCGGCCCAACGGCCGGATTTCGCGGCCTCGTCGCCCAGGACGAGGACGGCCATCTGATTGTCGGGCAGCTGGCGCGCGAGCTGCACCGCCTCCGACCGGCCGGCGAGCAAAGCGGCGAAGAACGCCTGCTGTCGAAGTTCGGGATCGTTCGGCCGCGCCGCCAGCGCGCGCAGGAAGGCGTTGGCCGCCGCGTCGGCGTTGCCCTGGCTGAGCGCCACCTTTCCCGTCAGATACGCCCCGAACACGCCGCTGCCGCTCGGGCGCACTGTCGGTGTTCCCCCGCTCGACGGGTCCGCCGCCGCGCAGGCCGAGAGGAGGGTCAGGGCGAGAAGTGCGGCCCGCCGCACACGACGAACTTGCTGCATGAGCTCACTCTAGCACTCGTGATCCGGCAATGTCATTGATTTTGGAGGAACGAAGACAGGGCCGGTACTTGGCGCGCACGATCGTATACTGAGGGACGGCTGTCGGCCGAGGCGCGCAAACCCGGCCGGAAACGTTGCCGACATCTTTCGATCGACACGTTCCGGCCGGCATCACGAGCGCGAGATCACATCCCGCCCGGATAGTTGGGTCCGCCACCCCCCTCCGGCGTCACCCAGTCGATGTTCTGCGTCGGGTCCTTGATGTCGCACGTCTTGCAGTGGACGCAGTTCTGCGCGTTGATCTGCAGCCGCGGCTGGCCCTCCTCGGCGCCGACGATCTCGTAGACCGCTGCCGGACAATAGCGCGTCTCCGGGCTGCGGAATTCGCGCCAGTTCACCTCGATCGCCTTCGCCGGATCACGCAGCCGCAGATGCGCCGGCTGGTTCTCCTCATGGTTGGTGTTCGACAGGAACACCGAGGACAGCCGGTCGAAAGTCAGCACGCCGTCCGGCCGCGGGTAGGCGATCTTGTTCGCGTCCGTCGCCTCGTTCAGCGTCTCGTTGTCCGGATGCGGGTGGTGGAAAGTCCAGGGTGCCTTCCCGCGGAACAGGTAAGTGTCGAGCGCGGAGTAGACGAGCCCGCCCCACATCCCCCATTTCGCGAAAGCCGGCCGGATGTTCCGCACGCCCGAGAGTTCCGTCCACACCCAGCTCGCCCGCAGCGAGTCGGGGTAGGCAGTGAGTTCCTGCGTGCGGTCGCCGCCCAGCGCCGCGGCCACCGCTTCCGCCGCGAGCATGCCGGACTTCATCGACGTGTGCGTGCCCTTCACCTTCGGCACGTTGATGAACCCGGCCGCGTCGCCGATCAGCGCGCCGCCTGGGAACGTCAGCTTCGGGATCGACTGCAGGCCGCCCTCGTTCAGCGCGCGGGCGCCGTAGCTGATCCGCCGTCCACCCTCGAAATGCGGCTTGATGTCGGGATGCAGCTTGAAGCGCTGCATCTCGTCGAACGGCGACAACCAGGGGTTGCTGTAGTCCAGCCCGATGACGAAGCCGAAGGAGACCAGATTCTCCCCGAAATGGTAGAGGAACGATCCGCCATACGTGTCCGACTTGAGGGGCCAGCCGATCGTATGCATGGTGAGGCCCGGCTTGTGGTTCGCGGCCGGAATCTCCCACAGCTCCTTGATGCCGATCGCGTAGGTCTGCGGATCGTGCCCCTCGCGGAGGTCGAAGCGGTCCATGAGCCGCTTGGAGAGCGAGCCGCGGCAGCCTTCGGCGAACAGCGTATAGGATGCGCGCAGCTCCATGCCGCGCTGGTAGTTCTCGGTCGGCTCGCCGTCCTTGCCGATTCCCATGTCGCCGGTGGCGATGCCGACGACGCGCCCGTCCTCCTCCAGCACCTCGGCGGCGGCGAAGCCGGGATAAATCTCGACGCCCAGCGCCTCCGCCTGCTGGCCGAGCCAGCGGACGAAATTGCCGAGCGAGACGATGTAGTTGCCCTCGTTGTGCATCTGCGGGGGCGTGGGCAGGCGGGTCGAACTCACCTCGGTGAGGAACAGGAACCGGTCCTCGGTCGCGGGTGTGAGCAGCGGCGCGCCCTGCTCCTTCCAGTCGGGGATCAGCTCGTTCAGTGCCCGCGGCTCCAGCACCGCGCCCGAGAGGATGTGCGCCCCGACCTCGCTGCCCTTCTCCACCAGGCAGACCGCGGCATCCGGGGCCAGTTGCTTCAGCCGGATCGCGGCCGCGAGCCCCGAGGGGCCGCCACCTACGATCACCACGTCGAACTCCATTGCCTCGCGCGGGGGGAGCTCCTCCGCCATGTGTCGTCCTCCAATCCGTTGCCTCCAAGGTAGGCGTGAGGCAGCGCTTGCGCAAAGGCGCCCGCAACGGTTGCGGAAACCGGCGCGGACGTGCAGCACTGCGGCATGGACGCGCTGGCGCTGTTGAACCTGCAGATTGCGTGGGGCGCCGACGAGGCGCTGCTCGAGGCGCCGCTCGACCGGTTCGTCGCCCCCGCGTCCCAACCTGCCGCCCTAGGGCGGGTGGCCTCGCCGGAGACGGCGCTGGCGCCGGGACCGTCACCCATGCCGGCCTCGCCCGCCCCGACTCCTGGAAGCGGCGGGGCCCGTCCCCCGGCGGAGACGCCGCGCGGCAGTCCAGCGGAGCGCGCGCTCGCGTTGGCGCTGCAGGCGCAGGACCTGCCGGCCCTCCGCGCCGCCATCGACGCGTTCGATGGCTGTGCGCTGCGCCAGACGGCAAGTCACACCGTGTTTGCCGAGGGCGATGCGGCCGCCGGCGTCCTGCTGATCGGTGATCCGCCCGGTGCGGAGGAAGACCGGTCGGGCCGCCCCTTCGCCGGGGCGGAGGGGGCCCTGCTCGACCGCATGCTGGGCAGCATCGGGCTCCGGCGGGAGGCGCTGCTGCTGACGCCTCTCATTCCGTGGCGGCCGCCCGGCGGACGGCCGCCCAGCGCGGCGGAGCTCGCGATCTGCCTGCCGTTCCTGCACCGGCTCATCGCGCTGGCAGATCCGCAGCGGGTCCTGATCTTCGGGACCCTGCCGGCGCGGGCGTTGCACCCGGGCCGCCGCCGCGGCGTCGGCTGGGTGGACCTCGCGGGGTCCTGGGGCACGCGGCCGAGCCTGGTGCTGCCGGGCATGTCGGCTCTGTCGAAGACGCCGGCACTGCGCAAGGACGCCTGGCTGGGGCTGCGCTTGCTGCGCCGCGCGCTGGACGGCGCGGAGCCGAATTAGGTCTTAAGTGTAACGTTATGCTCTACTCGGCGTCCGTAATCGTTCGATCCGATATCGACTCGATTTCGGCGTTGGGAAGCCGTTCCGCTTTCCGATCGGCGTGGGCGCGGCCGGCCCTGGCTGCTGGACTCGCGGTCCGAAGCGGCGCTTGGCACGTCAAAGATGCGGCCTGCCCGACCTCTATATGTATGGTTGCAATGCAGCTACAGGACAACCAGTGGGGGAAATCGGCGGATTTGCGTGTGCGCACGAAAACGTTGAACGTACGCTCCGCTGGTAAGTGACTGATCTACAAACACCGCCCGGATTTTCTTGGCGCGCGGGCGCCGCGAGGGGTTGCCACCCTAGTCGGGGTCCGTGTAGCGAGACGGCATGCGAGGGATCGGTCAAACGCTCTCCCGCCTTCCCGCTGCCCGTGCGGTCATCGCCGGGGCGGCATTTCTGGCCGGGGCATTCGCCTCGTCGGCGCAGGCACAGATGCCTGGATCAGGGAATGGCTCAGGGAAAGGCCCGTCGGCAGGCGGGCGAATGGATGACGTGGCACTGGCGGTGCCGCGCGTGGCGCTGCCCGGCGGAAACGACGGGGTCTCGCTACCGCAACCGCTGACGCCCAGCGATGCCGCACGCCTGCGGCGCATCTTCACGTTGCAGGCCAAGGGTGACATCCCGGCCGCCATCCGCGCGATCGACGAGGTCTCCGACCCGTTGCTGCTCGGGGACGTGCTCGCTGAACGGTATCTCGGCCGTTGGCACCGATCCACGCCGACCGAATTGGCCGACTGGCTCACCCGCTATCCGGACCTGCCGGATGCGCCGGCGATCCGCGCGCTGCTGCAACGCCGCGAACCGTCCGCGGTGCCGCCGGCCGAACCCGCACCCGTGGTTCTCATGCCCCCGGCGCAGGCCGTCGTGGTGCCGGAAGATGCCGAACCGGCGCCGGCGGCGCTGGCCCGTAATCCCGCCCTGGACCGCACGGTGCTCGACCGCGCGCAGCGGGGTCAGGTCGCGTCCGCCCTGCGGCTGATCGACGGCACGAAGGGCCTGTCCGACACCTATGCCGCCCAGCTTCGCGCCGAGGTGGCACAGATCCTCTTCACCCAGAACAAGGACGCGGAGGCGCTGCGGGTCGCGCTCGGCAGCCTGCGGGATACAGCCGCCGACTCCCAGGTCGCGCTGACCGGCTATATCGGCGGTCTCGCCGCCTGGCGGCTGGGGCGGCCGGATCAGGCCCGCATCCTGTTCGCCGAAGCCGTGAGGGCGCCGATCGCCTCACCCCGGCTGCATGCGGCGGCGGCATTCTGGGCGTCCCGCGCCAGCCGGCGAGAGCACGATGCCGTCGGCGCGGTCCGCTGGCTGCGCATCGCCGCGGAGGAGCCGCGCACGCTGCACGGGCTGCTCGCGCGTCGCATCCTGGGGATGCACACCGGGATCATGCCGAGTGGTGACCTCGTCACCCAGGCGGATGTCGATGCGGTTGCCGATATGCCCGAGGGGTGGCGGGCCTTTGCCCTGCTGCAGATCGGCCAGGCGGATCGGGCCGAGGCGGCGCTCCGGCAGCTCTGGCCGGCGGCGAAGGCCGACCGCGCCTTTGCCCGCTCGCTGCTGCTGGTGGCCTCCGGCTGTGGGATGAACGATCTGACGGCCGAACTGGCGACCCAGATGCAGGCGGAGGACGGGCGGCCGCGTGACGAGTTCCGCTTCCCCCTGCCGCGGCTGCGGCCGGCCGGCGGGTTCAGCGTCGATCCTGCCCTCGTCTATGCACTCGCGCGGATCGAATCGAATTTCGACACCTCGGCGGTGTCCCCCGCCGGGGCGCGCGGCTTGATGCAGTTGATGCCGGTGACCGCGCAATACATCGTCGGCAATCCGCAGCTCTCCTGGGAGCGGCTGCACGATCCCGGCTTCAACCTGGCCCTGGGCCAGCGCTACGTGCGCTATCTGGCGAAGCTCGACGGCATCGACGACGACCTGATCCGGGTGCTGGCGAGCTACAATTCCGGGCCGGGCAACTTCCTCCGCTGGGGTGCCGAGGTGCGGGATGGCGGCGACCCGCTGATGTTCCTCGAGGCGATTCCGGTTCCGGAGACGCGCGGCTTCGTCACCCACGTCCTGACCTACACCTGGATCTATGCCGCGCGGCTGCACGTGCCCGCGCCGAGCCTGGATGCGCTTGCGGCGGGCAGCTTCCCCCGCTTCACGCCGCCGGCCGCCGAGCGCACACTGGCGTCCCTGGTGTCGGCGCGCCTGAACTGAAGCGCCGCGCCGCTTCGCAGGAGGCTTCGGCCATGGCCCGTCTCGACGAGCAGCGTCCGTTCATCGCCGTCAACATCGCCGTGCTGACGGTGTCCGACACGCGCACCGCCGCGAACGACACGTCCGGCGACACCTTGGTGGACCGCATCGCCAAGGCGGGGCATCGCGTGGCGGCGCGGGCGATCGAGAAGGACGATGCCGGCGCGATCGAGGCGCTGCTGCGGCGCTGGATCGCCGATCCGGACATCGACGTCGTCATCACCACGGGCGGCACCGGCATCACCGGCCGCGACGTGACGCCCGAGGCGTTCGACCGCGTGCTCGAGAAGCGGATCGAGGGCTTCGGCGAGCTGTTCCGCATGCTGAGCTGGCAGAAGATCGGCACCTCCACCATGCAGTCCCGCGCGATCGGCGGCGTCGCCGGGGGGACGTACCTGTTCGCATTGCCCGGCAGCACGGGCGCGGTGAAGGATGGGTGGGACGACATCCTGGTCTCCCAACTCGACAACCGGCATCGACCCTGCAACCTTGTAGAACTGATGCCGCGTTTGCAGGAGCATCTGAAGCCGGCCGCGGAATAGTGTCGAGCGGCGTGGACCACGCGGGTGCGATCCGCGACATCGCCCGCACGGCGGCGCTGGCGCGGCGTTCCGATCTGCTGGCCGCCTATGCCGCGCGGCATGGTGCGATCGTGCAGGACGGTCCGTTTGCCGGCACCACGCTGCCGTTGCGCGCTGCGGATCGCGATGGCGACCTGCTCGCCAAGCTGCTTGGCTGCTACGAGATGGAGCTGCATGAAGCGATTGCGGCCCTGATCGGGATGCAGCCCGAAATGATCATGGCGATCGGCGCCGGGGAGGGCTACTACGCGGCCGGCCTGGCCCGCGCACTGCCTGCCGCGCACGTGCATGGTTTCGAACGCAACGATCTCGCGCAGGAAATCTGCCGGGAAGCGGCGCGGCTGAACGGGGTCGAGCAGCGAGTCTCCGTCGGGGGACAATGCACGCCGGTGCTGCTGCAGCATCTGCTCAGCCGCGCACAGCGCCGTGCGGTGCTGTGCGATGCGGAGGGCGATGAGCGGCTGCTGATCGATCCCGTTCGGATCCCGGTCCTCGCCACCAGCTTCCTGATCGTGGAGTGCCATGATCATGTCGATCCCGGCATCACGCAGATGCTGGTCGAGCGTCTGTCGCCCACGCACGAGCTCAGCGCCGTCCGCGAGGGGCCGCGCGATCCGAACGCCGTGCCGTTCCTGAGCGAACTCGACGGTCTCGATCGAGCACTGGCGCTCTGCGAATTCCGGCCGCGCACCATGCACTGGCTGATCGGGATGCCGCGGCGGACGTAGCCGGTGGCGGCGCACGTCAGCGTCGCACATCCGCCCCAACCGTCATGGCCCCGATGCCCGAGGCAGGGTGCTGGTGCAGATGGCCGCGACACGCTCGGTCATGACGATCGGAGGTCGCCCTGCGATGGCATCGATCGGTGACGGGCGGGCCTCGACCGTCAGTTCCGCAGCGGTGCGGGCACCGACAGGAAGGCAGCCGGGCCGGATGGGTGCGCCTGCAACGATTTCGAGGCCGTGCGGCGTGAGTCCCAGTTCGCGAGGTACAGCGCCGCAACCGCCGGTGAGTCGATGAACGTCACGTTCTCGGCGTTCCGGCGCTCTGCGGAACTCGTGTAGTTGTACGACCCGCCGATCACCAGGTGACCGTCGATGACGATGACCTTGTTGTGGGCGATCGCGACGGTGTCGTCGATCCAGGTCGGGATGCCGACGTCTCGGGTGAAGCTCGCGCCGGCGGACTGCACCTGACGCGGGTCCGCCTCGTTGCTCTTGTCGAGAATGATCCGGACATCCACGCCCCGGTCGTGGGCCGCGGCGAGCGCACGCAGAATCCGCGGGGCGGTGAAGCCGTACGCCTGCACGCGGATGGAGTCGCGTGCGGCATCGATCGCCGCGGTGATCGCCGTGTCGCAGCGTTGCGCAGGCACGAAGCAGACCGACACCTGGGCGGTCACCGGCCCTGCCGGCGGGGCGCTGCTGCGGGTCTGCGGCGCCGGATCCCGTCGTGCCTCGGCACCGATCGGCGCGAGGAGACAGAGGACGGCAAGGGCGAGGGCGGCGCGGCGCATGCGGATTCGATCGCGATTCGGGAATCGCATCGTCTCGATCGCAGGTCATCCGCGCCACCAACGTAGGGTTGTGCGCAGCTACTCGGCTGCGCCCCGCAGGGCCGCGCCGGCCGCCAGGGGACAGAGCGGCACCGCCGCGGCGAGCAGGGCCCCGAGCAGCAGGAGATGAGGCCGGGGCGACAGCCCGCCCGCCGCCGCATCCGCCGCCGCGACGCCGAAGATCAGCACGGGCGTGGTCAGCGGCAGAACGAGCAGCGGCAGCAGGACGCCGCCGCGACGCGCGCCGAGCACGATGGCCGCGCCGGTGGTGCCGAAGAGCGACAGCAGCAGCGTGCCCGGCAGAAGTGCCAGGAGCAGGGTCGGGATCGCGTCCTCCGGCATGCGGAGCATCACCGCGATCGGCCCCGCGGCCAGCAGCAGCGGCAGGCCGGTGACCAGCCAGTGGGCGGCGGCCTTGGCGCCGGCGAGCGCGGCGGAGGGCAGGCCCGACAGCAGCAGGTGGTCGAGCGACCCGTCCTCGTGGTCGGCGCCGAACAGCCGGTCGAGCGGGAGGAGCGCGCTCAGCAGGGCGCAGACCCAGACGACGCCGGGAGCGATGCGTCCCAGCGTCTCGGGGGCGGGTCCGATCGCGAGCGGGAACAGCGAGGCGGCGAGTAGGAAGAACAGCAGGGCCGCCAGCGTGTCGGCGCCATGCCGGAAGGAAAGCCGCAGCTCGCGACCGAGCACGGCGAGGAAGCGGGTCATCGGGCCACCTCCTCCCGTTGTCCCCGGTCGGCGTGCGCCCGCGTCCGGCGCGGGTCCGGCAGCGCGCTCATCCGAGCCGCAGCTCGCGTGTGCCGGACAGGGGCAGGGGGACGTGGGTCGCCGCGACGACCATGCCGCCGCGCACGCGATGCGCCGCCAGCAATGTGCCGAACCGGCCGATCGATGCCGTGTCCAGCCCCAGCGTGGGCTCGTCCAGAAGCCAGAGCGGCGCCGTCCCCAGGGCCAGGCGGGCCAGCGCCAACCGACGCTTCTGTCCGGCCGACAGCATGCGTGCCGGCAGGTCGGCAAGATGCTGGAGCCCGAGGGTCGTGAGCGCATCGACGACGGCGCCGCCGGTGAGCGTCGCGGCGAAGCGGAGATTCTCGGCCGCGGTCAGGCCGGGTTTGACGGCGTCCTGATGCCCGACATAGGCGACCCGCGCCGCATGGACCGGCAGGTCGGCGAGGGCATCCTCGGCGCCCCAGAGAAGGCGGCCCGCCGCGGGTCGAACCAACCCGGCGAGCAGCCTCAGCAGGGTGGACTTGCCGGACCCGTTCGGGCCGGCGAGCACGAGCGCGTCGCCGGGCGCGAGCGCGAAATCCAGGTCGCGGAACACCAGCCGCTCCCCGCGGAACGCCGCCAGCGCTTCGGCGGTCAGCCCCGGAGGCGTGCCGGCCGTGGGCATCCGCGCCTCTGCCATCGCGCTGCCGCTCGTTGCCGTCGTCGGACCTGCCGCGCCCAGTCCTGTCACCTCGGGGCCTGCCATACCTGCTGGAACCCTTTTCGATACCAACCCGCCCCGCGTCCCCTCCGACCATGGACGGGTCCCGGCTTGTGTGGTTAAAGCCCGGCCACTGTGAATATTGCACCTGCGGCGTGCGCTCCATCCCACGCAGCGTCCCGTCGCGCAACGAGAGGCGTCCTGCCGATCGCAGGACGGAACGGGCATGACATCCATCGGGCAGGACACGCTGAAGACCCGCCGCACGCTGACGGTCGAAGGCAAGCAGTTCGACTACTTCTCCCTGCCCGAGGCGGCCAAGACGCTGGGCGACATCTCCCGCCTGCCGGTCAGCCTGAAGGTGCTGCTGGAGAACGTGCTGCGGTTCGAGGACGGGCGCTCCTACACCGTCGATGACGCCAAGGCGATCTTCGGCTGGCTCGAGAAGGCGTCGTCCACCAAGGAAGTGCCGTTCCGTCCGGCGCGCATCCTGATGCAGGACTTCACCGGCGTGCCCGGCGTGGTCGACCTGGCCGCGATGCGTGATGGCATCACGCGCCTCGGCGGCGACCCGCAGAAGGTGAACCCGCTGGTCCCGGTCGACCTGGTGATCGACCACTCGGTGATGGTGGACGTGTCCGCCACGCCCGACGCGCTGCAGAAGAACGTCGATATCGAGTTCGAGCGCAACGGGGAGCGCTACACCTTCCTGCGCTGGGGCCAGGAGGCGTTCGACAATTTCCGCGTGGTGCCGCCCGGCACCGGCATCTGCCACCAGGTGAACCTGGAATATCTCGGCCAGTGCGTCTGGACGTCGCAGAACGGCGGCAAGACCATCGCCTATCCCGACACGCTGTACGGCACCGACAGCCACACCACGATGGTGAACGGCCTGGGCATCCTGGGCTGGGGCGTCGGCGGCATCGAGGCCGAGGCCGCCATGCTCGGCCAGCCCATCGCGATGCTCATCCCCGACGTGATCGGCTTCAAGCTGACCGGCAAGCTGCCGGAGGGCGCGACCGCGACCGACCTCGTGCTGACCGTCACCCAGATGCTCCGCAAGAAGGGCGTGGTCGGCAAGTTCGTCGAGTTCTTCGGCCCCGGCCTGGACGACCTCGGCCTGCCCGACCGTGCGACCATCGCCAACATGGCCCCGGAATACGGCGCCACCTGCGGCTTCTTCCCGGTCGACAAGATCGCGCTCGACTACCTGCGCCTGTCCGGCCGCGACCTCGGCCGCATCGCGCTGGTCGAAGCCTACCTCAAGGCCCAGGGCATGTTCCGTGAGGCCGGCCAGCCGGATCCGGTCTTCACCGACACGCTGGAACTCGACCTGTCCACCGTGCAGCCGTCGATGGCCGGTCCGAAGCGGCCGCAGGACCGCGTGCTGCTGAAGGAAGTCGCGTCGTCCTTCAACGCCGACCTGACCAAGGGCCTGGGCGTGCCGGCGGCCGAAGTCGGCACCTCGGTGAAGGTCGAAGGCAAGAACTACGAACTGACCCATGGCGACGTGGTGATCGCGGCGATCACCTCCTGCACCAACACCTCCAATCCGTCGGTGCTCGTCGCCGCCGGGCTGGTGGCCCGCAAGGCGCGCGCCAAGGGGTTGACGCCGAAGCCGTGGGTGAAGACCTCGCTGGCGCCTGGCTCGCAGGTGGTGACGGAATACCTCGACAAGGCGGGCCTGACGGCGGACCTGGACGCGATCGGCTTCCAGACCGTGGGCTATGGCTGCACGACCTGCATCGGCAACTCCGGCCCGCTGGATGACGCGATCGTCGACGCGATCGAGGACAACAAGCTGGTCGGCGCCGCGGTGATCTCCGGCAACCGCAACTTCGAAGGCCGCGTCCACGCCAACGTCCGCGCGAACTATCTGGCGTCTCCTCCGCTGGTGGTGGCCTACGCGCTGTTCGGCAAGGTGACGAAGGACATCACCACCGAACCGCTGGGCACCGGCTCCGACGGCAAGCCGGTCTACCTGCGCGACGTGTGGCCGACCAACAAGGAGATCTCGGACACGATCGCGGCGAGCCTGTCGCGCGAGCAGTTCCTGGATCGCTATGCGGACGTGTTCAAGGGCCCGAAGCAGTGGCAGGCCATCGCGGTGGATGGTGATGACGCCACCTATCGCTGGAACGACAGCTCCACCTACGTGAAGAACCCGCCCTATTTCGAGGGCATCACCATGGAGCCGAAGCCGGTCGGCAACATCGTCGGCGCGCGGATCCTGGCGAAGCTGGGCGACAGCATCACGACCGACCACATCAGCCCCGCCGGCTCGATCCGCAAGACGTCGCCCGCCGGCGAGTACCTGCTGGAGCGGCAGGTGCTGCAGAAGGACTTCAACAGCTACGGCGCGCGGCGCGGCAATCATGAGATCATGATGCGCGGCACCTTCGCCAACATCCGCATCCGCAACGAGATGCTGACCAACGTCGAAGGCGGGATGACCAGGCACCTGCCCGATGGCGAGCAGATGTCCATCTACGACGCGGCGATGAAGTACAAGGCCGAGGGCGTGCCGCTGGTGGTGTTCGGCGGCAAGGAATACGGCACCGGCTCGTCGCGCGACTGGGCGGCCAAGGGCACCATGCTGCTGGGCATCAAGGCGGTGATCGTGGAGAGCTTCGAGCGCATCCACCGCTCCAACCTGGTGGGCATGGGCGTGCTGCCGCTGGTGTTCAAGCCGGGCATGGACCGCAACACCCTCGACATCACCGGCGACGAGGTGATCGACGTGCTCGGGCTCGAGAAGATCACCCCGCGCATGGAGCTCGACCTGGTGATCCATCGCGCCTCCGGCACCACGGACAAGGTGCCGGTGATCTGCCGCATCGATACGGTGGACGAGGTGGCCTACTACCAGCACGGCGGCATCCTGCAGTACGTGCTGCGCGGGATGGCCAAGGCCGCCTGATCCGACGCGGCCGGTTCCTCCTCATCCGAGGGCCGGCCGCCGATCGGCTTTCGCGACCGCGTGGCGTGGTGGCCGGCAGGCCGAGCGCCGGCCCAGGGCTTCATACCGGCGCGCTCAACGTTTGACTCGCATGCCGGTCACCTCGGCGCGCGGTATCCTCTTTGCTTGGGCGTGGCCGCCCCACCAACCCCACGCCATGATACCGATGAGCGAAGAGGCTCATCGGTATCAGTCGCCCAGGAGCTCCATCGCGTCGCCCATGGCGAAGCGGCCGGCTTCGATGACCTCGGCGTGCACGCCCAGCTCCGTGTGGCCATAGAGCTCGCGGAGTTCGGCCACCGGGTCGGCATCGCGCTGCGCCGTCTCGGGGTTCACCTGGGTTGCCGGGCAGCGGACGATGCCCTTTACCACCCGCACCGTCGCGCCCCCGAGCTGCAGGGTCTGGCCGACCCAGTCGCGTTCGGCCCAGGCCGGGGCGCCGCTGAACCAGACATTGGCGCGGAACCGCCGGCGATGGCGGCGGGCGCCGACCTTCGCCTCGTAGTCGCGCAGGCTGGCGATGTTGATCAGGCTCACCACCTTGGGCCGCTGATCGCTGAACATGTGCCCCGGCACGTAGTGGAAGCGGGGCTCTCCCCGCGCCTCCTCCCCAAGCCAGCTGGTCAGGAAGGCGCCGATCTCGGCGCGGCCGGGTTCGGTCAGCGCGTTGGCGGCCACGCCGGTGCCGTCGGGTGCGCGGATCATGAGCTGGCCGGAGCGCGGGTCGAACACCGAGGAGAGGGCGGCGATCCGCGCGTTGCGGGCCTGGCACATGAAGTTGGCCTTCGGGAGCCAGCCGGGCGCGGCGGGGTCGAACCCGGCGTCGCCCTGCGCGAGGGCGAACGCGCGGTCCCAGGGGATGGCGCCCCCTTCCTCGACCTCGGCGGCCTCGATCGCCTCGGCGGACAGGCCCTTCACCGGGTAGCGGTAAAGAAATTCGATACGCATGGGCGACTCCCTCTTGAGGGGGACTTTGCCCCGACCCAGATCGTTTGCCAAAGGTTCATGTGTCCGTTGCCTCTGGAGGGGCGGGCGCGGACCGGTCGCCTACGTATAGGGACATCATCATGGACATCGAGAAGTTCACCGAGAGAACCCGCGGCTTCCTGCAAGCTGCCGGTACGATTGCGATCCGAGAGTTTCATCAGCGGATCACCCCCGAACACCTGCTGAAGGCGCTGCTGGACGACGAGGAAGGCGCGGCCGCCGGTCTGATCAAGACCGCGGGCGGTGATCCGAAGGCCGCGCTGACCGCGGTCGAGGCCGACATCGCGCGGCAGCCCAAGGTGCAGGGCTCCGGCGCCGGCCAGCCCACGATCACGCCGGAGCTCGTGCGGGTGCTGGACGGCGCGCAGCAGGCCGCGACCAAGGCGGGCGACGAGTATGTCGCGCAGGATCGCGTGCTGGTCGCCCTGGCCGCGTCCGACACCCCGGCCGGCCGCGCGCTGAAGAACGCCGGCGCGACCGCCCAGGCGCTGGACAAGGCGGTGGCCGAGATCCGCAAGGGGCGCAAGGTCACCAGCCAGAACGCGGAGGCGAGCTTCGACGCGCTGAAGAAGTATGCGCGCGACGTGACCGCGGTGGCGCGCGAGGGCAAGCTCGACCCGGTGATCGGCCGTGACGAAGAGATCCGTCGCGCGATCCAGGTGCTGGCCCGCCGGACCAAGAACAACCCGGTGCTGATCGGCGAGCCGGGCGTCGGCAAGACGGCGATCGTCGAGGGGCTCGCGCTCCGCATCGTCAACGGCGACGTGCCCGAGGCGCTGAAGGGCAAGCGGCTGCTGTCGCTCGACCTCGGCGCCATGGTGGCGGGCGCCAAGTATCGCGGCGAGTTCGAGGAGCGGCTGAAGGCCGTGCTGAAGGAGATCGAGTCCGCCGAGGGCGAGATCATCCTGTTCATCGACGAGATGCACACGCTGGTCGGGGCCGGCCGGGCGGACGGGGCGATGGACGCCTCCAACCTGATCAAGCCGGAGCTGGCCCGCGGCACGCTGCACTGCATCGGCGCGACCACCCTCGACGAGTATCGCAAGCACGTGGAGAAGGACGCCGCCCTGGCGCGGCGCTTCCAGCCCGTGTTCGTGGGCGAGCCGTCGGTCGAGGACACGATCAGCATCCTGCGCGGCATCAAGGACAAGTACGAGACCCACCATGGTGTGCGGATCACCGACGGCGCCCTGGTGGCGGCGGCGACCCTGTCCAACCGCTACATCACCGACCGCTTCCTGCCGGACAAGGCGATCGACCTGGTCGACGAGGCGGCGAGCCGGCTGCGCATGCAGGTGGACAGCAAGCCCGAGGCGCTGGACGAGCTCGATCGCCGGGTGATCCAGCTCAAGATCGAGCGGGAGGCGCTGAAGAAGGAGCCTGATGCGGCATCGCGCGATCGCCTGGGCAAGCTGGAGAAGGAGCTGGCGGAGCTCGAGGACAAGTCGAACGCCATGGCTGCCGCCTGGACGGCGGAGAAGGACCAGCTCCAGGAGGCGCAGAAGCTGAAGGAGCGGCTCGACCAGGCGAAGTCCGAGGTGGAGGTGGCGCAGCGGCGCGGCGATCTCGCGAAGGCGTCGGAGCTGCTCTACGGCGTGATCCCCGACCTCGAGCGGAAGCTGGCGAACGCCGGGGACGGCAAGCTGGTGAAGGAAGCGGTGACCGAGGAGGGCATCGCGGCCATCGTCTCCCGCTGGACCGGTGTGCCGGTCGACAAGATGCTGGAGGGCGAGCGCGCCAAGCTGCTGCGCATGGAGGACGAGCTGCGCCGCCGGGTGATCGGCCAGGACGAGGCCCTGGTGGCGGTGGCGAATGCCGTGCGGCGTGCGCGCGCCGGGCTGCAGGATCCGAACCGGCCGATCGGCAGCTTCCTGTTCCTGGGCCCGACCGGCGTCGGCAAGACGGAGCTGACCAAGGCACTGGCGTCGTTCCTGTTCGACGACGAGCGGGCGATGGTGCGCATCGACATGAGCGAGTTCATGGAGAAGCACAGCGTCTCTCGCCTGATCGGCGCGCCGCCGGGCTATGTCGGCTACGACGAGGGCGGCGTGCTGACCGAGGCGGTGCGGCGCCGGCCCTATCAGGTGATCCTGTTCGACGAGGTCGAGAAGGCGCACGAGGACGTCTTCAACGTGCTGCTGCAGGTGCTGGACGACGGTCGCCTGACCGACGGCCAGGGGCGCACGGTGGACTTCAAGAACACGATCATCGTGCTGACGTCGAACCTCGGCTCCGACATCCTGGCGGCGCAGCCCGAGGGTGAGCCGACGACGATGGTGCAGGGGCAGGTGATGCGGGTGGTGCGCTCGCACTTCCGGCCCGAGTTCCTGAACCGGCTGGACGAGATCATCCTGTTCCGCCGCCTGCAGCGGGCGGACATGGCGAGCATCGTATCCATCCAGCTCGAGCGGCTTCGGGCGTTGCTGGCCGATCGCAAGATCGGGCTGGAGCTGGACCGGTCGGCGTTGGATTGGCTGGCGGCCGAGGGCTACGACAGCACCTATGGTGCGCGGCCGCTCAAGCGGGTGATCCAGCGGAGCCTGCAGAACCCGTTGGCCGGGCTGATCCTGGAGGGGTCGGTCAAGGAGGGCGAGACGGTGCACGTCACTGGCGGGCCCGACGGCCTGCGGATCAACGGGCAGATGGCGGCTGCGGCCTGAACGGTTGGGCGCCGGTGGCGCCCGTCTGAAGAGGCGAAGGGGCGGGGGTGGCGCAGGCTGCCCTCGCCCTTCGTGCGTCAGGGCTCAGGGCTCCTGTCGCCGATGATGCGGGGCTGGCGGCTGGGCAAAGCGCCGGGTTTGGCGTGGCGGACGGCGCTTTTTCTCCTGCGTGGATGGCTCGCCGTTCCGCCATGCATTTCACGCATGGCTTTGAAAATGGCGGATTGCCGTGGGTGCTTTGAGCAAGAACCCTGACTTCTCAATGAGATAGCTTATTTTCGAGAAATCTCTCGCCGGCGCTGTAATCGCGTTGACACCCGCCGGGTGCGGGGATAGAAACCGCCCACCCCGACGCGAGGTGCTCTTGAGTTCCTGGGCCGGGGCGGTTATCTTCTTCGGTCTGGCGCCTTTCTGAGGGCTGGACATACACCGAGGAAAGTGTTCTTTTCTGGACCTGACGGTCTGCCTGGCCTGCTTGGATGTGGGTTGGCTGTCTGTTTGGTTTGGGTGTGATCTTTGACAGTTGCATAGGCTAGGAAGGGATACGTTGGCGGCGCCCTATGTGTCCGGCCTTTCGGGGTTGGATGGATTGGTGCCTGGCTTTGCGTGGTTTGGGTTTTGGCTATGAACCTGGACTTGCTGGGTTAGGTGCTTTGGGGCTTGCTGCGATGTATCTTTTTGATGCGTT